>VFQN01001268.1_pt1 | contig 43108 bp, 61 predicted proteins | sample 3512371 | NCBI WGS metagenome assembly VFQN01 (sample SAMN10412370, study PRJNA504923) | tailings metagenome | isolation source: Replicate 2 from Balatoc abandoned mine | place: Philippines: Itogon, Benguet | collected 2017-08-28 | reverse complement strand
TGGACTCCCGCTGGCCTGTCCCTTCCCGTCTCCTTACCTGTAAACCTTTCCACAGAAAAAAAAGCACCAATGGGACCACCACACCCATGCCCTATTGTGCTCCCAGTTGGGAACAGTCGCCAGCAGCACTTTCTTTTTCAGGAGAAGGGCAATGGGGGTACCGGAGTCCTATTTTTTGCAGTCAGGTCCTCAAGGTCGTCTCTTCACTTGGCTTGAAGCCGACGGCACAAGGAGGCTTCGAGACAGGACTCAGGGGACTCTCCCCTGGTTGGAAGGTCACGTGCCGTAGCCTTCAATGCCTGTTGTACGTGGCTTGCCGCCCTATTGCCTGAAGCACCTTTGCACTGGCAATTAGGGACAACTCCCACTCAATCCTTGTGCGAGGCTGAGCACGCCGATGGTTGCTCATGGCGCCGAGGTGGCACGCCACCCATAAGGTTTCAGTTGTAAACTGCCTGACACCAAGCAGCGGTGACGCTGGTGTGAACAATCTTGGCGCTTTGTCTAGGACACAGCGGTCTGCAGTGAGCGAACGTGGTGCAGAGAACCACATCCGAAAGCCTTCGCACGGAGTACAATGCCCAAGATGTGTCTGCATGCCTTTGAAGCGGGAGTAACGATGGTAATGTGGTGTTTGCTAAGACGAGTGTGCACAAGGAGAGGACACAGAATGGCTTTGGAATTGGCGGATTGGTACGGTGGGTGCACATGCGACAGGGCGACAGGGCGACACAAGGGTGTGACCGGCACTCCGGAACGACCTTGTCGGCAAGAATGTATAAAGGTCTAGGCGATAGGAGGAACGTAACGTAGCTCCACCCAAAATGCACGCGACCTTCTCCATGCACCGAGTCAAGGTCTACAAGCTCAATAGCGAAGGACAATGGGAGGACAAGGGCACAGGCCATATATCTGTGGAGTACATGGAGGTGGGGACCGGCGGCTGTCCTCGGCTGCTGTATGGCGCGTTCCCGACAATGGGCGCGAGAGAGGGTGTTTAGGGTTTCCGAATGAATCAGAGAGCTACTAAGCGGAAAAATATCTTGTATGCTGGATGCAGCAAGCGCATACAATGGGGCTGGTGGTAATCTCAGAAGAGGAGAACGGAAAGACCCTACTGGTTCACCAGATATCTCGGGAGGACATCTATCAGCGTTCTGGTGGTGAGGTTTTCCATCGCTGCTTTCGTTCCTGTTCGAGACGCCTTGCTGACCGGTTTCGGTATCGTTGACGCGCGCAGAATCGACCATCATTACTTGGCACGACGCTGAGATAGGAACTGATGTTGCTATCAGCTTCCAGGAGCAGGTTGGCTGCGATCATATATGGTGAGCAGGCGCTTGCGACAGGTCCTTTGGCGGCCGAGCTTGGGCGAGTGTCGCTGACCTGGTCGTCAACGCTGCACGCAGGCACCAGATCAAGCAGGTGCAGCGTGAGGAGAGCCTTCGGCATCAAGGTATGGCATATGTGCTGCTTTGGCTTGTACAATTAATCGAGTGCGCGGCTAGAACTCAGCCATGTTACCACGCCGGTGTGCAGATCACGAGGAGCGCGGCCGCAAGGCTGCGGATGAGTACGACCAGCCCTCGGCCACTGGCGGGCACATGGCAAACGGTAAGGTTGCGAGGGGTCTGGGGGGTTTGGCAAACCGGATGTCTGTCCGGCCAGAGTCGGGGCGGGTGCAATAACCCCGTGCTTGCTGGCGCAGGGGACTACCTGGAGGCTGAGCTGCCAGCGGAGTTGCCTGCGCCTGAGCGACGGAACTTGGAGGAGATTGCCAAGGTGAGGCACGACGGTTCAACGACTTCCTGGGGTGTAACAGTGCTGGCGCCTGCCTTCGTGACTAATACACTGATGGGGTGCCGTGCCTGCACGGCAGTGTGTGGTGTGGCACTCAGCACTCAGCACAGGCACCAATCATTGCCGATGATGATTGCTCCCCAGGCGCTCTCTCACGTCCCGCCTTTCTCAAGGGACCGGGTGGCTGCACAGCTGATGAAGGGGAACTACCTCCCCACGCTCCTGGACCTGTTCAAGGTGAGGAGGGCAAGCGTAAGGTACTAGTTAGTAGGGACGACTTTTCGACTACAATAAGGATGATCATAATTAACCTACTCACATTGACCACTGCACAAGTTGCCCTGCTACCGTTCACAGCCTACCGTCCATGTGTGGGTTCCGCAATGGCGGGGTCGCCGTCGACAACAGCAGCAGAAGCGGCAGCGGCGGCTGCAGCAGCAGCAGGGTGCAGCTTTCCGGCGGATCCTGGCAGCGAGGACTGGGGGCGGGGTGTGTGTGTAGTCGGCGTCCGCAGGCAGCAGCGGCAGGATGAGCAGGATTGCTAGCCTTGTTGCCACGGGCAGGAAGGGAGTAACGGGTGAACGGTTGCGGAGGTGCCATGGATGAGCTGCAGCAGGGGGCTCACGTGGTCTTGGCTCCAGGCCCTGCCTCCGGAGAACACCCTTGCGATCGTGGCACGGGCCACTGGGTCTGGAGCTTCGCAGTGACACCACAGACACCCAGCAATGCGCTGCGGCCGGACGGGGGGTCGTGGGCCTGCAGCGGCACATGCAGCACGGATGCAGCTATGGGGCCGTTTGGCGTTGCAGCGCGGGCAGCTGCGGACACGCAGGCTGCTGCAGCGGCGGCCTGCAGTGCCGGCAGCGGGGTGCCGCTCGGATTGGTGAATTCCACAGCCACGTGCTCGCATGGCGGGAGGCGGAGGCGAGGAAAGGGTTTGGACTCACAGGGTGCCACGCGCAACCTGTGCGTTCGTTGTGCTCGCACAGCGATAGCACCATTCACCTCGCATGCTTTCTGTCCTACGCTGCCTCCGCACAACGAGAGAACACAGCGACACACGCGAGGTCCTGGGCTAATGCTGAGCTGAGTTTGTGTCCGCATACGAGTGCACGAGGAAGCACGCATGCACGCCTTAAACCGTACTAACGGCACACCGCTGCGTGCAAACGCCCTGGCTGGCTCCTGCTCTGCGCAGCAATGCGAGGACCTGGAGGACACGGAGGGCCTGACGCAGCTGTACACCATCGTGCGGTGTGCCATCATGCTGAACGACAGCAGTGTGCTGGAGGAGATGCTGCGGGAGGAGCACGTGATGGACGTGCTGGGGGCGCTGGAGTACGATCCGGACGTCAAGCAGCCGCAGAAGCACAGGGAGTTCCTGCAGAGCCAGGTGCAGTTCAAGGTGGGCCGACGTCAGCGGGAAAGGGCGGGCGCAGGGGGTTAGTGACATGCCTTGACTTGGTGCGGGGCTGGGGTTCGCATAGGGTGACTAAGGTCGGGGGAGGGAGTGGTCAGGGCATGGGCATCATGGGTGGGCAGCGCGGTGGAGTCCGCGGGTAGGGGTTGTGTGGTGTGGAAGGGGGCGTATGAAGGGCTTTTCAGGGGTTACAGCCCGGGATGGCGCCGGGGCCACAGCGTGTGGTTGGGGACAAGGGCGACGGAGGGTCACAAGGCGGAATGGGTCCAGACGTTGAATCTGCCTTAAATATGTGCTGCTCCCGCCCTCCCCGCGCAGGAGGTGGTCCCCATCAGCAATCCCCAGGTAGTGGCAAAGATCCACCAGACATACCGGATACAATACCTCAAAGACGTCATTCTGCCACGGTAGGTGCCGTCCATGGGATCGCACAGCGCTCTGGCATTGCCGAAACGGTGTATGCTTACACGCGTTTTGCCTTTGGGAATCCTTCCGGTAGTCTTTCCTTCCACTCCTGTTGGCCTTTTTCCAGTGTGCCGCCTGCCTCTCACTCCCAAGCGCTGACTGCCCCCCTTGCTCTGTGTCTTATCACACAGCTCCCTGGACGACGCCACCTACGCCACGCTGTCCTCCTTGGCGTTGTTCAACAATATGGAGGTGGTGGGGGCGCTGGTGGCGGACAACGGCTTCCTGCCGCAGCTCTTCCTGCGCCTGTGCGACACGGACCCCGCGGACCCGCAGTGGCACGACCTGGTGGCGTTCCTGCAGGTGGGCCGCGGAACGGAGGGGGGCCGGGGGACTTGGGAGCAGCTGGGGGCGTGCGTGGGGGCACGTGAGCGCTGCAAGGGTTTCGGTCTGGGACCACATCTACGTTCAGACATGAGAGGCATTGCCGTAGGGTCAATTTGATGGCCGTTGACCATGCATAACGATGCATGCGCGCTGCCTAGCCACGGGCCTGGCACGTTTGGCGCGACTGCCATGTCAAGAGCTGTGCGGCGGTCAGGGGCGTTGGGCGGTGAGCCCTAACCTGATCCCACCGTAATACCACAACCCACCCCCTGCCGCAGGAGTTCTGCAACCTGGCGCGCAACCTGCAGCAGCAGCAGCGGGCCAACCTGTTCAACCGCCTCATCCAGCTGGGGCTCTTCGAGGTGAGGACTGGAAGGGACCACACCTAGCGGGCGGGGTGCATGGGCCTGGGACTTGGCTGAAGCTCAGCGGCGTAAACGGTGAGCTTGACGGCGACTACACGGATGTGTTGCGGTCAGGCAACGTCCCATAGCTGCTTCAGACTGCGTGCTCGCCACATACGGAGCGATCGGCGCTGCAGCGTTCTTTGGCCGAGAGGTGTGGGGACCAGGGGCAGCGATTGCGGAGGAGCAGCAGCAACAGGAGTTGCCTCGGCATTACCGGTAACCCCAAGCGAAGGGCTGGAGCAGGCAACCCAGCCGCCTCGCGGCATGAGGCGTCTCCGGGTCCCAACAGGGGGCAGTTGCCGGGCCTAATCACAGCACGCGTGGCGTGGCCTCTCTGCCTGACGCAGCCCTACGGTGTGGCACACGATCTTGTGGGTACTAAAGGGCACCACAGTCATGGAACGCCGCTGGGCAGTGCCGTGGGGGTTGGACGATGCAGGTTGAGGCACACGGCCTGGATCAAGCGGTATGCAGGCTGGCTAGCCTCCCCCTCGAGGCGTTGTTGGTCCACAGACCGTTGATGTGATGAAGAGCCGCGCAGCTGCGGTTCAGCCAGCAGCCGAGACCTCGTCCAGCAACAGCTGGGCTGGGGTCCGTGGACCTATGACTTCCCGGCCTCGGAAGGCGCAGCCGCACCGCCCTGAGCGCGGCCCCGTACCGCACCTCCCTGCAGGTGGTGACCCGCATCATGCTGCACAGCAGCGAGGAGGTGAAGCTGCGCGCGGTGGACGTGCTGGTGTCCGCCATGCAGCACGACGTGCTGGCGATGAGGGAGTTCCTGCTCAAGCAGGTGCGTGCATTGGAAAACGGGGTATGACTGATCGGTTCAGGGCGTGAAAGGGCAGTGAGGGCCTGTGATGGCGGCTTGCCGGCTGTGGGAGCTGCAGCGGGGTCTGCTGTAGGGGTTGCTCTGCTGGTAAATGCTGGGCGCATGCAGTCAGGGAGGTACTCGCAATGCGCGCTCACCGAGTTCCTTGCGGGAATGCATTTGCTCGCAGACGGACCACACGCTGTTCACGCTGCTGGTCAAGGAGCTGACGGAGGGGCGGGACGCAGGGCTGGCGGAGCAGGTGCGTGGTGCATGGTGCCACCAGGGCCTGAAGCGTTGCCCTGGAGGCGAGGCCAGGGGCCGGATACCAGTATCTAGAAGCGTCCCCATAATTTGGACAGGGCCTGGGACGTTGCCCTGGAGGCGAGGCCAGGGGCTATAAATGTCTCCGGGCTTGGGGCAGCTTGGGGGCTGGGGCGGTCGGTACCGGGCTTGCCAAGGGCGCGAGCGCCGGGCAGGGCCGGCGCAAGCTCGGTGGGGTGGGGAGCCTTAGCTGTTGGACTGCGTAATGGTAGGGTCGCACAGCGGTGACCGTGCATGCCGGGCCCGCTGTGAACGACGCTGGTTAACGCCTGGTTTGCACTACCATTTGTCCGCAAAAATACGCTCACATCTGTATATCCACGACGTAAGGCGTCGCGCTTGGTGACTCAAGGAGTGCGAGAAGCACGCGAGGGCTTTCGTGCCCCTATCTGTTCACTCTGTGGTTGTTGGCGACCACGCGCGCTTGGGCACTACACCTCCTCCAGCACCCGGTTGCCACTGCACCCGACCACCATCACCTACCACTGCCCCAGGTGTGCGAGGCCATCAAGCTGCTGATGGACACGGACACCATGGAGCAGCCCATGGAGAAGAACGACTTCGTGGACATGGTGTACGACAAGATGATCGACCAGCTGGTGGGCGTCATCCTCAGGTGGGCCGGACGAGCGCGCGGCCGGGGTAGGGAACAGAATGGCACAGTACACGTATGTACCAGGGGCGCACGGAGGCGTCCAGAGCGGGTGGGCTGCTAATCACTGTGAGCACCAACAACGCCGGCAAGACCAAGTTCCGTGCAAGGCGCCTCGGCTTGTGTTTTTTCGTCTGGTGTAAACTGTGAGCACCCTACACCGACGCCCAACCCGTCACTGAGCACCGCACTGTATCCTACCTACCTGTGCCGCAACAACCCCTGGCCCACCCTGCAGCGACTCGTCCACCAGCCGCGAGGGCACCCGGGCCGTGCCGGCCTCCACCCTGGGCCTCATCGTGGAGCTGCTGTGCTTCTGCGTGCAGAGCCACGGATACAGGTGGGGGGACAGAGCAGAGGGGGCACAGGAGGGGGCAAATGGTGGGCCGCGAAACCCAGTACTACCAGGTTAGGTATGGGGGCCTAGAGCCTGGCGTGCAGGGGTGCAAGGACGCACCGGCCGCTGGCGTGACCGAACCTTGACCTGCTGCATGGCATTGACCTTTGGAGAAGGTGAAGGGCACTTTCCACTAATCTACCGCAAGGACCTGACTCGAACGGGAATTCGGCCGCCTGCACACCAGGATCCGCTACTACACGCTGCGGAAGCGGTTGCTGGAGAAGGTGCTGCGGCTGCTGCGGCGGCGCGAGCGGTGGCTGGCGTGCGCCGCCATCCGCTTCATCCGCGTGTGCGTGGCCACCAAGGACGAGTTCTTCCTCAAGTGGGTGCTTGGGCCGTGAAACGGGGCATGGACAGTTTTGGTTGACAGTGACGATCACAAGAGTTTTGCGCCGGTGTCGTGATTCTCCAGGCTGTGCAGTGAGTGCCTGGGCCCTGGGTGGGCGATAGTCGGGTACACACGTCCTGACATGCACGCGCTACGGCGCTTGTGGTGGTTTCGTTCCCCTGCAGGGAGATCCTCAAGGAGAACTGCTTCGGCCCCATCATGGTGTCGTTCTTCGAGAACGGCGACCGCTACAACCTGCTCAACAGCGCGGTGCTGGACCTGCTGGACTTCATCCGGCGGGAGAACCTCAAAACCCTGCTGGAGCACCTGGTGGGTGCCTGCTGCTAGTTCTTCTGGTGCACGGGTTAGGTGAGGGTGCATGCAGCATCAGCACGCACCACACGGTCATGTGTCGCATGGCCTTACAGTACGCCATCTTGACGGTTGTGCGTTTTGCCACAACTGCTTTGTCTGGCGGTGCAGGTTGAGACGTACGGCCACCGCTTCGAGGACCTGACGTACGTGGAGACGTTCAAGCAGCTGCGGCTCAAGTACGACCAGGCGCCGGAGCGGGCGGGCAGCGCGGGGGCGGGGGCAGACGGCGGCGGCGCGGGCGAGGGGGCGGAGCGGGACGCGGCGGGGGCGGGGGCGGCAGGCGGGGATGCAGCGGGCGGCGCCGCGGCGGCCATCCGTGGGCGGACGTTCGTGCTCTCGACGGGCGGGGCACCGCCTGGCGGCGCGGGGCGGGTGGCGGCGCAGCAGGCGTGGCGGCGGCGGCGAGACGATCGCGATATGGGTGAGTGGGTACAAGGTGTGTGGGGGGCCACGCGGCGGGCGGGGTTGCAGCAATGCAGCATATCGCCGTGTGTCCGGGCCACGGGGGGCCCACGTTGGAGTCGGCAGGACTATCTTGTGGCTATACGCCATCTATGTTTTGGATCTGTATGCCAGTCATCGGTGCTCGGTGCACTGCCCGGTACGCCAAGCATGCAAGAGCCGACGTTCTCACCGTTATGTTCCGTCCCTGCCCCCACAGACAAGGACGAGGAGGACTATTTCAGCGAGGAGGTGGATGAAGAGCACGAGGACGGGCCGCAGCACCAGGAGCAGCAGCAGCAGCAAGAGCAGCAACCCTCGCTTGACCTAGGGAGACGAAGTGTCGGGCTAGAGCCGGATGCAGGAGGGCAGGGGGCAGCCGGGGGGTCGTCCGCAATGGAGGTGGACGGGGGTGCTGGCGCAGGGGCTGGGGCACAGGTGGGGGGACAGGGGCAGGGGCAAGCGGCAGGGCCGTCCTCGGCGGCGGCTGGCGGTGCGGGGAAATGGGCGGGGCTGGTTGATTACGATGACGATGAAGAGGAAGGTGGCGGCGGCAGCAAGCAGCAGCAGGCTGGGGCGCAGCCTGCAGTTGAGCTTCCGCCGCAGGGCGGCGCGCCCAGCCAGGAGGTTGGTCCGGCGGCTGCGGCAGGAGCTGGTCAGCAGTTGCAGGCGCAGGAGCAGCAGCAGCAACAACAGCCGCAACAGCAGCAGCAGCCCAACGGGCCGGTGTGTACGGGGCAGCAGCAGGGCAGCACGCGGGCAAGCGTTGACCTAGGGCGCCGGCCGCGTAGCCCACCGCAAGAGCCAAACACGGCGGACGGGGGTACGGGCGGTGGCGGGGAGGGAGGGGCGCAGGGCGATGGTGGTACAGACCACCACAGAAAGAGGCTCAAGAGCGACGATGGCACTGCAACCGGCATTGTCGGGGGCAGCCCGCCTGGGGTGGATGTAGGGGGGAGCGCGGGTGGGGCTGGGAGCCAACCGAACACAGGTGGCAGCTCCGACGGCGGAACGGCCAGCTAGGGTGTGGCGCTCGCTGCGTGCCTGCCGGTTAGATGGGTGCGGTGCTGGCGCGGGTTTGTCGACTCTACTGCCAGCCGAGCAGCCACGGGCTGGGAGCGACGTTGAGACGAGCGTGTGTGTGGTTAGGGTTTGTGGTGGGCGGCAGGGTGAATGAGTATTGCGTGCCGGCGCCGGCAGTGTCGCATGGAATGGACTCGCGCTGCGGTTGGGAAAACGCGAGTTGACGCTTGCATGGAACTGCTTGTGCTAATTTTGCGCTTCCGTTTAGTGTGGTGCCTGACTCGACTCGCCGTACACGTGCTGCCCAGAGCTTATCGCTTACATGCATCAAGGTAACACAGTTACCTTCTAGACATGCTTAGAAGGGCTGAGAGCTGCTGCATGAGCCCACGTCGGACTCCTGACCGGTTTGACCTCCATCACGACCATGCATCAGACGTCTGCCGTATGCAAACAATGTCCCCTTGGATTGCGGACCCTTGGTATTTTCGCAACGACGCACTAGAGGACCAATGCGCAAACACCATGCATGTGACTGGCGTGGGAGAAGGCCTCGTCCAGTTTACATTTCTGTAAGACTGACAGTCTGGATATCCGTGTGCAGCGGCACGGCCGTCTTGCGACTTGCCACACACGGAGCATGCCCATGCGCAATCCAGTGCCAGACAGTGACACATCGGTAAAGGAAGGTCACGTGGCTGTATCAAAAGCATGGTTGTTGCCCAGGCTGGACTCCTTTGGTATGTGCGTTTAAGTACGGTATGGCGGTTCTCCGTAACCAGCCATCGCAAAGCGCATAGCCCAAGCCGCGCATCGGGGTGTCACCAAGTGCCACTTCGACAACGAATACAGGGTCACGTCACACGAAGTCACAATGTCAGGACGTCAGATGCATGACATGTCCAGCGTTTGAATGGTTGCACAGGAGCTGCCAATGCACTTGTACCCGCCCGCTGGCACCCTACCAACCGGACAAGTGGCTCACATCCCCAGCGTCGTGCACTCATGTACCAGCTCGTGCACAAATGGCAATAAAATGCATGCAACCCAACTGCTCACGTTACAAACACACCGTTCACACTCGCCCACACCACAAACCCCCGCACGTCAATGCGACCACCACTCACACGCAATGCTGCCAGACCGCCTCCGAACCCCTCCCCAAGTACACCCCGCCCCTTAACCCACCTTCTACCCCTCCCTCGCCCCCTCTACGCCCCAAGCTCAATTGTCCGGATGGCCGGCCCCCTCCCCCCAGCGCCCAGGCGGCTGCCCATGCTCACGTTGCTGGCGCCCCCCGCACTCCGCCCGCTGCGTGCACTGCCCAGCGAGCCTTGCGACCGCGCGCTGTGCGGCCGGCTGCCGGCCGTGCTGCCCGCCGCGCTGCTGCCGGAGGGCAGGCGCACCCCCGCCGCCTCGCACGCCTCCAGGATCCCTGCCCCGGGGTTGGCTGCGGCCAGCGCCTTGAGCTCCAGTAGCATGGCACGTGTCACGTCGCGCACCTGGGGAGGGGAAGCACATAGGAAAATAGGGTGAGGAGGGGTCGGTGCTAAGGACAAAACCAGCTCGTAGGGGTTGCCTGTGAGCACGTCTGACGGCGAGGAGCAGGCGACGTTACGGGTGGATGACACGCGCGCACGTGGTGAAAGGCAGTGGTTACACCTGGGAGCGAGGTACGGCACCCCGGCCCTTAACCCCCGGCGTGCCCCACCTCTGCCAGCTCGATGTCCATGCCCTGCGGCTGCCCCGCGATGCCCATCTTGGCCCGCAGCCGCTCCGTGCGCTGCAGCGCGCGGCCCAGCTTCTCGCGCTGCTCCTCCAGCTGCCGCACCGCCTCCGCCCTGCGCCGCGTCATCTCGTCCACCAGGCCCTGCAGGGAGCGCTGCTCGTGGCTAAGGTTGGACAGCCGCGACTCGGCCACCTGCAGGGTAGGGGGCGGGGCAAAAGGTTGGTTGTGCCGGTACGGTACTTACCAGGAACACCTTGACATGACCGTCAAATACTTTCTCCTTGCTAGGTAAACTAACACATACTGGACACCATCCACGTGCAGCCAGCTGCATCTAACCCGCAACCCACCTGTATGTCCCCAGCGATGGCCGCCTCGTCCGCCCGCCGCGCCTTGAGCTTGTCGTACGCCCGGTCCAGCTTCTCGCGGAGCGCCGACCGCTCCTCAAACGCCTCCTTGCTGCTCACCTGGGGGCACAAGCAAGTGAGGAAGGGACGGCGATGAGACATGCGGAATCGCAGGTGCGTGTTGGGTTGTGAGCAGCGAAGTCGAGCACTACCGTGTGTCGGAAAGGAGGTAAGGGGTACCGTATACATGGCGTAGAGGGTTGCAGCTGCCCTGCCCGGGTGCTCGCCCGTACGCCCTTTCCAGGACGCTCTCCTTCCTTCCTCCCACCCCACCTCCCTATGCAACAACGCACCCGCTTTCCGCCAGACTCTTACCCCGCTCCCTGCCCCTCCCGCGCGCCCCACCTTTTTGAAGCTCTGCGCGAAGCCGCTGTTGCACGCCATGAGCTGCGCCAGCGTGGCCTCCAGCGCCGCCACCTCCTTCTCCGCCGTGCGGATGCGGGCGTCCAGCGCGTCGCCCTCCCGCTGCAGCGCCTCGCGCTCCTGTGCCGCCTTGATCACGTAGTAGGCCTGGGCGGAGAGGAAATGAGGGCAATAAAGATCAAGTTCAGAGTTTTGTGCAGTGTCGTGTGAAGTCTGTGAACGCAGCACGGTGCACAATTGATTTTGCAACATGGCATGGCAGGCCATGAACCGCAGCGCCGTTTTCTTCGCCTATGTCCCATTCCCTTTTTAAAGGAATGTCCCGCCGTATCCTGCCGAGTGCGACCCCTTGCGGCTGCCGCCGCCCACCTGCGAGCGCTCCTCCCCGTCGTCCTCGCTGCCGCGCTGCTTGGCCTGCAGCACCGCGAACTTGGACTGCAGCTTCTCGCAGCGCAGCAGCCGCTCCTTGAGCTCCAGCGTGATGCGGTGCACGTCCTCGCGCAGCAGCCGCAGCTCGGAGCGCAGGCCGTCCCTGGGGAGTGGGGAGCGGGGGAGTTGAGGTTACGGTAAGTGAGGACGAGGGGCAATTCAAGGTGTGGTGACTGTATCTTAAACCAGACCGGTGGTTGGTGCCCCCAACGACCCTGTTATCACCAGGTAACTCCCCACCGCCAGACTCATTGTAAACCCAGTGGTCCAGCATCCTAGCAGACTGGCAGCGATAAGCTGTCCTGTCCCATGCGCTCCTGCCCCACGCCCACCTGTGCACCTCCACCTCCTGCTTGCGCTCCTCCATGCTGAGCGCCAGCTGCGCCTTCCTGTTCTCCAGGCTGAACACCTCGTCCGCGTGCGCCGCCAGGATGTCCCGCAGCCGTTTCACCTCCAGCGCCAGCACGTCGTGGTCCACCAGCGCCTTCTCGCGGGACTCAACGGCCCCCTTAACCTGCATGTGCAAAATATTCGTGCCTCGAATAACGGCTTTAACGCTGAGGCCTCACATGGCAACCGCTCAGCAACAGGAAAAGCAGGACATAGGAGGTGCGCATAGGCTGATTCCCTTCAGCATGGCGGGGCTGTGTTGCTTGATCTTGCGCTAGCCCGCCCCGCCCTGGACAGTGGACACCTGGACACCCACCTGTCTCGCCACCATATCGTTCTCCAGCTGCAGCGTGCTGATGGTCTCGTCCAGCTTGGCCTTGTCCGCGCGCAGGGCCGTGTTGGCGCGCCGGGCCGCCAGCAGGTCGTCCTCGGCGCGCTTCACCTGTGGACGCGGAGAACGGGGACGGGACATTGGTGTACACCAGGCGTACCGGGACGCATGCAAGCCATTGAAGTTCCCAAAATGCGGTGCAGCTGGCTTGTACAGTTGTTGAACTTGCATGACAGAGCATGACACGCCGGCAAGGCCTTTGAAGCAATCCTCGGGACGCCGCAATCACCGCTTGCCCCTCATCCGCCACCTAAAGCACTCCATTAGTCAGTACCTTCCGCCGCCTCCCTTACCCGCCCGCGTCTCCCCACCACCTTCACCGGCCCCACCCCCCCTTGCCCCACCCCTGTCCCCTAACCCACCTGCTCCAGCAGCATGCTGTGCTCCCCGTTGACCCCCTCCAGGATGGCCGTCAGCTTCTCAATGCGCGCGTTGAGCGCCCGCGTCTCCTCCTCGCTGCGCACGCCGCCCGCACGCGCCACCTTGCGCTCCATCTGCTGCAGCTGGAACTCCACGTTGTACAGCAGCTCCTGCTGCCGTACAACCTGCTCGTCCAGCCCGTGGATGCGCGCTGCCAGGTTCTTGTTCTGGCCCTGGCCGCCGCTGGTGGGAGCAAGCACGACGCAGGAGCAAAGCAGTCGAGTGAGTCAGCACGTGAGTCAGCACTGCCTCTAAGGCTTACAGCAGCACACCATAATGACCAGGCAGCCCACACCCGCCATCCATGCACACGCACCTGATCTCGCTGATGAGCTCCCGCTCCTTTGTTCGCAGGTCGAAGAGCACCTGCGCCCGCTTGTACTGCTCCTTCTTGAGCAGCTCGTGCTCCTTGGTGATGGCGCGCAGCCGCGACTCCTCGCCCTTGCGCATCGCCTCCAGCTCCGCGGCCTGCACGTGACACGTGGCGGGCACGACACGTGTCAGGCACGACACGTTCCAGGCACGACACGTGTCAGGCGCGGCGTGCGTTACTTCCAGCACGAAGCCGTAGATGAGCGCGCCAGCAGAGAGGCTTGGTCAGTGCGTTGCTCAGGAGCAGTCAAAGAGCATGGGCCAGGGCACGAACCCGTCGACCATGCCGTTCACCCAGCTCTTATACGCCGCAGCAGCCTGTCCTGCCCACCACAATGCAACCCCACCCACCTTGGACTCCATGGAGTCCAGGTTGGAGAACTCGGTCTCCAGCTTGCGCTTGAGCACCATGAAGCGCTTGCGGGCGGCGTCAAGTTTGAGCCTGAGGTGACAAGGTGGACAAGGCAGAGATCAGCATCAGCATCCAGTGGGCGTTCCACACAGTAAAGAGCAACCGCACTCAGCGGTGTTTAGTGAGTGCCTTCCTGGGTTACTTCACCAGTCCAGCCGTACACGCGGTGCTCCTCAAAGCCCCAACCGCTCGGCAGAGCGCACTCGTTTGGTGCACGAAGCGTTCCTGCCCTCCAACACCGCCCCTTCGCCGCCCCGCTGCCCGCCCACCTCTTGTGGTCCAGGTCCTCCCGTGCCCCCTTGTTCTCCGCCGTCTTTGTCGCCAGCTCTGTGGCCGCCTTGCCCAGCGTGGCCTTGACCAGCTCCACCTGGTTGGCCAGCTCCTCCTGGCGCTTCTGCTCACGACCCAGCACGTCGCGCTGCTTCGCCTGCAGAGGTGTACGGTAAACCGCGTAGCGGGACAGCCAATTAAGCTGCAGCCCCATGTTGCAGCACTGCTGCAGCCCAGGCCATGGCCCCAGCAGACCATGGAGCATCGGGCTGCAGCTAAAACTACGGCCCTTCCTTCGATTACTGCGGTTGCAACAGCCCATGGAACTCCGCCAATCCGCCTTTCTCTCCCCCTCCCACGTGCCCGCACTCACCACCTCCCGCTCGTAGTAGGCCACCCTCGCGTCCGCCTCCTTGTTGTTGAGCACCTCGTTCTCCAGGAAGCGCGCCTGCGCGTCCAGCTCCCGCCGCCGCTCGCGCAGCACCTCCTTCTGCATGGCGAACTGCTCCCCGGCGGCGGCGATGGCGGCGTCGCGGTGCCGCATGGCGTCCACCGCCTCCTCCCACTGCCGGATCAGGTCCTGGGGACAGGCACGATAGGCGGGGGTGTGGTGCGTTGAGGAGTGGGTTTGGAGCAGGCAGCCGGAAGCAGGTCAGCAGCGAGGTTAGCGGGGCTGTTCCTGGCTACAAGCGGCACCGGTGAGGAGTCACAATGGATATATCCTGTTCGCTGCTTGTAACGTACTTTCGCCTCCGGTGGGTTCGCTGTGCGTGAGCCCTGTGCGCCTCAGCACAGCGGCTGAGTTGCCTCCCTGCGTACGCCCATACCTGCCGCTCCACGTGCAGCCTCCGAAAGTCCTCCGCCGCCTTGTCCAGCTGGATCTGCGCCGCCTGTGTCTCCGCCACCTCCTGCTCCAGCTCGTCCTTCTTGCCCACAACCTGCAGGCCACGGGTGCACGAGGGTGATACACGTGGCGATCAGCATGTGACGCGCGTGTAAGCGACCACACAGGAGACCTCCGAAAGCAATGACCACAGCAATCAGCAAGAAACCTCCCTCCGGACAAGACGGCAACAGACGGCACTCGGTTACCAGCGCTGCCCCAGGCCCAGGCGTCTCCCGGCCCAGGTGACCCCCCGGCCGCCCCCGGCCCACCTGCTTGCTGACTTTCTCCAGCGCCAAGGTCAGCTCCTTGACCTTGGTGTCATCCGCGTGCTTGTACTTCTCCAGGGCCCGGTTGTCCTCAGCCTGTTGGGGCACAGGGAGGGAGCGTTAGGCTTGGTAGGGCCATGCAAGGTTGTCAAGATGCAGACTTGACATCCCGAAGACCCGCCTGGCAACGTCGTTCCAGGCCATAGCGGTTCTCAAAGCACTCCCAACCTGTGCCCCCGCCACCAATCCCGCCACAGCCTACCCCACTACCCCCCGCCCCCCTCTCCGTGCGTTTGCGCCAACCCCCCACCCAACACCCGCCTTTTGCCGCTCCGCCAGCGCCCACTGTTCCAGCTCCTCCTGGTTCCAGTTCATGAGCATTTTAAACTGGTCCAGCTTCTCATTGTTCTTATAGATCTGGTTCTGCAACCCATTGATCTTCTCCGCCAGCTCAGCACGCTCAGCCGCCATCTTGCCAATGTCCTTCTTGAGGCGGCTCTGCGGGAGGAAAGGGCATCAAAGTTTCCCATTAGGGTAGGGACATCCCCGTAAATTCATGCGGTCAAACAGTGCCCGGACAGCACCCGGACACGCTTTTGGCGTGGCAGCTGCAAGGTGCTGGCGAATGACGTCCCGGGGCACAGCGGCGTGATTGGGGCCAAGGGCTTCGTGTGCCATGTAGCCAGGGGCCGCTCAACGGCTGGCGCGTGCGGACCCGACCGCGTGCCCACACGGGCCGTGTAGCCCCCAGGCGCTTATGCGGCCTGCCGCCACATGCATCCAGGATGGTGGCAGCCGGTCCGCTGCGAACCAGGCGACAGCCCAGGACGCCAGACATGTAGCGTAGGCTGAGCTCTGGAGGTGCCCAGGTCGTGCCCTTCCACAGAGCCCATGCTGCCCGCGCTGCAGGCGCCCACACCAGGTAATCGCCTGAGCTCATCCTCTCCTCGGGGCCCCAAGGCCCCAACCATTGCCGGCGCTGAGCAGCACCCGCGGGAGGGTGTCCGCCCCAGGACGCACACGCGCCCGAGGCATGCTGACAACGGCCCCCTGCAGCCCATGGTGCAGGTAACCGCTGAGCCTCCAGATACGTCTGCTGCATGAGGGCCGCGCTCCAAGCTCACGCTGCAGTGCCCCGCGTTGCAATGCCAGTACTCCAGCAGGGGGACTGCCACGGCTGATGGTGGTGGCCTCAGCCCTGGCAGGTCTCCCTTGCCGCCAGTGCTGCTGCGCACCAGCACTGTCGCCAAACCCTAAGCGCCTCTGGAGCGTCCCCTTCGCCGTTACTGCCCTGTGCGCTGTAACAGCCCAGTGCACGGTTAGGCGTCCGGAACTCCTTACCATTTCCCGCTCCGCCATGGAACTGAGGTGCTTTTCGCTCTCGATTTCCTTGTTTTTGGCCTCCACCTGGGGGGTAGCAGGGCATGACGCAACCTGAGCTCCTGTGGTTCTACGGCAATAACCCCTTGACAGTGGGTCAAGCACCACAATTTCGGCCAGGGGACACACCGTACGCAGCACTGCACCACGGGCCCCCCTCCAGTCCATGCCACTCTTACCAGTCCAGCCTACTTAGTACTTTCACCTCCCCCCACCGGGCATCCAGACCACCTATCGCCAGGTCAGCTGTTTCCTCCCCCGTGCTGGCCTGAATTTGCCCCCCTTATGTACCCACGATTCCCCCGGCCCCACCCTGCTTTGAGTGTACTTGAGCTCCTGCTGCACGTTGCGCAGGTGCTCGTCCATGATATGCAGGCGGTCCGTGTTCTGCTCCAGCGCCCGCTCTGTTCGCTCCAGCCGACGTTCGAGTTTCTGCATACGGGGTATCTCAATGTGGGCAAGGCTGCTCCACACAGCGGCGTGGGAGCGAAGAAGAGCGTCTGCCTACCGCATTCTCGACGTAGAGCACTTCATTCTCCGTCCCCCGCGCAAACGGGGGCAGGAACGACATGTCGACCTCCTCATCGTCATCTTCTAGCTCCTCTGCGCAAAGCAATTGGGCAGCCCTATTGGTTTTCCTGGAGAAAACATGCTACACTGCCGCTGAGCCCTAGGTCTGTGCAAAACGCACCTTCTGTGCGATAAGGATCTATAGCAGCCATCTTTATAAGCTAGGCCGCTGGGGCCTGGGCCCCAAGTTCTGAAAACGGACTCCCTTCGAAGGTCCGCCTATCAAATAGGGGCTTTTCTGAAGGAAGCGAGGCTATGCAACAGCAAATTAATATATGTCTTCATTAACCGTGCATTGCAACAGGGGCTAATAACAGGCATGGGTGAGCGGTGTCAACATGCGGTAACACTCCAATCGCAGCTGTTGTACCCCGCCTGCATAGGTTTAGGACACGACGCGGCACGCCCGCACAGAGGTCTCATATAAATGCAAGGGCCTGGAGCCGCGAAGGGAACATGGCTACGTATGTCCTTCCCTCGTCTCCATCGTCCGTCAAGTGCACTGTCACAGGGCATCGCATCGGACAGACCCACGGTGCTGCATGTTACGAAGGGTGGGCAATGCAAGAACAGCCAATGCCTAGGGCGCCCGCTCACTGAGCGCCTATGGAACGGCGAAGCGCACGCCTCCACCTTACCTCTGCAACTCAACTCTGCAATACACCCATGCAGCACATTCTGGCAACCAGCCCAGACTCCCAGTTATGCTCGACGGTTCAACTCATGCAACATCCGTTCTCTGGCGCGTAGCGGGTCGCCCACACAGGCATGGGCCTCCAGAACACCAACAGGCCTGCGCTGCATTTCCACCATTCGATAGAGGCTCAGATGCCCAAAACAGCGCGCTGAAAGAGATGCCATTCAAGCCCTCAAGACCACGCTGTCGCCAAGCCAGCCAGTCCTCGACTCCACTGCCAGTGCAACGGGACAGCCCCCTCACGCCGCCACATGCGGCGAGGGCGGGAAGACAAAGCGCTGCAGGGAGGCCAACACGGTGGTGGCATCCCCGCGCAGGGCCCCCAGCTCCAGCTGCTGCGGCACGTTGCTGTGGCTCTCAACCGCGCGCTTGGCGGCGGCCTGTAAGGGTCAAGGGGTGTACGCGCCAGTTCAACGAGCGCCGCGTTGTGCTGTTGCATGCATGACCACCGTGTGGCATACGCCCAGTGTGTCCGTGAACGTTTGGACAGCACATTGCAAGGGGTAAGACCAGCACGAGCTCCCTCACAAGCTTTGTGTGCCCACTAACAATTAAGGCAGAATACTCTAGGCAGAGTCCGCGGTTCGTGGATGTGCAGCGGGCACACTGCATGCTGCTGCGCTCACCATGCCGTACGCAAGCGCTGTGACGGGGTCCTGCTGCTCCAGCAGGGAGGCCACCATGCCCGCAACCAGCGTGTCGCCTGGGGGTTTAGGGGTGAGCATGGGGGCACGGGGGCCGAGGTGCGGGGCATGGCGTGCTGACGTCGGCATTTCGGCGAAATACGTAACCATCACTTGCTTGCCACTGGTCAGCTAAAAGGACGTGTACGGCAGGCCTTCCTCGAAGCGTGACCCTGCCCCTGCTGTGCGCCCCAAGCCCACCTGCCCCGTTGACTGACACCACCTCCGCTTGCAGCGCCCGCAGATGCAGCACCTCCACCCAGAAGCCCGTGCCGCTGCCGCGGCTACTGCTGTTATCGTTGGCCAGAACCGCAGCGCCACCTGCCGACCTGCTCCCAGCCGCCTCCCCATGCCCCCCATCTGCCTCCCCTCCGCTGCACTGCCGCATACCAAACCCCTGGGACGCGTGGCACCCCGCGGGCCCACTCTCCCACGCCTCCCCAAGCCGCCCTCGCCCTTCCCCACCAACCCTGCTCGCCGCCGACTTTCTGCTCAGGCCACACTCGCAGGCGCACTCCACAGGATGGCAGCAGTGAGTCTGCTGTTGCCGCAGGAGCCCCGCCACGTGCCGACTGCGGCCAAGCGCTTCCCCGGTGCCGCCTGCGCAGGGCACAGCAGCCAGGGAGCTGCCCACCGCCGCCGCACCGCCGCCCACCCCCTGCAATGCCGCGCCGTGTAACGCCTGCCCAAGGCATGGGCAACCGGCCCCACTGCTGCTGCTTACGCTGCAGGCCTCCCGGCATTGCCCGGACGCACACGCGCATGCGCGCAGCTCAAGCGGGGGTAGCACGCAACCGGGTGTCGTACCAAGGTCTCCTCGGGGGGCAGGGGCAGGTGGGTCGCAGCGGCGGATGAGGGCTGCCCCCAGCGACCCAAGGGTCAGTACCACGTGGCCAGTGCCTGCAAAAGGCGGGAGAAAGGTCCATGTTATCAGTCATGAGGGATGCATCGCATGGGCTAGTCATTGCACGCAAAGCGAGGTGGGCATGTTCAGTACGGCATGGCAAGGATGTGACAAAGGATATTGTCAGCACTGTACGGCGTGCTGCCGGGCGCCTGTCTGGATGCAGCTCGGAGGTTACGGGGGTTTGCCATACTGGCGATGAAGGAGCGCAGCTTGAAGCCCTTCCATCCACACAGCCAATCAAACCCCCGCCAACCTTGCTGCAGCACCACCTCCGCAAAAGCCGCCAGCTGCTGCAGCAGCTCCACCAGGGGAGACCCCTGCCCCAGCTTCAGCTCGCCCCCCGCAGCCCCCTGCTGCTCCTCGCCGCCCAGTGACGACACCCGCCGCGGGCGCGGCAGCAGCGGCCGCCCCGCCGCCCGCCGCACTTCGTCCGCTATGGACATGAGCTCTCCCGCGTTGGGAGAGATGAAGGTGGCGTACGGCAGGGAGCGCGCCAGCCTGTTGCAGAGCGGGAGGATGTAGCGACGCTGTTGTCGGGACAACGCTAGCACAGCACAAGTAGGTATTAGGTGCAGTAATGCCGGGCGGGAGGGTGTAACCTAGCCGTTGCGTGCGGGGGGCGAGTTGCCAAGAGCGGTAAGACACACGCACCTTGCTGCCTTGGGCACGGACACCGGCTCAAGGAACACGGGCACGTGGGCGCGGGCCGCCGCCCCGCTGACCGCCTCCAGCGCCTCCGCCGACAGGTTGGCCTCCGCCAGCACCAGGCTGGCCTGCGCGTGTGCATGGGGTGTAACAGGTACTTCAGTTTAACACGTTTTACGTGCGAAGTTGCGAACTAAGGATGTTCGCCTAGCGCTTTGGTTTGCGGTTGGCCTCCGTAACAGGCTGGCTTACGGGTGTGCAGCACGTGGATTGCGGTTGCGTGGTACTGTCAGTGTTGTCGTCCCGGTTACAAGTGGGCACCCTGTCGCTAGGCCTGGGAGGGCAGGTCGCTGTTGCACGCGACGTGACTGGCACTGAAGAGCAGCCAACTACAGCTCGTAGACAGTCATGCCGCTGCCCCGTGCAAGTTACCCACATTGACCCACCCCATTCCTGCACCAGGCCCCTCGGCCAGCCTCCGCATCCCTCCCATGGTGGCCCAGCATCGCAAGCTATCCCCACCTGCTGCAGCCGGCCCCCGCACTCCTCCATGAGGCGGCTGGGCGTCAGCTGCGCCTCCACCGCAGACACGTCCGCCACGCACGCGGCCACCTCGCCACCCCTGGGCACGGGGTGAAGTGACGAGGCTAACGAATGGCAAAATCGACTGCAACAGCCGAAGGAGGTGCACTGCATGCCAGGATAGGTTGAACGAACGGCAACAGGGCGTCGTAACCGAGAGGTGTATTGGCGGAAAGAAACTGGTCATGGCCACGCGACGGTGCGGCTGCGCTGTAGATTCACCTCTCCAGGACGGACGTGACGCAGGGCGTAGGCACCCCGGGGCACGTGATCAGGTGTGCCAAGTCCAGTCTGCAGGTGCACACGCCCGCCCCAGTCAGCATCCTTCCGTCATGTACAGGTAACAACAGACGTTGACAAAGCTTTATCTCCAGACAGGGGCCCGACAGGCAGCTCCAAAGACACAACAGCAACGGTGGACAGTGTGAGCTGCTACGCCTAAAGGCCCCTGCACGCCCCCCGCCATGTGCCAGGTCCAAGCATACAAGAGAGAAGGAAAGGAAAGCACGGTGCCGCTGAACCTAAGCTCCCCGCGCACCTCAGCTTGCGCAGCGTGCCTGTGAGGAAGGTCCCCGCGGCGTCGTCCCCCACCAGGGACACGAAGGCGGGCGCGGGGCGGGCGGGCGGCACCAGGCGGGACAGCGCCTCAGCCATGTTGCGGCCCACGCCACCGGGGACCTGCAGCACCTGCAAGGAGGGAGGGGGGCCGAAAGGTTGTAGCGGTGAAACTGCGGCGATAGCAGCTGCGCAGCGCAACAGGGAATATGTTCACGTAAGCAATTCCAGCAGCATGGGCCATTTTGATGTGAGTATCGGTACAGATGGGTGTAGTGGGTGTAGTGTTGACCGCATGGCGCAAATGCACGCGTGTGTGGAGGGGTGTGGGAAAGGTGGTCCCCCAGGGCCCTGCCCACACAGCCACGACGTCGGCCAGTTGCATGGCCTACGTATCCGCACAGGTGGCACCAGACAGTGGAGAAGTACGGCGACGTAAGCCCCCGGCCACGGTTTTCTCGAGTTTCACGCGTACCCCCGTAAGCACAATCCAGGCTCACGGCCCACCTTGCCCGGCACGGAGGTACCCCGCTGCACTTCGTCACGTGTGGGCTGGGCCTGGGGACAGAGAGGACGCAGGGAGCGCAGGGGGCGCGGAGGGTGCAAAGGCGTGTCGAGGGATGGCCTATATAACGCGGTGGGGCATTCATGTGCCATTGTGGGTAATGGGGCAGATGTAGGGGATCCGTCTAGCGGTCTAGGTGAGGAGCAACGGTTGATGAGCAACAGTTATGGGGTGGGGTGAAGGCACTGCGGCACGACTGTGCATGCTAGGCAGCGGCAGCCTTGCCTGTATGTCCAGGCAGAGGCCTCCAACGATGACGAGCGGCAAGTTTGGGTTGATGGTCCAAGACACTGCACCGTGCCTGCTGCCGGGCGGGAGGCCAGGCGACGGGTCCGCAAGCTGGGACGGGTGCAAGTGCGCGAGGAGCACTGACAACCTCGCATTAGCCATTGTAAGCTACTGCTGACACCCAGTCGAAGTGGCAATTCGTTGTTTAGGACGGGCTCGAAAGGTAGGGAGTTAGGGCCAAGTGTTTGGACGCAAAGCTTGTGCACTAAACATGGTGCTCAGCGCAGCCAAAAGCAAGCGGTAACATTATAGATTTGAAATTGCATGTAACAACGGTGTAGGTTCGAGGGTCTCCAGATAGCCGCTCCGAAGCCCGGCTGCATGCAATAAGGTGGCGAAGCTTCTAAGTTGCGCTCCTCTCCACAGCAACCCAGTGTTTCCATACATTCATTACGACGTTGTGCAATTAGACTGGTCGGTAGCGAGGAGCAGCGTTGCTCCAGTTTGCATCATGCCGTGGTTCCACTGCGAGGATTGCGGCGACACCATAAAAAAGGTGCGCTGCGCCTACAGCCCCCAGTCATAGCATAATTATAGCCATGGGCGAATACACTCTTGCACCGTATTGTGCTCTTACGCCGACGACTATGCCGCGCAGCCCAAGCTCGTCAACCATTTCCGCTCATGCCGCGCTTCGGGGTTTTCATGCGTGGACTGCCTTCAAGTGTTCACAAGAGCCACCGTGAACGTGAGTACTGGGCGTCAGAGGGGCTTCATTGCGCCGTCGTAACACAGACCGCCGCCGCCAGGTCGCGGGCATCGGTGGCTGACGAGGACCCTAGCGCGTTGTTCCAAATCGCGACAAGACGCAGTCCTCAAGGCTAGCTGTAAGAACCGACCCAACTCAACTTGCCGTCCTCGCTGATGTGCTTGCCTGGCGCTTTCTGCCTCTGCAGGGACACACCGCATGCGTGACTGAACACGAAAAGTATGCTCTGGCTGCGACAAAGCCGGGCGGGTTCGCGGCTGCCGGTGTGCCTGGCGGGCGAAGCGGTCCCGCTGCTGAGCCGTCGGCGCCGACGGGGCTGGAGTTCCTGTCGGAGCGGCCCCCGTGGAAATGCAGGTGCGTCTCCGCCCTCTCGTACCCAACGGGGCACGCAGATACCGAAACGTTACCGGTATAGCAGCACCTACGCTCCCGGGTCTACCGTATTCTGCATGGTTGGCAGGCTCCCACGCGTTGCATATTCAGGCTGGCGGTTGACCTGCGTGCGTGGTTTTGCAGCCGTAATTTCCAAGCTTCAGCGCGTGCTTCAAAAGTAATTGAAGCCGGCTATTGTGCCCGCACTGAGGCTTTACCGAGCCCCTTCCTTTGCACGGTCCTTGCCAACACAGCGTCTGCAACGTCAACTGCACCAGCCGTGAGACGCTGATCAACCACGCCGCCGGCGCCAAGCATAAGCGGCGAGCGCGCGCCGCCCTGGCCGCCGCCAACGGCGGTAACGCCAACGGCAACGGCGCCGCTGCCAACGGCAACAACCAGAACGGCAACGCGAACGCGAACGCTGCGAAGAAGCGGCCCGCACCCAGCAGCAGCAGCAGCGACACGAGCAGCAGCGACAGCGACAGTGATAGCGACGCCAAGCCCGCTGCCAAGAAGCAGGCGGCGGGCGCGGGCGCCAAGCCCGTGGCGGCGGCTGCTAAGAAGAAGGCTACATCTTCGAGCAGCAGCGACACGAGCAGCAGCAGCTCTTCGGATGACAGCAGCAGCAGTGATGACAGCAACGGCGGCAAGGGGGCTGCGAAGGCGGCTCCTGCGGCGGTTGCGGCGGATACGAAGGCGGCTGGCGGCAAGAAGGCGGCGACGAAGGCGTCGTCGTCCTCCTCAGACGACACGTCCAGCTCGTCGTCTTCAGACAGCGAAAGCAGCGACGAGGAGGGGCCGGGAGGGAAGAAGAAGGCCGGGGCGGCGGGGGCTGGGGCTGGGAAGGATGTGGCGGCGGCCAAGGGCAAGCAGGCGGCGGCTGGGAAGAAGAAGGCGGCTAGCAGCAGCAGCAGCAGTGAAGACGAGAGCAGCAGCGAGGAGAGCAGCGACAGTGAGGGGCCCAAGGCCAAGCCGGCCGCTAAGCCGGCTGCTGCTGCCGCTGCCGCTGCTAAGCCCGCAGCCAAGAAGGCTGCTAGCAGCTCTTCGGATGACGACAGCAGCAGCAGCGATGACGGCTCGTCTGACTCGGAGGACGCGTCCCCTGCTGCGACGACGCCGCTGTCCAAATCGACGCAGCAGAAGGACGCTGCCGCCAAGGTAAAGGCCACCACCACCTCCTCCTCCTCGGAAGACAGCTCAAGCGACGAGAGCAGCAGCAGCAGCGACGACTCCTCGGATTCGGAGGGCAACGGGAAAGGCGAGGCAGCCCGGCCGAAGTCTGAGCCGGCCAAGACGCCCTCGTCTGCTGCTGGGGGTGCAAAGGCGGCGCCCAAGACGGGACCGGGGCCACAGGCGGCGGCGGGCAAGGGCTCGCACGGCAGTGACGAGGGCAGCGGTGGGGATGGGTCCAGCAGCAGCAGCGAGGAGAGCGACTCGTCTTCGGAGGAGGAGAGTGAGGAAGAGGGCGGGAAGCCGGCCGCAAAGGCGGTGGCGGTGGCGGTGAAGAAGGCCGAGTCGAGCAGTGAGGACGAGAGCAGCAGCAGTGACGAGGAGGAGGACAGCAGCGACAGCGAGGGGCCAAAGGCGAAGGCGAAGCCGGCGGCAGTAGCAGCGGCGGCAGCGGGGAAGAAGCGCAAGGCGGAGAGCTCGTCATCCGAGTCGTCGAGCAGCAGCGACGATAGCAGCAGCAGTGAGGAGAACAGTGACAGCAGCAGTAGTGACGAGGAAGCCAAGCCTGCCGCCACGAAGGCAAAGCGGTCGTGAGGCGCTGAAGGCTGCGTCCAGAACTTGAGGTAAGATACCATGCCGCTCAGCGTTTGAGAGGCGGAGTGGCTCGGGGCAGAGAGGCTGCCGGGGAAGGGGTAACGTTAAAGGGAGCATGCTATTGTGGCTTGCTGATGCATGCATGCACGCACACGCGTGGGCCTTAAGATCATACTCCTGCAGGCCCTGCCTGCCCCGTGGAGTAGTATTGAGTCATACCCGCGCAACAGTGACGCTGGACGGGCCGGGGCGCGTCATGCGCCCTGCGCCCGGCCGCCCGCCGCTGCTCAGCACCCGCCGTCCCCTCCGGGGGGCGGTGGACCGCCTGGCTGCGGCCCTCGGGCCAGCCCCTGCAACCGGCGGCAGCTGGCACGGACAACACTTCCACATCCATCACTTTAGCACCACTTGCACTCAGCGGTCCGTTGTGAGGAACCCAAGTACACACGCTCCTATGCGGTCGTTCAGTCGCATGAGTATTGCTCGAGTTCGTTGCGCCTTGGCTTGGCTTGGACTGACAGCCTCCCCTTCTTTTGTTGCATTCGCTCGCTGGACCTGCAGGATGGTGGTCGCCAGCCGTACGTGATTGGACAGGGACTCGACGTGGGCTTGGCCAACAGGAGTATGACAAGGTGGCCTGGTCTGTCCGGAGCCTGTCTGTAGGGTAGCGGCCGGCCTCCGTCAGCTGGATGATGAGCTACGGGTGGTTTGGGTGCATTTCCGCGACTGCCGGCTGCTAGACTGACGAGAGCTTAGCGTTACCTTCGTTGTGTTTGACATCGACGTATGCAATCAACAATGGGCTGTGCATGTGTAGCTTGGTGGCGCAGGATGTTTGCATGTGCATGCTAGGCCTGGGGTAGGTCCGTTAGTAGTTTTGTAAGGAGCTGCGAGATGAGCGAGCAGGTGTAGTGACAAGAGACCTACGTGCCCTGAGGTTGCGGAGGGGCACACAATGCCTCGCCCTGGATTTGAGCCCACGTGAACGCCACGAAGATTGCAGTGTTCGAGTGCTGGACGTACGTTGGCTTTGAGTGCTGCTGACCTTGTGGTGGGCACTGACCATGGTCGTGGTAGAGGTTGCATGGGCCACGTAGAACGACTGAGCTATCTGATCTGCCAACGTGGGTGGCTCGAGCCTTCGAGCTGTGTTCCCCTTGGGAAAGAACAATGGGCCATGCCTCTTTCGTGGGGGCATACCTTGACTGTTATTGTGAAAGCCAAGAAAGCCCGAGGCCCTTCTGAACAAGGAGGCCCCGTTCCTAAGTATGCCGTTAACTGCGACCCAGCTGAAAGCTGCCCTCGCGCACATGGAAGCCAGCTGACGTCTAACATATGAACATCTTGCCGTACGGCAAGCGCAGCAGTGAGCCGGGCGCTTCCCAGCTTTCCAAAGCAGCTCTCACACTAACAGCAAGGATACAAGATACTCAAGAGACACGACACCGGCTTTGCTGCTGTTAACCATGCCGCTGGTGCTGCACACTGTGGCCATGCGACACGAAGCCGCACTGCAGCTCCGTGTGCTCGACCACAGGCGTGCCGCCCACACCCTTTGCACGCAGGAGGCGCTCCGGCCGTGCCTCCCCCTGTTCCCCACACCCCTCCTCGCCGCCAGCCCCAGGTCTCCCTTTGCACTCATGCGCACCGCGCCACCACCACGTCCTAACCCACGATAGAAGCTCCTGCACTCTACTAAAGCACGCTACACCAGCACCTTTCCCTGCGCCGCCCACATCACAGCCAGTGTGTGGCTGGCCAGCAAATGATACGCAATTGCCACCGCCAAGACCAACACCATCTGCGCCCCGACCCACCGCCCGCTCACACACGCTAGGAGCACACGGTGCCCAGCTACCGCCTGCATCGGACATTCCACACCAGCGCCATGGCCACCACTGCCTCCACAGCCTGCCCAACAGCCCCGCCTGCGGTGTATCCCCGCCTCGTGCACCCAATACATCACCTCCCGCTTTGCTTCCCTGATCCACATCGGCCCCCGCGCGCTCAACTCTTCCAAGGAGAGACTCTGGCCAAGAGCCATCCTGCATAGCGCCCTCTATTACATGACCGATACTATCAGTTGTCGGCTGGTCATCCAGCAAGAGCCGCGTTCCAGCAGCAGCATCCCCAGGGATGGCGGGAGGAGCAGAGCCAGCAACGGGAGCACCCGCGTCCCGCCCTGCCAAAGCTACGTCGATGCCGGCCGCCGCAACCACGTCGTACACCACAGCATCCAGCCGAGCAAGTACGGCACCCAGCTCGTACAGCTCCACGTCGAAACGGTTGGCGGCTAGTAGCTCGTCCAAGTCGTACGGCAGCGCCTCGTCCCCATGCGCCTTCTCCGGGTTGGCGTGCCCGCCGTACGAAAGCCACCCCATGCCGTACTTGACTGCCTGGTACGACAGCTCCTGGTCCTCCAGGACGAGTAGCACGTCGTACTGCCGAACAGCGGCGTCCCGCGCCATTTCAAGATGCTCAGCTGTGATACTACCATACGGCAGGTGGAAGACCGCCTCGCCCAGCAGCGAGCGAACCAGGTAGTTGTCGGTTGCGGCCGGCAGCAGGGCGGCCCACGTGGAGGCATTGCGCTCGCGGCCGCCGGCGAAGTAGGCGGCGCGGTCTGTACGGCAGTGCACCTCGTACGTGCGCCACGCGTGCTTGATGTGGGAGGGCACGCGGTCGTACGGTTGGCGGAGCTAGGAGGTGGCAGGGGGCGGAGAGTGGCAAATGGTCAAGGGCTTGCGATAGAACACCACATAAGTGGAGGAACATGGATGCATGCCTTAGGCTTAACTCCGTGTTGACGCAGGAAGATGTAGCATGTGCGCTATCGTGATGGTACTCATGGTCTATTCTGCTGGTGTGTCGTAGGCGACCAACCCACCTCGGCTCACCCCGTCAACCACCGTTCGCTGCCTTGCATGCATGGCACCCATAGTCCCCGAAACGCTCACCCAGACGCACGCATTTGCGCCCACAGAACTTTTCAACGCTACATATCCGCTGGCACGCCTTACCTGCAGTACGCTGAGCATGTTGGCGCAGGGGCCCGCGGCCCGTGGGTCGCTCCTTCCCCCGTGCGCAGTATACTCATTGCCGTACAGATTGTAGCCGTGGGACAGCAGCCAGCGCCGCCGGGCCTCACAGGACACCTCGCCGTCCGACGCCGGGAGCAGTCCATGGCTGCTACTGGTGCTGCTGTTACCGCTATCACCCTTAGTGCTGTTGCTGTTGCCACTGCTGCTGTCCGTGCCGCTGCTGCTATCGCTGCTGCTGTTCCCGCCGTCCCGCTGCCCCCTCCACGTCATGCTCTTGGCCATGGCGTCGCAGCGCGTGGGGGCGGCGCCGGGCGGCCGCAGCGCGGCGTGGACTGCGGCGTCGATCCAGCGGGGCTGCAGGGCGGGGGCCAGGGCAGCAGGTGCGCGGGGTGTAGGCGCATTGCAGGCGAAACGTTGCTGTCGGGCGTACTGGCAATGGTGGGGCATGACAGAGGCCGACCGGGCAATGAAGACTATGCTGGTAAGGGCATGTCAGATTGTGCACTAGTAGCATTGTCGGTGTGCTGTGAATCGTGCTCGCTTGATGCCACTCATGTGCGAGCAGCAACGTCGTGAACGCCGCCGCCCACCGTATCATCGAAAGCGGCAATGTTGCAGTTCACCGCCCCTCCAAAGCCCTGAGTGCGGCAGCCATTGGCACGCGCAACCTGCACGGGGCAGGCGTGCACAAGCTGGTTGAACAGCCGTGAAACGGCAAAGCCGGAAAGGCTAGGCCACGCCCCACGACGTGGCCATGCAGGTAGACACAGTAGGACTGCTAGCAGCGGCACCTCAAGAGCCGCGTTTGACGCACGTCCCAAACCCTCTCCCTATCATCCAGCCATTTCAAACAGCTATATCGTCTTGCAGCTTCAACGTTCCTATACCCGCACCCACCTGGCACAGTGTGGTGCCGCCCGACTTTGACACGTGCGCCAGCTCCACAACGCGCCGGTGGGCGGCGGCGCGCACGTGCTGCCGCCACAGCGCCAGCAGCAGCTTCGCCACAGCTTCCTGTCGCCTTGCTCCCAGTGCAGCAGCAGCATCAGTTGCATGAGAGCTGTCGGTCCCGACTGCTGCTACCATGGGAGCTCCCTCCCTGCCACCTGCGCCTGGCGTTGAGGCAGTCATAGGATCCGGAGATGCTGCTGGTTCGGCCTGGCCAGGCGTGGTGGAGGTGACGCCTATGCCATTTGCCCCATTATGGACAGGAGAATGTGCGCGCGCGGATTCACGCTCATTCGTGGAGAACGAAGATCTGATTTGCTGCAGCGCGAGGGCTGCCACCACTAGCCGGCGGAGGCCGGGCCAGCTGAGCGGCACTGGCTGACGGCTCACCAGGCCATCCTCTCCTTGCGTTTGGTTGTGGATGCGCATGTGTTGCCCTGAAATTGGTTGCAGGTGGAGCAGGAGGAGCTGGTGCAGCTCGTGGAGTGCGGTGAGGACGGGGTCTTGGTGGGCTGAATCCTCCTGGGCTGGCACTGAATGGAAGGTCGTGCCATGGTCCCCTGGGCCCTGCTGGGATGCTTGGCGATTGGCCGAGGGCTGCACTCGTTTGGAGGTTTCTGGGATGGTGGTATTAGCTACGGGCGGTTGGGCCAGGGTGGCTAGAAGCTGGGTGATGCGTGGGAGGGTGGGAGCCAGGTGGGGCTGGGGCGGACCGGGGGGCGGCAGCAGGCGGGGGGCGGAGAGCAGGAGCTGCTGCAGCAACTGGACGGTGCGCCGCTGCTCTACGCCACGGTGCTGGTGCAATGGCGGCGGTTTAGGACGTTGGTTGGCGGGTGATGAGGCGTTTGTGGGAAGGGGCGAGGGGCTGGGGGCGTTGAGGTGTTGCTGGGTGGGTGGTGCAGATGGTTCGGGCGTTAGGAGGTGTAGGCGCCCCAGTAGGATATGGTGCAAGTCTATTTCCAAGGCCTGAGAAATATTGTGGTGTAGGTGTGGACCACGCTGCGGTCCCAGGTGCTGCAGTCGCCGGGTGCTACGGGGGGTCTGTGGCACGCCTTCCAGTGGGGCTGAAGGTGGCGCGCCTGCTACACCCAGCAGCAATACCAGCGCGACCCAGAATGGGCCATGGCGGGCCACAAAGGACATTCAGTACATCAGGTACGATGCCTGGCGACTGCCATATGGTGGCCTGGTCTCCAGCGCAAATACGCGAGTGCATGACCGCATTACAGACTTTCGCAGGCGGGAACTCCTCCCAGCTGCAGACCCAGAGCGCAATCCTAAGTTTCAATATGAACACTTGTTTGTTTGTTACATTGCGCTGGAGTGCTTTACCTAGGCTCTCGCTGACTTGCCGTGTGTCAAGACGAGAGTTACGAGAGTCACCATATAGAAATGCTACGATTTCGGTGTGATAAAAACTGCAATGTGCGGTGTAGTGCCTGTTTCCCAGCTCATCGGCTGTCAATGAACCCCATGCGCAAGGGAGACCTGTGGCTGTTGCATGTTGCGTGTTGGTTCAGGTCCCGCGGACGGGCTACATACTGACGTGCCACTGCTTCTTCGGAACCCCACGCGGTATCCTGACGGCTGTTTGCCCTGTGCCTATGCTGTGGTATGTCTATGCTGTGTGGTCATGTGGTACTGCTACGCCCTTGACCTGGCCCTGACGCTCCACCGTTGTGCGATCAGGGGAGCTCCCCTGTGTGCGATAGCACCCCTCCCTGCGTAGGGATGCGTGCAGCCGTTTTGGGAGACGGGCTAACGGCGCAGCAAGGGCATCGCCCTTATACTGCCGTACCTCTGCATCTTACATAGCACCGCTTCAGCGCTCGGAGTCAGTCAGAAGCCGCAACCGATGAACGCCAGGCCGCCCACAACAACTGCACTCCTACAGCATGCCACGCCCCCGCGGTGTCTGGGCTGCGTGCAGCACCACAAGTGGGATACAGTGCTAGTACCTTGCTTCGCCAAGCATGCATTCTCCCTGGTCACAGCCTACACCAGTCCCCTGTCGCGCTCTGCTATCCTAAGTCACGAAGGAAAAAAAAAGTCTGCCCTTCCAGCAGACAACCAGCTACGACAGCGCACGCAAATACTTAGCCTATCCCCGTAATTTCCGCCCAGCGCCTCCTACCCCACAGCAGCCAGGCACGCAGGCTACGCCATCACCGCCCTTGCGTGCGCCGCCATCCGTCCAGCGCCACACTGGGTGCCGCGTGGTCACCGTGGGTGCGGCCGCCCTGATGCCCGTTCGCGCTCGACCACCCACTTCTGCTGCTGGTGAGGCGGATGTCGCCCGCCCCCGACCGCCATCTAGATCCCCATTGCTATCCTTGACCTATATCTCTGGCCCCCCTGTCTGGCCCACCATCTGTAACCTTCTCACGAAGGAAAAAAAAATCATCGTGTCAGCCGCCAACTCTGTACCTGGCTCCGCCTCCGCCCCCGCCTCCGCCCCCGCCTCCCCCCCCCGCCTCCGCCTCCGCCTCCGATTGCAACTCCACTCTCGCCTCCGCCTCTACCTTCGCCTCAGCCTCCACCCTCGCCTCCGCCTCCGCCCCTACCCCCGCCCCAACCTGCCCCGCCGCAGCCGTGCCGCCACTCGTCGTGTGAGGCTCCGCCGCAAGCTGCCGGCAAACCCGCGCCTTTTGCTCCTTCCCGCCACCCCCCACCAGCATCCCCCACAAGTGCTGCTCCTTCCCTTCCTGATCCTGGCTGTGCAAAGGCGGGTGGCAGTGCGGGAGGCCCCTCGGCTACAAGGCCCCCTCGGACCTCCGAAAGAAAACCGCCGGTGTTAACGTTAATACTAGATCTCCGCAACATAAGTCTCACTTCATTGTTCCCCTTGCATGGCCGCGAACTGACAGGTGGATGCTGGTGGATGCTCAGCTGTCTGTATCTGCCGACCTCTAACAGCTTAAGCTGTAAGGGAACAGCCCGTTGCCTGCTAAGTATGTTGTTGTGTGGCCTTGGAAGCTGGTCTACAGGGTGTGCAGCGTTCTTACAACTAACATCCCGGGACTGCCGCAACCATGGGAGCTCCCCCTAACCTGCTGTCCTGCACGCAACGAACGATATCGGCCCTCACCGTACAGTACTGAACGGAATCGGAACTGCGCACTTGCGCAACATGAACCTGCACCAACAGGCGCAAACAGGGCCCAACACGCAAAAGGGCCCCAAACATCAACCTGGGTGGCCACCATGCATGCTCCCCTGTCGACACCATGCTTTGCTTGGTGAGCTTGTGCCATCCTCCTTGTGTACCAGGTGAGTTGCACGCATAGTTACATATCTGCGGTGAAGTTGTCGTCCCGCCCCAGCCCCAGCCCCAGCCCAAGGCCCAGCCCCGGTTATAGCAATATGGAAGGCATGGTTCCGTTGTGCAATTGTGCGCCATTCCCCTTGCCGTGCAAACCTCAGCGAAGGGCGCATCAGCGCCCGGCTGAGAGGCAGAGCACGTACTTGTATCCACCCTGCCGCACGCGAAAACGTTCGCAGGTGCAGCGACGGCGACGGGTGGGGCGCATCCAGTCCTAGCAGGTACAGTGCACTGGCAAAACACCACACGCCGCTACTTTCCAGGCCCGAACCGCCAAACGAACCGCACCCTCTCCTCCTCCACCTCACGCTCTCTCCGCTCAAGCCACGCCATCACCTCCCGCCTCTCCTCCTGGGATTTCGACGAGCCACGTGCCCATTCGTCCCTCACCCAGCCCTGCGCCCGCGTGAAGTCCGCGGGGGCATCCCTGCTCGTCCAGCCACTGCAGGGCAGCCAGGGGAGCCCCTTTGAGCAGGGCCTCGTTGAGCGTAGGGCCCCTGTCCCAGCGGCCACTGCCCTCGGCTGCGCTCCAGGGGCACCCCAGCCGCCTGAGGCAGGACAGCATGGCCAGGTCCCCTTGGGCCGCCGTGTAAACGTAGGGCTCACCGCCCGTCTGGTCGTTAGGGACGGAAGGGCACAACGCAAGTCAGCGTAGAGAGCGGCCTGTTATCGTCGCTTACCAGTTACCAAAGCGCGAAAGCGGGGTCGTGCATGCAACTGCACCAAGGCAAGCATGACAGGGGCCGCAGCCCATTTACGGGACTTGCAGCAGGTGACTAGCCTGGCAGGTACCGTACGTCCACCCCCACCCACCCCCATGGGGCAGCCCTCAGCCGCCATCCACTCCACCGCCTCCACGCTGCAGCTGGGAGCTGCAGCGGCAAAGACGGACTCCTCCCAGGGGCAGCCGCGCGCCCGCAGCCACCGCAAGACCTCTACAGAGGGGGCGTCCGAAGAGACGGCGGCGTCCAACAGACAGTGTAGCGCCTCATGCAGGTCGTCCTGCTCGTCGGCCTCGGAGCTCACCAAATCCTCGTACTCCCCTTCAGCCACCTCGCCAGCCACACTGCTGCCGCTGCTTCCATCCCCTTCACCCTCCTCCTCCTCCTCCGCACGCGCCGGGCTAGCACCTTTACCCCCAGCCCCGCCCCCTGCACTGCCGTCGTGGCCCTGCCCTGGGTCCACCCGAGGACCCACACCATCCACACGATCGCTGCCAAGGAGGCGCTCCAGCAGCTGCAGCTGCCCGCCCTCCGCCGCCCCGTGCGCCGCATCCCTGAGGCTCAGCACCCCCCGCGCCCTCAGCTCTGCCACCACCCCCACGTGCCCTGCCTTGGCCGCATCGTACGCCCACCTGTACCTCACCTCCAGCCCCTCCTCAGCCATTGCCCGACGGAGCGCCTCCACATCCCCATCCCTGGCAGCCCGATCAGCGGCGTTGGGGAACTCCAGCCCTACGCGCCCCACCTCGAACCCCTGCGCCGCGAGCCATTCCAGCCTGCTAGCGTGATCCGGGCCCCTATGCGCGTCCCCAGGCCCCAGCGCCACGGTGCGTGGGGAATTCCTTGTCCTCCACGAGCCACATTGTCTTGGCCTGCCAGTCGGGCGTGCGGCTCCTCACCGCAGCCGCGGTCAGCAGCTCGCCTGTCCGCACACAGAAAATTTGCATGATGCGTACCACGGCCTCTGGGCTGATGCTGGCGCCATAGCACGCAGCGCACGCGCGGCACATCCTGCCGTACAGCGCCTGCAGCTCGGCCAGGCTGCAGCCCTCGGCAGCACCCGTCAGCAGCTGCCCGCCAACGTCCTCAAGGAGCCACTGTGCGCCGTGCCTCAGGGTCGCCCGTTCGCAGAGCAGCTCCACGAAGTCGTACAAGCCCCTCCTCGCTGCTGCACCGCACACCTCAGGGCTGATAGGACAGCCCAGGGCCATAAGCTGCTCCGCCATGTCAATCCGGCCTTCTCGGACCGCCGCCTCCAGCACCGATGAGGTCAGCAGACAGCCCGCCTCCACCAGCCAGCCCACCAGCTCGCTGTGGCCCGCAGCCGCTGCTGCCTCCAGTGCGGTTGCGTCCCAGGGGCAGCCCCGGGACCTAAGCCACTGCACCGCCGGCAGGTGGCCCCCGTCCGCAGCTGCCGCCAGATCTGCAGGGCACAGCACCAGCCCTGAGGCCTGGAGTGCTACCTCCATGTTGGGGACGACGCCTGTCCCGCAGGTGAGGCGGAGCAGCGTGCGGCGATTGAAAAAGGTGTGGATGCGGCAACAGGCGGGGTCGCCCCAGTAGTGGCCGAAGGCGTGCTGAGGAGCGGGGAGGGACATGCGCGCTTTGCAGTGCTGCGGGGTTGGGCGCAAGGGAAGCGGTGGGGAAGGATGAGGAAGAGGTGAGGGTGCCAGCGCGGGAGGAACGGGGGTGGGTAGTGCTGCTGCAGGGAGCAACCCTGCCAGGCGCCAGTCCCATTTGGGTTGTGTGCATGGGCGAGCAAATAGCATTGTACCTGTTTAGTCAGCTCAGCAGTGGCTCTGTGCACGAGCCGGAATGTGAGCACGACCTCGTTGGGCGGCAGCAGCGCAGCAATGCGCTCCGCTAGCTCGGGGGGGAGCCCCAACGGAGCAGGCTGCTGCCTGGCAAGCCGACTGACATCCATTGACGCCAAAATGTATGTGAGTTTATGCCTTATACGCTGTCTAAGTTGCGAGTAAGGTCCTGACCGCTGTTCCTAAACTTCCCGCCTTTTGCCGATTGTCGAATGCCTTGCTGCAGTCGGTTGTCCAACGTCTGCGGTACCCCGTCCGCTTTCTATAAAATTGCTTAACAATGTATTGCTAAGCTGTTACTGCGTCGCGCTTTGTGTACATGCCCGGCTCACGGCGCACCCTGCCACCCCATCGCAATCATGGTGCAGTAACGAGTAATTCCTCCAGCACTACAAGTGGTCCAGTGTAAGATTTGAACCACCCAGCGCAGCGCACCCGTTGCAAATACTCGACGCTGAGGTGGCCATCGGGAACAGCCCTTAGCGGGGGAGCATGTTCCGTACCCGTCGGGCTGCATTGCGTCAGCGCACTCGGAGCAACCAAGTGGGTGTAGGGGCAATGCACCGCCAGCGTGCAACGCCGCATGCAGCTTTCCACGGTACGGCGACGGCCCAAGGCCCCAAGCACGCCTTGCCCAGTGTACAAAGCTGCAGGCAGGTCCCAGGCAGTCTGGTAGCTGCACGGTGCCATTCCCAGCATTTGCCAACAGCCAGGAAGCCTGGGAAGCACCGCGAAACGAATAGCGGTACAACCTTCTAGAACAAAAACATACACAACGTCTCCAGCAGCAAGGGGTTCATAGGTCCCAACCCATGCAGTGCTGGCCTGTATCAGCAGGTGCCATTGCGATGCTGCACACGTGCATGATGTCCAGATGATGTCGTCGCTGGGGTAGTAACAAACCCATATCACGTTCTTTTGGGACAAATCCGGCATTTCGTCCGTGTAAACTAGAACCTCACATGAGCACACAGCACTGCTCTCGCACGCGTGCCCCCGGCATACCCTCCTTCCACTCCACACCTCCAACCCCAACCGCCGCTCCCTGCCCCTCCGCCGCCATGCCCACCAATACCCCGTACTCCCTCCGACATGTCGGGCTGCAATACGCCCCCGGCCCCGCCCCCGCCCCCACACCGCCTACACCGCCACGTGCCGTGCTCTTCCCATCCGCCCGCGCCATGAGCTCCGCCTCACTAGCCCCAGCCAGGTTAACACATAGCGGGTTGGCGCACGTGCCCAGCACGCTCCCACCCTCCCCAGGTGCGCGCAGCTCCACCACCAGCCCCGCCAGGGCCTTCATCATCTCGCACATGCCCTCCCTGGCCACCTGGCTTGCCTCCTCCTTTCCCCACCCTCTCCCCTCAACCCCTGCCCCACCGCTCCCTCCCTGCTCCCCTCCCACACCGACCACCTCTGCCTCCGACACCCCGTGCCTCAGAAGCAGCAACGCACCCGTCACCATGTCCCCCGCGCTAGCCCGCGCCGCAGCCAGCTGCCCCCCGGCCCCCCGCGGCCCCCGCTGCAGCCTCCGCTCCCATCGCTGCATCATGCCCCACGCGTCCACGTCAGCCAGCAGGAGCTTCCGCCAGCTTCTCGCAGCTTCCCCGTCACCCCGCTGGCATGCCACCCAGTGCCCCAGCGCGCACAGCTGCACGCACCACGCCACGGGCGTCATAGCGCTGCAGGCTGTAGCGCCGCAGGGCTGTTGCTGTTCAACGCTACCGGCCGCCAGGTCAACTATCAGGGCGGTGGCGGGCAGCAGCCGGGTCACGCCGAAGCACAACAGGCGCAGCAGCTGCTGCTGCGCTGGCAGGCAGGCGGGCGGCACTGCGAGGGGGCTGCAGGGCTCTAGCGTGGTGCTGACCTGCGGGGCGAGGGGCCTCAGAGGCGTAAGGGAGATGCCCTCTGCGCCCCACGACGGCTTTGCTACGGACGGTCGAGCGGCTGCCGTATGCCTCGCAGCTGCCGGCTGCACCTCGGTCCCCGCTGCCGTCGCCGTCACCACAGCAGCAGCACCTGCTGCGCCGGGTGTTGCGTACCCACACGCCACCTGGCTCTGCTGCTCCTCCGTGCCCTCCCCGTGCGCCATAGCCCACGTGGCCATGCCGCCCACCAACCGCCCAACCGCTGGCAGCAGCTGCGGCGCCATCATGGCAGGTGTGGGCGATGAGCCACCCCTCGCAGCCCGCGCCCCGCCTGACCCACCCGCCTGGCGCCTCACCCCGCCCTGCACCCCCAGCTCCCCGCCGCCCTCTGCAGCCCCCAGCCCCAGCCCACGCAGCAGCACCTTCGCCACCGTACTGAGCAGCGAGGCGGCGTGCTGCTCCTCGCCGTACGCCATGAGTAAGCGCAGTACGGGCCAGCGGATGTACGACTCCACGGCGGCGGCGTGCAGGGGGTCGCCGGCGTGGCAGTCGGGCTGGGCTGCCACGTGCCGTAGCAGGCGCTCCAGGCAGGGGAGGTACCCGCAGGACAGCGCGCCGGACAGGCCGTGGGGCGGCGCGAGGGGCACTTCCGCGTCTGTGGCAGCAACGGGCCGGGAACAAAGGCACCTGTGTTCAGCAGGGTACATTGAAGGAATGCATATTGAGCATCAGACAGGTAGCAGCAAGGGACACAGTAGTTGCAGCTGCGGCTCGCCTGTGCAGTGCTTGCACCGGTGATCCAGGGTCAGCGCTGAAGCCAGCTGTGTGGCCCCCGCAGCCAGGCAACACTCAAGCCACTCACCGTCTTGCGCTGTGGCGAGCTCGTGTGGCAACGGCAGCTGCAGCAGGCGAAGCGCCCAGCACATCAGCGCCGTTCCTCCTACACCCTGGCCATTGCCTCCCACTGCAGAACCGGCATCCACAGCCGCATGCACCGCCCGCACGGCCAGGGACCAGTACTGTACGGCAAAGTGCTTGTCGTACATCCGCGGGTCCGGCAGGCCGCCCACGCTGACACTGCCAGCGCCTCCGTCCATGCCCGCAGCTGTTGCAGCAGCCTCCTGGGCCTTGGCAGCAGCGCGAGCCATAATGAAGAAGGGCGAGGAGGAGGTGAGGGCAGCCGCCACCGCTGCGGCGCCGGTGGAGAGGTCTCCCTTGGACACGCTGGCGCTCTCGGGGCACCGCTCCAGCAGGGATGCAGCGCACCTCAGCGCCCGGAACGCCGTCTCCAGGCAGTTTTGGGGATCCAGCTGCGTGCAGGGTGCTGTACGGCACATACCCGCGTGGTACGGGGCGTCGGCCGCCCCTCGTCCGGCCGGCACTGGCACGTGCATCGGCGCCACTGGCGCACTGGTTGACGTCGGTGCTCCCCCACCGCTGCTGCTGCAGCTTGTGGAAGCGGTGGGCGCCCACGCGCTGCTGCCCCCGCCGCCGCAGCTGCTGCGGCTGCCTCCCGCGCTGGTCCTCCTGTCACCATCACCACCACCACTTCTCCACTCACTGCCGCCCGCCTCGCTGCCATCCGCCTCCTCACGTGCCTGCCTGTCATCGGCCCCAGGCGGCTCCGTTACCCTGCCCCTGCCCCTGGCCCTACCCGCGACCTCCTCATCCAACGATCCCAGGGCCGCCGCCGCCACCCGCAGGCACAGGTCCACCACGGTGCTGGTGGTCAGAGGCAGCGGCGGCAGCGGCGAGGGTGGCAGCTCCAGGCAGTGACTCCAAAACCGGACGGCCGTGATGAGGCACTGGCAATCCAAGCGTTCCTGCTGCTCCCGCTGCTGCTGCGGCGGCGGCGCCCAGGTGCCAGTCCCGCCCTGCTGCCATTCTTGTGCAGGCGGCTGGTCCACAGCGAGCACGGGTGGCAGCAGCTCTTCCCGTGCCATTGCGCCGTACAGGGACCCCCCGTCCGCCGCGAACGCCTGCGACACCGCCACCGCCGCCACCAGCTGCTGCAGCCGGGGCCCCGCCAGCAGCGCCCGCGCCCGCGAAGCCAGCTGCTGCTGCTGCGGCTGCTCTGGCTGCGCGCTGCTGCCGGCAGCCGCCTGCAGGCGCGCCGGTGCGCACAGCAGCAGCAGTTCCTGGAGGGGCAGCAACCCGCGGAGCTGCAAAGCGACATCTTCAGCAACACCGCCGCCAGTTATCGGGACCTTACGGGCTGCTGCGCGCACGGTGCTTGCACTGCTGCTACTGGCAGCATGAGGGCCGCCACCGATGGCGGCACTGGCGGCGTCGGCGGCGCCACCGGCACAGCCGGCGAGTGCGAAGGGCGACAGCTGCACTCCTGCCAAGAGAGGTGAGGCAGGGGCGGGGCTCCGCGACGGGGATGCGGGGGCGCTCTTGGACTGAGGGGTGTGGATGCCGTCATACGCCCCACCACGTAGGGGTGTCTCAGAGGCGAAGGGCGACAGGTGGGTGCGTGGGGGCAGCTTGGGGGAGCCAGCTGGTGGGAGCAGCGGTGGGGATGGCGGGGCGGCGGCAGGTGGGCTTGCGACAGGGGGCGGAGTCAGGGCCAAAGCGCTCCAGTGCTCGATGACTCCGCTAGAGGCCAGGGCGCTGATGAGGTCGCGTGCGAGCTGCTCCGGGTGGCTGGGTGGCAAGGAGGGCGGGGAGGGAGGTGGTGGGCCGCGTGTGGGTGCAGCAGCGTTGCCGTTTCGGGCGGTTGGCGGAGGCGACGGTGGGGCGGCGAGCCGGGGCTGGGGCAGGGGTTGAGGGGGCAGGAGGGTGGAGGTTTGAAGCAGATAGATCAGGGGCTCGAGGGTGATGGAGAGGGAGGCGCTGGGGCAGCCGCTGCGCTGTGCCGACAGCAGCAGGCGGCTGAGCAGGGGCAGCGCGTCCGCGAGAAGCAGCTCCGATGCCAGGTCGTACAGCGCCCGGAAGGACTTGCTGTCCCGCAGCACCTGGAACACGAAAGATAACAGCTTTGCGCTGTCCGTGAGAAGTGGCATATGGTCCTGTGCTGTAGCGGCAGTTGGCCCGGCTGCTCGGGCATGTTGCGCAGGAAGCGGCGAGGTTGCCTCGTGAGCGCCATCGCCCCGGCTGGTACCACTGTTGAGAAAATCTTGTGTGTATCTTGTGTAGACGCTTCCGGGTTCTGGGGGCTTGTGGCGTTCCTGGCGTTCCTGGCTCACCGCCAATCGCAGCGATAAAGCGTACGTGCCCAAGATCGAACACCGCGCTGCTGGCCAGCGGTTTACTGCTGCAGCAAGCTCGTTGCTGCTAGCGTCCGCCTGTTTGGCAAGCTGCGACAATGCACGGGCGAGGGCTGTGTGCTCTGAGTCTGCGAGCGAGTGGACGCCTGCTGTGGTGTCAGGCCCTGAACCTACAGCTCTGACCAGAACCTTCAGCTGTTGCACAACTGGTGGTTCCTGGGCGATGTGTGCTGCCGGCATGGGGCCTGAGCGAAACGGAGATACAAACTCATACGCGTGCAGCTCAGACGGTCTGACATCAGTGCGGCAAACACGAGAGAAACACTCATTGCTGTTCATTTCCAGATACTACGAAGGTTTGTCGACTCGGCCTCGTCGAGGCATACAGTGTTGCAGTTGGTCGACTGGGAAAGCGACGCGAGGGGCGCCTGGGCCTTTCCTCGCGAACCTTTCCCAGTTTTGCTGGTCCCAACCACTACCGAACCAAAATAGCGCAGGCAGCTGCTTATGATTGCGATCACGCCGGCTGGTCGGCTCTAGAAAGGGATACGAGGGGCTTGCATGTAGTGGAAAGAGTGGCAAGCAGCTGTGGCTGAACAGAAGCGAACACGTGTCACCTGGAGCTCAAGAGCTCGGGGCTCCGTCGTGCTCATCCTTACGAACATCATTGACGCCAGCACTCACGCCAGCAGTACCGTCACAATGCTAGCCCAGCGACACATGTGCGAATCCGTAACCCAGTGCCAAGACCAGGTCAGTTGCAAGTTTTCATGTCCAAAAGCGACTCTCCAGCACCCCTCCCCACTGGCCCCAACGACCGCACCGCTCACCAAGTACCAAGTTAATTCCAAAAAAGGCCCTCCTACGCTCATTCCACGGTCCTCCTAGAAGCTGCCCCCGTCTCCCTCGCCGCCTCCCCCGGGGCACCTCATGCGCGCCATGGCACGGTGCAGCTCCAACGGCGAGTCGGTGAACACACCGTCGAGCCACGCACAGTGTCGAGCGCCACCAACACCCCCTGCACCTCCCACAGCCCCTGGGCCACCACCCGCCAGAAGCCCTCCAGCATTCAGCCGCTGTTCCTCGCCCTGTCCGTCCTCGCCTCCTCCTGACGGGTGACAGCCAGTGCCTGCGACGTCCCCCGCATCCCCTCCCGCGCTGCACGGCGGCCCCAGCAGCAGGGGCGCAAGCTCGTGCTCCCATGAGGAGGCGGCGGGCAGCAGGTGGGCGGGTGCGGGCTTAAAAACGGAGGCAAACACCTGCAGGCAGGCGGCGGCCAAGGTGGGCGTAGTTGGAAGTTGAGATGAGGCTCATGCGCAGTGGAGGCTGTGGAGGAGCTGCGGGCACGGTGCTCGCGCTCGTACAGCAGGAGGGGCTCACGGTCTGGTGGACTCGCATCGCGCACCCTGGCTTTCTACTCAGTGGCAGGTGCTCTTGCTGGAGTCGAAATGCTTTCAGCGGTAGGCAGGGGTGCACGGCTGTACCTCCACGTGTGCGCGGGAAGCAGCGGAGGCGTGCTGGTACCACTCCTGGCCCTCCACACCCACGCTGGCTTTCCGCCGCATGCTCGCCCCAGCCCCGTGTGCCCCACCGCCCAGCCCACCTATAGCCAAGCAATGTCGTAAAGCACAAGGACACGGCTGCGTCGCAAAACGCATTACCCCGTCCCGCTCCACCGCTTAGCCTACCTGCAGCCCAGCCGCCCGGAACCGCTCCAGCAGCTCCGTCGCCGCCTCCAGCCGCCCTCCGCCACCATCACCACCAGCCGCCTGCGCAGCCCCCGCCTCCCGGCCTCCGTGCCCACCGTCCCGTGGGTCACTCCGCCCCAGGCCCATGTCGATGTCGTGTACCTCCCGCAGTAGCTCCTGCCGTGCCACCGCCACTGAGGAGGCGTAGGTCCGGATGCGGGCCAGGCCCTGGGGGGAGGTGGCGGAGGCCCAGGTCTCCCCTGTGTCGGGGATGACGGGGCTGGGCGGGGCGGCAAAGGGTTGGGCAGGGTGGGGCGGGGTGAGGACGGCGGAATAAAGCTTGCGATGCTATCCAGTGTCGTTGTTGAAGGGCAGAGTGCGGCAAGGAGAGCGGGGAGGATGAGTTTGGGAAGCTCTCAAGGCAGTCGTGCAGTTGTTGCACCCGCCCCACTTACGACAGGACCTGCGTCAGCGGTGAGGTGGTGCGGTTGGCCAGGTACTGCAGGCTGCGGGCCTGCGGTGGTAGACGAGAGACGCACGGGGGCAGGGGGAGCCGGTTAAGAGCACGGTTCGAGGTCCGTGCATTCGTAAAGAACAGGAGCATTGTGTCAGCGAAGGTACGACGATATTCACAGGATCCCCTATGCCAGCACGCAGTTGAGCGACAGGCACCTCAGGGAACTGCTAGGAGGATTCGTCCTGACGCTGCAAGCGAGCTCCGGTACTCGCACCTCGAACGCCATGATGTACGACGGCCGCTGCGCCCACTCGCTGCTGCCGTGCGGCGCCGTGGCGTAACCGTACCGCTGCAACGTCGCCAGCAGCAGGTCCTCGAAGGTGGTGCCCGCCGCCGCCAGCTGGGGGGCCAGGTGCTGGGCGTGCCACGCGCTGGCCTGGATGTGCAGGGCCACGCCCACGGGCCGCACAGCGGCCTGCGGGGGCGGGACGGAGTGGGGAAAGGCGCGTGGCTTATGCAGTCAAGCTGCACATGAAATGTACATGGGGCCAAGCTATGTAAGCAGCTAAGCATCAACAACAGAGCTGCAAGTTGAAAACCCGTTCGCACAGGTAAGCGGCGATTGGCACTCGGTAGGGGTTCTGGTAAACTGGTCCTGCCCTGCATTGCAGCAACAGCCTTGGGCCCTCGGCTCAGCACCCCAGCATGTGCCGCGCAGCTGGCAGCCTATTCCCTGGCAGGCCACACGTGCAGCCCAGGCGCATCCTCGGCCCCGCCTCCACAGCACGTGGTGCGGTGAGCTCCTGCCGCACTTCCATTAACCCACCGTGGCCATCTGCAGCAGCTCCTCCAGGCTCGCCACGCGCCCGTCATCCCCGCCGTCCTCCGCGCCACCCACCGGCCCCCACGAGCACACCCGCCCCGCACGCCCCCCCGCCACCGCCCCGTCCGCTCCCTCCTCCCCCGCGCCTCCGCCCCCCTTGACACCCAGGTCAGCATTACTGCAGCTCCCGCTCATCCCCGCATCCCCCTTGCGACTGGCGCATGGGTCTTCCTCGGCCCCTTTGCTATGGCCATTCGCCTCCCCGGCACCCACGGCGCCGTCGCCGCACCGGCTGTCTGCCGTTGCCGCTGCCCTCTGCTCCTCATTCCGCCCCGTGCCGTCGGGAGCACTGCCCTGCATGCTGGCCGCGGGAGCACGCCCCTGCGTGCTT
>VFQN01001267.1_pt1 | contig 43135 bp, 56 predicted proteins | sample 3512371 | NCBI WGS metagenome assembly VFQN01 (sample SAMN10412370, study PRJNA504923) | tailings metagenome | isolation source: Replicate 2 from Balatoc abandoned mine | place: Philippines: Itogon, Benguet | collected 2017-08-28 | reverse complement strand
CCCCCCCGCCCCCCCCCCTTCGCAGCGCATGTGATTCCGCTGCGTACCTGAGAGCCTCCGCACGCTGATGGCATACATTATAGATGTCCACCACAACGTCCTTTGCCTCCTTGCTGTCCGCCAGCAGTTCCTTGAAGACGGTTGCCAGGTCTTCCTCCAAAGCGATGGAAGACGCGGGACCTGGCATAGCCAGTCCCGGTGGCAAATCAATATCCATATCCTCGGCACAGATACAAGGGATATAATACAAGTAGAACGCGTCAGGTAGCCGCCGGCATTTAGCTCGAGATCGACGCCCTGCTGGGCGAACCCAGGTCCGTATCAGCAGCAGTAATATAAAATATGCGTATACACTTGTACCATTAAGCAAGACGCTGTTGGGGCGTCATTTCAACGCTCCCGCGCCAATTCAGTCGTACGGCGAGGTAGCACTTAGTCCGAGAAGGCCGCAGCCTTGCCTGCAAAAGAATGACAGCAGCAGAAGCAGTAGCCGCAACAGAAACAGGGCCGTTGCTGCCTAATCCAGCAACAGGGGCCCTGTCGACAGACAGCGATGTCCTGAAGTTTAGGCCTGCCGGGGCCCCCGCTGGGGCCTGGCACCATACACCCTGGTGGGTGTGCGCCTTCTATGACCCCTACGAACGGGTCAACGTGTGGAGCCATGGGCTTCCTGCCTTGGCTTTCCTTACGCTCGGGTAAGTTGGGAAAGCGCAGGCATGCCAACGACACGTCACATATTCCCTCAGATACCTCCGCTTTCAAGGGGGTGCAAAACTCCCTTGATTCACTGATTCTTCAAGCGGTGCTGTCATCGTAGGGCCTTGGCTAAAGCTGGTGTCGTCCCTGGTGGAAATGCCCTCGCTGTCTTCTGCGTCTGCGCGGCAGTGACGCAAGGCTCATCAGCGGTCACCCACATCTGGCCAGATGATCATATCCTGGTACGCGAAATGTAAAGTGCATGCCTCGCTGACGCGAGCGAACTTTGGGACCTACCCAGGACCTACCCCACCCGACCACCCTAAACCCTAAACCCTTACCCTCCCGCACGTCGGTCCCCTGGTCTCTCCTTGCCCTTCCCCGAATCCCCCGACTCCCACAGGAAAAGATCGACCACCTGTGCATACCCTTCCTCATTATCGGAGTGCCGCTCACAGCTGTCATGGTGAGCGTTGCAATCGATGATGGGCTTCACAAGCGTGGTTGCGAGAGCTGGCTACCCCCCTGCGCTCCCTCACATTATGCTAATGATGCACTCAAATCCGATTATTACAAAGGTGCACATCGAAATCCGTAGCACACACAAACTACTTGCATCCACCATGGCTCTCGTCATCCCTTTCCCCCAGGCCCTGCGGCCCCAGGGCCCCTACCACGTGCTGATCGGGGCCTCGGTGGTGGGCCTGGCGTCCGCCTTCCTGCGCCCCGTGCACCGCACCCTGGCCTTCATTGCGGTTGGGGCGGTGCTGTTCGTGTACCACTACTGGATCGTCAACCTCAACATGGTGGCGCAGGTGGTGCTGCAGGTGCTGGGCGGCTTCTTCTTTGTGAGGTGGGGAGCGTAGGACCGGCATACCGGTACTGCGTCTTGCAGTGGACCGTGGCAAGCCACTTTGCACGTCAATAAGTAACATTACAGCATCTGGGTTTAGCAACTGCCACGTCTCTCTGCGTGTCTGGACTAAGTCAGCAGGTGCTGCAGTGGCTCATTGGGGCAGAAAGGGCTGAGCGCTGAGGGGCATAGCGCGTTGCTGACGTTGTTGGCAAGTGTGCTGGGGCCACATGCCTGCACGCTGGTGCGGAGTTCATCGTGCTTATTCCGATAAATGTGCACCTGCCGCCGTGAGTCTCAACCTTTTCAATCAGCGGATAGTGCGCAGGAGTCCGCCGTAAGTTTGCACCGCTCGCACCACATGACTCCGCGCGCCCCGTCGCCCCACGCGCCGCAGGAACGGCGGGCACTCCCGGCCCGTGGGTCTGCAGGACCACCACCTGCTGCACTACTGCGTCTCCATCGCCTGCGTGCTGCACGTGGTGTACATCCTGCAAGCCACGGCGGCGGCAAGCAAGGTCAAGAGCTTGTGACGTTGATGGGGCCACGCTTAAGCGGGGGGAGGGGCGTGGCTCGGGTTCCTTGGCTGGCGACTGGCAGCCGGGGCGAGGGTGGCCGACGGGGTGGAAGGTACTGTAATTTTTAACTTGAATAGACACTTCTGTGGCAACTGCATGGTAGAGTAGTGAAGTGCAGGACGGGTGGGGCAGCGTTGCAGGAAGGGGTATCGACAGTGAGCTGGCGCATGCGTGGCGTGTGACGTATCGGCGTGGCGAACAGGACGCCTGGTATGGATTGGAGCCTAGCATGGTGCGCAAGGAACTGGCAACGTGTTTGTGCAGGCGGCTTGGGGGGTTTGTAGCAAGCGGCATGGGCGGTGCGCAGGCTGTGCGGTCAGCGGACTAGGGGCGTAGTAGAGAGCTGAGACGGTGGTAGGGTGAGCACGAAGAGGATCTTGAATCTCGACGCTGATCGATGGGTTTTGAAAACGTGATGTTTGTTCGTGGTCGTGAGTACCTGACCAGGGTGCCTTCTGTTGTCCTAAGCTCCTGACAGGCCTTGACGTGAAGCTTGTGCGCACGTGCATGCGTGGGGACAGTAACAGTAACCTGAAGAGGACGTGTCCTTGTCTTGGCCCTGTCTGTTTGCTTCTTCGCATGAATAGTGGCGGTTGTGTTTTGTGTAACTGCTACTGTAGGCTGGCGTGATGCTGAAGGTGCTGGTAGATGGGGGGGCCGGTCACATGGTAACGTATTACTGTACGGCGGACGGGGGCGCAAGCTGTAGTCTGGGTGAGCTTTTGGCCTTCCGTCATCGAACATAGCAGCTGGCTGAAGTAGCTGTCTGGCAGGTTGTGCGCCTGTGAGCAGTTGCGCGTGCTTATGCGCGTGTTAGGCAAGTTGCGGGCCAAGCCCGTCGCTTGCCTCCTCCATCGGCAGGGGAGCAGTGTAATATAAGCGCCTGAAGGTTATGATCCGTGCGCGGCGGTGATGAAAGTAGCGCGCGCCCTTGCGGGCGCGGAGCGACTGCTACAGTTGCGTGCACAGGCCATGATGATGTGCTGGTGTTACACGTCCCGGCACTGCAGCTCGCTGACGCAGGGGAGCTCCACGGCGCCGACGTGCCTGGTGGGTCAATTCTGGGCAATGCTGTGTCAATATGCTTTTGGGGTAGGGATTCGCCCTTTCCCTTGCCACCTGCTTGCGGCTCTGGGCTGCCTCGGACCTCGACGGGCCTTTCGCCATCGCCCATGCGACATGCAGCAGGTGCTCCACGTGTGGGATCTCCTGGTAGGGTGCGACCCTCGCCCTCCGTACGAGTGCGACCTCCATACAAGGCTGGCGAGGATTGCCGGCAGCTCAGGCTCGGATGTCATTGCCAAGCTGTCCTGGGTGCTGGCGGTGTACAAGAACCGGTTCCTTGACCCAAAGGCTGTCGAAAGGGAGATGGTCGTCGCCGCAGCTCAAGGCGCGGCTGCATGCGGCAACCTGGCGGTTCTCCGGTGGCTGCTGCAGGAGCGCGAAGCAAGCCTGTGCGTTACTACACTAGCGGAGCTGTGGGAGGAAGACGAGAGCCGGCTGTCCAAAGTGGCCTGGTGTCCTGTCCGCTGCGCTGCGTCACAGGCACGTGGCGGTGGCGGACTGGCTGGTGGACGAGGCAGGATGTCCTGCACCGCAGAGGGCGCAGCAGCAGCAGCAGCAGGAGGTGCAGCAGCAGGGGTTGCAGCGTCCCTGCTGGGAGCTGCTGCAGCTGTGGGATGAGGTTGCAAGGGGCGGAAGCGTGGAGTCCATGCGCTGGCTGCTGGGCCGCGGGGTGCCGGTGTGCAGGGGCAGCAGTGGTACGGTCGGGGCGGCTGGAGGCGGCGCGGTTCCTGCACGAGGAGTGTGGGGTGACGCTGCAGCAGGACGGCTTGCTTCGGCATTCAGCGAGGACGGGCAGCGTGCCGCTTGCCGCCTGGCTGCTGCAGGCGGGCTGCCCTGTCAGCAAAGACGCATACAGCGGCGCGGTAGCTGCTCGCAGCATGCCCATGCTTAGGTGGCTGCAGGAGGTGGTGCCTCACCCCTGGGGCGCGGACACGCTGCAAGACATCCTGTGCGGTTGGGTCAGCAAGCGGGTGGGGCAGGGTGGAATTAGTAAGAAAAGCGGCAGCAGCAGTAGCAGTAGCAGCAGCAGCCGAGGCGGTGGCGATGGCGGCAGCGGCAGCGGCAGCAGCAGCGGCGGTAGCAGCGGAAGCAGCGACGACCTTGAGCGGGTGGTTAGGGCTATGCTGGAAGCGGGCTGCCCCCCGGGGGCCGGCACCGACAGGGCAGACACCATCGGTGCAGCTGCACGGCGCGGGCACCTGCCTCTTGTACGGCACCTGCATGAGGAGCGTGGAGTGGCGTTTGCGCCGGGGACGCTGGCGACGGCCGCTGCGGGCGGGTGCGTGCCGGTGGTGGAGTGGCTAGTGGGGGCTGGGTGCAGGGCGGGGGAACCTAAGGAGGGTGAAGTGGAGAGTAACGACCCCTACGTGGCGGCGGCAGGAGGTCGCGCGGGCCTCGGAATCGCGGACGTGGCCACGCTGTCCTGCTTGCGCCGCCTGGGAGTGCCTTGGAACGCGAGTGTGTTGCGGTGGGCGGTGCGGAAGGGTGTGTCATTGCGCGTGCTGCGGTGGATGGTAGAGCAGGGGGCGCCGTGGGACGAGAGCACACGCCGTGAGGAGGTGGCACGCGTGAAACGCGAGGAGGTGGTGTCCCCATTGAGGAGGGGGGGATGCAAGGCGATGAGGTTGTGGCGTGGTTTGAGGAGCGGTTGGGCAAATATGCTCCTTTGCTGGTTGCGGTGCGGTGGCGCAGTGAGGGGCTGTGGGCTGCGCATGGGAAGGACACCAGTGTGGTTGTTCAGGACTAGAACGGCGGGGCTCCGGTATGTCCAGACAGGCACGCCGATCGAAGTGAGCAATACCGGTACCGGTATGAGAGTGCCGTAGCGCGGTTCAGCATCCTGCGGCGAGCATCTCTGGAGGTTGGTGACTTGGAGTTGCCGTTTCGCTTGGTATACCGAAGCTGGCTGGACGGAGGAGAAGGTGAAGCCTCGCCAAGCAAGTACCAGACTACCAGTGGTGTTGGGGTTCCCTCATGTACTGAACGGCTCGTTTGGCAACGTCATGCGGTAGTGGCGCTTACATTTGCACAACAGTGAAGTGTACGGGTGCGTTGTACGACAGCGCAACCTCCCGTGGCGAGCTCGGGACTACGTAAGGAATTGCAGGGTCACACTCCCCTCCACTCCCGCACTGCGTGAATGCGGCGCTGCATGACCATTTGATGATGGAGGTGTAGCGCCTAGCGGACATCGGAATGGCATGGGGCTGTGCGCAGGAGAATGCGCAGTGCGTTTGGCTGGCCAGGCGCCATTCGGAATGTCAGGGTAGCGTTGGCAGGTGTTGGGGTTCATCCACCTCTGTGCGGTTGGGTTGCCGTACATCGCAATGGCTCGGGCTGTAGCTCGTGGCCGCTACCTGCGCGCCGATGCAGAAGCGGCCGTGTCCACCCACATGTCGTATGTCGGGGTTGCAAATCTTGTTGCTGGTGGGGTTGTTATGGTGGCAGCGAGTGCATGACAGGACACTATGCTATCCTGTCCTAGTTGGCTCATCCTGACCGCGTTTCGCAACTGTGGGCAGGCTTACAGTATGCACTGCCGCTTGCAATGCTGCATTGCCAAACGGTGCAAGTTCTACCGTGCCGGTACCCGTGCCATTGGCTCTGGCCAGCAGGGGAGCGTGGCACTGGCGCTCTCCTGGCACTGGCCATGTACCGTATACCGCTACTGCATGCCCTATGCCGGTATGCGGAGGCCTGTTTCAGTAAAGTGCGCCCCATCAAGTTTGATGCTTACATCTGGTCGCAGGCAGCGAGGCAGGCAGTTGTGGCCAGGCCCCCAGCTAAGCCCTGTGCTCAGCCCGTGCTTAGCCCCCTGCTCGCCAGGACGTCCCCTGGCACAATAGAACCGTACCGTATAGCAGCCCCGTGCATGCAGTGGCTATGCCCTGACCGCTGGAGCCTCCTTGCTCAGGACTGGGGATAACGAGACGCCAAGCTCCACCGACCCCCAGCATTAGGGGGTGCTGGTGGTGTTCCGGCGACGTCTTGGGACGCACGCAGCAATGCAAATCCATACCTAACAAAATAGTGTTATATAGGGAATATGGGCTATGGGCTTCTCCGTCAATGGGGTGTTGTGCGCATGCGCCGCGCTTAAACAGATGAAATCGCAGCTTGGCATGGGCGGCCCCGGGCGCCATGCCCCCGCGGCTGCAGTTGCGCTTGTCTGTCCACCCTTTTGGTGTATCAGTGTCTTGGAGTCCGTTAGTTTATACGCTTAGTGAGCATAGCAATTGCCAAGCTCGGGTTGCACCCTTTTCCTGCAGCTCCCTGACGCTGCGACAACGCCGATTTGAACATGAATGCCTGATATGATAAGTTATAATGCCTAAGCCTTGACATCACCATCGCGGCACTGTAGAGCCTTGATGTGGCCTCGATGGCCACACCTACTTCCTCGGACGGCCGCGGCGAAGCGCCCGATGTTCTTCACGCGTCGCAAGACTCCAGCATTGCTACTGAATCAGCAGGTGAACATGAGAATGCGTCGGCATCCGGGCAGTCTCAGCGCAGCTTGCTGCGTGACTCCCTGCGTGCGTCGCCCGCCCAGCCGACACCTATGACAGGGGCCAAGCAAGCCCTCCAGTCGCCCTTGGACTTCCCTGCTCTCCAAGCTGCACAGACATCCAAACAGCAAAACAACATACCCAGCGGCCCGTCCTCCGCTGCCCAGCGCATCAGCATCCCTACGTCCCACCCTGCTAATGACGGCACGGACCAGCCGAACCGATGCCACGTTCCTGAACCCGGCCCAACGCGAACACTCCTACCCTCGCGCACCTGCCAACAGCAAACGACATTTTCCATGCCCTCCACAGCCGGCCGTGCGAAGCCACTTAGGCACGGCGCTGACGCTGATGCTGAAAGCGATTATGACGAGGAAGGAGGTGAAGAAGAGGACGAGGGCGGAACACAGCAGCCAAGTATCCAGTGCAGGCCGGTCTTCAGCTTGTTCAGGGGCGCAAGGCCAGCCGCAGGCCACCTTGCCCAGGCTGCATCCGAGCCCGCACACTCCATCCCGGGAGATCCACACAAGAATGGCTCCGCTGCCCATCAGCTGAATGCAGGCGGGGCCGGTCCCGGGCCACCGGGTGCAGCGGGCGGATTTGCCAAAAGTGCGCTGCAACCCAGCAGCGCTGCTGCCCCCTATGGGACGGCAGCACGGCCTGGTACCGGTGTCCCCGGCAGCACCGCGGTGGGGCTGAAGGCACCTGCTCCTGGGAGCAGCTGGGCGGCGGTTGGGGCCGTGGGGGCGGCTCGGAAGGACGCAGGGCGTGCAGGCGCAGGCCTGCACGCAGCCTTGCTGGCGCGTGGCAGCAGCGGCGGTGGCGGTACCGAGAACGTGCAGCAAGGAGCGCGCGAAGGCTCCGCGTGGGGCGAAGTTGATCGACCTGGGCTGGGCAGTGCACCAGGAGCCGCTGCCGCCTGGGGCGTGGCCCATGCGGAACGTGTTGCGGCCCTTCCGGCAACTGCCGCACCCGCTGGTGCTGATGGTGCTCGTGCTGGCGCCGTGACGCCCGGCATGGCACCGCCGCCCCATGTCCATGTGCAGGGCCAAACAAAGGCGGCGGGCGCTCTTCCAGGGAGCGGCAAACGTCAAGTCCAGGACGCACAGACACCTCATGGCCTTGTTGCTGCAGCAGATCAGCACCGACACGACGATGGCGACAGCGACGAGGAGGACGACGATGATGACTTTGTTGGGGGCGGCAGCGGCGGCCGTGGGGCAATGGCCCCACCACCCATGGTGCTCTTTCCTCGCCGGCAGGGCCCGGCTGCGGCGGCTCCATGGACTGCAAGCCCTGCGGCTGCCCAGCGGCCGGGGGCACCACAGCCTAGCCCGCAGCCCAACGCGGGAAACGGCGGCTGTGGGGCCCCTGGCTCTGCCCCTGCTGTCCTGCCGGCTGGAGATGCAGCCGGGCGGCCGCCGGGTCCTGGGTCTGCCGGCAGGCTGTCTATGGCGTCCCGGGCACGGCGGGGTCAGCACACGCCCCAGCAAGCACGGGGAGCTGCTGCTGCTCCTGTAGCTGCTGCTGGCCCCACAGGTGCGCGGCCTGCACCGGTGGACGCTCAGGTGCCAGGCATGGAGCAGGAGCGGGACCTGGGACAAGGTGGTGATTCGGTGCACAACAGCGGTGGGCAGCAGCAGCGGCGGCAGCAGGAGGGGGAGAGACGGATGGTGGCCGCGGATGAGCCACAACCCCAGCGTGAGCCTTGTGGAGAGGCTGGTGCATGTGCAGGGCCCGGCGACGGCCCAGGGCCAGGCACCGGGTCGGGTCCTGGCGGCGGCACAGGCCGCAGCTCTGGCCGGGCCCCCGTCAGCGATGAGGCGCTGATAGCCGCCATACGGGCCGGCCGCAACCGCCGCCGCCGCTCTGCGCCCGCGCTGGCGTCGCTGTACGAGCAGGCGGCGGCGGGCGGTGGCGGCGGTGCCGCCGGACAGCGCGGTGGGGAGGGAGCTACAGCAGGGGCCGACGGGGAAGCCCAGGTAGGTCATGCCTTGCAGAGTCATGAGTCAAAACCTGACAATGCCAAGCTCTCTCCGTCCGCTTTTACACACTGTGATGTTTTAGTTATTAGTGAGCGCCGTAGTCCTTCTTCACTGTTGCACTATAGTCCTTCAGCTATTCTTCACAGTTGCACCTTGTCCTGTGCCAGTAAAAGCCTTTCATGTCACTCACTGTGCCGCCAGTATGCACGCGTACCAGATGCAAGTGTGCTTACCGTGTCTCATGCGCAGGCACCCCAAGCAATGGTTTGGCACCCGCTGTTTGCTGTGGAGGACGAGGAGCAGGAGCACTCCCAGCAGCACCAGCCACCGTATCAACAGCCGCCGGCGGCGCCACAGCAGCCGAACCAGGATGACGGCGTGGGCGTGGGCGAGGTAGAGCAGGAGCAGCAGGAGGTCCCGGTGCAACGCAGGCGGCTGCGGCAGAAGTGGCAGCCACCGCGCCGCACCGCTCCTGCTGCAGCCCACGCAGGGGTAAAGCCGGAGCAAGCGGCCGGCCATGCGCACGCTGGGGCTGCAGCTGGTGCCGTTGCTGTGGGGTTCGTGGGCGGGGTCTCGGGTTCAGGGGCATGTGCGCTCAGCACACGGCGCCAGGCACAAGACGACCTATGGGAAGATGAGCAGCTACCTCAGCAGGGGCTGCAGGAGGATACCGACGGAGGTTGGCACCAGGACAGGAACATTCGTACACACGACCGGTGGGGCGGGCAGTGCGGCCCCGATGACGTGGAGCAGGATGACCAGGACCAGGGGGCGCTGCTGCAGCGCCGCCAGTGGGACAGCAGCGGCGGGCCGCTGCGCCAGGGGCCTGGGCAGTACACACAGCCTGTTCAGCATGCGGAGCATGGAGGTCGTATGCAGCCCGCACTGCTGCCCCCTGCCGCCCCGCGTCAGCCTGCGCGCCAGCAGCACGTGCAGCAGCAGCAGCTGCAGTTGTCGCAAGGACAGGGGCAGGGGCTGGGGACACAGGGTGCGAAGCCCAGCCGCAAGCAGCAGGCGTCGCAGCAGCAGCAGGCCGCTGCAGCCGGGACGCGGTCCATCCTGTCGTTCATGCAGCAGAAATCGAAGCAGCAGCAGCAGCAGCAGCAGCAGCAAGAACCGCCCCCGGCGCCCGCGTCCGTGGCAAGCAACCCCGCTGGTGGTCTGGCGAGAGGGACAGGATCGGCGCTTGGAGCAGGAGCTTCCGGCACAGCAGCCCGGCCTGCGCCGCACCAAGGCAACGCGGCGGACGCTGGCGCCCGGCCGCCTGTGTCCATCAACCTGACGCACAGCGATGGCGAGGAGCCTGTGGGCTGTGGGGGCCGAGGTGGTGGTATTGCTGCTGCGGGGCGGGCAGGGGGCAACGCGGGAGTGCATGTCGTGAGCCTGCTGGACGACGATGGCGGCGAGGAGGAGGCTCCAGGCGGCGCAGCCGCACGTGGGTTAGGTGCGGGAGTGCGTGGTATGGTAGTAGGGGGTGCACGTGTGGGCCGTGGGCTGGTGGGAGGACGGGTGGATGCGGGTGCACGTGGGTCGAGCTGGGGAGGTGAAGGGGCGCAGGAGGACCTGGAGGACGGGGGAGTGGATGCGGTGGCGGCGGATAGGGGCGGGGTAGGGTCGGGGAGGAAGCGGCGGCACCGCGCTGTGGTGGAGTCGGATGGCGAGGACGAGAAGGAGGAGGAGGTGCGGGGTTATGGGGGCAGGGGAGCTAAGGAGGGCGCAGCTCCTGAGACGTTGGCGCGAGGTCCTCACATGCAGCAGCAGCAACCCCATGCAGCACTCGGCCAAGTTGGGCTGGGGCGTCCAGCGAACGGTGGCTGCGGCGGGCCGGACGGTAAGCGCCGGGCGTCGGCTCCAGCAGCACAGGTTGCGCCGCTGTGGGAGCACGGGGCTGGGGGAAGGGCCCAGACCGGAGGCACAGAAGGGGGAGCAACAGGCAGCCGGCAGGGTGCCGCGTCTGTGGGCCCCGCACGTGCTGGTGCCCGTGCAGTTGCGGGGGCTGGACAGGCAGGGGGGCTGGGCGGGGGGCAGCGGAGAGGCAGCTGGGCTTGCGGGGACCAGGCAAGCGGCTACGGGGTCCACGGGTACGGCGTGCAGCATGGCGCGGAGGAGGAGGAGGAGGACGAGATCGAGGAGCCTTCGCAGGACGACCGGGGGACACGCCCTGCAGTCCACACGCCCTACGGCGCTGCGGGTGCTGGGGTTGGTTTACGGGGCATGCACGGCAGTGACGCCGATGTGCGGGATGTAGGAGCTGCTGGCATGCACCCGCTAGCGCGGGGCCACGGCCCAAGCAGCCACACCGGGTGCACCAACCCGGGGCTAGCGCTGGGCCGACCTCAACGTGTGGCGCAGCAGCAGCAGCAGCCGCCCCTGCACCTCACTCCAGAGCCCCAAGGTGCTGGCCAGCGAGGGGGGCAGAACCACCAGCAGCTAGCGCAGCAGCAGCAGCCGCTGTCGGCGCCCCAAACGGCACGTGGAGGCGGCAACGGAGTTGGTGGCGACGGGGGGCAGCAGCTGCAGCTGCACCAGCTGCTGGCCACGCCGCCGCTGCCCGCCGGCGACCAGGCCCCCTGGTGGACCCTGCTGCCGGACTTCGTCCCTGCAGCCGCCGTGGCGCACGGCTACGACCCCAGGTGCGGCAGCACTGAGCAAAGCGCTAGGAGTGCATTAACCACATGCAGCATGCCGTCGCACAGGGCAATACACATAACGCCCGGGGCTATGTCGAGCTGGACAGTGGTACCTCTGTCGCATGGCCAGGTGCGCGCAACAACAGAGAGACCTTTCATAAGGCAGTACAAGCCCAACCGGTGCCTAAGAAACGTGCACGTGTAGCAACTGCAACAGGATCCACGCCACGCATCTCCGCGCACACTTCTGCAGCCAGCTTTGACCTCCCTGCCTTGTCCCCCCGCAGGGCTGTCCCCCGCGCCGAGCCCGTGTACATCCTGTACGGCAAGCAGTTCAACGGCCCGGCCAACTCCTCAGTGGCCCCCATGCACAAGGACAGCTGGCGCCACCAGCAGCAACAGAACGTGCAGCAGCAGCAGCAACAGCACGCCCAGCAGCAGTACCCGCAGTACCAACAGGGCGGCGCCTACGGCGGCGGTTACGGCGGTGGGAATGGCGGCGGCGGCGGGCGGTCCCATGGCCCATGGGTCGGTCCTGGGGGCGGCGGCGGGGGGAGCGGACCCACCGATGATGACATGCTCGACTGGGCGCGGGACATCCGGGCGGGGAAGGCCAAGGGCGGCGGGCGGAGGGGCAAGGCGGCGGAGGGCCGGGGGGCGGCGGCGGATGCTGGGGGATACGACGGCGGCGGCTTTGGGGAAGAAGGCGGGGGCGAGGAGGGCCCCGGGCACTGGATCACGCGTGACGGGCGGAAGGTAGGCTGGCCGGTTTGAAGGCACAGGGTGGCTGGGATGGACGACGGAGGGGACGGGGCCCGAGGAGCTGTGATGCGCCAGCATCTTTACCCGCATGCCTCAAGAGCGTGTTCAACAATAATTCCCTTGCTCCCGCACCGCTCGCAGGTGTTCATCGACTCCAACGGCAATGAGTACATGGGCAAGCAGGCGTACCAGGCCTATCGTCGGTGCGGCAGCAGAGGAGGCGGCGGAGGGGGAGTAGGAGGAGGTGGGGTTAGGAAGCGGCGGTTCAAGGGCAAGGGCGGCAAGGGCAAGGGCGGGGGATCGGGTTTCCCGTTCGGGGTTGCGAAGAAGGGTGGGAAGAAGGGTGGGGGCAAGGGGAAGAAGGGAGGGAAATAAGCCTGAACAGCTTCAAGGCTGCGAGGGTATGGAGTCAGTAGACTTGGAGCGCTTAGTCGGGGTTACCGTGTGTGTTGCGCCAAGATGCAGTGGAAGGAGGAGCAGGGAGCAGGAAAAATGGTGTGGGAAGTGCTGGGGTGTGGAGTATGGCGGTACCGTGATCTGCCGTACATCTGCATGGTGCTGAAAGTGGATGCCATGCGCACGGATGCTCGAAGCCTTGCCTGCAGGATCGGAGAGCAGTTAGAGGGAGCGCATCTGCGGCTAAATGCATGTGGTGTAGCGCGGAACAGGGATGTGTTCCAGACGAGATAGCAGGGGTTACAGAGGGGCCCCTGCTGTGTTCTTGAGGTTCCATACCTAATGTGGTGGTTGGGGTGCAGGGATGTGTAGCATGTGTGGCAAGTGCGCTTGGAAACGACGACCATACACACGCCACAATACATTCTCTGCTGTGAGGGACGGTGCATGCAAAGCTGGTTAGAGGAGTGCTGCTTACCCTCAACTCCGTCTGCTCCTTTGAGACCCAGTCGGCCCTCCCAGGCCCTCCGTACATGCACCATGTGGCCATGACCGTGACTGACTGTGCTCTACACTTGACCGATGCGACCAACCCCCCACACATCTTTGCAGCTTACACTGTGAAGTAACATCCGGCACAAGCCTATTGGTGCCGTCTCGACACGTGCTGCCACCAGGGTGCAACCTCACGCACCGTAGGGCAAGGACTGGTCGCCCTGCCACCTAGCAGGATACTGCGAGTATGGCATGGACTATAACTCCAGATGAATTTGATGTCGTCGTCGTTGGATCGGGACTGCCGGAGTGCTTAGTGGCAGGGTAAGCCAGGGCACCTGCGCGCGAGTTCCAGCCGTTCCTATACGTCATCGTTCGCGGATACCCAAACCCTGACGAGCTCTTTACTATGATGCCAATCTAGATCATGTGTCAAAGCCGGAAAGAGCGTCCTGATCATCGACGCGGTCGACACGTATGGCAGCGACTTCTCATCGTTCACGCCAACAGCCCTTCTCAGCCTTGCAAGCAGCGCACACACTTCAGATAAAAATCAAGGAGATGCTAGCGCATCGCAGGAGGGTAGCGGCGCAACCCCACAGGCGCCGGGGGAGCCCCATGAGCACAGCCTTCCGCCCTGCTCCCCGCTCCTCGAGCCCCTGCCGGCCGGCTGTGTGCTCCGGCCCCTGAAGCAGCAGTCCCTGCCCCTGCAAGACATATATGTTATGGTCTCGCCTGAGGGTGAGGCTGCGGGCTTGGGCCCTGGCAGCTCCAGCAGCGCGCGTGGCTACATCCTTGACCTGGCACCCAAGGTAGGTTGGGCACAAGGTGCGGGACCTTCCCCACCATGTAAGCCACGTGGGGAGCGGGGCAGCAACAGTGCTGACTGTCTGTAAGTTGCTTCTTAGTATGATGAATGCTGTGCGCGAGCTGAAGGCAAGCATTGCCAGCCCGGCCACGGTGCGTAGCGGCGCAGACTCTGGTGCCTTCCAGACGCTGACAGAAGTGAAGCGGTCACACACTATTGGCCTTGTCACATTTCAACCCGGCTAAACATAAGGCTGTGAAGTTGTAGAGCGGAAGTTGGTCTTGGAGGACTTGTTGACATGTCCTTGCCAAATGTGCTGCTGTGTGTTGTTTGTGCGCTGCTGTGTGTGTGGCGCAGCTGGTGTACCAGGGCGAGGCGCTGGTGGACCTGCTGGTCCATTGCCGCTGCCACCACTACGTGGAGTTCAAGGCGGTGGACGGATGGTGCGTGGCCGTGCATGTTGTGCGTGGTGGACTGGGGCCGGCTAGTGGGCATCTTGCTACCTGCAATACCAGTAGCACGCTGCCCGATTGCGCCGTCAGGCTGCCGTACTCATCATGCGGACTTGCGTCATGTCCCGGCGGCTGGCGTACCGGCACCTGACTGCTCCCTGCTGCCGTCGCGTTATAAGCGCAACGCCGACCGACTGACTAACTGATTGACTGACCCGGCAGTCCACCATCCGCACTCCAACCCCTGCTTGTCGCTCACCGACGTCCACCCCTCCTGCCAGCTACCTGTACCGCCCCTCCGAGGGCGGGCTGGTCCCAGTGCCCGCCAGCCGCGCCGACATCTTCCGCGACCGGCGGCTGGGGCTGGGCGACAAGCGGGCGCTCATGCGCTTCCTGCAGGGCGCCATGGAGGCAGCCGGCGGGCAGGGACACCTCAGGGTGCGTGTGTGGGGGCGGGGGGGGGGGCGGGGGGGGGGGGGGGGCGGGGGGGTGGGGGGGGCGGGGGGGGGGGTGGGGGGGTAATCTTGGGCACGTTGGGTGTGGGGAGGCGCGCACATCATGACAGGGCTCGAGTACGGCCTTTGAGGTTCTGTTCGGCTATATGGCTTGGATGTTGTGCAAGGTGTGGGGCAGTGCGAACACCTCGCAATGAAGGTGGCAGGGTAGGATGCACACGAAACGCAGTTGCATGAAGGCCTTGTGTGCGTGCCTGTGTGTTAACAACTACACCTGGTCCCTGCAGGACGTCATGGGCCCACCCCCGGCCGGCGCTGGCGCGCAGCAGCAGGAGGAGGGGCAGGGCGGCGGTGCGGGTGGCGCCCCCGGCCCCGCGTTGGCCCACGTGCTGGCGGCTGAGGGCCTCCCGCCCCGCCTGCGTGAGGTGGTGCTGTACGGCGTGGCCATGTGCAACACAGACCAGGAACCCACACAACACGAACAGCAAGAGCAAGAGCAAGACCAGCAGCAGCAGCAGCAGCAGCAGCAGCAGGAAGCAGCTGGGGCTGTGGGCTCTCAGGGCCTGCCCCTGATGAGTGCTGCAGAGGGCTGCGCGGCGCTGCAGCTGCTGGTGGGGTCGCAGGGGCGGTTCGGGTCCCCCGCCGCCTTCATGCTGCCCAGCTACGGCTGCGGGTCCGTGGCGGAGGCCTTTGTGCGCATGTGCGCCGTGCATGGGGCCGTGACGGTGCTGCGGCAGCCGGTGCAGGGGCTGGTGGTGGTGGAGCAGGAGACGGGAGAGGGCGGGGCGGGGGCGGGGGCGGAGGAGACGGCGGCAGGGGCGGGAGAGGTGGATGGGGAGAAGGAGGAGGGGTGGAAGGAGGAGGGGCAAGGGAGCGGAGGCGGCGGGAGGGTTGTGGGGGTGGTGACGGCGGCTGGGCAGCTGGTGCGGTGCGGCGCGGTGGTGATGGGCAGCGGGACGCTCAGGTGGGTGGCAGGGGTGTGCGTGGCAGGTGGCAGGGGTGTGTGCTAGGATGCGGGTTGAAGGCTCGATAACGAGGAGAGTTGGGGCAAACATGCTGAATTTCCTGTCGCCTCCTCCTATGCTGCTCCGCTCCTTCTCCTCCTCCTATGCGGCATCGATGGGACCGCCAGTGGCGGCTCGGTCGTTTTCATAACGGCGGCTGTGGTAAGCGGGACTACCAGGTGCCAAACCTCCCGTCCCTTGGCCGCTACCCCTGCAGCTGCCTGGACGGCACAACCCCACCTTCTCAGGGGCCATCCCCACCACCACCAGCGCCACTGCCCCAGCGCCTGGTGTCCCGCGTGGCAGTGGTCATGGACGGGCCCCTGCAGCCGCAGCCGCAGCCGGGCGGCCCGGCGGGTGCGGGCACTGAGAGCACACAGGGCGGCACTGCGGCGGGGGCTGCTGCTGCTCCTTCGCTGCTGACGCTGGTGGTGCCCCCGCGCTGCCCGGGCGTGGGCAACCCCCACGCGGTGCGGGGGCTGCAGGCGGGCGCCATGACCGCCGTGTGCCCTGCGGGACGGTGAGTGGAAGGGCCTGGTTGGGTGCTGGTGTGCACGCCCCTACACGTTCGGACCGCCTGCTGAGTTAGCACCAGCTCGTTGTTACAGATAAGTCGCTTGCCGCGTGTAGAATCCATGTCCGGGCTGATTGCTGCAGCTTGCTGACGGCCTCCTCTGTGCCCTCTCCCCCTGGCAACACTGCGTGCAGCTACCTGCTGTACCTCAGCACCCCTGCCAGCGGGCCCTCCCCCCACGCCGACCTGCACGCCGCACTGTCCGCCCTGGTGGACACCAGCGGCCTGCAGCCCAGGAGCAGCAGCAAGAGCAACAGCAGCAACAGCAGCGACAGCAACGGGGGCAGCCAAGGCGAGGCTGGGGGAGCGCATCCACCGTCCGGGTCGCCAGGGGGCCAGCAGGGGAGCATGGATCGGCGGCCGCGTGCCCTGTGCGCCTACTTCTACCGCCAGCCTGTGGGTGCCGTGGCGGCGGGGGCGGGCGGGCGGGGTGCAGGGGAGGCGGGGCAACAGGGGGCAACCCTGCCGGGGAACGTGGTGGTGTGCCCTGGGCCCGACGGCTCGCTGGTGGGCTACCAGGGGGTGCTCAACGCCACGGAGGCGGTGTGCAGGTGCGGGTGGGGAGGTGGGGGTGGAGGCAGCTGGCAGATGGGGTGGCCTGCTGTAGAGGCCTGGCGTGCACCTGCTTGTTTGCATGCTTGCTGCATCAAGCATTGTTCTGCGGGGGCGGGGGGCATGGTCCTGCGGTGCTGCTGGGCGCGTGTAGCGTGTTCTGTGCGCACGTCAAGCAGGCCCGGATGTGCTCTGGCGCTCGTGCAGTTCCCTGATGGTTCTGTCCCTCTCCGACGCCTGTGTGCACATGGGCGACTTTTCGTGATACGCCGTGCTGCCTGGCACCTGCTTGCCCAGGTCGGCGTTCCCGGACGTGCCGTGGTTGGCCTCTGCGCGCTTCACGGCCCCCGGCGGCGACGGCGACGGGGGGCAGGGCGACGGCGAGGAGGCGGCGGGCGGCGGCGGCGGCGGCGAGGACGACGATGCCGTGGATGAGCTGACGGCGGCGCTGGAGCGACTCAAGGGTGGGTTCGGAACGCATGTCAATCCACGTGAGCACCTCGAGGGTGGCACGTGTGCTTCTGTGTGGGTGGCGGCGGCATTCAAGCGCCGCAAGGATGGTTGGGTGGGGCACATGTGCTGTAGTGCTCGTGTGGGCTCAGGGTTGCAGCATGCAAGGGGTACCAGGGGTGTGCCTGTCACCGTGCACGAGCCACACTGATTACTCGCTTCACTGAGCTATACACTTCCGCCGGCCCTTGTGCGCAGAGTGAGACGCAAGGCCCAAGACCCAACGGCACGGTCTGTCACTTCCGTGCACGGACGTGTGAAGCTCCCTCGGGGGTAGTGGCACGTGGCCACGCCGGATGGACGCTGTGGGCATTGAGCATGAGCCCAGCGTGTGCTTGGGGGGTCAGCGAGTCGTCCTTGTAACAAGCCGACTGCAGATCCCGCATTTTGTGCAACGCTGCGACCTGTGCACCTGCCAGACGCCATGTACGGTACGGCACTCGGTCTTGATTTGGCTACTTTTGCCAAAGCATGCGTACAGCTCTCAGCGTGCAACGGCAGGTACAGGCGGATAACCCGGTCAAACGGCAACTGCCTCCGTTAATACCATTTGTGGCGACGTTGTGCTAGTCGGCCGCAGGTGTGCGGATGATGCATGCGCATACAAGTCCACCACGGTCTACTCTGTCAACAGGCAACTCTGTCAACAGGCAACTGCACCTTACCGTCTAGTCCAACACACATAGGGTTACGGTCCGAGTAGTAATCTGCGTAACCCAAGCTCTGCTAATCAGCCGTACTGTATTGATCAGGACACCCTGGGACACCTGGTAGTAATACATGGTGGAGTGCCTCGTCGGCCCTGCTTACGCAGCAGGACATGTGTGCACGTGCCTTCCACCTAGGCGCGCCATGCCAGACAAGCCCTTTGCCCCTTCCTGACCAGCTCGTGCCGCACTGCACTCTCAAGCGCTCCTCGCACCGCTCCTCCCACCGCCACTCGCCCGCCCGACACAACATCTGCAACCGCGTCGCAGTGAGACGCATGCTAGGGGCCGACCCCCAGATGTCCCAGCTGCACCATACCGTGGCGCCTTGCCATCCGTCTACACAAAAGCATTGGCAGTCAAACAGCTGGCCCTTCCCTTCAATATCCCTTGCACATTGGGAACATGGCACAGGTGCTACGGTACGCTGCACCAGCAACATATAACACACAGGAGTACAAGAGATGCAAGTGCCAAGTTTCGTCCCAAGTTCCCAACACCACGCACGCCCCGCCGCCTGTGCAGCATTGGAAGTGCAGGAAGACTGGCCTCGTTTCCTCTAATATGACGCACCCTTAAATTGCTGCCATCACACACACGACGGCGCCATCCCATATCATACCCCATATCACGTCACATCGCATGCCATTCCTCCGCTGGTTGAAGACCGTAACCCAGGTCGTTGATACATAGTGCAGCCGGTCGAGAATCGTCGTGCCCTCACACGTTGAGCACCACGTGGCCCGCCTCCCAGCCTGTGACGTACGTGTCCCCCACACGTGGCCCCTTGCACCTGCAAGCATCATGGCGCCGCAAACAGTCTTCATAGGGGAGGCACGTGGTGCTCCGGCATCATCATCGTTGGCATGCAACAACACGCACACAGGGTTTGGACTTACTGTAGCAGGCAAACTAACGCATGGCACGCCTCCACATACCCAGGCCAGCCACCAAGTCAATGCCCAGCCAAGCACCACGCCGAGCAAGCCGAGCCAAGCCGTGTTCCCGTGCCCTCTTCCCGGGTAGATCGCCCCACGCACCAGTCCCCGCACGCCACCAGCCTCAGCTCCGGAACCGCCATGAAGTGGCCGCCCAGTACGGCAGTCGGCGCGCCAGGGGAGTCCCCCGGGGCCACGGGCGCCGCCAGCTCCGTTTTGATAGTAAGTTATGCGCCCAGGAGAACCTGCAGAAGCCTAGTGAGCGGCTCCTTGTACGCCACCAGCACCGGAGCCGTGCTGCTCTGCAGGGCCTGCAGGGACTCCTTCGCCTTGGCCTCCTCCTCCTGGTCATCCTCCTCATACTCGTTAATGATAACGCCCTTCTTCTTGAACTCCACCAGCGCCTCGTACTCCTTCGTGCTGAGGCCCAGGCCTTGCACGATGGCGTCCCAAACGGTCTTCACCCACCCAAATGCACTCTTGTAAGCGTTGGCGTAGTCGTCGTCACGTCCCTGGACGGACTCCAGGACGTCCAGCGCATAGAGGACGTCCTCCGGCAACGCCAACGATGCGGCCACCTGCTGCTTATGCGGCTCTTGCACCTTGCTCAGCTTGTCGAGGAGAACCAGGTAGGCCATGTTCTGGAAGACCGTCACGTGGTAGCGGTACCTGAGACATGATGTTGGAGGTGAAGGGACGAAAGAACGCCCCACGCTTTCGTAGTGCCTGGCGATTACCTGGCTGTGATGGCTGCATTGTCCTCCCGCCCCTGCATGGACCTGCCATAGTTGATGATAGACCTCGGGAAGCGGGGGTTCTGCTCGCATCCCTTCAGAGCCTTGGTGTCATCCTTGTTCTCCCAACCGGCCGCGGCCTTATGGTGAAACTCTTTCCCGTGATTTTCGGTGTGTGTAGTTTCCTTACGCGCCAGAGACCACGAGGCTGTGCCATCCATGCTGAGGAACTGCACAGTAAACAGCGTTTTGTGTGGGACGTTGGTGCGTATGTAAAGAGTGGTTACTCTGATGCAGTGGTGTAGCCATTGGCTAGGGCAAGTCCTTACCTGGCCGTCCTTTTCACTGTGTACGACGCGTTACACCACAGGGTTTCTACGCACAGAGTCACATTCAACTGTGTGCATCTACTGCTTTGCACTGCACAATAGCGCATTGGCAAAGCCCCGACTGTCGCGACTGCAGTTCACATGCAGCTCACAGGAGTCTTGCGGTCTTGCCCAGGCTCAAGGGTGGGTGGGTATGGCATGCATGTCCACCCACGTGTGCACCTCAGGGGTTGGTGCGTCGGCACGTGTCCTCCTATGTGGATGGCGGCGGAGCTGGGTGGGTGGGTGGGCCCCAAGGATGGGTGGGTGGGCCACGTGTGCTCCAATGCTTCAGGGGTGGATTCAGCGTTGCCGCGTGCAAGGGGTACCAGAAATTTTCCTGCAACCGTGCGTGGGCCACGCTGGTCTTATTACTGAGCTTTTCGCTCCGCCGGGCTTTGTGCGCAGAGTGAGACGCAAGACCCAAGACCCAACGGCACGGTCTGTCACTTCCGTGCACGGACGTGTGCAGCACCTTCGGGGGTAGTGGCACGGGGCCACGCTGAATGGACGCTGTGGGCATTGCCCAGCGTGTGCTTGGGAGGTCAGCGAGCCGTCCAGGGGAGACTCCCCTGGAGCCGTCCGTGTACTGTAACAAGCCGACTGCAAATCCCGTCTTGGTCCTACGTACGCGTGCAAACTCTGCGACCTGTACGGTTCGGCACTCGGTCTTGATTTGGCTGGCTCAGCCACAGCATGCGCACAGCGGTCAGCGTGCAACGGCGGGTACAGGCGGATAACCGGTTAACCAGCAACTGCCTCCGTTGAAGCCAACTGTGCTAGTCGGGCGCAGAATACATCCGCATTTGAACTCCACTATATGATCCGCGCCAGGCAACTGCACCCCGCAGCCTTGGCCAGCCTCGCGTGCAGTACACCTAGGGGTACGGTCAGAGTAGTCACCTACGTTGCCCAAGGTCTGCTTATCAGCCGTACTCTAATGATCAGGACAGCTGGTAATGATACGGTGCACGATGTCTACCTTCGTCGGCCCTGCTTACGCAGCGGAGCATACCTAGATGCGCACGTGCCTTGCACCTAGGCGCGCCATGCCAGACCAGCCCTTCGCCCCTTCCACCGCCGCTCGCCCGCCCAACGCAACACCCGCAAGCGTCGCATGTCAGCGGCCACCCCGCACATGCCTCAGCTGCACCATGCCGCGGCGGCTTACCATCCGGCTACACGAGAGCTTCGGAGGTCACACAGCTGCCCTATTTCCTTCATTACTTCCTTAATCATTGGGAACACGCATGGCGCAGGTGCCATGCTACATCAAAAACACTTCATACACGGGAGCACTGGGTATGCAGTGCCGAGTCCCGTCCCAAGCTCCCAACACCACACAAGCCGTGCCGCCCGTGTGGCCTTGCAAGTGCAGGAAGCCTGGCCTCGTCTCCTCCTACTTGACGCACCCTCGATCTGCTGCTGTCACACACACAACAGCGCCCCTTGCGGTGCCGCCATCCCATCCCATACCCCATACCATGTCACATCGATCACCGGTCATTCCGCCGCTATGTGAAGACCAAAGCCCGGGTACTGGAACATTGTGCAGTTGGTCGAGAGTCTTCGTGCCCTCACATGTTGAGCACCACGTGCCCCGCCTCCCAGCCTGTGACGTACGTGTCTCCCACACGTGGCCCCTTGCACCTGCAAGCATCACGGCATCACAAGCAGTCTTTCTGGAGGAGGCTAGTGGTGCTGCAGCAACACGCACACAGGGCTTGCAATGGGCAGGCAACCTAGTGTATAAAACATCGTCACATACCCAGGCCAGTCACCAAGCCAATGCCCAGCCAAGCACCACGCCAAGCAGGCCAAGCTAAGCCGTGTTCCCGTGCCCTCTTCCCAAATAGCGCGCCCCACGCACCAGTCCCCGCACGCCACCAGCCTCAGCTCCGGAACCGCCATGAAGTGGCCGCCCAGTACGGCAGTCGGCGCGCCAGGGGAGTCCCCCGGGGCCACGGGCGCCGCCAGCCCCGTGTACGGCGGCTGCGGCTGAGCCGGCCGCGGGTTGAGCGGGTAGGCGTTGTTCCATCGGAACGCCTCTGAGTATAGCACGTCAGACCTGGAGATTGGCACCTGGGCGATAGAACGGGGCGAGGTGGGCCGGGGCCGGGGCGAAGGGGGCGAGGTCACGATGCATGTGGGCGCACCAGCGGCAGCGACGTAGGGTGGTGGCTTGGCGTGGTGTGGACGGGTGCGGCAAAGCGCAAGGCGGCCTGGTGCCCTCGTTGTGAGGCGGTAACGGCAGCGGTGCACACCAGCACATGCTACTGCAACACATTATTAATACACAACACAGCCCTTCGGCAGTGCGCCAAGCCGCGACCGTGCTAGACAAAGGCCAGCGTGCCGCCCCGCCCGCACCCTCATCCTACCACCCATGCACCCAGCGCACCCGTGCGGCCTTGGCGAACTCCTGCATCAGCTCCCGCGCCACCTCCCGGGGGTCCACGTCCCGCCGTGCGTTGCTCCACCCAGGGGCGGCCTGCACCACCCACGCCTCACCCTGGCCGCCGGCCACCTGCAAAGAGGGTACGGGGCGGAACCGGTTTCGGCGGCCAAGGGAGGGTGTTGCTCCAGCTCAACGCGCTTCGCTTTGCCTGCCGCTTATTGCGGAGTAGGCAGGACTCCACGCTTCCGCTCGACCAGCAGCATGGTCCTGCATGCATGGCACTGTGCACCGCACCTGCAGGGGGATGAGTTCGGTGTTGCTGATGTGCTGCAAGGGAGGCAGAGTATACCCCAGGCATGGCCGTACATGCCTGGCACTGTGCACCCTAGCTAGGATGCAGGAGCTCGCACAGCCGTGGCATGCAGCGCACCTGCGGGCGGCCCGGCTTTGACGAGTCCCGCGCCACCCACGCCAGGGGGCTGCCGCCGTCCGCCGAGGACCCCGTCACCAGCGCACCGTCGAAGGGCAGCCCTGCCAAGGGGGTAAGGGTCGCGTGAAGGTGAAGCGCGAGGGGACGTTCTGCCGAGAGGGCGTTGCTTCTGAATCAGCTGGCTGGCTGGCCATGCATCAAAGCAGTGCAAAGCGCTTTGGGGGCTGTTGGGCACTCCCTTTCACAGGCTAAGGCACTGCACGAGGGTACTGCAGCAAAACTGACTTGCAAGGAGTGCTCCCTTCGTACTCCAACATGCTGCCAGTAAGCTACCACACCGTATCGTTAAGACGAGTCAACACCACTCCGACCCGCCGCCGCACCCGTCTTCTTTCGCAGCGCCAGCATGAGCGACCAACACACGTTGGCCTGCACGTCGGCGGCGGCCGCCCGCACGCCCGTCGCCGCCGCCCGGATGGCCTCCGCGCCGCCGTCCCCGCCGCCGCCGCCACCTGGCCCCTCCGCTGCCGTCGTCGTCGACGCGTCCAACAGCCGCACGGTGGAGTGCGAGCCCAGGGCTGTGACAACTGCGTCAAAGGAGGTAGCCTCCAGCCTGCAGGGCACATGTCCGCATGGGTGCAGGATGTGTAGTACAGGCAAGGGCGCCGGACCATGCAAGGAGTACCACTCTGCAACCACTAGTGCACCGGACCGGTACGGTGATGCATGTCGTGCAAGGGCACGATTTTCGCGAGCCCAGCAAGACAAGCGGAGGCGCATGCACGCACGGAGCAGCTCTGCGCGTTACTGCAGGATCAAATCATAGTCAGCACCAGCAGGGTAGCGTATGTATGGTTCCGTGTGCTCACTTAGCGGCTGCCTCTGGGCCCCCACCGGCCTTGCCGATCCTGGCCCTCCACCGCCTGCGCCCCGCGTCCCACAGCAGCTGCTCCACCCGCGTGCCTGTGTGCGCCGCCAGCCGGGGCCCGGCCATCGCGGCCAGGGTGCGACCCACGGCGCTGTTGGTGGGCAGACCCACCCACAGTGTTTTCTTGTTGTCTGCAACCACGCCAGGCACGCACGTGTGGGTTACGTAAGCACCAGGCCGACGCCCCAGTGACAACCCATGGTGCAACTCGCATCGTACCGAGAATCATGAAGCACGTACAGCTGTCACCGGGTAGGGCCCCTGCGCATGCGGTGGTGCACAGCCCACCAGCCAGCGCGCACTGCAGCGCCTTGGCCTCTGGTGGCCGTGCAGCTGTTGGTACGTGCGTACGCCACAGAGACTTTATACACACCCACCCGGTACGAAGGTGGTATCATCAAACGTGCCGTCGCCCTCCCGTGTGGAGATGGTCCCCACGCTGCCACCTGCCGCCCATGGCCCGATGGCGCCCTCAGCCGCCAGCCGCTCTAGCGCTGCGTCGAACTGGGGCGTGCGGGGGGTGAGGTACTGGCAGCCTGAATGGGCAGGGCGAGGGCAGGGGGGACATGTGGGAGGTCGCATGTGGGCTTGGTGCGTTGGAGGGAGTTTGGAGGGGTGACTTGACCGCATGGCGGGGAAGCGGGTCCGCTTTCCAGCGGGGCTGTGGGTGGCGCGTTGCATGGTAGGGTTGGCTAAGTTCAACTGCAGGCACGGGTGTTTGAGGAGTTCCGGAAACGTGTGTGGAGGCTGGGTGACGCACCGTGGTCGAAGGTGAGGCGCTCCCCCGAGGGCAGCTGCACCGAGCGCGTGCACACCTTGCCGCCCAGGCCACGGCCCTGAGCAGGAGGTGAACGAAAGCATGACGACCATGTTTAGTTGATCATAAGCCATCTAGTGTGCTTTGCATTGCGTTAGTGAGTGGGTTAAGCGGTAGGAACGGGTACCGGTAGGCGGTTCCGGTGCTGCCGCTACGCCAGGCAGGTTGGCTGCTGTCTGCGCTGGCTAGGCCTTCCGACGAGACCCCTGGAATACCGACACGCGCAGTTTGATATGCATTGCGAAGTGCAGTTATGAGCACCCGGATACGTTCAAAATGTATGACCCACTTTGGGTGCTTCTGCACTGGATGGGTCAGGGCTTAGCGGTGCCCCTGTTCATGGACCTACCTGCTCCACCAGGTGTACCTCGTAGCCTCCCGCGGTCAGCACTTGTGCAGCGCTGAGCCCCGCAAAGCCACCGCCGACGACAAGCACCGTTCCGGATGCAGCCCCCGATGTCGAGGCTGCTGCATGAACGGTTCGCCGGATGGGCTGCGAAACGGAAATGGGCGACAGGCGCCTGTGGCAGAGACGGGAGGCACGGTGGACGTGCACAGAGGCAAGGGCCATTGTAAGTGCGTGTCCTGTTTACCAAGCTCCAATATTTGTTGTATAATACTTGTCAGGATGGCTGGGTCAGCAGGCAGGCCCCCAAGTACCAATTCCGCGTTGGCGCGACCCATGCCGAGCATGGGACCCGAGCGTTCTGGCCACTGCTTGTGATGAGCGCAAATATTATATCATGATCAACATACATTACTAGCTGACTTGTGATTAGTTCGGAAGGCGACCAACGGAAGAGCCCCTGAAAGTTGCGTTTGGAAAGCTGAGGTTGAGGTCGATTGCCCAACCTGCGAATTGACAAGCACAAAACAAGAATAAAACATCGGTCAATCGTCTCGTAAGCCATGTTGCCAGGAGGCCGCAGGGTTGCGGCATTCGTTACGTGCTGACTATGCGCTGAGCGTGAGGCTGCGCTAGGAGCCAGCCACCATGTCAGGACGGCGCGAGCATGACAGTGATGATGGGGAGGAAGGCGGCGAGGACCTGCTCACAGGTATCCTCTTCGGCAACATCGGGGAGAACGGCCGGGTAGATGTCGACTACCTTGACGAGGTGCGTGAAGCTAGGTGCGATCGTATGAGACCGATTTTTGCGCGGTGCAGCTCCTGACCTGCGTCGCGCATGCCGCAACGTCAGCCGGGGGCGTTGATGCAAGGGATAGCCTCTTGGCGCCCTTTGGCCAGGCTCTGTTGCCCGTGCACTCCTGGGATGACGTTGACCTGTTGCTTCTCGCGCATGACTGCCGATACTGTGGTTGGTGTTAACAGGATGCGCGGCAGCAGCTGGCGGGGCTCCGCCAGAAGCTTGACGGCGAGGAGGTTGCGATTGTCAAGGTGGGGACTGGCCGCAGCAAGGGGGCAGCAGCCTCTGGGCGGCAGCAGCCCCGCCGGGTCAGGGCATGCGCCCTTTAAAGGGCCAAAAGAACCAGCTGCCTGAAACGGAACACGTAGCTTGCAGGGCAACGGGAAAGCCAGGAATGCTTTCTCAACTGCAGCGGGCCGGGCTGAGCGTAATCCTGTGCCACTCATGTGGCAGGACGCGCGTTGGCGACCGCCCTGTTGACCGTGCACCTCTGCCGTGTGTCCCTGCACCCAAAGCATTTGGCGGTTCCCAACGTCCTTGACCGCAGGAGGTCGCGGCGGTCGACGGGCCGTCTGGTGCCTCAGCAGCCATCCAGCCAGCCGCCGGGGCCATCAACTTCGAAGAGGAGATGGACGAGGCGGAGGACTATGACGCACCTGCCCGCGCGCAGCCGGCAGCGTAAGTGGAAGGCGAGCAGGCTACCGGCCAAGGGACCGCTTGCAGGCTAGCGCGGGAGTGCGGGTTGAGGTCCCTTAACACTGCACATGCTTTCCTGCTCCTTACCTGGTTCACGTGAGTCCACGTGGTGTACCGCACCCCTCTGCGCAGTCCCACGGCCATGCACAGCCTCATGATGCCGGGGCTGCAGTCCTACATGCAGCAGCCGCTGGGCCCCGGCGCAGCAGGCGCAGCAGACGGCGACGACGACTACGACGCCCCGGCAGCAGCCCCCGCGGCAGGCGGGGGCCCTGCGGTGCCAAACGGCCTGGGGCCCGCCGCCATGGCCCCAGGCCCAGCACTGCCGCCCTCCCTGGCTCCCGGGCCCCCTCCAAGCGGGCCTAGCATGGCCCCTGGACCCTCCATGCTTCCAGGGCCGCCTGGTATGGCCCCGGGACCCAGCATGGCCCCTGGGCCGGGTATGGCCCCGGGGCCCGGCATGGCTCCGGGGCCTGGGATGGCCCCTGGACCCGCCATGGCTCCGGGGCCCGCCATGGCCCCTGGACCCGCCATGGCTCCGGGGCCCGCCATGGCCCCTGGGCCGCCGCCGTCAGGTTAGGGACTGGAACGATCCTCCACAAGACCCAGGGTGGTGCTGAGTGCCGTACGCGCAACCTAGGTGCACTGGTACGCATGGCACAAAAGAAGCGTGTTTGTACTGTGGAGCACCCTACGCCTGAACGCGCACTCCATAATCCTTTCCGGGAAGGCACACGGGGCGCTCCTGGACTGACGCCGACCTTGCCCCTGCACCCCGCTGCAGCTGCAGCTGCCGCGCCCCCCGCACGCGCTGCTGGCGACACGGATGCAGACTTGGCCGCGGCGTTCGATGAGCAGGGTGCGGCCGCAGGGCCAGCGGCCGCTGCGGCTGCCGCCCCCCTCACCCCCGAGGACTTGAAGGCGCAGCTGGTGAGGGGCGCTGTGGAGTGTTATCGGAAGAGGGAAAGACAGCACCATGCATTGCTATCTACAGCAGGAATAGCGCGCTGTCTTGCGTTTTTGGTACGCGTACCTCGTCACACCCAGGCGCTTGATTGCACGACCTTTTGGGCGACTGCTGGGGTGTTCCGTACGCAGCTGCCTTACGCCATTTAAACATAAGCTTGGTAATCAACACGTTGTTCAACCCCATGACGTTCCGACCCCAGGAGGCGCGGCAGGACGCGTTGGGTATCCAGGTGCTGGCGGTGCTGCCGGGCGGGGAGCGCGTCCTCCGGCACACCGCGCTGGACATCGGAGACGTGGACAAGCACGCCAACTACATCAAGGCAAGAGGGCAGGCGTGGCGTTACTGCAGCCCGCAAGCTGCTGAGGCACACCGCACAAGCACCGCTTGCGTTCAAGTGCTATCCCTGCCATGCATATGCACCCCTGCACGCGCATCTGGCCACGGCGACATGCATGCGGTAGCACGCCGGAACCTGTTGAACAACTTCCCGGCTTGCCGTTGAGCCTGCCGGAACGCGGTCATGCGTTGGGTCCCCAGGCGGACCTGGCGGACCTGCTGCCCGCAGCCGCGGCCGCCCGCCAGCGTCAACGTCACCTGCAGGCGCAGCACGCCGCGCGGCTGGCGGCGGCGGAGCATGCGCGGCGAGCCAGGGCCGAGGCCGCGGCGGCGCGGGAGGCGGCGGCCGCCGCCGCTGCGAAGGAAGCGGAGGCAGCGGCTGCGGTGGAGGCGGCGGAGGTGGAGGCGGAGGCGGAAGCGGAGGCCAGCACCGCCGCCGCCGCCGCGGCAAAGCTGGCGGAGCTTGAGGTGGCGGAGCAGCGGCGGATGGCGCTGTCGGGACGGCTGCCGCCGGCGTTGGTTGATGACCTGGCGCTGATGGCGCCGGAGGGCCCCGCCGGCGGCGGCAAGGGGCAGCAGCAGAAGGGGGAGGAGGGGGCCAAGGCAGCGACAGAGGTGGCGGACACGGCCGAGCCGGCGATGCCGGCGGCTGCGGACGCGGACGCGGAGGGGTTAGGGAAGGAAGCGGAGCAGCAGGAGGGGCTGTTTGGGGAGCGGAGGACGGCGGCGGCGGTGGCGGCGGCGGCAGGGGCGGAGCTGGCGGCGGGGGCAGTGCGGGAGGTGCGGCGGCCGAAGCTGTGCGACCCCAGCAGGTGCCCGCTGCACAGCGCTGAGCCCACGCCCATGATCCGTCCTACCCCGCGGCAGCCGAAGGCGGTTTCGGCGCCGGCGGCTGGGGCCGCGGGGTCGAACGGCGCCTCCGCTGCTGTGCAGCCGCCGAACGGGACTGCTGCGGCTAGCGCTGGGGGGCCCCCTGGGACGGCGGCGGCGGGCAAGGCGCCCGAGGTTGTTGCCGCCAACGGCACAGCTGCGTCCCCGTCAGCACAGCCCCCCAGTGCAGCCGCCACCGCCGCGACCAGCCCCACACCCAGCGCGCCGTCAACCGTCGCAACCGCCGCCAGTACGGCTGAGCTGGACGAGTACGACGAGGATCCGTACAGCATCGTGCCGGCGGCGCTGTCGGAGGCTCTGGCGGGCGCGTTGGCGGCGGAGCTGCGGCTGCAGCGGGAGCGCACCAGCGACGCGTGGGTGCCTGGGCCATGGGCACGTGGCACCATGGCGGGCGAGGGGGATGACCTTGATGACGATGAGGCGTTCGAGGTGCTGTCCAGCCGAGTGCCCCAGATGGTGGGCTTTGCCCCCGAGGACCTTGCGTACGGCGTCTTCGCCATCGACCTGGAGTCTGCCATTATGTGGGAGGGCGCAGACGCGAAGGCTGGCGAGGCAGCAGCGGCGCAGGAGGCGGCAGACGGGGCTGCCGAGGGCGGGGCGCGGCGGCCGTCGTGCACGATTGTGGAGGTGGAGGAGGAGGAGGAGGGCGGGGAGGCAGCAGGGGCTGCGGGCGGTGGGGCTGCGGGCATGGAAGTGGATGTGGAAGTAGGGGGGCCCGGGGCGCGACCACGGAGGCAGCGCCCGGCGGTTGTGATCCGGCCCAATGCGCCGCCGAGCTGGGCGGCGATGTATGGACGGAGGGCGCCGCCGCGCATCGGCGCGTCGTCGCTGTTGTCTGGGACCGTCAGCATGCTGCACACCAGCGGCAGCGGAAAGGCCGCTCAGCAGCAGCAGCAGCAGCAGGACCGGCAACAGCAGCAGCCGGATGCGGGTGCGGCTGAGGCGTCGGGGCAGGGCGACAGCAAGAATGCGGAGGAGGGGAAACCGGAAGAGGAGGAGGAGGACGAGGTGCCGGTAGCGCTGCTGGGAGCCTCGGCCACGCGCCTGGCGCCCCTGCCGCAGCCGCAGGACCCGCTGCTAACCCACCCTCGGCTCTTCACCGACGGTTCACACCCGCAGATGCTGCGCCTGCAGGGCCAGCCCCCGCACCACCCCAAGGAGGCCGTGGCGCACGCCGCAGCAGCAGCCGGAGGCTACGTCCGCAGCACGGCCCGCACCTACGACCCCGCGCTGGCCCTAACGAGTAACGACCCATGGGTCGAAACCGCCATCGACGGCGAGTCCCAACCGTCAACCGCCAACCGCCCTGCGGCGGCGGCGCACAACCTCAACGACCCGGCGCTGGTGTACAGGGCACAGGCGCCGGTGGACGCGGCGGCGGCGGCGGTTCCGGAGCAGCTGCGGCGGGCGGCGGCGCTGGTGGCTCCGCCGGTGGCGCGGCGGCCCGTGGTTCGTGGGCCCATCATGGAGGCAGCCACCAACGACGTGCTCGGGAAGCAGCTGGCCGTGTTCAACGTATCGCAGGACAGCAACTACGCACACCAGGCCAAGGTGGGGCCTGGGTCCGGGCGAATGCGTCTGTGTGTCTTGGTCATGACGCTCCAGACGCTCGAGCCCCATGCTCAGACCTACCCGTACCCATACCGCTCGCCTTATCCCCGATGTCGCCCCGCCCTCGCACTCCGCACTCCGCCCTCCTGCACCCCACCCAACCCAAGGACCGCCCTGCATACTCCGCCCTCCACACTCCGCACCCCACATTTACACCGTACACCCTTCATGCCGCCCTCTGCACCCCACCACCCCCCAGGTGCGCGTGGACCGCACCCAGAAGTCCCTGTCCAAGCACGGCACGCCCGCCATCACGCTGGCCACGCTGCCCGCGCGCCTCACGCGCGACGACCTGCTGTCCTTCCACCGCCCCCGGAGCGTGTGGTCGCCCGCCTACGCGCAGCAGCGCATGCCGCCGCAGCCGGCACGGCAGCCCAAGGAGCTGGTCTACATGTTCAAGTGGGTAGAGATGCTGTTGCGGAAATCGGGATGCATATCCCGTATACAGACAAAATCAGTTGTTACAAGGCAAATAGGAGCTGGTCAAGTGGATGTGGACTGGGCGTAGCGTCCGGGAGTGGGTTGGCTCTGGGCTGGACTGCTGCTTCTGCAAACGAGACCATGCATGCTGTCGTGTAAGCTCGCGGCCTGCTCATCCCCGCCTTCGCCAACAGCCTGTTGCGCTTCCGCTGCCCTGCGCCGCGCTCCTGACCGTGGTTGCCCCTGCCCGCGCTTTGTTTGGTGTCCACGTGCAGGAGCATCAGCGGCAACGTCCTGAACCGCATCCTGGACTCCACGCACAGCGTCGTACGGGTGGCGGATCTGTTGGCGGTTAAGGACGCCAACGGTCGTAACGCCTTGGAGATCGTGCTGCAGCAGGGCATGGGGGCGGGCGGGCCCGGGCGGCCCAGGGGACCCAAGGGCGCAGCTCAGGCCCAAAAGGGCGCGGGCGACGCTGCGGCGACGGGGAAGGAGGGGGCGGGCGAGGGGGGCGGGAAGGAGGGGCAGAAGGAGGGCGTGGCGGCGGCGGCGGGGGTGGGGGCGGCGCCGGAGATCAAGTACACCATCCTGGGCGGCGATCCGCTGACGCCCATCACCCCGGAGACGGTGCTGGCGGATGTCAAGGCGAACAAGCCGGTGCGGCGGGGTGGCATGCTTGTTGCACATTGTACTACATACGGTTTAGCAAAATACGTACATGTGACCCCCAACAGTACGACACGGCTGTCCTTTTGAGTCTGATCCATGTTCCTGTTGTCGGTTCCGGTCGTTGCCCCGTCAGGTGTGGGACCCTGGCTGTGGTTCAGTCCGTAGTCCCACACTTGCGTCCCCTCACAAGCCTACACGTCGCCCGGTCACTTCAGGCAGCTTACCATGCCCCCCTTCCCTTCCCATGTGACCTCAGCAAAACAACCTGTACGTGGTGATGCCCATGGTGCGCTTCGTGCCGCGGCCCTTCATGCCCGGCCCCGGGGAGGGCACCAAGCCCCCGGCCGCCTTCACAACCAAGGCTGCTCTCACAGGTGCGCCCAGGGCCCAGCACACGTCAGGCCAGGACGTGAGCGCAGTTGCTGCTGCACAAAGCCCTGCACGCTCCTGCTCCTGCTCGTTCGCTTAGGGCCCTGGCATTTTAGCGCTCGCGCTGTGCTGCATGCACGCCTGTGGACAGCCCTTGTTGCACGGCGCAGGAAAGCCTAGAAGCCACCACCTCCCCCGGTACCCCTCCCAACGCGCGCGGGTGTTGCTCATCTTTGTACCCCCGCCTGTGTGTGTTAACCCACAGCCTGCGGCGGGCGCGTGCTGCTGCTGGAGTACCTCGAGGAGTCCCCCGCGCTGCTGGCCCGCCCTGCCATGGGCGCCCGCCTGCTGACCTACTACCAGCGCAGGGACGACCAAGACATGACCCACAACCACCTGGTGGCGCCTGGAGGGGAAGGGGGACAGGGCGGGGCGGCGGGGGGCAAGGCGGGAGGCAAGGGCGGCGCGGACGGCGGCGGCGAGGCGGCCAAGCGGCAGCTATGGAAGCTGGGCACTGTGGTGCCGCTGGGTGGGTGTCGCGTGAAGCGAGCGAACGTGTTGTTTGTATGTTATCCGAAACACATAGCGAGCTGGAAGCGGTACAGTTCGGTGCGTGTGGTTTTGCCATCGCACTGAACTGAGCGGCTGCACCTCGCTTCCTCACCCCGCAGGCCAGGAGAACACGCCGTTCTACTCGCTGCTGCAGCCCGGCCAGACTGTCATGTGTGTTGACACGCACCTGTTCAAGGCCCCCGCCACGCCGCACGACCCGCGCCCCAGCGACTTCCTGCTTGTGCGGTCCAACGCTGGGCACCTCCAGGTGCGTCGGTCCCTAGCGTGGGTACAGGGCACAAGCTGACAGTGCTGCCTCTTATCTTCGGTGCTATGGCTGACTGCGCGTACCGAACCCCGCACTTAAAAGACCCTCCTTGTGCCGTTTTCCGCAGCTGCGCGAGCTGACGGGCACGCTGACGGTGGGGCAGCAGCACCCGCACGAGCGGGTTCCGGAGCCGTGGGACGCCGCATGGATCCAGTCGTATAACACCAACCGCATATTCGTGCTGGTCGCGCGGAGGCTGTCGCAGAAGATGCGCAGCAATGTGAGGCCAACCTGGAGGGTGGGCGGGCGGGCACGGCAGGGCAGAACGGGACTGGATGGTTGAGGGTGTCGATCAGGGTGCGGTATGGAGGACCGGGGCTTTGGCATGGGCTAGTGGGTAGAGAGGAAAGGGACTGGTGGAAGAGGGTGGGAAGGAGTGAGTGCTCTCTCTGGAACCCGGTTGCACGTGCTCTCTGCGGCTGGTGCAAGCACAACACGACTCCTGACATTGAGTGCAGCACGGGCTAAAGCACCCACAGCCACAAGCCCACGTGCGCCGGGCCGCGATGAGCTTCGGAACAACCCGTTGTCGCAACTGCCTCCATAACCCATACCCAGCGCCCCCCACCCTCCAACCCCCTGCTAACCCCAGCCTAACGCTCGGCCCAGCGTCATGCTCAACGAGATCTACTCGCAGCTGCCCTCCATACCCAAGGAGGAGATCCGCCAGCGCCTGGAGAAGGAGTGCGGCTGCCGCATCAAGGGAGCCCCCGACGGCGCGGCGGCGGCGGCGGCGGCTGGCGGCGCGGCGCCCGCCGCCGGCCCCGGCTCGGCCGACAACCCCGAGTTTGAGTTGCCGGAGGGCGTCACCATTACCGAGGTGAGCAAAGCAAAAGCGAGGAAGGCTGTTGCGTGGTTGCAAGTCGGTCAGCCGCAGTCGGTCAGCCGCAGTCCCATCGGCCCAGCGCCAAGCGTGGAAGGAGTCCGTTGGCGCCTTTCGGCACCCGCGTACACTCGCACTCGCACTCGCACGGTGCATTCTGTACCATTGTTGCATGTGTCTGCGACGGTCTCCCCTTGGCCTGGCGCCCCGCAGGAGGCCCGGCTGCGCGTTGCCATAGCTCCCGCACCCACTCCCCTCCACTGTGCAAACACATGTATACACCCAGAATGCCCAACACACCCTCACGACACCGGCCCGCGACTGCGCCATGCACCCCCATCGTCCCGCAGGAGGCCCGGCTGCGCGAGATGCTGCGGCCGGACACGGTGTGCGCCTACGAGGCCATGCGCGCGGCGGAGGTGCGGCTCAAGGCGCTGGGGGTCAACCACCTGCAGGCGCTGACGGCGGTGGCCCGGCACGAGCCCGACAGGTGGCAGGCGGCCATCAGGCAGCTGGCGGAGCTCAACCCGAAGGTGGGCTGACACATCGGCTTGGTGTGCATGGGGTTGTGGGGTGGGTTGGCACGTCGGCGTAGTCTGCATGGGGTTGCTCAGCAGTTGGGGGGTCAGCAGTGGTGGCAACCGTATGCATTGCTGGCCTGGCAGAAGTGTATGAAGTGCGTGGGCGTGGGCGTGCGTGGGCGGCAACTGTTACAAACGGACGGGATGTGCTAAGTTCGTTGTACGAACATTGGCTTAGTCCATGATGCGCGCTGACGTGCACGCACACCCGGTGCGGACACACCCACACAACCTTCCAGGCCGCGCCCGCGCTGCGCCTGATCGACTGGGCCGTCAACACCGCCCCATGGGTCACCACCGACAGCTACACCACCGCCACACGCGGCGACACGCGCGCCTCCACGTGGCTAAAGGTGGAGGGGCCGTTCGACCCCACAGGTGGGCAGCGCACGTCGGCACGTGGCGGTGGACAGGTGGCAGGGTTCACGTGCAGCTTTTGCACTGTCACAGCGGCAACGGCATCCCACGCAACCTGCTTGTCGATCTCCTTGTGCAGGTCGTGTGGTCACCCGCCGCATGCCTACCATGCACGCATCCCTTTTTCCAGCCGTCCTTGCACGCACTACCCATTTATAGTCCTTGCGCGCACACGCACACAGACACTCCTATCCCTCTCCAACACTCCCATACCTTTCAACCCCCTACAGGCCGCGGCTACGGCATGTGTTTCCTATCCGACTGGCAGCGCGTGCAGCGGCCGGACCTCAAGGACAAGCCGCCGCAGGTGCGGGATGGATGCAAGGAAGGGGAGTGGGCAGCATATTACTAGTAGGTGCGGGATGGGGGCAAGCAAGGAGAGGCGGCATTACAGTACTAGTAGGTGCGGCAAGGGGCGGCCTCGGGCGGGAGGCGTCTTTAAGGAAGACAAGCCGCCGCAGGTGCGGGGGAAGGGTTGCTTCAGGCGGTGGGGATCAAGGGACTAGCGGGCTGTCATCGTCACGGCCAGCTGTATGCCGCTGTGCCAAGTCGCGTTGTCTTCGTGAATGTGGCTCCTAGCTGAGCGGCTCTGCATCAGGGCTTGCCGCTAGGCCCCACTTCGTACGCTCCCTACGCGCCATACGCCTCCATCACCCTCATGACGGCAGCAACACTCACACGGCACCCTCACAATCACGCAAGTTGCTGCCCTACTACGCAGTAACGCACACGTGTGCACACCTATCTGCACGCTTACACTGTGCAGGAGGGCAGCATCATGGCCACAGAGGCCCGACCTGCCCATCTAACCCTAACACCAGTTTCCGCGCTAATACACACGTGCACCTTGCAGGAGGGCAGCATCACAGGCACAGAGGCGGACCTGCGCAAGCTGGGCCACGAGGAGGCGGGCCGCATGCTGATGCAGTGGGGCGTCAAGAAGGAGGTGGTGGACAGCATGACAAACAGGTGCGCGGGTGCGGGAGGTGCCCCACTTCTCAGCACGTACACTTTCCGCCACAGTACCATATCCGGACAGCCCACACCAAGTGGTGGACCTTTTACCCACACGCACTCGCTGTCATGACGCGGCGCCCTTGACCCAGACAGGTGGTTGCGCATCGTCCCGGTGCGCTGCACACCATAGCCCTGCACACGCCTGCCCCGTCGCACACAACCCACATGTTACGGTAGTACGGTACGGCACCTAACACCCCATGCACCCTTCTTGCTCTCCGTTCGTCAACCAACTCGCTCTTTTCGTGCTGGCACTAGCGTTTCCGTGCTTCCCTGACACCTCACACGGTTTCCTCGCGTTTTACGCGTACCCCATGCACCCAACCTGGCCGCCCCCTTCTCACCTCCAGGTGGCGGCGCATCGACCTGGTCCGCAAGCTGGCCACGCAGGCGGCCATGGAGGGCACCGAGGGCTTCAACGCCCACTTCGTGCGCGTGCAGCGGCTCAACGTCAGCGAGAAGCAGGGGGCCGCGCGGCGCATCGCCGGCAGCATCCTGCAGAAGCAGCTGGACGCCATCCGGCAGGACAGGGATTGGGGGCCGGCGCCGGAGGGTGCGTGGCGTGGCGGAGGGAAGGGAAGGTGGCGGTTGGGCGATAGACGGAGGAGGGCTGGGGCGGGGATGCTGGACGGGTTGCCAATGTGTAGAGTGTCCAAAGTAAGCAACGGCAGCAGCATGCTTGGGGCAGCTCGGGTACATGTTGGCACAACCGTGTATGGCCGTTGGTGCCGGGGTAGGCAGCTAGGGCTGCTGGCGGAGAGGTGCCTGCTCATAAGACTGCGTTCAGGAAGGGCAGTGGGAGCTCGCGCGGCAGCCTTCCTATTCACCTCCTGCCCGCACTGTAGCCCAGTCTCCTAGCGCTACCTCCCCCTATGCGCAGCGCATGCCCGTGTATTGTACCTGCACTCCCCCACCGAATCATCACACACCTTTGCCCTGCCCTTCCACACCACCACCACCACCCACAGACTACGGGCTGATCAAGCCCATCGCGAAGCGCCCCGCTGCCGGCGCGGGCGCTGGCGGGCCCAGCCCCGAGGAGGAGGAGGAGCGGCGGGCGTACCTGGAGATGCAGCAGGCGGGCTTCATGGGGGCGGCGCCGGACGCCGGGAAGGCAAAGGGCAAGAAGGTGAGAGCCTCGCCCAGCTGCGGACAACCGCCCGGAAGGCGCAATTCACACCGTACCCTCTTTCCAACATTGCCTGTCAGCCGTGCTGCCGCACACCCGTCATGCATGCTCTGGTATGCGTGTCGTTCGCGGACTGCTGTCCGCCAGCGGCCAGCCGGCGCAACCCCCCACGTCATCAACGTACGGCCAATACGTACTACAGAAACTACAACGAATAGTACTGATCATAACCACTTGTTGCTTACTCATTGGAGGTATATCAGTACTTTTGCCCGGCCTGACACGCTCCCTGGCCCCCTGCCCCATGCCTTCCTCCCCTCCCCGCCCTCCCCCCACCAGGGCGGTCCCCCCCTGGAGGCCAAGCCCCGCGAGCGCCGCATCCGCCGCACCGTGCTGCAGGTGGCTCCCGACGGCACGCCGCTGCCGGGGGCGCCACCGCGGGAGCTGCTGTACCGTGACAGGGCCGACATGGCGCTCATCAACAGGTATGAGCTGTGGCGCTCATCAACAGGTGTGAGCTGTGCCGTGCAGAGGACGCTGTTGGCACTTGAGGGCTAACGGGGAAGCGGAGGCCTTGTTGCCTTGTGTATCTTGGTGTATATAAGTGCGAGCGCACGCATTCTGTGTATGATTGTGCAAGGGGTGCAGCCGCGGCTACTTGGCGTGCTCGCCGAGGCTCGGGCGCTATGCTGCGCCTGGGGCGCGGGCTGGTTAGGGTATCCCAGCCAGCACCACAGCCGGCCGACACCCTGCTGCACCTTGCCTGCTTTTTCCGCCAACCGACCCTGCCTCTCGCACCGCCATCACGGTACCTGCACACTACTGCTTTCCTGTTTCCTCAGGGGCGTGAACCGGCCCGAGCAGGGCGGCTTCCTGCACGCGGTGCTGGTGCCGCCCGCCGACAACTTCATGCCCAGCCCCGCGGTGCGGCCCGCGGGCGGCAGGGGCAGGGGCAGGGGGCGTGGGGGAGGCGGCGTGGGTGGCGGCGAAGGTGAGCCGGGGTCGGGGCTGGGGTGGGATGGGGGCTCGGGGTGGTGTGGAGGGCCGGGCACATGTCAGGTAGTGTCAGCACGACAAGGCTGATGTGGGATGTCACAAACCCAGGCGCACAGCCTGGGCGGTCAGGTTGTTTCCGGAAACTACGTGCGTCAGCAGGATGGTGTCTGGATCGGCGAAGGTGTTGACGTTGTAGATAAGTTGCTCACTAGTTGCAGTTGTTGGCGTCGGTGGGGCGCTGTGCCAGTGCGAACTACCGGTGCTCACACGTGAATAGGTACTGGTAACTGCCAGCGATGTTGCCGAGGCACGCTTTGTTACCCCTGCACCGCATTCAACAACACACGTGGTTAAGTGTCGTGCGGCGTACGCCCACTGCCCAACACCCAGGCCGCGGCTACAAGCGGCGGCGGGCGGCGGGCCCCCGTGCTGCCGCGGCGGCTGGCGGTGGCGACCACAGCGGTGAGGAGGACGAGGCGACCGAGACGGACGAGGACGACGACGAGGCCAAGGTGAGCCCCACGGACAGGCCCGCCCTGCAAAGTCTGACGCCCTGTACAGCCCAGCACACCCTCGCGCGTCCGCCTCCCATGTTAGCTGTGCGCCTGCAGTCGCCAAGCGCACGGACGCCATGGCGTCCATGGGCAGTGCGCCGCCGCCCTCGGCTGTCGTGACGCACCTCAACCCCGGCAACCCCACGGTCTCCCCCCGTCCCACCCATAACCCGTTGACCCGTGCTGGTTAACCCACCGTGCCGGTAACCCACCGTGCTGGTAACCCACCGCCCGCAGGTGATGCGCAAGATGGCGGCGGGCACCACCCGCCGTGCGGGCAAGCCGCGGCCCGAGCCCGAGGAGGCGCCCTCGCCCGGCCCCCCGCAGCCGCCCAAGCCGCCGCGCGCGCGGCCCGTCAACCCCAACCCCCGGCCGCGCAAGCCCGCCGCCCCTCGCCAGCCGCAGCAGGCCAACGTGTGCCCCGACTGCGGCCAACCGGGGCACGGCGCGTATAGCAGGTGGGCGGGGTGGTGCAGTAGGGGGTGCCGTACCAGGTACTTCCCTGGTTTGTTAGGTGCTTGGGGGTGCAGATAGGATACTGTTGGTGCTTTCTGGTATGGAGCTGTGCAGTAGGGGCAGTGAGTGTACGGCTACGCGCAGGCTGCTTGCTAGTCGAGGTAGCAAAGTACGGTGGTTTCTCGTGCAGCTTGCGGGACGACTTGCGGTTCGTACTTGACCCACAGGTAGGGCAGAGCAGCTCTGGGGGCTGTATGCTACCGGTAGTACCATGTACGAGACCGACACCTGTGCCCCCATACTCCGCAGGCTGTGCCCCAACTTCCGAGGCGACATCACCCTCTCCGACGACGAGACCATGAGCGCCGACGGAGGTGACGGCGCCGCCGCAACCGCCGACGACGCTGCTGGCGGCGCCGCCGCCAGCCAGGAGCCGACCGGGGCGGCCACAGCGGCGGCGGCGACGCCGGCGGAGGACCTGACGGGCCGCGCGGCCCGGCGGAAGGCCGCCCAACGGCGAACAACAGACATGGTCAAGATCGACGAGGCTGCAGACTTTGACACTGACGACGAGGAGTACAATGTGTACCGGGACCGCGATGACTACAGTGACGATGACGCCATTCCCATGCCACGTGTGCGTGGTGCGGGCGGCGGCGGCGGGGGCGGCGGCCGGCGGCGCGGCGGAGGCGGAGGCGGGCGCGGGGGCAAGGCCGGCGGCGGCGCGGCGCGTGCGGCGGGGCGGACCAAGACACGGACACGTGTCAGGGAGGTGTACGACATGGACGATGACGAGGAGATCGAGGAGGAGGAGGAGGTGGATGATGATGACTTTGAGGTGCCGGAGGATTCGGAGGAGAAGGATGATGATGTGGAGCTGGGGGAGGATGGGGAGGAGGAGGAAGGGGACGAGGACGCGTACCAGGGCCCCCGGGGGACCACCAGCAGGTCTCGGAGCAAGGCGGCGGCGGCGGCGGTGGCGGCGGCGGAGCGTGCAAGCCGGAGAGCTGCGGCGGCGGCGGCGGCGGCGGCCGGTGGGGCGGACCCGACGGCTAGCGGCGGCGGCAGCGGCGGGCGGCGGGGGGCGAAGCGAAAGGCGGTGGAGGACGTAGGTGAGATGTACGACAGCGGCCCAGCGGTTAGCGATGTGCGGACGGTGTCGGGCGGGGGCGGTCTGATGGCGCATACGTCGTCTGCTTACGAGGAGGTGACGTACCAGCAGCAGCAGCAGCAGCAGCAGCAGCAGCATGCGTACTACCAGCAGCAACAGGAGCAACTGCAACTGCAGCAGCAGTACCAGCAACCGGCGTACCAGCAGCAGCAGTACGGCCAGCAGCCGTACGCCCAGCAGCAGCCCACGTACAGCCACTCGCAGCACACGCAGGCCACCGCGACGCAGGCCTACACAGCCGACACGGCGACGCAGCTGCCGCTCGCAGCGGCCCCCTCGGTGGAATACCACAGCCACCCACAGCACACCCAGCAGCTGCAGCCGCAGCAGCAGCAGCAGCCTGACCAGCACATGGTCGATGCGGCGGCCGCCGCAGCAGCCGTAATGGCGGGCGTGACGGCGGCGGCGGCGGTTCCTCTGGCGGCGGCGCCGCCGCCAACAATGACGCTTGCTCAGGCCGAGAACACGATGCGCAAGGCGTACGAGTCCGTGCTGAAGGCTGCGAAGAAGGTCAAGTTCGCAGGCTTTTACTTCGAGGGGCTGCCCACGGAGAAGGACGTGCCGGACTATTTCAAGGTCGTCAAGGTAATGCAGAGCGTGTTGGGCTATGCGTAACACGCGCGGATACCGTGTAAGGGTTCGGGGAGCATGTTGGGGTACTGTATGTCGAGGTCGTGTGGTGGCGGCAGAGCCGCTGCGACCACTTCTGATGGGGCGGTGTTGGGAACAGTAACAGGCGTGTTAAGCCCCGGGGGCGCAGCTACGGCGTCTACGGTGTCCGCCTTGCTGGCGGCGTTTGGAGCGGTCCGCATCTGGCCCAGTTCCCATCCAGCGCAGTACGACTGTAACTGGCAGGTCACAGGTGTGCCTCTGGTTTTCAGACATGCCCGTCTTGATACAGACTGCGACATGCCGCCGTGTGCTGCGTGTGCTGCAGGAGCCCATGTGCTTCAAGTTCATGGAGGAGAAGCTGGGCAACAAGGCCAAGGCAAAGCCCGGGAAGGAGCCGCTGCTCATGGTAGGGCCCTCCACGTACCGGTAACGCACCCGCGTACTTCGAACGAATGTCGTTCGGCTTCAAGTTGTCACCAGCGTTTCCTGCGAGGTGCTCCTGATAGCGCACGGTGAACCACTCACCAGCGTAGCACTCTTCCCTACAACCGCGTGTTTACAATGCACAGGGCCACCTAGGGACTTGCAGAGCACCGCTGGCACACAGCGCTTGCAACTGTCCTCTGTATCACCCCGCTCCCCGGGTGTGTTCCTCTCCCCGGAGCCTGCGCTCACACCTGGACCCCACCCGTCTTTCCTCTCCACGTGTACTGCAGTACGACAGCCCCGAGGCATTCTTCGCCGACATCAAGAAGATCCACGAGAACTGCCACTACTTCAACACGCCCGGGCGCTCGCAGTACAACGACCCGCGCATCCTCAAGATCGCAGACGACATGCTGGCCGCCGCCACAACCGCCTTCAAGAAGCAGCAGGCAAACCTGGCACCCGCCGTCGCAGCCGTCAACGTAAGTGCGAGTGGACCGCAGGAGGGGTGTGCTGAGGCCTGCTGGTCCTGTGCATTACCACAACTTCGCAACCTCCGGAACATATCGCACTGTGCACTTTCGCCCCTGTTCCTTTGCCCACCGCCCTGCACGACTGTCTCTGTTTCCTGGTTCCCTCGACCAACACATGTCTTAAACCTCGCCCTTACCTCACCTAACCCACACTTAACCCACGCAGAGCATGGAGCACTGGCTGGGCTGCTCCCGCTGCGGCAAGTGGCGCACCACCAACAGCTACGCCGTGTATGTGCCGCTGAGGGCGCAGAGCGACTTCTCCTGCTCCGCCATGCCGGGCCGCAGCTGCGACGTGCCGTGCGACGGCTGCAGTAAGCCCCAGTGCGAGTGCACGGGGTGAGGGGCAGAGGGCAGGGGGACCAGTCCTGTTAGGTGTAGCGATGCAGTTGCGGGGACACAGTAGCACATTATCAAGCAGGTACTAGTGGACGGCGAATTCCGGCAATTAGAAGCAAACATCGAGGCACGCTCCGTCCTGTTAGGTGTGGTCGAGACCAGTGGAGTGGAGTGAGAGCGCGGCGGTCTGCAATTGGAGGATGGGGTGCAAGGGGGGGAGGTGGCAGGAGGCCCGGGGGGCGGGGAGGGGCATGGCGCGTGGCTGTGCCCCGAGTGGGGGTGTGCAGGGTCGTGCGTGCGGCAAGTCTAGCGGCAGGGGACAGTTGTTGCCGCGTTGTGTGCTCGAGGTTTAGCTGCTCGCGGCCAGTTGCAGCGCATGGTAGGAATGCTGAAACGCAGGACATGTACGTACTACGCCGTGAGCCGCTGTTGGCTTTTTCTGTGCGCCTAGACCACGAGTACCCAAGGAGCCCCAGTGACTGGCGTTACCAGGGGACCCCTGGGCGTTACCGGGGGTACCGTAACAGTTCACTCCTGGTAGCGTAGCAACACCGTTGCGAGCCGTGCCCAACCTGGTGGGATTGGCGATGGGGTATGTACTGCAATTCTGGGTGGTTTTATACCTCTAAACGTGGAAAATGTCGGTGTGAGTAACGGCCATGGTGGATGGTTCCAGGCGTTTGGTGGAGTCCTCCGTGAAGGAGCCTGAGCCGAGCCAGAAGGGCCGAGCCGAGCCGAGCTGTAAAGCAGGGAAACGAGCCTTCATTGAGCCATGAGCCATGACCGCTTGTGGACGACCACTGGTGTGGTAAAGAAGGAGTGCGCCTGCTCGCAGCTCACGCGCATCCACCGCTTGATGAAGCTATACATGGGTGTGCACCGCTTCAGCGCAAGAACCACCACTTCAACCAGCGGGCGCACCATCGTCAAAGCAGTGCCATCTAGCAATTACGGCATACCTTGCCCCGAGAAAAAGGAGTGGTAAAGAAATATGCACCCATTGCGGCGAACGTCATGACAGACGCCGCCGCCGGCCGGTCCTTTGCGCACTGGAGGCGTGTCTGTCGACTGTGCACAGAGCGCGACCGTGACACTCGTGCTGAACACGGCATGGCGCCCCTCTAGCCAATATGCACGCTAGGGGGAAACGCTGCAGATTATGCTCCTGAACTGGCAGGCCCTGTTGGCGGCAGACCAGCAGTAAAATGCAGTGTGGAAGCATAAAGCATACTGCACTGATACAGGCATTCCCAACATAACACATGTACGGCGATGATGATGTTGAAGCCATGACACAGATCAGTCCGTGTCCTGGCAGAAGTGCCACTCCTGCATACTGACTTGCACGTAATAATGAAAGCACTGGGGGACGTTTCCTCCAGATTCCCCTCCTGAGAGGTCCTCCTCCTGCGTGCGGCAGTAGCACCCAAGGCACGGTGCCGCGTGCT
>VFQN01001266.1_pt1 | contig 43197 bp, 52 predicted proteins | sample 3512371 | NCBI WGS metagenome assembly VFQN01 (sample SAMN10412370, study PRJNA504923) | tailings metagenome | isolation source: Replicate 2 from Balatoc abandoned mine | place: Philippines: Itogon, Benguet | collected 2017-08-28 | reverse complement strand
TGACGGGCATCAACTTCTCGGTGTCGGCGGCGGTGGGCTTCATCTGCCTTGCCGGTGTCGCGGTGCTAAACGGTCTCGTCGTCATGACGGCGATCCGCGAGCGGCTCGAGAATGATGTGCCGCTCACGGAGGCAATCCGCGAGGGCATGACCGAGAAGATGCGCGCGGTGATCATGACTGGTTTCGTGCCCGCGATCGGCTTCGTGCCGATGGCGATCGCGACCGGAACCGGCGCCGAAGTGCAGAAGCCGCTCGCGACCACCGTCATCGGCGGCCTCATCGCGGCGACTATCCTGACGCTTCTCGTCCTGCCCGCGATCGCCAAGGTCGTACTCGGGTCGAACTGGCAGCCCGGTTTCATGAAACGCAAATCCGAACCGGCCGGCACGCCGGTCACTGAATAGGAGAGGATCATGCAAAAAGCGTCCAAGCTCTTGCGCGTCTATACCGACGAGTCTGCCTTCTTCGGCGATCAACGTGTCTTCGAGTTCATTGCCGAACTCGCCCGCCAGCAAAAGCTGGCGGGGGTGACCGTCCTCGAAGCGGTCCTCGGTTTCGGACGCTCGGCGCATCTCCATCGCAAGCATGCGCTGGAGAATGACCGGGCGGTCGTGATCGAGATCATCGACGAGGAGCAGCGGCTCCGCGACTTTGCGGCGCAGCTGACCGAAATACCGGACGTCGGGCTAATCACGCTCGAAGCGGTCGACATCCTCGGCGGGAAATCCGCCGCGGAGCCTCCCGATGTCCAGAGCTGACCGGCAAATTGCCGGTTTCCACCGCGGCGCTGGTCCCCGGCCTGCGTCGCGGACCAGCTTGCGCGAGCGAGGAGGTCGCCGATGTTCTCGGTAGGCACCTCGCTCCGCCTGCCGGTTCCGATCGGTCGCGTCTGGCGTCTGCTCGTCGATATCGACCGATATGGCGACTGGCACCCGACGCTTCGGTTCACCGAACGGCCGGGCGACGACGAGCGAGTAGGCTATGTCTATTCACCTCGGGGGAAGCAGGGTCCGGAATTTGCATCCGAGGGGCGGATCACCGCTCTCGACTGGCTGACCGGTTTCTCGTGGCGAACAGGTAAGCGCGGGCTGCTCGTCATCGAAGAAAGTTACCGGCTCGAAAAGCTCGGGCAGGGAGTGGAGGTTACGCATCGCTTGGAATGCTCGGGTCTCTTTTCGTGGCTCGGCTACCCCATTCTGCGGCGGGTTTGCAGCGTTTTTCTCAAGCGCTCGAACATGGCGCTCGAACAGCAACTCCGTCGCACGACGGTTCAGTCCCGATACGCGCGGCCGAGTGGTCGGCGCGCATGAAGGATCCGAAATCTTGGCCGCCAGGAGCCCTTGGCTACTTGCCCCCGCCACCCCGGTCGAGGGTCAATGGCGGTCAAGGAGGTGCGGGAGTGGGACAAGACCCACCAAAGCTCCCGCACCTCATCCTTTTGGCAGGTCCGGTCGTTCCCGGCCCCCTTCCAGCACTGACACGAGAAGGAACGGAAGATGAGCAACCAGCTACGGCTCGACATACCGCTACTCCTTCCCGTGTTCATCGGCGTGCTGATGCTGCTCGGTATAGTCGGAAAGAACAGCATCCTCCTCGTCGATTTCGCGATCGAGGAAATGGCGTCTGGGGTGCCGCGCGACGAGGCGATCGTCGACGCCGGACACAAGCGCGCGCAGCCGATCCTCATGACCACGGTCGCGATGGTCGCGGGCATGATCCCGACCGCGCTGTCGCTTACAGGCGACGGCGCATGGCGCGCGCCGATGGCGGTCACAGTCATCGGCGGGCTCATCCTCTCGACGATGCTGACGCTGCTGATCGTGCCCGCGTCTTTCAGCCTCGCGGCGGGTTTCGAACGCAGGATGGCACCGCGCCTGCGCCGCTGGTTCACGACGGGCGGCGCGCATGCCGATCCATCGCCCGCGGGCGTCACAGACATTGCGGGCCAAAGTCCGGCGGCAAATCGATAGAGGAGCGAAACAGGTGATGGAGTTCGAGCGGGAGCACGATCTCCCTTATAGTCCGGAGCAGATATGGGCGGTTCTCGGCGACTTCGAGAACCACCGGATCTGGAATCCCTATGTCCGCATCGAGCGATTGGCGGAGGATCCGATCGAGATTCGCTATTCGATACGAATGGATCCCGACAAGCCGAAGTTTCTTGAGGTTCCGGCCAGCGTTCCTGCAACTTACCCTGACCGGCTGCTAACCATCGATGTACGTCCAAGTTTCCTTCTCCACTTCGAGGAGAGCTATATCTTGTCGCCGATCGCTGAGGGGACCAGGTTTCTTCACCGCTACCGCTGTGGCGGGCTTCTTGCCTCGCTCCGCCTTCCGTCTACGAGGAAGAACTTCGAAACGATGCTCGCGGCAATCGACGGGATACTGCTCAGCTATCTCAAGTCCAAATATGGTCGGCCGCAATCATTCCCGCGGCGACAGAAGCCAAAACATCGGACGGGACGCCGATGACGAGTTTTCCCGTGCTCGCCCCGCGCAAATGGCGTCCGCTGGGCGCGGCTTGGGCCGTGGCGCTGGTGTCGAGCCTGACCGTGCTGTTCATCGGCGAAGTGATGGGGCAACTGCCCTGCGACCTCTGCTGGTTCCAGCGCGCCTTCATGTTCCCGCTGGCGATCATTCTCGGCATCGCGGCGTTCAGATCGGACAGCGCCGTCGTCCCTTACGGCTTGGCGCTCGCTCTCGGCGGTGGTCTCGTCGCTTTCTATCATAGCCTGCTCTACATCGGCGTCATTCCGGCCCCGATCGTCCCCTGCACCGGCGGCCCGTCATGCTCGGGAGAGAGCATGGCAATCGGAGGCGTGCCGCTGCCCCTCCTGTCGCTGGCCGCGTTTGCGCTCATCCTTATCCTCTTGCTCAACTTCCAAAGGAGACTGAAATCATGAACAGACGTATCGGAGTGGTGGCCACGCTTGTCGTTTCGGCACTCGCCTTCACCGGCGGCGCGATGCTCTACAGCGGAACCGCCGAGGGCGAACCCACGAAGAAGGTCGTGGCGGGGCCCGTCGACAGCCTCATTCGCCCGCATTCGCCGATCATCGGACCGAAAAATGCCCCGGTCACCATCGTCGAATTTTTCGACCCGTCGTGCGAGGCCTGCCGCGCCTTCTATCCCACGGTGAAGGGCATCGTTGCCAAATATCCCAAGGATGTGCGTCTCGTTATGCGCTACCTGCCGCTGCACCCCGGCTCGGCCGAGGCGATCGTGATCCTCGAAGCCGCCCGTGTCCAAGGCAAGCTTGAGCCGGTGACGGCCGCGCTGCTCGAGGCGCAGCCCGACTGGCACGACGGCAAAATGGACGGCGCCTGGGCCGCGGCCGAGAAGGCCGGCCTCAATGTCGCGAAGGCGCGCGCGATGCCGACCGCCGATGCGATGGCCTGGATGGAGCAGGACATTGCCGACGCGCGAGCGGTTGGCGTCAAGGGCACCCCGACCTTCTTCGTTAATGGCGAGATGCTCGTCCAGCCCAGCCCCGAACAGGTTGAGGCCCGAGTCCAGGCCGCGGTAGCGGCAAAGGGCAAATAAGGGCCCGCACCCGTCCCGATTCGTCCACGCGGGACGGGTGCCCACCATCCGTCGCGATACTGTTTCACCCGTCATCGGCCTGTCGCATGGAGACGCCGGGTCACCGTCCGAGCGGCGGGATCGGAGCCATATTCACAGCGCATTCAAGCATGAAGGGGGAGTTTGAACGCCACGAAAAGGAGAGACTAATATGCGAAAACTGATGACGATCGCTGCTGCGATGCTCGCCTTCGCAGTCCCCGGAGCGGCCCTTGCCCAGCATCACGGCGATCGCGGGGGATATAGTCGCGGCCATGATGCGCCGCGTGGCCACGACCGCGACTATCGTTCCGCCCGGCACGACCAGCCCTACTATGGCAATGACCGGGGTTATCGCGGATACGACCGCCGCTATGAACGCCGGGACCGCTACGAGCGGCGTTATCAGAAGCGCCGGATGCACCACCACCACCGCGGTCGCCACTGGCGCGGCTAGCCGTGGCTGAGCGTGGCACGCGAGCGAGCTACCGCTTCGCCCGATAGATTGAAATCGAGCCAGTCGGCGTCGGGATGACCTTCATCTCTTCGACCGCCTCGAAACCCGCGGCCGTGAGTATCTCCGGCACGCACCCCTTGGCGTTGGGTTCGGTATATTCGAACCCGTCGAGCAGCTGGATCTGACGAAACAGCATGCGCATCAGCAGTGACCGCTGCTCGCCATAGTCGGCAATGAAGAGGGTGCCGCCTGGTTTGAGGAGCCTGAACATCTGCGCGGCAATTGTCTCCTTCACCTCCATCGGGCACTGGTGGAGGACGAGGCTCGATACAATCTTGTCGCATTGCCGGAGTGCGTCGATGCCGTCCAGCTCGTCACCCATGGCCTCGAACCATCCAATTTCAGCGCCCGCCGCATCGGCTTTGGTCCGCGCGATCTCGAGTATGGCCGGGTCCGGGTCGACCGCCAAAATATCGCTTTCCGGCGCTGCGCCCTTGAGCGCGATTGCGAACGTGCCGGTGCCGCAACCGATATCGACGATCCGCTCGCCCGGTTGTGGTGCGGCGAGGCGCAGCAAGTCGCTTCGCCATCTTTTCTCGCGGGTCATGAGAGCAACAGCGGCGTCGTAGCGGTCGAGCGATCCGCTCCTACCAAGTGCCGGGACGAAGTCTCTGTGTGCGTCAGTCATGACGCTCCTCTAACAGTTGCCGTCACCCACCGGCTTGAACGGAGAGGCTAAGGTTCGATGCAGAGGTCGCTTGCCCGGATACCGAACATGGCCTTGATCGTGCGGGCAAAATGCGCGCTGTCGCTGAACCCGGCCATGTGCGCGGCTTCGGTGGCGCTGCGGCGCATGCCCAATGCGTCGAAGGCGATGATTAACCGTCGCCAGAGCACATAGCGCTGGAACGGCATTCCGATTTCGGCGGCGAAGAGATGGCGGAACCGACCGAGCGACAGGTCGTTTTCCCGGGCCGCGTCGACGAGCCGGACAGGTCCTTTCCCGATCAGCCGGTCGATCGCTGTCGCGGCTACCGCGATGCGCGCATCGAGCGGGTCGCGTGGTTCCCGCGCAAGCCAAGCCTGCCAGAAGCTATGCTGGCGGTCACTTGCGACGTGAACCGACTTAGCGCCGCGCAGCCGCGCTCTCAAATCGTCGGGTGGACCGGAGCGGATTGTCGGCTCGACATACCAAAACTCCGCCGCGCGCGCGGGGAGCAGGCAGTGAACTGCTTCGGGCTCGATGAGGAGACAATGACCTATGTAGCGCCGCCCCTGCGCATCGGTCACCGCGATGGGTTCGTCGGCAAAGACCGCCTGCGCGGCGAAGTGACGATGGGGAACGGCATCGCCGATCGAACCCGACCAGCAGGCAACATAGTCGCCAAGGCGAAGCCTGCCCTTCCAGTGTGCGAGATCGGTCATCGTCAGCTGATAGCATCAGGGCTTCCCTTTAGCACCGTGGCAGAGCGTGACGAGACTGAGTGCATAGGCGATCATATCAGGGCTTGATCCTGTAGTGGCTACAGGATGTATGATTCGTTGGTAGAGCGACGACTGCGACAAGGCCAGATGCGGCCCTATCGAGAGGATCCAAGAATGAGAGCTGATGCCGCAAAGACGAGTTCGTCAGGTCCGATGCGCTTCAAGGTCGACGGCCTTGATTGCCAGAACGAAGTGTGCGCGCTTCGCGTGGCGGTCGGTCCTGTCGTGGGGGGGGGACGACAAGCTGTCTTTCAACACCCAGGCGGGCGTTATGGAAGTGCTGTCCGAGGATATTCCGACGCTTGAGGCCATTCAGCGAGCGGTCGCTGCGACTGGAATGCGCGCACATCTCCTGCCTGATGAGTCAACACAGAAAGCCGCACCTGCGCTTATGTTCCGGGTCGAGGGGCTCGACTGTCAGAACGAAGCCGCGGCGCTCAAGCGCGAGATCGGTCCGCTGGTCGGCAATGATGCTTGGCTGATGTTTGACATCGCGCAGGGGTTCATGACCATAGCCCCGCAACGACGGGCGACGGCGGACGATATCATCGCCCATGTAGCTCGGACCGGAATGCGGGCTTCTCTTGTTGTGGAGGATGGGGCCGAGGCAATGCTCTTCCGCGTCGAGGGCCTCGACTGCAAGAACGAGGTGGCGGCTCTCACGCGGGCGCTCGGTCCGCTCGTCGGCGAAGATAAGCTCGCATTCGATACCGCCCAGGGCACGATGACGATCGCCCCCCAGAGGCGGGCGGCGGCGGACGCGATTGAGCAAGCCGTGATGCGGACGAATATGAGCATCGAACTTTGGTCGCCGCTGACAGTCGCATCCGCTTCGGAACGGCCCGCCTGGGCAGATACGAGTTCGGAAGGAAACTGCGGCGCAGAGACGTCGAAGGCCTTCAGTCCATCGGTCTCGATCCAGTTGCCTGGCCAAATCATATTTCGCATTCACGGCATGGATTGCGCCGACGAGATTGCGGCCTTGAAGCGCGAGGTCGGTCCGCTGGTCGGCGATGACAAGCTCGCCTTCGATCTGCTCAACGGCCGCATGTCGATCGATGTGAAGCCCGATTCCGCGCTTGAGGCCCGTATAGAGAAGGCGGTTGCTCGTGCCGGTCTGCGCGCCGAGCCCTGGACTGATGGCGGCGGGAGCGAAGCCGGAAAGACCGAAGAGCGCCGCAAGCGCGTGCAATCGTGGCTGACAACTGCAAGCGGTGTGTTCACGGCTCTGGGCTTTGCGATGCACGCCTGGCTTGGGGGCGGTGTCATCGCGGCATTTGAAGCAGGCGAACATGCCTTGGCGCCGACCCCTGTGCCGAGCATGATCATTTATGCGATCGCGGTGCTCTGCGCGGCGCGCTACGTCGCGCCCAAGGCTTGGCTCGCGGCCAAACGTCTCCGTCCCGACATGAATCTGCTGATGATGGTAGCGGTCGCGGGCGCGATCGGAATCGGCGCCTGGTTCGAGGCCGCTACGGTTTCGTTCTTTTTTGCATTGGCGTTGGCGCTGGAGTCTTGGAGTCTTGGTCGCGCCCGCCGGGCGGTTGCTGCGCTCATGGAGCTCGCGCCGCCGACAGCACGTGTCAAGCTGGAAGACGGCTCCGAGCGAGACTTCCCGGCAGCTGACGTTCGGGTCGGCGCACATATCGTCGTCCGGCCAGGCGACAAAGTGCCGCTCGACGGCCGGGTCACCATCGGCGAGAGCGAGGTCGATCAAGCGCCGATCACCGGCGAAAGCGTTCCTGTGTTCAAGGCAGAAGGCGATGACGTCTATGCCGGGACCATCAATGGCGAGGGTGTGCTTGAGATCCTGACCACCAAAGCGGCGAATGACACCACGCTCGCCCAGATCATCCGCATGGTCGGTTCGGCGCAGAGCCGACGTGCACCCAGTGAGCAATGGGTAGAGAAGTTCGCCCGCATCTATACGCCCGTCGTGATGGCCCTAGCCGTGGCCATTTTTCTCGCCCCGCCCTTGCTCTTGGGCAGCGCCTGGGATGTCTGGTTCTATCGCGCACTCGTGCTCCTGGTGATCGCTTGCCCCTGCGCACTCGTGATTTCGACGCCGGTGACGATCGTTGCGGCACTCGCTGGCGCAGCGAAGCAAGGCATTCTGGTGAAGGGCGGCACCCATCTCGAAACGCCCGCGCACCTCAAGGCGATTGCCATGGACAAGACGGGCACTCTCACCGAAGGTCGGCCGCAGGTCGTCGAGATCGTATCGCTTGGAGGCCGAAGCGAGGCGGAGCTCCTTGGTTTGGCTGCGGCCCTGGAGGCGCGTAGCGGACATCCGATCGCTCGCGCCATCCTGGCGAAAGCCGCCGAATTGCAGATTGTCGCCGAGCCCGCGGAGGCCGTCCAAGCCATTACGGGTCGAGGCGTTATTGGACGAGTAGCCGGCCGCGAGATGTGGCTCGGCTCGCGCCGTTATCTCGAGGAGCGCGGTATCAACGCTGCAGAGGTTCTGCAGCGGGCAGATGCGCTTTCGAGCGCCGGGCGCACTATCGTCGCGGTCGGCGATGGTCAGGACGTTTGGGGGCTCGTCGCCGTTGCCGATGCTGTCAGGCCGGAAGCGAAGGGCATTGTCGCTGCGCTTCACCGCGCTGGGATCGAACACGTCGTGATGCTCACGGGAGACAATCGCGCGACCGCAGAGGCGATTGCGAAGCAGACGGGTATCGATGAGGTCCGCGCTGAACTTCTGCCCGGTGACAAGGTGGCGGCGGTCGAGGATTTGGTGCGGCGTTATGGATCGGTCGCCATGGTCGGCGACGGCGTCAACGATGCGCCCGCGATGGGGCGTGCCAATCTTGGCATCGCCATGGGTGCGATGGGCAGCGACGCCGCCATCGAAACGGCCGATGTTGCCCTGATGTCAGACGATCTGTCGAAGCTCCCCTGGCTCGTACGCCATTCACGGGCAACGCTCGCAGTTATCCGGCAGAACGTAGCGTTTTCGATCTTCGTAAAGCTGCTGTTTACGGTGCTGACTGTGATTGGTCTCGCGTCGCTGTGGGGTGCCATTGCGGCCGACGTCGGCGCATCGCTACTCGTCGTTCTCAACGGTCTGCGCCTGCTCAACCGTGGTCAGGTTTCGCTCGATCGCGGTGGTCCTTTGGGCGGATCTGGTTCCGCCCCCGGTGCAGCATGAGTCCGCGATCGCCGCGGTCCGCCCGGTACGTGGTTCACGTGATCCGGAAGCCAGACGCGAGGATCCATTGACTATGCAATCCGGAACCTTGCCTGGACGAGCGGCACTGGCTGGCGCCGCCCTTGCTACCGTGCTCAGTATCGACTTCGTCACAAAATGGCTGATCGTCAACATTGTCATGGTCCCGCCGTACACGATCGAGATCGCACCCTTTTTTAATCTCAGGCTTGGTTTCAACGCGGGCGTCAGCTTCGGAATGTTCCGCAAGCTTTTCGTGGATCAGCCCCTCTTGCTCGCCGGGATTTTGGCGGCGATCACGGCGGGACTGCTAGTCTGGGCCATGCGAACGACAAGGCGTATCGAGACATTCGCCTTAGGCCTGATAGCCGGTGGTGCCGCCGGCAACGTGTTGGATAGAGTGCGTCAAGGTGCGGTGACCGATTTCCTCGACTTCCACTTTGGCGATTGGCACTGGCCGGCCTTCAACATGGCGGACGTCATGATCATTGTCGGCGTCGTGCTGGTGATTACGAGCTCTTTCTGGCCGTCGCGCTCGACCGTCTCGATTGCGAAGACGTCGGGGAGTTCGGAGTTTCCGGGCTGAACCCCCGCTCTTCGATACAGGAGTCCGCATGACTGAAGTTTGTACGAACGGCGTCGACACCGGATTCGTGGCGTTGGGCTATACTAAAGTCGCCGCGCTGGGAGTCGTGCAGGGAATCACCGAGCTGCTGCCGATCTCCTCGACGGCGCACATGCGGATCGTGCCTGCGTTGCTTGGTTGGCAAGATCCTGGCTCCGCCTTTTCCGCCGCCATGCAGCTCGCGGCACTGGCCGCCGTCATCAGCTATTTCTGGCGTGACGTGAACCAGCTGGCCACGAACACGCTCCGCGCCGTTGCGCATCGGGACATACGGGATCGGGACTTCCGCTTCGCTGTTTGGATTATTCTTGCGACCATCCCGCTCGGCGTCGCAGGTCTGACCTTGTCACAGCCCCTGAATGCCTGCGGTTCGCCGCTTCGGAATCTTACGATCATCGGCTGGGCCTGCATCGTGATGGCAATCCTCCTGGCGCTCGCGGAGATTTATGCCCGCCACAGGCGAACACTCGAAAATGTGTCTCTCATCGACGCAATGATAGTTGGTCTCGCCCAGGTCGGTGCCTTGATCCCCGGAGTGTCGCGCTCGGGCTCGACCTTGACCGCAGCGCTTGCACTCGGTCTGAAACGTGAAGATGCGGCGCGATTTTCATTCCTCCTTGGCCTGCCGGCGATCACTCTAGCCGGCTTCAAGGAAGTTTGGGAGCTTCAGAAAGCCCATCTGTCTCTCGACGGCTGGTCCATTCTCCTAGTGGGGCTCGTGGTCGCGTCAATATCAGCCTTCTTCGCAATCTGGGCGCTGATGCGCGTGCTTGAGCGCTTTTCGGCTTGGCCCTTCGTAATTTACAGAGGCGCACTTGGCGTTTTTCTTCTCTTCGCCGTTTCGTCCGGTCTTCTCACCTGATCGCTAGCAACCTCCATTGACTGTGGCTGCGTCGTACCTATCGGGGCCGATAGCAAGTGCAGACACCATCTGGCCCAAGGCGAGGCAGATCTGTGCGGGGGGTTTGTCGAACAAGGAACTGGACGACATGCCGTGGGCGAGCGGGGCAGCAAAACCAGGAGGCTGTCCCATCGGATCAGGCGCGGCAGACGGCGACCAATGCAAAGCGGCTTGAAGGATTGTGGTCATGAAAGAAGCGGAGGGGGTTCTTCGTCGGCCTTTCGGTAATTGGTTGCCGATGCATGGGTCCATGGCGGTCAGTGACTCTCCGTTTAGGGCCTTCGGCATCGATTACGCTCCAGAACTGAAAACGGTTACTACTGTCGTTCCGCAAGTTCTGTGCCTGGCGTTTGTCTTTTGCAATTGGACGTGATGCAGCGACGCGCGCGAGCGTTGACGCTTCGGCCGATTTGGGCAAGACTCAATTCGCGAATATCTGCGCAGCCCGCGCTACGCGTTGAAAGGGAGGCCCACAGATGCGTAAGCTCTGGTTCTCGATCGCTATAGCCGTTCTCGTCATGGTTCCCGCGATCTATTTCCGTTCGACCGGCTGGCGTCCCGATCCGATCGTCGATGCGGCGGTATTCGGCGCCGCGATCCTTGCGGCGGGATTCATGTTGTCGTGGGGGGCGGAGACAGCGGAAGGACAAATCTCTGCTGGCCTGATCCTGGCGGTCGTCGCGATCATCACCGTACTGCCCGAATATGCGGTCGACATCTACTATGCTTGGCGGGCTGGCCAAGCACCTCAATCCGAATATGTTCATTACGCCGCGGCCAACATGACCGGGGCCAACCGGCTCCTCGTCGGACTCGCCTGGCCTCTGCTGGTACTGCTCCATTGGTGGCGCACGCGCAGTCGGTCGATCCCGCTTGCGCCCGTCAACAGCATTGAGATTCTTTTTCTGCTGGTGCCGAGCCTCTACGCCTTCACCATCCTCTTGAAGGACAGCATCTCCTTTGTCGATTCCATCGTGCTCATTGCCATTTTCGCCGCCTATTTGTGGCGCGTCGGCAGCCTGCCGAAAGTCCACGAGGACGACGACGAAAAAGAAGAAGAGGTCGGCCTCGCCGTCGAGATCGAGAAGCTCACGGTGGGGCAGCAATGGGCTCTGATGGGAGGACTGGCCGGCGTTGCCGCCGCCGTTATCTTCATGTCCGCCGAGCCCTTTGCCGAAGCGATGGTCGATTCCGGACGCGTGCTGGGAATCAATGAGTTCCTGCTCATCCAGTGGCTCGCCCCGCTCGCGAGCGAAGCCCCCGCTGTCACCGTCGCGATCCTGTTCGTCCTCTCCAATCGCGCAGCGGCAGGCCTCACCACCATGATCAGCGACAAGATCAATCAGTGGACCCTGCTCGTTGGAATGCTGCCGTTGGCGATGAGCGTCGGCGCCGGAAGCCTGATGGCACTTCCGCTCGATGCGCGACAACATGAGGAATTTTTCCTCACGGCGGCGCAGTCGCTGTTCGGCTTGGCGTTGCTGCTTCGACTGCGCCTTGGTCTCGGCGGAGCTATCGCCTTGGCCGTGCTGTTTTCAGCGCAAGTCGGTTTCGCCTTCTCCTTCCGCGACGACGAAGCGCTGACGATCCGCACGCTCACTTGGCTCGGCTGGGCTTATCTCGCATTGGCCGCGATCATCGTTTCGATGAATTGGAAGGATCTCGGACAAATCGTTCGCACCACGGCGCGCCCGCACCAACTGATCCCCACGGCTTAGGGGCGCGTCGAGAAGCGATAGGCATCGAAATTGGTCGACTGGAGGTATCATGACTCTCGACCAGGAACAAAGATCGATCTTGGTGCAAAGCGCGCTTGCGGTGCTTCTGTGCGCCGCGGTGCTCGGCGGTGGTTATATGTGGCTCCCATCGGAACGCGTTGGCGTCACAACGTCTATGACGCTGGTCGATCGTCTTGGCTTCACGCTCAGGTGGGAATTGCTCATCTTGATCTGGCTTGCGGGCTCCGTCGGGGCAGTATCGCAAAAGCGCTTCTGGACTCCGGCCGACCGGCACGGTTCGGCGTACAGTGAGCCCAGCCCGGCCCTCGCCGTCCGCCGAGCCAACTTGCAGAACTCACTCGAGCAGGCCGTGCTTGCTTCGAACGCACACCTGATCCTCGCCACTGTCCTTCGGGATCAGGAACTCGTCCTCATTCCGCTACTGGTTCTGCTGTTTCTCATCGGTCGGGCTACCTTCGCGATCGGTTATGCGAAAAGCCCGATCGCACGTGCCTTCGGGATGGCGGTGACGGGTGCACCCATCGGCTTCGCCTTTGTTCTTGCTGCAACACTGATCGTGGCTGGACGCTAGCGAATCACTGGCGCACCCGACGAGCCGAAAGCCGCTCTTCTGCTCGCTGGGCTGCACGAAATGACGGGGCATCAGCTGGGCTCGCTAAAGCTTCTGTCGAACCGCGTTCCACGCAACGCCAGATTCGGCGGCACTCTCGCATTCTCTTCCCGTTTGTCAGGCGCGTGTTTGGGAATAATTTTGAGCCGGCGCGGTTTCGTAAGGCGGATCAGTAATAATCGCCGAGCCGCAAGTGCCGAACGGCACCATCCGAAAGCTTCAGGTCGACAACCCTGCCTGCGGGTCTGAACCGCCAAGACCACAAATCACCCTTATTATATGTTGGTCCAACTTGCTTGCCATCGATCTCGACAATCTCTTCATTCTGCCGCCAGCCCGCTGCCAGCGCTGGACTCCCGGATGCAACATGGACGACCACCAACCGGTCCGGCTTCACTGCAATACCCAGGCCTGAACGGTCTCTGCGTAACGGAACCGTTGTCGACGGGCTGCGCCACAGCCGGTCCTGTCCGAAGTCGAAGACGAGCCGCCGCCCGGCGAGCAACGGCATCCCGATATTCGCTGGCGAGCCATTCGAGGTCCAAGCCGTATAGATTTCCGTTGGAACGCTAGATACTTCCAGATGCCCTATCCCGACACGATTCACGGTGATCAAGCGGTTCGTGCTCAGGCCGTTTGCAGTCGCTGAAAGACTTGTAGAACTTCTCCTCGACGAGACACCCATCTCATCGGCATATGCGGCGGATAGGAGTAGCGGGCTCGAATTGCCGGTATCGACAGCCGCGGTGATGGGGGCGTTGCCTTCGACCTCGATCTCGATCGTAGGCTCCTGGCGTATGCCCCTTGCGAGCGCCAACTCTACCAGTGCTGACGTATCGAGAGCGGTCCCGTTCGGACTCACAATGAACTGGTTCGTGTCGAAGTGGAAATCGAAAAGATGTCTCCTGAGCATATCCTGCCCCAAAAGGAAACCCACGGGCCAGCCCATAGCCAGCGAGGCTTGTGAAAGGTCCACGATGGCTGCCCAAGGCAGGGCGGTGGCTAGATTCCCGATGGAAACTTGAAACGGCCCACTTCTCGACGCCCTAAATTTGCCGCCCGGACCGGCGAGCGCTTGGCTGACGGAGGATGTCTCAATCTTCGCTGTGGCGGCGAATCTCTGATCGACCACCGAGACGGCAGCAGCAGAATCCAGGATCGCGACGGTCCTCACGCCATTGACGGAAACCGGAACCAAAATCGTGTCCTCGTGCCAGAACACAAAGGGCATCCGTTGTTGCTTCGAGGTGAACTCGTTAGCTGCGGACCTTGGAGCAGGCAAAATACCGCTCATGAGCGTTGCTCCCAAGCCACCAACAATCATTCGACGCGTCGCCATGCTTCGTGTCCTAATATGTGGTCCAGGTCAATAATAGCGGAGTTGACGTGCCGAGCAGGTTGGGACTGCGGCTGTTCCTTGATGCCCATCCTGCACTCTTGTTTTCTCGGGCCGTTCGGGGCCACTTAGCCCCGCCAAGGGCCTTGATCTCCTGACAATGGACCGGGCGGCCGTCTGCGCACGAGTTGGCGACGTCAGCGAGCGCGGCATTTCTGAGACTGGTGATCCGTCTCTTTATATCTCGCAAATGTCGACGTGCAATGGCAGCGGCTTCGCGCTGTCCGGGTCCGACTCATCGGAAAGTAAAGCCGCGAGCGTATGTCGTACCGAGAAACGGAGTCCGCCGTCCGCAGGATGGGTGTGTTTCTCCACCGGCTTTTCACCATCAGTCAGTTAAAGTGCCCCTTCGCCGAATGGCCCGACCCCAACTGCCGTGCTGACGGAGCGGGGTTCCCATGCGCTCGGCCGCTTGCTATATCAACTTCCTGTAGCCACTACAGAATAACCTACGATGATCACTATCGGAGCCTTGTCCAAACGCACGGGCGTAAATATCGAGACGATCCGCTATTATGAGCGGATCAAACTCATACCCCCGCCGCCCCGAACCAACAGCGGACGACGCCTCTACGGAACGGAGGACGTTCGGCGGCTGACGTTCATTCGTCATGCCCGGGACCTTGGCTTCGACATCTCGGCCATCAAGGCAATGCTGGCTCTGCAGAAGGTGTCCGAAGCGCCGTGCCACGAGGTGAGCCAGATCGCGACAGATCAGCTCGAAGCCGTCGAGAGCCGGATCCGCCAGCTACTCGGGCTTAGGACCGAGCTCTCCAGGATGATTCAGGAGTGCAACAACGGGCAAGTCGCGACTTGCCGGATTATCGAGGTTCTCGGCGACTCTCCTGGTCAATCCGACATCCCATAGCGACGCAATTGACGATTGCCGCGTCAGCAAAATCGAAAGCGGACCATTGGACAAAGTCCGTTACACACCCAAGATGCTAACGCTATTCGTCCGTGGAACTTCGGCAGATTCACGGGCCGAGCAGGGCCAGTTTCGCAGGCTACGAAACGTCTTATGATTGCTCGCTGGCGCGCTGCAGTACACTATAAGCAATCGCATCAGGTCGCCCGCTCCAGACTCTTGCGATTGAACCAGAAACCCGCAATCAGAATTGCAACTGCAATCAACTGGGCCAGCACCGTCTCGATGGTGGGGAACAGTCCAAGCATCTGGATGCGCGGTACGCCGGACAGCGGCATCACGCCTATGATTCCTGCCTCCTGCAGGCCCGCTATTCCCTTCCCGGCGAGGACGACAGAAAGGATCGCGATGAGAATAGCGCTCCACGAAAAGAACTGAGTAATCGGCAAACGTGTGCTGTACCGAAGCATGACCCAAGCTAGCATGGCAAGCACCGCCGCTGCCGCCGCTGCGCCGCCCAGCATCGCCAAACCATTTCCTTGGGTCCACAGCGCCGCATAGAAAAGGATGGTTTCGAACACTTCCCGGTAGACAACAATGAAGGCCAGAAGGAAGAGGAACCACCCGGAGCGCTTGGATAAAGCATGCGTCATCTTTTGCTTGATATAGCGCTGCCAAGCCTCCGCGTTGCTTTTCCCGTGCATCCAGATTCCAACCGTAAGCAGAATAATTGCCGCAAATAGCGAGCCAAATCCCTCCGTAAGCTCGCGCGACGCTCCGCTTATACCTATGAAATATGTAGCAATGAACCAGCTGGCTACGCCAGCGACGAGGGCCGCTACCCATCCTCCGTGAACGAAGCCGAGAACTTCGACCCGCTCCGTCTTGCGGAGGAAGGCGATCATCGCAACCACGATCAGCAGCGCCTCAAGCCCCTCACGAAGAAGGACGCCGAACGCGCCAAGGAAGCTCGATGCGGTGCTCGCCTTTTCGGGCGCGAGTGCGGCTTCGGCTTCACTGAAGAGGCCTGCGAGCTCCTGATTGGCCGCTTGGACTTCAGCGAGCGGGCGCGCGTTGCCAATCGCTGCCCGAAGCGCACCCATCGCCCGTTCGATTCTCGCCATCAACTGTGGATCGCGAGCGGCGAGCATCGGTTCCACGGGCTCGAAACCATCGAGGTAGGCCGACAAGGCGAGGTCGGTGGCGGCCTGCCGATCCCCGGCCGCATAGGCTTTGAGGCTCGCGTCGAGGCGTTCGCGCGTAAGTGCGAGCGAGCCGTTGGCACGGGCCGTGAGCAAGTCTGGGTGGTGACGTAGATAGGCAGTCACCGCGTCAGCCTTGTCAGGACCGATTTCGGCGGCAAGAGATGCAGGCGTCGCGCCGACGAACGCCGCCAGATTGGGATATCTCTGGCGGAGCGAAGCGTCATCGCGCCACAGCTGCTGACCAAGCCCTGTCTCCGAGGTCGGGTAGGCGAAGGTGCCGACGTAGAAGGCGAGCGCCCAGCGATCTTGGTCGGGAAGGGAATTGAAGCCGGCCATCGCTGTGCCGTCGAGACCTTGGGTGATGACCTGATAAAGGCCGAACAAACTGCGTTGATCGGCACGAAGCTTGTCGCGGAACGCGATTGGTGGTGGATCAAGCCCCACCGAACCTGGGCCATGTCCATCGCCCGCCGTACCATGACAGGATGCACAATTCTGAGTGTAGAGTGCAGCCCCGCGCGCGAGGTCTGGCGGAGTCGCTGGGGCGAGTGGCACGGGATAGGCGGCGAGCAGGGCGGAAGCCAGCGCTTTTGATCGTGTGGCGACCCCAGCGGGAGCCGCCTTGGCGGCGATCGCCGCGCGTAACGCTCTCGTCTGACGCAACAGGTCTGCCTTGCCGCCTTTGTCCGGTAGGGCGATGAGCCTGGTTTCTACCTGACCCGCGAACTCGACCATTTCCGCATATTCGGCCTCATTGCTAACCTGTCCCCCGGAGACGGCACCGGCATAGTCGACGGCAACATAGTCAAGCAGCCGCCACACGGTGTTTACTTCCCTGTCGCTCGCGATCGCCTGAGCCGGCATAATTTGCGATAGAATAGAGAAAAGGAACAGTACGAACGTATAGCGGCACGCCTTTTCGACGGCTCTCTTGCGGGGGCGGACAGGACCGTAGGACAAACGCATCTAGGAACCTCTAGTTGAGAATCATTCGCACGATAATCCTGTAGTCCCCACAGGATCAAGCGGCAAAACGCAATGCCGCCGATTAAGTGGCTGAATCGATCCAGCTCGATCATCATGGCGTGAGGGCCGCCGCGGTCGAATTCCGGGTGATCGAAGCCATCGCCGGGACCGAACTCGCGATGTAGAGCATTTCTCGCGCGGATAGATCACAAGGGCGCTGGAATGTGATTCGTCATCGCTGCTGGACGGGAGGCCAGCAGCGATGACGAAAGCCTATTCCGATGATTTGCGGGTCCGGGTTGTGCGGGCGGTTGAGGCGGGCGCCTCGCGCCGTGCGACGGCGGCCAAGTTCGAGGTAAGCGTCAGCTTCGTGATCCGTTTGGTTCGCCAATTGCGCATGACTGGCAGCGCCAAGGTGCGGGGCATCGGCGGGAGGCCGCACCACAAGCTGGAGAGCCACGCCGACCGGGTTGATGGCTGCTGGCGGCGAAGCGGGAAATCACGCTGGACGAGTTGCGCCGAGCGCTGGCCGATGCGGGCGTAGTGGTGAGCCTTTCGGCCGTGGATCGGTATCTCAAGGCGCGCGGCCTGACGCGTATAAAAGGACAGGCCATGCCGCCGAGCAGGAGCGGCCGGATGTCGCCGCCGCGCGGACAGCCTGGCGCGAGCGCCAGAACGAGTTGAGGCCCGAACGCCTGGTCTTCATCGACGAGACTGGCGCCACCACCAAAATGGCGCGTCGGTACGGTCGCGTTCCGCGCGGCCAGCGGCTGGTGATGAGCGTGCCTTATTTTGGAGCGCTAGCGCGCGGCCCGGCGGATCTTCGGGACTATCTGGTAAGCGGAAGAACGGTGTGGCGCCAAGATGGGCAGGCTGTTCGAAGATGTGCTATATAGCGCGAACAGGTGCTGACTAAACTCGCGCGGTGCTATGCTCTCGAGCTCGCCGCTGGCAGCTGGTAGAGCGACACCAAACGAGCCCTTTCGCTATCGGTGATATATTCTCGCCAAGGCTTGTCGGCCGTGGCGCGAAGCCGGGAGCCTTCTTGTTCCCACTTCATATTTCGGATGTCGGCAGCCGCTGCCCGCCGCTCGGGATCGTCCGCGCGAAACGCCGCGTGGTTCGCCCAAATTCGGGACGGCCATGGAGTCAGGAATATGGCGAGGAGCATCCCGATGATCGCGCCCGTCCCCGGGGGAAGGGAGATGACGCTTATCAGCCAAATTACCATGAAGCATATAGCAGCGCGTCCGAGCACCAAGCGGGGTCGGCAATAACTCATGAAGGCAATCGCGAGCCAGTGGAACGGCGCACAGATTAGTACGCATAGTCCGAAGAATAAGAGCGCGCCTGCGATCAGCACCGCGAGAAATGTAAGCAGTTTGATCATGGCTCGGCCGCCGGCGTTGCAGTGGCCTCCTCGAGCGCCGGCGCTGTTTCCGGCGTGTTTTCGGTCTCGGTCTCGATATCGTCGAGGAGGGCCTTGTCCAGTGTGCGGACCAACAGATTGGCGACCGACTTCCCGTCGAGCGCAACAACGCCGCCTATCGGTTCCCGCCCGTAGCTGTCGAATTTGGGTTCTGCACTTGGCTCCTCAAATTTTTTCCCAGGGACAGCGGGCTTCAGTTGAAACAGGAAGCGGTCCGGATTGAGCAATGCCAGTGAGAGGAGCTCGCCCTTTTCGCTGTGGCGAATATCCGCGATCGCGCCGATGTAGCCGATGCCCAGATTGTTCTGTTGAAAGGTGGTGAGGACATGGCAGACGGGCCTATATCCATGTTGGGTTGGCCTGAGATAATGGTGATAGACCCAGCCTTGGCCGTTGAGGTCGGCGCCGTCGAACATGAGGTCGAAGCCGTCGTTGGATACGAAGTTGGCGACAAGGAACGATTCGAGAAGAACCAACCCGCCGAACATTGCGAGCTCGTGCACCTGAAGATGCCCGCCATCGGCATATTGCACCATGGCAGCGATCGGATTGGTGAAGACTGGTTGAAAGCTGCCGTCAGGCCGAAGGAGTGTCTCGATCGGCGCCCACATCATGCCTTTTGCAGGCAGGATGTCAGGTATTGCAATGAACAGGTTCCGCGCCAGCTCGACGCAAGCCCAACCAAGAAAATGCGCAATGAGTAGAGATTCCGACGGCGAGCAGCAATGTCGTCGCGGACCCAAGGGGCAACTCGGGGCGCGCCGCACCGCTGCGCGCGCCCTTGAGATTCCAGACGCCAAGAAAGGTCAGTCCCGGTAGCAGGATCAACATGCTGGCAAGGACGGCCAGCGTGAGCGTCATGAATCAGCTCGCGGCGATATATTTAAATCGGCCAGTCTGGGGATTTTTCGTCAATTTTGCGATCAGGCCGCGCCGACGGATCGCGGTACGTTCGTCCTGCAGGCGCAAGAGCTCGACGTAGCCGCCGACCTTGCGTGCGGCTTCCGAGGTTTCTGCCTGTTCGCGAGGGGTGGTCACACTTGCCATGATCGCAATCTAATATGCCTGGTGCCGAAGGTAAAGGGGAGCTGCGATGTGGACCGCGTCAGGCTCGAGGGATTGGTAGCCGACTGTCCATATGATAGGCAGTCTCCGCTGGGATAAGGAGGGTGCCATGAATGATGTGAATGGCTTTGAGCAGTCTGCCCGGATCGTTGAAGCTTTCGTTTCAGGGCAATCCGACGAGATCGCGGAGCTTCTGACTCGCATCGCGGCTGCTATTCGCGAACGTGCAGTCGACGACTGAACGGGCACGACGATCAGACCTTTTCCGTCTGGGCGCCCTGCCGGTAGGATTCAGTGACCGCTTGGTAGTAGGGAATTGATGCGAGCATCTTCCAGAGGTCGATCGGCAGAACGGCGGCAACCGGGCGTTGGTCATCGTCAATGTAGATCACGCGCGAACCTGCGCCGGCAATCGCGTTAGCGAGATCTTGTCCGTGCAATTGCGCGCGCGAGCGCTTGGGGGAGGGGCTATTCTGGTCCATCGACCTGCTGTGTCGGAAATGTCTTATCTATCAGTGAGTTTCGTTGCCTAACCGGCGGTTGACGTTTCCTGAGATGGAACAGTCACTGCCCAAAATCGTGATTGCAATTAGAGTAATTCCGGTTGTCGGTCATTGGGTCGACGCTTCGGCACCCACAGTTCATCGGTCGGCTCGATTATGAGTTGGTCGAACGGATATTGTGCCACCAGTTCGAAAGCTTCATCCGCCGGGGCGCGGAGCCATGTATCAAGGTCGCCAGGGTGGAGAATTAGAGGCATTCGATCGTGGACGTCCATCATTTCGGGCACGGCCTCGACCATGACCATCGTATAGCTGTCGCCCCATTCGTCGGTCGGTCGCCAGAAGCCGGCGCAAGCGGCTATTGGCTGGTCGGCGACGCGGATCCACGTCCGCGTCATGTTCGGGCTTTCACCGACCGCCTCGGCAAAGGCGGTGATCGGTATCAGGCATCGTTGGCCTGGCTGAACAAACCATTCGTGCCACATGCCGTATGGGTTCATCAGATGGTCGTCGCGTGCGTTGTTGACCTTCAGCGGCTTGTTGAATTCACCGGTGCGCTTGTTCTTCAGATATTTGGGGAAACCCCACGTCATCGTCGCCATCACGCGTTCGCCAGCGCTCTCGCGCACGATGAAGCCCGTGCCGCCTTTCCAAACGTCGCCGGTGCTGGCGTTCGTTGGTTTCGGGCGCCGGGCTTTGAAGTGGGAGGCAACCTCGTCGACCGACGCCTTCAGGGTGATCTGATTGGGGTGACTACACGAAAGTGACGTATCTGCACGGAAAGGGCGAACGGATAGCGAACGTCACGCGGCAAGTAGGGAGTTGACGGCGCGCAGCGGTCGCAAGGCGTCCGGATCGGGTTGATCTTCAACATTCCAGCTATAGTCACCGGTCAGCGAGATATGCTCCCAGCCCAATGGCGCGATGTGGCGTGCGATTTCGTCGGCTGTGCCGATGTCCGCCAGCGCCATTTCGAGATAGCGAGTGTTCCACAAGATGATGGCGGCGACGAGCAGGTTGAGGCCGGAGGCGCGATAGGTCTGGTTCTCGAACCGACGATCGCGCAGTTCGCCGAGCTGGTTGAAGAAGAGCGCGCGGGCGAGCGCGTTGCGGGCTTCGCCTTTGTTGAGGCCCGCCTGGGTGCGCCGGCGCAGGTCGATGTCGCGCAGCCAGTCGAGCATGAAAATGGAGCGTTCGAGGCGGCCCAGCTCGCGTAGTGCGAGGGCCAGTCCGTTCTGTCGCGGATAGGCGGACAAGCGGCGCAGCATTGCCGAAGCAGTGACGGTGCCGGTGCGGATCGACGTGGCGAACCGCAGCAGTTCGTCCCAATGCGCCGCGACATGACCCAATGCGATCGGTTCGGCCGTCATGCCGGCAAGCAAGGGGCCGGATTCTTGGCCGGGAAGGAGGTGTAAACGACGCTCCTTGATGTCGCGCAGGCGCGGCGCGAAGCGGTAGCCGAAGAAGGGCATGAGGCCGAACACATGGTCCGATGCCCCGCCCGTATCGGTGTAGTGCTCCTCGATCGTCAGGCCGGTCTGGTGATACAGCAAGCCATCCAGCACATAGGGCGCTTCGCCAGCGGTCGCCGCGATCACCCGACTTGCGAAGGGGTCATATCGATCCGAGACATGGGTGTAGAAGGCAACGCCTGGTTCGTTGCCGCTGCGCGCGTTGATGTCGCCGATCGCGGCCCCACGGCCCCCGGCATGAAATTGCTGTCCGTCGCTCGACGAAGTGGTGCCGTCTCCCCACAGCGCGGCGAGCGGCATGGCGCGATGGGCGTCGATCAGCCTTCCCAACGCTTCGCCATAGGCGGCTTCGCTGATGTGCCAGTCGTGAAGATGGGCGAGCTGACGCAGACTTGCGCCCCGGCAGGTTTCCGCCATGCGTGTGAGGCCGAGATTGATGCCATCGGCGAGGATGACCGTGAGCAGCGCATTGCGATCGTCGGCTTCCCGGCCCGAACGACGATGGATGAAGCATTCGCTGAACCCGGTCCAGGCATCGACCTCCAGCAGAAGATCGGTGATCTTCACGCGCGGCAGTCGATCATAGGCGGCGCGACGGGCAATCTCGGTGGCGGGCGGTGTTGCCGCCTTCAGCGGCGAGATGATGAGACCGTTTTCGTCAAGCTTAACCTGGGGCAGCTCCCCTTGCCGTGCAAGGACCGTTACCTGCTCGATCGCCGTGTCGAGCCTGGTGCGCCGTTCCTCGATATGGCGCTCGAAATCCGTTTCGATGGCGAGCGGCAACGGCCCCTTCTCGCGCAGCGCCGCAAAGGTCGCCGGCGGTATGAGATAGCTGTCGAAATCGCGAAACTGCCGGCTTCCCGCGACCCATATATCCCCGGCTCGCAACCGCTCGCGTAGTTGCGACAAGGCGCATAGTTCATAAGCGGCACGATCAACGATGCCATCCCGCAGGACGAACGGGCGCCATGCGGGCGGCACAAAGCGTAGCGGCACGCGATCAGGCAAGCGCCGTTTGCCGGTCCGATATAGCTCCGCGATGATGGCCAGCGCTGACAGGAGCCCCTGAACCGCGCCGGCGCCGCGAAACTCGAAGGCGTTGAGAAAAGCGCCGACAAAGAGCTTCACCGTCCGATGCCGCTCGATCAATTCGGCGGTGCGATCGACGGTTTCCGGTCGCCCGAGCACTTCGGCCTGCTCGACGGCCACGGCGAAGTGCTGCCAGTCCAGCGCCTCGATCTGCGCCAGAGAATCCACGCCCTTGCTGCGCGCGTCGATGAGGAGGCGGCAAGACCCCGTGAGCGTCCGGAGGTGGCCTTGCAACTCGCGCACCGTCTTGAGGGCTTTGTCGCGGGTCCGGTTCTCGGCGCGGCGCGCCATGCTGCCCAACAGCTTGTCGAACATCGTCAGGGTGGCGTCGGTCAGGCTTTCCTCAAGCCGGATGCCGGTTGCCGCCAGCGTCGCATGGCGGCGCAGGGCATTGAGTTCGCCAAGGTGCTGGGGTGTGATGCGGCTGCCTTCGTCCGCCAGCCTGTCAAAAGTCAAAGCCGGGATCATGTCGGCACGGGCGCGATCGAGGCCCAGCGCGCGGATATAGGCGAGCCGTTCGATCAGGCGCAGGATGTTGCGCGCTGCCGGCGATTGTGGCGCATTGCGCATCCAGGATAGCCATGTCGCGACCTGCCCCGGTCGTCGGGCCAGCAAATCGTCCAGGCCCTGAAGGGTGTCAGGCAGCAGGCCATTCGTGAGCACTTCATAGGTAAGCTGTTCGGCTTGCTGGCGCGCCCGCCGCAGCACCGCTTCGAGAATCGACGGAGAAGGCAGGAGGATCTGCAGGCGCCGGAGTTCATCGACGATGACGTCTGCCATCTGGCCGGGGTGTATGATGGTCTGCGCGATTGGGACCGAGAAGGCGACAACTTCACGGAAAGCGTTGCGGTCAAAAATCCTGAACCCGTGCGATCGTCGGATTTCGACGAGATGCTCGCGACGGGTCTGGTCCCGATGGGCATAATCCGCGAAGGCTGCCGGCGCGACGCCGAGTTGCTGCGCCACATAGGCGAGCACAGGAGCGGGCGGGACTTCGCCCGCTTCCAGCGCACGGCCAGGCCATCTCATATATAGCATGAGCATCGCATAGCCGAGCCGGGTGGCATCGCCGCGACGGCGGCCGACAATTTCCAGGTCGTCGCTGGTCAGCGTATAATGACGCGCGATCTCGCGCTCATCGAGCGGCGCGCCATAATGCCTCGCCCAGATTTCCAGGCTCACCAGTCGCCGTCTCGCCAAGCATCATCTCCTTCGCTTTGCGTGTCCGTCAGACGGTCCTCTGGCGGCCAACAGGAATATGTCCGTTAACTCTGGACCTGTAACGGCGATTCGGACAAGATCGCATAATGACGGGAAAACGGACAGGATCGGGCATCATGTGGCGCTGATCGGCTATGCGCGCGTCTCGACCGCAGACCAGAAGCTGTCGCTCCAGCTTGACGCGCTGAACACTGCCGGGTGCGACCGTATATTCGACGATCACGCATCCGGGGCAAAAGCCGATCGGCCTGGCCTAACCGAAGCGCTCGCCTATTTGCGCCCCGGCGACACGCTGGTGGTCTGGAAACTCGACCGCCTCGGCCGCTCGATGAGCCACCTGATCGAGAAGGTCGGCGAGCTTGCGGCGCGCGGCATCGGGTTCCGCTCACTCACCGAGAATATCGACACCACCACTTCGGGCGGCATGCTGGTGTTCAACATCTTCGGCTCGCTGGCCCAATTCGAGCGTGACCTGATCCGTGAACGCACTCATGCCGGCCTCAAGGCCGCACGCGAGCGGGGCAACAAGGGTGGTCGCCGGCCTGTCGTTACCCCCGACAAACTACGTAAAGCGCGGGCGCATATCGCAGCGGGCCTCACTGTTCGTGAGGCGGCGGCCCGGCTCAAGATCGGCAAAACCGCCCTATACAAGGCTCTGGAAAACGCGTGAAACCGCTGGCGATCAAGAACTCGTGGGTGCTGGTCACAGGGGCTTCGACCGGTTTGGGCAGAGCGTCCGCCCTCCGCTTGGCGGCATCGTACCAGGCCAAGCCCCTGATTGTTGGACGAAGGCTCGACAACTTGCGGGAGCTACAGACCGAAATTGACGAGCGGTTCAATGTGCCGTGCGAGATTATAGTGGCTGATCAACGTGAAATCGAGGGCAGGGAGAAAATCGCGGCTAAGGTTGCAGAATTGCAAGTAACAGCCGCTTTGTTGGTTGCCGGAATGACGAGCGTTGGTTCATTTGATGCAGGCCGTGCCGACACTTATGCCGAGGTAATTGAAACAAACATACTCGGTTTCACGGATTTGCTGGCTCGCCTGATTGCGATTTTCAGGGAGCAGCCGTTTGAATCCTCAGTAATCGCCGTGTCGAGCCTGGAGGGCGAAACATCCGTGCCCTTCCAAGCGGTCTACGGCGCGTCGAAAGCCTATGTGAGCACCCTCATGCGAGCGCTTTCCGTGGAGCTTGCCGGGACGGGAGTGAGTGTTGGGTCTTTTGCACCCGGTGGAATCGACACAGACATGGCTGCCCTCAGCGATTTGAAGTGGGGGAGGTTGGGTTTGATGGACGTTGACCGGTGCGCGGCCCATGCAGTCCACGCTCTGGTTTATCGGCAATCCTTCGCCATACCGGGGATGGGCAACCAGCTCACATATTTGGCGAGCAGGGTTCTACCTCGATCGTTGGTCAATCGGATTGCCGCCCTCCCATATCGGCGCCCGTAGGGCGGCACCACATAAAAGGGGCAGGAAAGCCTGCGAATAGCATCTGCTGGCATCGTACCGGATTTGTTCGCCCTTAGCGTGCAGATACGTCACTTTCGTGTAGTCACCCCTTGTTGACCGGATCGTAGCGGCAGGCGGTGACGCCCGCGCCGAGGACCGGCGGACGATCGCGACCGCAGCCGCAGAGCTGAAGGATGCAACTCGGGCGCTTCAGGGCGTCACCGCATCGGCGCGGCGGGGCTACGAGCAGAACCGCTGGTTGATGTGGACGGCGATCGGCGGAGTGGTGCTCGGCATGGTGCTTTGGGCGGCGTTCGCCGGCGTCGTCGCGCGTGCCGTGCCGGCGAGCTGGCAATGGCCGGAAAAGATGGCGGCGCGAGCGCTCGACCTGTCAATGTGGGAAGGCGGGCAGCGGATGATGCAGGCCGCCTCGCCCACCGCGTTCCGCGCGATCATAGCGGCCGACAGGATGGTGTTGGCCAATCGCGAAACGATCGAAGGGTGCAGCAAGGCCGCAGCCCGAACGCGCGAGACGGTGCGATGCACAATCAAAGTTGGTGCTAGCCTTGAGGAGCAGCAGGATAGCGACCGCTAGTTCCTATTCACTGCAACTCGATTTTGGCATGATTGCTGGCTCACTTTTTACTGATTTGCCCTGCTGGTTGCGCGAGCCGGCGCGCCAAGCTGCGACTATTAAATAGATACCTGCGGCAATCATCGGCACGGTGAGCCACTGACCCATATGAAGCCCTGTTCTGGCTGTGAAGCCGACAAGCTGGGCATCCGGCTCCCGGAAGAATTCGACAATGAAGCGAGCGAGCCCATAGCCAAGAAGGAACACGCCGACGAGCATGCCAGGGCGACGTCGGGCGTTGGTAAACCAGAAAAGGCACGCGAGCACGGCAAACAAGACCAGTCCTTCCAGCCCGGCTTCGTAGAGCTGGCTCGGGTGACGCGCGAGGCCATCGCGACTTCCGGGGAACACAATCGCCCAAGGCACATCGGTGGGCTTTCCCCAAAGCTCACCATTCACGAAATTAGCGAGGCGGCCGAAGAACAGGCCGATCGGCACGGTGCAGGCGACATAATCATGGACCCGCAGCCATTCGAGGCCGTGTCGTCGCGCGAACAGGATCAGCGCGAGCGAGACGCCAGCTGCACCCCCGTGGAACGACATGCCGCCGTCCCACAGCTTGAGGATTTGCAGGGGGTCGAAGATCATCTCAGGACCGTAAAAGATCACATAGCCGAGACGGCCACCGAGGATAACGCCCAACGTCGCGTAGAACACGAGATCGTCGGCTTGTGCGCGGTTCATCGGGGCCGCTGGTTGGGCCAGCAGCCGCAGCAGATACCACCACCCGGCAATGATGCCGGCGATATAGGCCAGCGAGTACCAGCGGATGTCGAGCGGGCCTATGGAGATGGCTATCGGGCTCAATCCGAGGCTGGCGAATGCGATATGGCTATCCAAGGATTGTATCCTGCCTGCGAGAAGCGGCGCTCGAGCGCGCCATGGGTTATTCCGGTGCGATTGAAGCGCCGGCATCCTTGAGCGCCGCAAACCCGCCGGGGACGTGGGCGACATTCTCCACGCCCATCTCCTTGAGTGATTTTGCGGCCAGCGCCGAGCGGGCGCCGGACCCACAATAGAGCACCAACCGCGATCCACTGGCGAGTTTGGCATTGTGGGTGGGGCTTTCAGGATCGACCTGGAATTCCAGAAGGCCACGCGGGACATGCACCGCACCAGCCACCAGCCCCGATTTTGCGACTTCCCCTGGCTCGCGGATGTCAACGAACTGGACCTTGGGATTGCCGACAAGTTTGGCTGCATCGTCAGGCGCGATAGTTTCGACAATCGCATTCGCTTCGGAAACCAGTTGTTTCGAGGTGCGTGTTGGCATCGACTTTCTCCTGTAAATGAACCTGTATCGGATGGCTCAGCCCTGCTCGGACTTGCCGCCTATCTGGCGCAGCATTTCCGGCAAATCTGTCGGGCAATCACCGCAAAGCTTGTTTGCCGGAACGGCAACGTCGATCTTCTTTGGGTAGGGAAGATCGAGAGCGGCCATGATCGCGACGAATTCCTGAACGGTCTTGCCCGCAAGGCGCGGGTTCCGTTCACGCTCCTGCGCCACTGTCGTGATGTGGCGATGATTGTAGTCGTGAGCCGGGTAGATCAGACCATCGCCCGGCAGCGTGAAAATCTTCTGCGTGACGGAGTGATAAAGGGTGGCGGCGTCACCGTTTTGGAAGTCGGTGCGGCCACAGCCGTCGATTAGCAGGGCGTCGCCGGTGAAGGCGCGAAGACCATCGGGCTGCTCAACCAGGTAGGTATGGTGGGCGTCGGTGTGCCCCGGCGTAAACAGCGGCTGAAGCTTGAGCGCGCCGACAGTCAAAGGCTGGTCCTCGGCGACCCCCACGTCAGCACAGGGAAGGCCGTCCATGGCGGGGTACGCGATCTTGGAGCCGGTAAGGCTGCGCAGATAGCAGGCCGAGGTGACATGGTCCGCATGCACATGCGTCTCCAACGTATAGGCCAGTTCGAGATCCAGTTCCTGAAGTGCGGCAAGGTCGCGTTCGATCGTTTCGAGGACAGGATCGATGAGGACGGCTTTGCGCGTTTCCGGGCAGCCGAGGAGGTAGGTGTATGTCGAGGACTCGGGTTCGAACAACTGACGAAAGATCATGATCGGCCTCCAATGGTGCTTAGCTGCCGATCCCGCCCAGGCTGCGGAACAGCATGTAGGCGGCCACGGCCAGCAGGACGAAAGCGAAGATGCGGGTGAGCAAGCCCTTATGATCGGCGAGCCGGATGGCGGTTTGCATGCCGGCGACGCCGCCAGCGACCCCGCCAGCGATGAAGAAGCCGGCCACGCGCCAATCCACGAGTCCTGACAGGGCATAGTTGAGGGCTGTCGCCGATCCGAACGTTCCCACCGAAAACAGCGACGATCCGACCGCGTTGAGGATGGGCATGCCGCTGCCGAGCATGATGCCGGGCACAATCAGGAAGCCGCCGCCGATGCCGAAGAACCCTGACAGGAGGCCGGCGAGAAGGCCGATCGCCACGAGCCGCACAGCGATGGGGCGCGTGATCCGCACGCCCGGGTCGCCGCCGCCGGATTTGCCGCGCAGCATGGAAACCCCCACCACGATCATCACGCCTGCGAACAGCACCAGGAGATGCTGACCCGCCACCATCTTGCCCAGGGTGGAGCCGATCAGGGCGCCTATGACGCCCGATGCCCCGAAGACGAGGGCGCAGGGCCACTTCACGGTTCCGGCCCGGGCGTGCTGGATCAGGTTGGCGAAGGCATTGGCGGCCACCGCCAGCGCGCTCGTGCCGATCGCGACGTGCGGGTCCTTCATGCCCACGACATACAGCAGCAACGGCAGGGCAAGGATCGAGCCGCCGCCGCCGATCACCCCGAGGGTAAAGCCGACGACGACACCGGATATGAGCGTGAGGATGTCGACCGGCGTCATGGGTTTGCCCCGGGCCTGGCTGCGCGATAACGTTCCTGAAGGGCGAAGACGCCCATGCCCGCCAGCATCGCCACGACGAACACCAGCGCCGCCGGCGCTCCGAGGCTCAGGGCGACCAGGGCCGGACCAGGGCAGTAGCCGACGAGGCCCCATCCGACGCCGAACAAAGCCGCGCCCGAGAGAAGCTTCTTGTCCAGGGACCGGGACGATGGCCCATTGAACGCCGGTGCGAAAAGCGGAGCATCGCGCCTTCGGCCGAGTGCAAATCCCAACGCTGAAACCATGACGGCCGAGGCCAGCACCAAGGCAAGGCTCGGGTCCCACGACGGCGCGGCGACATCAAGAAACGCCAGAACCTTGCTGGGGGCTATCATGGCGGAGACGATCAGGCCGAAGCCGAAAATGAGCCCCGAGGCGAGCGCGATGAGCAGCTTCCTCATTGCTCAGAGTCCGATGACGTGTCGGGCGACGTACACAGTCGCGGCCGCTGTGATGAGGAAGACGCCTGTCGCGGCGAGCGAGCGGGGCGAGAGCCTCGCTATTCCGCAGACGCCATGCCCGCTGGTGCAACCACTCCCGAGCCGAGTCCCAAATCCCACCAGAAGGCCGGCTGCGATCACGACGGCGACTGGGGCCGGCGACGTGAGGTCCGGTAGCAGGCCGCCCGCCGCCCGGTAGAGCAAGGGCGCGGCGAGCAGGCCGACCAGGAATGTTGCGCGCCAGGCCATCTCGCCGCGGACAGGCGCAAGCACCCCGCCGACGATGCCGCTGATTCCAGCGATGCGCCCATTGGCGATCCACAGGAAGGAAGCCGAGAGGCCGATTAGCGCGCCGCCCACGATGGCCGAGAATGGGGTGAAACCCTCCATCGTCAGGATTCTCTGCTCTCAGCTTCGTCACCGGCGCAAAAGAGTGCGTAGAGTTCCGTCAGGATCGGCAGCACGCGCTCGGACGTGATGCGGTAGAATATCGTCGTTTTCTCCCGCCGTGTTCCGACCAGGCCTTCGTCGCGCAGCGTGGCCAGATGGCGGGACAAATTCGACTGTGTCAGTCCGAGGCGTTCGCCCAGATCGGTTACCGACAACTCCCCGCCGAGCAGGCTGCACAGGATCATCAGACGGTGCCGGCTCGCAAGCGAACGGAGGAACGCTTCCGCTTCGCCGGCCTTTTCCTCCAGAAGCTCCGGAGACATTTTAACGAGGGAAGGTGGCACAGTTGCTCCAAACATCTTATATGTAGCATATATGATGGAGTGGTGTTCGATCAAGCGCCAGCTAGGAGGTTCCCCCCGTGAGCTACTATTTCGCCAAGCCATCGAGGCTCCTTCGAAGCGCCGGAGTGCGAGGTAACCCCATGCTGATCGACCAGGCTGTCCGTATCGCTTCCGAGCTGCGCTGCACGCTGGGACAGATTTAGATGCTCGATCGACGTTCGCTGTTGGCTGGCGGAGCGGCATTGTTCGCAACCACCGCTTGCTCGCGCTCCACGCCGGGCCTCGGCGGGGGAGGTGCAAACCCGCTTCCGATGCCGCCGCTGTTGGACGCACGGCCTGGCCGCTCATTCGCGCTACGGGTCCAGTCCGGAACGACTTCATTTTATCCAGGCCGGCCGAGTGACACGCTCGGGTATAATGGCAGCTATCTCGGACCGACGATCAGGGTGCGCCGTGGCGACGACGTGGCGGCTGTCGTGACCAACGGGCTCAACGCGGACACGACTGTGCATTGGCACGGGCTTCTGATCCCCGGAGAGCTGGATGGCGGCCCCCATCAGATCATCGCGCCGGGCGCGACCTGGCGGCCCACGCTCCCGATCCGGCAGCCCGCAGCGACCCTCCTTTATCACTCACACGTCCATGGGTTGACGGCCGAGCAAGTCTATTCGGGCCTGGCTGGGGCGTTGCTGGTAACCGACGACGAAGAGCAGGGCCTGGGGCTCCCGTCAGAATATGGCGTGGACGATCTGCCCCTGCTCATCCAGGATCGCCAGTTCGAAAATGGTCGCCTTGTCATGCCAGGCGGCATGATGGTCGCCATGCAGGGCCGGCGCGGCGACACGATCCTTGTGAACGGCGCGGTGAATCCGCTGGCGGCGGTGCCAAATCGGTTGGTTCGCCTGCGGCTCGTCAACGCATCGAACGCGCGGATTTATGAGCTGTCGTTTTCCGATCGGCGGAGCTTTCACTGGATCGGAACCGAAGGGGGGCTGCTCGAACACGCAGTGGCATTGGAAGCCATAACCTTGGCGCCGGGCCAACGTGCCGAGCTTCTCGTGGACTTCACGGACGGTAGGTCCGCCTCGCTGGTGACGGCGGCTGATACCAACAGCTCGATGATGGGCGGCATGGGTATGATGGGGCGTGGCGCCCGAAGGACCGATGCCGCGGCACCAGCGACCGTGCTGCGGTTTGAACCACGGCCGTTGGGACAGGCTCGTGCCAGCGGCGTCGTGCCGACCCTTCTGGCATCACGAACTGGGCCCGACGCCAGCAAGGCGGTGCGCCGTCGCCGTCTGAGCCTCAACATGGGCATGGGCGGCATGATGGGCTCAGGAAGCGGCGGTGGCGGCCTTACGATCAATGGCAAGCCATTCGACATGAATCGCATCGATGAGACGGTGAAGCTAGGCTCCACCGAAATATGGGAGGTGTCTGGCGAAATGATGCGCCACCCGATCCATATTCACGGCGTCCACTTTGATGTTCTCACCCGTGGGGGCGGTCAGCCTGACGTTCTCGACCAGGGGCCGCGCGACACTGTCGTCGTCAAGGAGCCGGTGGAGCTTCTCATCCGATTTGATCAGCCGGCCAAGAGCGCTCCTTTCATGTATCACTGCCATATCCTTGAACATGAGGATAATGGAATGATGGGCCAGTTCAGTGTTGCGTAGGCGTAGGCTCCCACTTCTGGAGAGTTTATGCAGCGCCTACCGTCCAACAGGAGAGCAAGGTTGCCAAAAAGAGCTTTCGCCACATTTCTGCTCGCGGCAACGATGCTGACCGGCGGCACCTCGCTAGCTGCACAGGATAATCTGGTTTATCCCGTAATACCGGGATTTGGCGGGATCGTGGCCGTGCCCAGTGCTGCCGAGCGGCCCGATCCCAAGCTTCGCTACCGCGTCTTGTTCAATGTCACCAAGGCCGCAAGCTCTCCCGACAAAGTGAATCCCAGCCTTGAGAAGGTCGCGCGCTTCGTGAACCTGCTAGGCGCGGACAAGGTCCATCCGGCTGGTGACATCGCCGTCATCATTCATGGTCCCGCGACCCCGCTCGTCCTGCAGAACGCGCCATATGCGGCGCGTATGAAGGTAGCGGCCAACCCGAACGCTGCGCTGATTGCCGCTCTCCAGAAAGCCGGTGTTTCAATCCGCGTTTGCAGTCAGGCCATGGTCGGAAATGAGATCATGCCGAACCAAGTGGCTTCGGGCGTTGAGATCGATGATTCGGCGCTTACAACCTTGGCGAATCTACAAATCCGGGGTTACGCGCTCATCCCGGATTGAAAGGTGCGATACCCCCTCACCCGCAGCAGCCCGCCACGGTCCCGTTCGCCTTCGCCTCCTGAATCGGAGGGCATGGGACATCGCCGAACGAGCAGAACACGCAGCAGTCGCCGGCCAGGGGCCGCAGCACCGCCGCGCAATGTCGGCAATCATAGAAGAACTGGCAGGCGTTGGTGGGCATCGTCTCGGTCGCGACACCGCCGCACTCGGGACAGGTCAGCGTGGAGGTGAGCTGCATCAGGAAAGCGCCTTTATAAGCGGCGCTTCAATGCGATCCCATATCAGCGCGGTCAGCGTCAGGGTCGTGCCGATCGTGAGCATGATCGGAGTTGCGCGGGACGGTAGGGTCACGGTGCAGGACCGATCCGCAGCGCAGGTCCTCCGACGCCGCACATACGCCCACCACCCGGCAGCCAGGCCGACGAGGGAAAGCGCCGTCAGGGCCCAGCGCAGAGGCATCAGCGCGGCGAAGGTGCTCGACAGGCCCGCCCCCACGCCCAGCGCCGCCAGCGCGAGCGGCAAGACGCAGCAGGATGCGGCGGCTAGGACCGCGCCGAAGCTCGCCAGCGCACCCAGGGCGGATAGCCCCGCGTCGGCGCGGCGTGGCGATGCGGAAGCGGCCAGGGTTTCGTGCGGCAAAATCCTTTTATTCATCAGTCGTCTCCGGCGGAATAACCCCCTAATGCCTCCTGTAGCGGCTACAGGAGCAAGCGAATTATGAGGGATGAGAAAGGCCTAGCTATCGGCGAGTTGTCGCGCCGAACCGGCGTGAACATCGAGACGATCCGCTATTTCGAGCGCGTCGGCATTGTGGCGACCCCACCCCGCACGAGCGGGGGCCGGCGAGTATATGGGGCCGGCCACGTCCGCGTCCTTGGATTCATCCGTGGCGCGCGTGAACTCGGCTTCACCCCGGCCGAGGTGCGCGCGATCCTGTCACTTGGCGGTCCCGCGCAGGCGTCGTGCAGTGAGGTCCGCGAGATCGCGGCCCACCACCTGGAGCGGGCTCGCGCGAAAATGGCAGACCTAGCGCAACTCGAAAGCCTGCTTGCCACGACGATCGACCGTTGCGAGGGCGACGGGGCGGCGAGTTGTGCCGTGATCGAATTGCTTGACCAATATACAACCACTTAGGTGTCAAAACCGGTCGGGGCTGTTGAAAAAAGGCCGGGTGATCCGATCGCGTTCCTAACGGGTTCCCTGCTTCGACACATCGGGAGCAGCGGCCATGATGGGTGAGCAACAGCGAGGCGGCAAGGGCGCAAGCTGGCGGGCGCTGGGAGCGATGATCCCCGCCGATCATATCCTGCACAGGATAGACGGGCTGATCGACCTGGGTGAACTGCGCGATGCGCTCGCGCCGCACTACAGTTGCCGTGGGCGTCCCTCGATCGCGCCTGAATTGCTGGTCCGCATGGCGCTGATCGCTCGCCTCTATGGCATCACGTCGGAGCGCCGTCTGTGTGAGGAAGTCCGCTTCAACCTCGCCTATCGCTGGTTCTGCCGATTGCCGCTCAACGCGCCGGTGCCGCACCACTCGACGTTTAGCAAGAACCGGCATGGCCGCTTCCGCGATGCTAGCATCTTCCGCATCCTGTTCGAGCAGACGGTGCGGCGCTGCGCCGATGCGGGGCTGATCGCCCACAAGGATGCCGCAATCGATGCATCGTTCGTCGCGGCCGATGCAAGCTGGCAGCGCAAGATGCGGGCGCCGACATGGCCGCGCCCCGGCTTCCCCGCCCGGTTTGTGAATGGCTGGCGGATCAGGCCAATGCTCCACCGCAGGAACATGGCGTACCGCGTGGCAAACCGGCCGAGGTGTCACGCACCGATCCGGCGTCGGCATGGTCGGCGCGCACGGCGCGGGGCCGGTTCGGCTATGCCTTCAATGTCCTGATTGACACGCCGGGAGGGGTGGCGATCGACGTGGAGGCCAGTCCCGCCCGCTTCGCCGCGGAAGTCGATGCGGGGCGGACCATGCTGGCACGGGCCGACAATCGGTTCGGCTATCGGCCAAAGCGTGTCGCGGCCGACACCGCCTATGGCAGCGCTGCGTTCCTGGCGTTCGTCACCGATCGCGGCACCATCCCGCATATCCCGGTGCTGGAACGATCCGAACAGACCAAGGGCAAATTCCCCCGCGAAGCCTTCCGCTATGAGCGGGAGCAGGACCGCTATGTCTGCCCCGCTGGGAAGATACTGCCCTTTCGCGGTGCCGATCGTCGGGCGGGCTTTCTCCGATACAGGCGTCACCTCAAGGTTTGTTCGCCAGACAACGATTTCTCGGACATAAGCGGAACATGGGCTACGCTACACGCTTCAACCGCGCCATTGGCTCGTTGAGTGGGTGGAATTCACCTGCTGGAAGTCGCCTGGCCTGCTCCCAGAGGTAATCGCCGGTCAGACTGATGTGCGCCCAGCCCATCGGAGAAAGGTGCGCAAGCAGTGCCGCATCGAACGTCGTGCCGACAGCGTTGAGGTGCTGGGCGGCCCGGTCGAGATAGACCGTGTTCCAGTAGGAAATCGCCGCAATCAGCAGGTTCAGCCCAGATGCGCGAAATTCCTGATTTTCCAGCGAGCGATCGGTGAACCGACCCTGCCGGTTGGTATAGATGGCGGCGGCAAGCGTGTGCCTCGCCTCGCCTTTGTTGAGACCGGCCTGACAGGCACGTCGCAGTTCCGGTTGTTCAAGCCAATCGAGCGTGAACAAAGTGCGCTCGATACGGCCCAGTTCAGCCAATGCAAAATCCAGCCTGTTCTGGCGTTTGTAGGCGGCAAGTTTTCGCAAGATTACTGACGGCGCCACCGTGCCATCCTTGATTGAGGCGACAATCCTGACGATGTCATCCCAATCGGCCTCGATCGCTGCCGTTTTGATGGTGCGGCCCATCAGATTTTCGATGCCCTTGTATGTCGATGGCGCAGCGATCGAACCCAGCTTGCGGTCGCCAATATCGCGCAGCCGGGGCGCGAAGCGGAACCCGAGTAGGTGGCAGAGTGCGAAAACATGATCGGTGGCGCCGCCGGTATCGGTATAGTGCTCATGCAACGGAAGGTTGCCGGCGCCCAGGACAAGCCCGTCGAGCACGTAAGGCGCTTCACCTGCCGTCGCGGACATGATCCGTGATCCGAATGATGCGAAGTGATCGGAAAGGTGAGAATAGATTTTCACGCCAGGTTCGGCGCCATATTTGGCATTGACGTCCGCCGCCCCTGAACGGCTCCGCCCCGACCGGAAGAACTGGCCATCGGACGACGAACTGGTGCCAGCGCCCCAATGCCGCGCGAAGGGTAATTCGTGATGGGCTGAGATGATCATGGCCAGCGCGGCCTGATAGTTCTCGGGTGAAAGATACCAGTTGTGGGTCCATGCGAGTTGGGCATAGCTGACGCCTTCGCTGGCATTGGCCATCCGCTCCAGCCCGAGGTTGGTGCCATCAGCCAGAATTGCGGCGAGTACCGTGCTGGGGTTGTCGTGCTCCTTGCCTGAGCGCAGGTCACGGAATGCGTTCAAAAAACCAGTGCGTTCGGCGACTTCAAGCAGCAGCTCGGTGATGCGCACGCGGGGAAGCAGGGTATCGAGCTTGCGATCGAGGGCTTCAGCTTCCGGTGGGGTGACAGGCGGCATTTGCTGAAGCTTGAGCCGGTCTCGTTCGAGCGACACTCCCTCAAGCTTGTTTGTTTTCAACTGCTTGGCAAATCGGCGCAGCCGCCAGTCAAGATTTCGTGCCCGGTCAGCGAGGTAGGATGCAGCATTTGAATCGAACGGAAGCACATCCGCCACTTTGGCGGCGTCGCGCCGACCCAGCAAATAGGCATCGAAGCGCTGATAGTTGCGGGTTCCCTCGATCCATACATCACCGGCGCGCAAACGATCACGCAAGGTTGCCATGATCGCAATTTCATAACGTCGGCGGTCGATACGGCCGCTTTCGGTGATGAGACGCTTCCACTGCCGATTGGGGAATGGCAGTGGAACGCCATCGGGAAGGTCGCGCGACTTTCGTGTGTTCGCATCGCGAATGACATCGATGGCTTTGATCAGTGCCGTCCCTGTTCCAGACGCCTTGAAGGTGAAGGCGTCCAGAAATGCCGGGCTGAAACGCCGTAGCGTGGCGTAACGCTCGGTTGCCGTTACCAGTGCGTCCTCGCCGGCAAGATCAGCAAGGGCATCTACTTGGGCCTTTGCCGCAACAAGCCGGTGCCAGCCCACCGCTTCGTCAATCAATTCGAGCGGATCGCCGCCATTCTGGACAGCCTCATCAAGTGCTGTAATCGTGGCGCCAAACAGCCGCATGAGTTGCCCCACCGACTGAATACTATCTTGGTAGCGACGCTCGCGCCCACGCCGCGCGCGCGTGAACATGCCGCCGATAAGTCGGTCAAACATTTGGATCGCGGCATCGGCAAGTCTGGCCTCAAGGTCGATCACTGCGGCCGTCAACGTCGCCCGCCTGCGATTGACGCTGTAATCCGAAAGCAGGAATGCCGGTGCCACGCCGCCCTCGCGGACAAATTGGGCAAAGCGGAATTCCGGAATGGCGCCCCCAACTACCGGGTGGATACCTATGCCGCGAACATAGCGCAGGCGCTCAAGCAAGCCATTGATATTGGCCGCAGTCGGGGCTTCTTCGAAATTACGCAACCACGCCAGCGGTGTCATGCCGAAATCCGGGTTGTTGATTACGAGTTCGTCTAGCCGTGTCAGTTCAGCAGAGCTGAGGCCTTCGACGATTGCGGCTGCGGCAGCTTTGCGTGCGCGTGCCCGGCCAGCAAGACCGGCGCGTTCCAGTGTGTCGCCTGACGGAAGAATGAACCGCTCACCCTTCAGGCCAACCATGAGGGCGCGAACAATCGGTTCACCTCTGTCTGTATACTCGGCGGCTTGCGCGGCAAGATTCAGGGCAAGTGCCAGGTCGCCGCGTCGAAACGGGCGTATGCCAAGATAACGCGCCACGAGATCGGCATGATCGGTACGGGTTTGCGCGCGCTGACCATATGCAGAGAAGGAGGAAGGATCGACGAATAACTGTGCCGCGAGGTACTGAAGAATGACGTCGGGAAGCCCGATCTCGGGTTGCAGACCAAAGCCGGGATGTCGCATCAAAGCGATTTGTGCAGCCAGACCGAGGCGATTTGCTGGACCATAGCGGCGCCCAACCAATTCAACATCTTCCGCAGAAAGGGTATAATGCCCAATGATCGCGGTTTCTTGGACAGGAGGATCGAACAGGCGCCGGCGCTCGTCTCCGGTCAGAAGTCGGCGTCGTGCCATTTTGCTCTCCCGCTGAGGCGAATAACAAAATTGACACCAAAGCGGCTTGCACTGGAGGGAGGCCATTCGTTGCCGGTTGATCCCCGAGCAATCACCCGGCGCAGCAAGACAGTTTGGCGACATCCTTATCAAACGTTTGGGCCGCCAGTTTGAGGCCTTCCACAGTGGTCAGGTAAGGAAATATCGTTGCACCCAATTCCAGGGTGGTCATGCCGTGTTTGATCGCCAGCACCAGTGTCTGGATCGAATCCGCGCCTTCGGGTGCCATGATCTGGCCGCCCAGCAAACGGTCGTTCGCCTTGTCGGCAATCAGTTTGATGAGACCCCGCGTATCGCGTGCTGCCAGTGCCCTTGGCACAGCATCGAGCGGGAGCAGCGAAACCTTGATGTCCAGGCCTTGCGCCCGTGCTGTCGTTTCAGTGAGGCCGGCGCTGGCGACTTGCGGGTCGGTGAAGACGACGGATGGCATGGAGGAATTGTCGTAGCGGTATTGGTTGCCCGTCACCGCGTTGCGCGCGGCCAGTTTTGCGCCATAGGCGGCCATGTAGACGAACTGGTCCCGTCCCGTTACATCGCCCGCCGCGTAAATGCCTGGAACCGACGTTTCGAGGTGGTCATCGACGACGATTCCACCATTACGGGCAAGCACTATGCCGCGCTCCTCCAGCCCAAGCCCGTCGCTATTGGGTCGGCGTCCGGTGGCGATGAGCACCTGTTCCGCCGCGACGGTGTCACAATGCCCCTCGCAGGTCAATTCGACCCCGCTCTGTGTTTGGGCGATACGCTGATAGCCGACACCTGCGCAAACCCGCACGCCCTCGGCTTCCAAATAGTTTTTCAGCGCGGCACTCACTTCCGGGTCCATTTCGGGGAGCAGGCGGCTTCGGCAGCAGATGGTGACATCAACGCCCAGACGCGAAAACATCTGTCCCAGTTCTACCCCGATCACCCCGCCACCGATCACCAGCAGCGATTTGGGCAAGCGATCCAGCGCCAGCGCCGATGTGCTGGTTAGGTAGGGCACGCTGTCCATCCCCGGAATCGGCGGCACGGCGGCGTGCGCACCCATCGCCAATATGACCTTGCCGACCTTCATGGGCGCATCGCCGACAATCAGCGCACCATCGGCAAAGCGTGCCTTGCCCTCGATATAGCTCACACCGTCATAGGCGGGCAGCAGATCGACATATTTTTTTTGGCGCAGCGTCGTGACAAGATCGTCCTTCGACGCCGCCAATACGGACCAGTCATCCATCTGGACAGCGCCCCCAAGGCCGGGAAAGCGCGCGGCGGCAAGCCCACCATGCACCGCTTCGGCGGCGCGGATCAGCGTCTTGGAAGGAACGCAGCCAACATTGACACAGGTGCCGCCAATCGTGCCGTGACCGACGAGCGCCACTTTCGCGCCCAGATCGGCAGCGGCGATCGCGGCGGAGAACCCGGCAGAACCCGCGCCGATGACGGCCACGTCAAATCCTTCCTGCCCGGGGCGGTTGCAACAGTCGTTCATTGCTTATCGCTTTCTTGAGGCGCTGGCGGCGCCCCGCTCAGTTTTGAATAGCGCGCGCCGGATAACCCGCGTTGGTTGATGCAGCGGCAATCGCAGCAGCATTGGTGCGGCGCGGGTTATAGGTTGCGCGCGCGGTCTTGGCTGCGAAATCGACCGTGACCGCCGTTACCCCGGCGACGCCTTCCATCGCCTTCTTCACGGTGATCGGGCAGGTGGCGCAGGTCATGTTCTCTATGGCAAAGGTGGTTTGCTTCTGAGCGGTTGCGGTAGCCGCGGGGCGATCTTGCGCCGTGCCACTAACTGCATAGGCGACCCCGCCGCCAGCCATAGCCAGCACGGCCATAGCGATACATACTGTCTTTTTCATGGGTATTTCCTTTCAATAGAACCAGGGTGCCCACCAGTCGATGGTGAGCGCCAGGATGGCGACGGCAAGGCCCAGCCACAGCACCGCCTTGGTGGTCCAAGCCGATTGTGGACGAGCGCAGTAGGAACCGTCTTCACAGGGCGGTTTCGGCTTGAAATAGACATGCCAGAAGCCGTAGCCGAGCAGCGCGAGCGTTACGCCTGCGACATAGGGCTTGTAAGGTTCGAGCGCCGTCAGGTTGGCGATCCACGCGCCGGAAATTCCGAGCATAACCAACAGTAGCGGGACGACGCAGCAAGCCGAGGCGAGCCCCGCGCCGATCAATGCGCCCGCCGCAACCCAGTTTGCCTGCTTCGGCTCGTGGTTTTCGGTGAGGGCTGGCTGTCCCGCTTCCGGCGTTGAGACCATGGCTTGAATCCCTTGTTCCAACTGAGTGATTCGCAGTGTAGGCTCTGTAGCCACTACAGACTCAAGAGGTATTTTCATGGAGCAACAGGTCGGCATCTTGCGTGCCCAGCTTGCCCGGAAAACAGGCTGCAATCTCGAAACCATCCGCTATTACGAGAAGGTGGGATTGCTGCCGGGGCCGCCTCGCAGTTCCAACGGCTACCGCGTCTATTCGCCGGAACTGGTGCAAAGGTTGCAGTTCATCCTGCGCGCGCGCGACCTTGGCTATGCAATGGATGAGATACGGTCATTGTTGTCGCTCACCGATACCGGTGCACAAACCTGCGCGGAGGTTATGGCGAGAACCGAACTCCACCTTGAAGATGTCCGCCGCCGCATTGCAGATTTGCAGAAGATAGAGGTGACGCTGGCGACCACGTTAGCCAGATGCACTGGAGATGACGTTGCCGAATGTCCCATCCTGGAAGCACTCCAGTTTTTACCCCATCAAGGCAATTGACGCCATCTTTGAGGGATTTGATTTTGTGATGTCAGCTTGGAGTATAGCCTAACTGGACGTCAGGGCGGTACTGCGGTTTCTGTCAGATTAGGGTGATAAACGGAATTTGTTGACGAATTTCGTTACGTATCATAGATTTCAACCTGACATTTTGATGGAGAGAGTGCGCAGTGAAGGGGCAACGGATCGGCTATGTCCGGGTCAGCACGTTCGATCAGAATGTGGATCGCCAATTGGAAGGTCAGTCGCTCGATCGGACCTTCACCGACAAGGCATCGGGCAAGGACGTCAACCGCCCCCAGCTTGAGGCTCTGCTCACTTTCGCCCGCGAAGGCGATACCGTCGTCGTCCACAGCATGGATCGGTTGGCCCGCAATCTGGATGACCTGCGCAAGCTGGTCCAGGGCCTCACCAAGCGAGGTATCCGGATCGAGTTTGAGAAGGAAAGCCTGTCCTTCTCGGGGGAGGACTCCCCGATGGCCAATCTGATGCTCTCGGTCATGGGTGCGTTTGCTGAGTTCGAGCGCGCTCTGATCCGCGAACGGCAACGCGAAGGCATTGCGATCGCTCGGCAGCGCGGCGCCTATCGGGGGCGGAAACGGTCGCTCTCGGATGAGATGATTGCCGATCTGCACCGCCGCGTTGCCGCCGGTGAACGCAAGGCGACCATCGCGCGCGACATGGGCATCAGCCGCGAAACCCTCTACCAGTACCTTCGCGCCGCTGCCTGACACCAATGTTCACATTATGTCCGGAAAATCGTTGTTCAGCGTACAAAGCTTGAGGTGACGCCTGATGGGATTTCCTGCGATGGCGCAGCAGGGCGAGGCCTGGCATGATGATTTTTCAGCGCTACCCGGCGTCAAGATGCAGGGTAACGAAAAGGTGGGCATGCTGCTCTACCCCGAACTGACCGCGCTCGATCTGGTGGGTCCCTATCATTTTCTCGCCGGGATGATGGGCGTCGAAATGCACCTCGTCACCAATCAACCCGATCTTCGACCGGTGCGAAGCGATTTCGGCCTAGCGATCGAGCCGACCGTGACGATCGAAAATTGTCCTCGCGACCTTACCATCCTGTTCGTTCCCGGCGGGACGACGGGGACAATCGCAGCCGCGCGCGATCCGCGGACCATCGCCTTTCTCCGCGACAGGGCGTCGCGCGCACAATTCATCACGAGCGTTTGCACCGGATCGCTGATCCTGGGAGCGGCGGGACTGCTCACCGGGCGACGGGCGACGTCCCACTGGTCGGTTCGTGATTTGCTTGGGCAGTTTGGCGCAACGCCCGTTAACCAGCGTGTTGTGCGTGACGGGCCGATCATCACGGGGGCCGGGGTTTCAGCCGGACTGGATTTCGGGCTATCGGTTGTCTCACAGCTGCGCGGACAGCCCTATGCCGCCGCATCGATGCTCACCGCCGAATATCACCCGGAGCCACCCTTTGTCGGAGGCACCCCGGAAACCACGCCCGCCGTCGTGAGGCGCCCGATGACGACGCTTTTCGAGCCTTTTGTTGCCGAGGCCAAAAAACTTACACCTGCGATGCGGTAATTGCATCCTGCCTCCCTCGCCCCGCAACCAATCCGGGCGATACCTCAGCCGGATGCCCTAGGGCGTCCGGCATTTTTCCATTTCACAAGCGGTCGGCCGTCCTTGTCAAAGAATTGGAGGGGCTGATCGCGCTGGTCCGGCAAAACCACAGCGGCGGCAGGTCCCGCGAAAAATCGGTCGAATGCCGGCAACGCGTCGCGGCTGCCCCGATAACCGCATGTATCGCAGCGGACGATCGAGAGACTTAAACGTCGCGACGGTCGCAGCAAAAAAGCACCCGGCCTCCGATCTTGACAGATGGCTCGACCAATATAAAAAATAAATCGCTATTTAGTTAATTCGGCATGGGTCGCCAGCGGCGCCAAATATGCGGAGCGCGCTTGCGCGGGTTTCGGGACAGAAGGACAATGTATGATGACGCAACCGACGTGATCTGCCCCCTTCTGAGTGGTCCAAAATTAATGATATTTTGGATTGCGAAGGAGAATATGAATGTCGGCCAGGAAGCATCGCCCGGAAGAGATTATTGGCAAGCTGCGTGAAGCGGAGGTTGTGCTGGCGGAGGGGGCGACGACGGCTGAAGCGTGTCGCCGGATCGCGATCAGCGAGCAGACCTACTATCGATGGCGCAAGGAATACGGCGGTCTGAAGACCGATCAGGCGCGTCGGATGAAGGATCTGGAGAAGGAGAATGCGCGGCTTCGTCGTGCGATCTCGGACCTAACACTCGACAAGCTGATCCTGCAGGAAGCTGCCCGGGGAAACTTCTGAGCCCCGCGCGCCGAAGGCGCTGTATCGACCACATCAGAATGATGATTCCGGTGTCCGAGCGGCGGCTCTGCCGCGTGCTCGGGCAGCACCGATCGACACAGCGCAAGGCGCCCAGCGGGGCGGATGACGAAGCAGCTCTGACCGAGGATATCATTGCGCTGGCCCGGCAATATGGTCGCTATGGCTATCGCCGGGTGACGGCGTTGCTGCGCGATGCGGGGTGGCATGTGAACCGCAAGCGGGTCGAGCGCATCTGGCGTCGCGAGGGGCTCAAAGTGCCGCAAAGGCAGCCGAAGCGCGGGCGGCTGTGGCTGAACGACGGATCATGCATCCGGCTCCGGCCGGAATATCCCGGGCATGTCTGGTCCTACGACTTCGTCGAGGGCCGCACCCATGACGGGCGCAAATACCGGATCCTGTCGATCATCGACGAGGCGAGCCGGGAGTGCCTGGCGTTGCCGGTGGCGCGTAAGCTCAAGAGCGACGACGTGCTCGCGGCACTGGCCGAGCTGTTCGTCACGCGTGGGCCGCCGGCGCATATCCGGTCGGACAACGTCCTATGTTGGGAAGCAGCGGCGGGAACAGGCCAGCAGATCTCGTTGCGCC
>VFQN01001265.1_pt1 | contig 43202 bp, 60 predicted proteins | sample 3512371 | NCBI WGS metagenome assembly VFQN01 (sample SAMN10412370, study PRJNA504923) | tailings metagenome | isolation source: Replicate 2 from Balatoc abandoned mine | place: Philippines: Itogon, Benguet | collected 2017-08-28 | reverse complement strand
TTATTTAATTTTTATTTTTTACCAGCTGTTTTACCAGCTGTTTTAGACGCCATTTCAACACCATATTTTGAACGACGCTGAGGACAACAGACGGCAGGCGGCTGGAAATGAGGGTGTGCGCACCTACCACAACCCTACACGGGTGCAGTGCAGTGCAGTAGATCCAGCGACAGGCGGAGGATAACGGGCGGCAGGCGACTGAAGACCAAGGCGTCACGTGTCAGTGCAGTAGATCCAGGGACAGCGCAGCGCAATCCGCGAGTTGCCATAGGTGAGCAGCATCTCGCCCGGCGCCTTGCTGCAGGCCCGCGGCACACACCTGTTGCTACCCAGTAGCTTCCCATGCTACTGGCGTCGGTCTTCTAGAACCTGCTTGCAATGTGCTTGTGCATCCCGCAATTGCACCACTACGCACCTGTTATAGTACAGGTAGTCCTCGATGTTAATCCACAGGCGGGGCTGGTCGTGCGTGTTGCTCAGCAGGGCGTCCTCACGGCCGGTGGAGCGGATGAGGGGGTTGCTGCAGGGGCGGGGATCGGGGTCGGGACCGGTGGGCGCAAGGGCGTATACAGGGCTAGCGGATGGGGAAAAGGCATCCAGTTGCGTTTGGGAACCATGCTACTCATTACCCACCTCCTGAAGCCGTAGTCTGGCTTCTTGCCCGGCTCGGTCACGTTTAGCTTCATGGGCAGGCTGAGCGGCGATGCCGTACCGTTGTACTGCGGGTTGTCGCCGTCGATGTTGTCGCTGCCATACAGCAGCTGTAGCAGCCCCTCCCAGCAGTCGGCCATGGAGGCCACGGGTACGGCAGCTTCGTACTGCGGGTTGGGTACGGCGTACGGTACATGGCCAGCAGGACAGTCGGCAGGGAGATCTTGATCACAAGCTCAAGGGAGCCCTAAGACGCACTTCGGGCATTTGCACCTCTTGTGCGCGCACAAGTATTGAAGGGCGGAGTTTCCGGTTTCTGGTTTCTGGTTGCGTATCGTCCTTCAGACAATTCGTTTCAACAGGTACACGCCAATACACGCTAGTCAACATGAAGCGGGGATTTGGCCACTGCGCACCTGGTCAACCGCAACGCGCCGGATGTTGATCTCCAAAATGTCCTGCGCACGGACAGGGGTACAGCATATAACACCTGCATTGCAAGGCACCCGCAATCTATGCGCCCGCTGTCTAACGCCGGAGAGGGGTTCACTGCGGCCTTCTGCTACGGTAAGTTCTAACACGTGGCCATGAGGCTCCCATGCGAAAGCCTGGACGATGTACGACACCGGAACCGTAGCGTGTACGTGTCCCCCCGCTGTGCCGTACCGATACTCAAGCAGTGCCGTACAGCCGTACACCCCTGCCGTACCTCGGGCTGGTACAGGTAGCTGTCCAGGGCCTCAGCCGTGGCGTTGCGAGCGATGGAGTAGACCCCAGCGCGGGAGATGTCTGGAGGGGCAGGACAGAGGCGCGTGGAGTTGGGTTCAAGTGGGCTTGGGCACAAGGATGTGCGGGGCGCCGTGCTGTGCGCCTGTGCGAAGGACAGGTTTAGGAGTTCTTGCCCTTTCCCCCTGCAATACACTGGGTTTGCACAAACACTGTGTTGCATGCGAACCCCCGATGCACTCACCGATTTCCGCGTCCGCCATGTTGGACCAACCGTAGAACACTGCGTGACAGGGGGCAGGGGGCTGGGAAGAGAGAGAGGGCCAACCCAAACCAGGGGCACAATCTAAATTCAACATGCTTCTTCCTGCGGCCCACCTGTGGGGTCTTGGGGTTTGGGTAGGCTCCAAGTGTCCCCCGCAGCCACCCCTCCGCCACCAGCACCAGCACCACCACTACTGGCGTTGCTGCTGCTGCTGCCGCTGCCGTCACCCTCTCCGCTGTCACCGTCGTTGCTGCTTACAATGCTCCTATTCCTGCTGCTGCCTCCACCATCCGTAACGATCGCAGAAAATTGTTTCAGCGTCTCGGCCCGGCTGATGTTGCTGCTGCCATCGCTTTTGCCCTCTGAAGCAGTCACCATGGGAGCCGCGACAGCAGCCGCTGCGTTGCCAGTGCTGTTGTTACTACCGGTTGTTATATTGTTACCGATAATGCTACCGTTTGACGTTGTCGCGCTGGCACTGCTGCTGCTGTTGCTGTTGCCGACTTCCGACGCCTGCTGCCACGGCGCGTTGATGACGGACTCGTTGAGGCGGCGCAGCACCGGCAGCGCGGCGGTGGAGAGGTTGGTGGTGGGGTCAAAGGTGACGTTGCTCAGCAGCGGCCAGTCTGCAGGGGGTGTGGGTTGGGGTGTATGGGTGTTGTGCGCGGGGGCGTGTGGGAGGCGCGGGAATGTGTTGTCAGGCGTCGGGACTTGCGCCCGGAGCGCATTCGTGCCGTGCAGGGAGTGGCGGCCTGACTGCCCAGCCAGGCATTGGTGGACGTGTAGGCTCAAATGCTTCTCTGCAACTGCATCTGTCAAGGTTGATGAGCTATCGTAACCCACGCACCGTCGATGTTGACCCCGTCGGCCCCCTCGCGCTTCACCGCAGCCTGCAGCGCCTGCAGGCGGGTGTTAAAGGCGGACGCAGCTCAAGAGGTTTGTACTACCACATCCACAGGAGGACGCGGGAGCAATGGCATGGGCGGCTACTACCTAGGCCGATGCTGCAGGCAAGGCCGCCTTATTGCCGCTGAGCCAGCTGTATCGGTGGCCCACCGGCCCGGGTTGGACAGACCTGCAGCGATGTGTTGAAGGCGGTGGTGGCTGCTGCCTGCCCCGCGTACGCCTCCAGCACGCGGAGGCGCTCGGCGGCGTCAGGGGAGTCCCCCCGGGTGTAGGAAACCATGAGGAACTGCGCGCGGTTGGGGGGTTGTGGGTTAGCTAAGGAGCCGGGAAGGATGGGCAGGAGGTGAAGGAGAGCACCATCAATCCTGGTGTGTGTCGTGCGCAATGGAAAAGTGAGACCAGAGCTTTCATGTGACAGTTGTGCACCCTATGTGTAGGGTGTGTACGGATTACGGGGTCCTAACCGACACGGCTTGTATGGTGGTCGTGCGGCGGTGGTGGTGGTGGTGGCGGGCAGCACGCACCTGGTGCCTCTGCGGCACCCAGAACCACTCCGTCTCGTCGAACCACGAGGGCAGGGTGCCGTTGGCGGCCCACTGCGACTGAGCGGCCCGCATCTGGTCCAGGTACTGGGAGCACGACAGCTGCCGCAGCGTGCGCGTCACAGGCATCTGCACACGCACACGTGGCGGGCGGGCGGGTTGACACGTGTCATTGGCACGCAGCAGGCCCAGGTACTGGGAGGCGGACAGCCGCCGCAGGGCGCGCGTCACAGGCACCTGCACACGCGCGTGTGGGAAGGTGACACGTGCCTTTTGACACGTGGCGGGCGTCAGGGACAGCAGCGTGCGCGGCGGATGGTCACGTGTAACTTGACATGCGCGTCCACTGCGTCAGGATCTCAGGGGTGCCATACTGAAGCAGGCTTGGGCACGGGCACCATGTATAGCGCTGCCGCGCGGTGCGTGTGGTGCGGCCGGATTTAAGCCCGAGCCGTGCTGGCCCGACGGGGCTGTAAGGCTTCTGGCACGTTGTATTACAGCCCAGGTGGTGCGGGCCTGCTGGAACGCATGGGGGCGGGGGCAGGTGGTGCGGACTCATGCGGCAACCCACCTCCCGTACGATCCTGAACTTGATGTGGGTAATGATGCCCAGCTTGCCCACGCTGACACGTAGAGCCTGGGACGGGTTGGGGTTGGGGACGGGTGGGTAGGGTTGTGTTTGTGTTGGTTCGGGGCAACAGTGGCGCAAGATACTGTGTGGCGAGTGGGGCTAGGTGCCAAGGAAAGGACATGCAAGATGGCGGCACACGGCCAGGAGAACCCGCTCCAAGGGCCGCCTTTAAGGGCTGGGTTCGGTAGGCACTGGCCGGTGCTGCATGCTGCAATGAGCTCTTGAGCCCTTGCCCGCGCATGCACGTGCCCCGTGCATGTGCTCCCAAATGCGTGCGTGTCAGTGCCACGTGGCCCCCCTCTCTCACCCGCATGAGGAAGGGGTCTGTGGCGTTGGAGAAGGTGCGGTTGGTGCCGTTGGCCAACACCACAGCCAGCTCCAGAACCTGGGGCCGGGGACGGAGGCGGGCAAGACATGCACATATATGGAGATTTATTAGCGCAAACAATCATGGTTCCTGTGTCTGTCTTACGTGTGCCATATGTGCAGCAGGATTGCGGTGCCGTCGGCACACTGCACACCGCACGCTGTGCCCCACCTGGCTGGACAGGGAGTGGTGCTGCTGGCTGCTGCCGTGCGTTCCTGTGGACACAGCGCCACCCAGCGTCTGGAACACGAACCTGGGGCAGCGGCAGGGGTGCAGCAGGAGCGCACCAGTGGATGAGACGTTGCGAAGAGGCGGGGAGACGGGAGACGGCGGCGGCGTGAGCGCACAGGAGCCCCGACTGCTTGCTGCACTCTCAGGGTACCGACTGGAGGGCTGTGGGACATGAGCCAGTGGGCTCCGGGCCACACGCCGCGCGTATGGTATGCGGGAACCGAATGACCAGGTACATGCATGCTCACACCCTGCACACCCAAGTGGGCCCGTTGAAACCAATGCCAGACTCTTTGCTGGCTCCACGGCGTACCCTCCTCCATGTGTGAGCCTGTGTCCCCTCGAATCCATCAGCTGCAGCACACACGCACCAGGGGAATGCGGGCAGGGTCCAGCCGGAGGGCGCGGTGGGCGTCACATAGTTGGCCAGGTAGCGCAGCAGGTCGATGGTGCGGACGCCTGGTGTGGGTTAAGTGCAGCGCAGCAAAAAGGGCTTTGAAACTGCGGGTTTATGTGGTTTCTATGTAAGCTAGCACAAGCACTACCGGTACTGCGCACGTGCTCCGGATGTCTGGCGGCGGGCGAAGCTGTGCGGCACTGGTTTTATATGGGGGCGAGAGCGCGGTGCGGGCAATCGGAGATTGACTTGGGTCATTGTACGCATTGACTGCGGGTGCAGACAGGGTGCCTCTGACGGTGGTGACCGTTGTTCTATAGCGGTTTGTAGTGCAGTAACGAAGCATGTACACGCACAGGGGTTACAGCCTGTGTGTTAGGTTGCTTTGGGCCCAGCGCACTTGCATCCACAACGATGGTGTGGTGCAGTGCGGTAACGAACCATGTGCAGGCACAGGGAGGGCAGCCCTGTGTGTTAGGTTGCGTGGTTTAGGTTGACTGATGAGCGCACCTGCATCCACAACGACGCTTTGCTCCGTCTCGTTCACGTCGATGATCAGGGGCCGCAGTGTGCTCATGACTATGTTGGCTGGGCCGTTGGTGGGCGGAAGTGTGGAAATGGAGGAGGAGGTGTTCTTGGCGAAGGCCGCGATGGTGGTGTCGTTCCAGCCGTTGGGGGAGGGCGCCGTGGTGCCGTTGCTGGCGCACCAGAAGGGCTGCGAGAGGCGGTGGTAGGCGGCAACGGAGGCAGGACGTCAGTACGAAGGGCGAAAGTAAGCTAGGCGAGCGAGGTATTGGATGGTCCGCATGTGCGCGTATGCACCGTGTCCCGTGGCCTTGCGGAGGCAGTCGGCGCCATCGGCCGAGGCGGGGAACGCGGGGAGCAAATGAGGCCGGGTTTTAAGCATCAACACCCGGCGTAAGGACGAGCGGGATGACGGGCAGTCAGCAAAAAGGGCGAGGTACCAGTGATTGGTGCCACCACCCCGCCAAAGGCGATTAAGAACGAAGCAAACTCCCGTCTTCTGTGAGAAAGTGACGGCAGTCCTCACCGTGTGCGCTCGAGGACAGTCTGACTCCACAGCCCATCGCACCCTGCACCTTGTCCCCTACACACCTGGTTCCAGCCCCAACCGCCGCCAACCGCCATCACGTGGCTGTGGGACTGTACGGCAGCCGCCACGTCGGACACCGTACGGGGCCTGGTACGGGGTGTACGGCAAAGTCAAAACTACCAACGGACATGGGAGTTGGGAGCGAGCCATGCGGGCCAGCGGGTTCAGGCTGCGGGGACTGCATACCGTACGCACGGTTGCTGCACGTTGCACGGCTACATGGACGCACCCGGGACCGTAAAGGGCATACGACAATAAAAGACTGCATCAGACCATATCACAGCTGAACCCCGTCCGCCATTGCGGTTTCCTCGCAGACGACCTGGGGGCCCCCTCACACTGACCCGCCTACTACACTAACCCACCTGACGATGCGTGTGGTCAGGTTGTTGCACGCGTAGTCGTTTTGGAAGTTGGCCAGGTCGAAGGGAGCGTACGCCTCCGCCACCCTGGCGCCCGGTAGCAGGGGCAGCAGCAGCTGCGGGCAGCCCAGCCCCAGCAGCACCACCACCAGCGCCAGCCAGCTGCTGCTCCGCCTCATGGTCAGCGCATGCGAGGGCGCTGCGGACCTTGGCGCTGGTTGCTGTCCTTTCCTGCTTCCAGAGTTGTTGGCGCGCCTCAGCGCCATACTGGGAGCAGCAAAAGCAAGTGCAGAGGGGGTAGGCTCAGTGCTGCCGGTAGCATGTACTACGGCTGGTGGTGGACGTCGCTTTTTATCTGTGGAAAGGTTTACAGGCCAGCGGGGCTGCCAAACCGGGGCGTGTGGCGGCGATGTGTGCGTTGCCTGACCCGTGGGTCACTTCGCACCTGCCGTGGGTTGGTCGGGAGGGAAAGCACAGGGACGGCAGGCGGGAGCTCTGACTGGACAGCAGCGCGCCGCTCACTTACAGATCAACCTAGCAGCAACAGCGGCATATTACAGAGCGGGGTTGCAAGCTTGTAAAGCTGTGCTGGTCGTCGGGATGCCGAGTCAACGACTACAGGGCGCGCGTGTCGACAATTAGGTGCCTGTTCGAGGGTCCGCGTGCAAGCTTAACGACAGGGTGCATGTTCAGCTGAAGCGAGATGGCTAAATATTCAGGAGGAAGGGCGATGACTCACATTGTGAGAATGTACTCCTTCGCGAGGATTCCGCCGTACAAGGGCGTTCAAGCACTCGAGATGCATAAGGACCGCGTGTGGGCGGCACCTAGAGCAGCATACCGGGTATGGGAGGTGCGAAAGGCAGACGGTCGACGAGACGCCTCCGGTACCCCACCCGTGGAGCGCCACCCCCTTTCCACCTACTGTACCTTGGCCACCTCGTCCAGCACGTCGGCAGCCGCACGCTTCCCCAGCTGCAGCTCCTTCCTGTGCTCCAGCCACAGCACCTCGAAGCGGTGCAACTGGCTGGCCTCGGGACGGGATAGCGGACGGCGCGAGGAGTGGGAAGGGAACGTCGAGCCCTGTGCTGTGGGCGGCCAAGCGCTGGCGTGAAGGCCGCGACTGTTCTTCTTGACTGACTAGCAAATTTCGCTGGGGAAGCTGGACGCTTTGATAGTTTGCTGGAACTCCGTTGTATCGCTGGGGCTGAGGAGCCGCAGGCTGCCATGGAAGGCCGGCATGAGGGTGTTGCGCTCGGCAGCAGAGGGCTCGGGGCCGCGGCAAAGAGCATCGTCCGGTATTAGATAACGTTAGTGACAGGTGTGATTGACGCTGGACCTGTTCTATCTGGGTCTTATGTGCTGCGGTCAGCACGGGGCCAGTACTAGCGCCGCATTGACTTCGCTGAAAATAAGCATCTGATCACATATGACCAATAACTTTATGCCGTCCATTGTTGCAGCCATACTCATTTCCCGGCCTCGGGTTCTCATAGTACTTCAGGCGTGCGCAGGGGAGCTCCCCGAGCATAGTACTAGATGACAGTTGCGTTTTGTGCCTCCGATAGCGCAGTTTACAAATGGGATGTAGAGATACCAGCACTTAGCACGCCAGTCGCTGCGAAACGCAGCGGGCAGGTGAAAGGGGTGAGCAGGGCTTGGACTTGGGCTTGGACAGGGGAGGGGTCCCCTGGGCTTGGAGGGCATGGGGCACATAGAGCTCGGCAGCTCGGCCCCGGTTTGCTGGTCTGATTGTGACTGGAGGCCAGGACGAAGCAATTACGTACGACCAATGCTACGCCACCTACCAAGGCCATTACTGTGCGTGCGCTGTACACTCTGTACAGCCTCGTCCAGTATGCATCTTCACAATACAGAGTCAAGTCACGGCCCTGCTGAATTTGCTGCACACTTCGTAGAGCTATGTTTTGGTCGATAAAACTGTGTGCCAGGGAACACTGTTCATAGGAAAAATTTCCTTGAGAGCGCAAACATCACCTTGACGCTGATGAGCTGGGATGTCACTTGTCCAAGGAATGACAGCTAAACGTTGCCCTTTACAGCATCGGCAATGCAACTGGGCTCGCAGCAGAGCCAAGGGGGCCTGCATGCCCCTGCGCCAGCCACCACGGTAGTGGTGATAGGGGCAGGGGTTTCTGGGCTAGTATGCTGCGCAAGACTGTTACAATACGGTCTCAGCGTTGTCGTCGTAGAACGGAGTTCGGAGGAGGAGTTCCTGGGCGGGTCTTCCGGCAAGCGATTCGCGGCAGAACTCGTTACCGAGTGCGATGGTAAATATGCTCGTTACCGAGTGCGATGGTAAATATACTGACAGTATTAAGAAACGACACTTTCGACGTCAAGCCCGGCTCGTCCGTCGCGAAACAACAAACAGACCAGGCATACCCCACTCTTTACTATCTCGTTAATAAAACAAGCGCTATGAGCATACTCGTACAAGCTATGATGCATGCATGCATGGTGGTCGCTGGCAAGCCGAAAGCCAGGGACGGCCGTTGAGTGCGGCCACCCCGACTCCTGGCCGCCAGCTGCCACCCGCCCTCTTTAACATGGACCACATCCGGCCCTCCCTTACACACCCTGCTTACCACAGCCCTTAAGGCCCGCCTGTAGCACCTCTAGGTCCATGACAGCCTCCCCTGACACTGTCGTAATACTCAACGCCCCCGCACCCTTGCCCTCCCAACCCTGCTACACCCTGCCCTCCCCCCGTCAGACCTACGGGAGCTATTTGTGCTCCCCGGCTTCCGGCCGCCTTCCGGCAGCTCCCCGGCCGACCTGCAGCGCTACGTCCTGGACTACGTGGAGGCCATGGACCTGCGCCGCCACATCATATTCAGCTGCAAGCTGGAGCATGCGCAGGCGAGGAGGGCGGGGGGGGGGGGGGTGGGATGGGGGGCGGGATGGGTGGTGCTGCGGCGGGGTGCAGCAGGACAGCATTCTGGACGCACAAGGCACCCAGACGCCTGCTGTTAGAAGCCCCAGTGGAAACGCGCGTCCGTGTGTTCGCGGGTTTTCGAGGGTCATGGATGCACCACAAGGGGGCGGATTGTTCGAGCCTTGGTGTGCCACCGTTGCAGTGCTTTACCCCAACGGACCACCAGCAGATGGTGGCGACCAAGTGCTTGCTGCCCTTTGCTTCTGACCAGTCATGTTACACGCGCGTGTACGGTGTGCGCGCAGGTTGGCACGGCCGGCCGCTGGTCGGTGGTGTGCTCCGACCTGCTGGACCCTTCGCGGCTGCACCGCCTGGCCTCCGACTGCCTGGTCATCAGCGCGGGCGCGTGCCTGGCGCCGCAGCTGCCGGCGCTGCAGGTGCTGCTCCGGGGGGAGGGGGGGGTTGTAGCAAAGCACGGTCCTAGTAGCGTGGCGGGGGGAGGGAAGCCTCCCAAGTGCTGAAACATCGCTTGTCCTGAGCGTGGGGATTTGGGTCGCGACAGTACTTGCTGGAAAACGGGGTACGTGCTGTGTGTGCGTCACCGTCATGCGTTTGCGCGTTTGTGCTCGTGACACGTGCCTTCCACCATGCCCCGCCCGTTTGCAATGCCCCGCCAGGGTGCGCACGAGTTTGCCGGCGTGCGCTGTCACGCCCGGGACCTGGTCGGCAAGGACGCCAGCAACCACACGCGCAACGGCAGCAGCCACCACCGCCACGAGCAGCAGCAGCAACAGCAGCAGCAACAACAGCAGCAGCAACAACAGCAGCAGCAACAGCAGCAGCAGCAACAGCAGTACGGCCGGCAGTCCAGCGCAAGTGGGGTAAGGGCGGACGGCGCCGAGGGCAGCCTGCACGAGGGCAGCTTGGGAGGCGGGCCGTCGGGGCTGGAGCGCGGCGAGATGGCGGGCATTGGCGGCGGTGGAGGCGGCGGCGGCGGCGGGGCGGCCGGGGGGCAAGTGGGCGTGGCGGGGAAGGCGGTGGTGGTGGTGGGGGACGACCGGTCGGCAGTGGAGTGCGCGCGGCGTGCGCTGGGGCGTGGCGCCGCCAGTGTCACGCTGCTGTACCACCAGGTGGGTAGACACCCCTGTAAGGTGGCTTAGGGGGGGGGCGTATCGTATGGGAAGGTGGTCTTAGGGGCGGGGCACGGAGCTACCACGGCAGTATCGTACGAGCACGCACCCCGGATGGCTGCCAGAGCCATTGACAGGTCCATGGCTGCATGCATGCTTGTTGGCGTTTCAGATGCGTCGATCTGTCGTACCACCAGGTTGGCAGGCTCTTGTGAAGGTGGCCTAAGGAGCGGCGAGCGTTTACGAAGGTAGCCCAAGTTGCACCGCACGATGACGGCCAGTATCGTATGGGCGCCCCGGGCGGCTGCCGAGCCCGTGCTGACAGTTTCACACCAGCTTTGGCGTCTGCGTAATGGGGTTACGCTGCAGGCGCTGGTGCTCACTCACGTGGCTTCTGCTGCGCACTGCCTTCTGACGCCATCGCCATCCCCACTCCCACCCCACCGTGCTCCTTTCTCCCCTCGACCGTCGTGCTCTCGTGCACCCGCAGCCCCACTGGCCGCTGCCCCCCAAGCGGCGCCTTTACATGTCCTGCGGCGCCCTGTCGCTCCTTGCGGTTTGCCACGCAATCCCCCTCCCCACTCCCACGCCACCATGCCCCCTCCCCCCTTCCCCTTCGTGCGCCCGCAGCCCCACTGGCCGCTGCCCCCCAAGCTGCTGGGCCGCGCCCTGCCGCACCTGGCATACACGCGCGCCCTGCCGCGCCTGCTGCTGCCGCCCTACTACGACGCCAGCCCCGGCCAGCGCGCGCTGAGCGTCGCCGTGGCTCCGCTGCGGCGGCTGTTCTGGTGGGGCCTGCAGCGGCGGCAGGCGGCGCGGCACGGCGTGCGCGGCGACACGTGTCCGCCCGTGGGGCTGGCCAAGGACGTGCTGTACGGCGTGCAGGTGCGGTTGGTTGTCGGTTGACTGTCTGGCATTTGTAGTGCAGTTAGCCCGCGAGTGCTGTCTAGGACACGTGTCCGCCCGTCCGCCTGGCAAAGGACGTGCTGTACGGCGTGCAGGTGCGTGGTGCGTGCATCTAGGCGTAGGGTTGCTTCATGCGTGCAGTACGGGGCACGTCGCGGGCAGGCGGTGTGGTCTGCACTAGCGTGACCATCGTGTGCTGTGCACCAGACCCGTGGTGCTATGTGGTACCCCAGGCCGTCACACAAAAATGGCACTTTGGGCAGCAGTACAGCTGCATGGATGGCGCCGGGGTACGTCGCAATCATTGCTACTTTTTTGGTCCCGGTCCGTCTCTGGGCTAACTGCCGTCCACCTGACCGGCCGCGTGCCCTGCTTCTTGCGCCCCGCACTCAGGCCTCGGCGGACGTGAACAACTGGGTGGGCGTGCTCAAGGACTCCCCGGTGCAACTCATCAGAGGTGAGCATCCAGCTCGATGCACCCCGCATGGCCTCCTGCCCACACACCCGAACAGCCCCCAAGGCGTCCGCAGCGCGCCAATCCCGCAGCCTGGCCTGTAGGGCCGCGGCTGCCCCTCTCCGATCCCATTCCGACTACCGACTACGCCCGCCCGTGCATGCGGGTGCCACTGCCACTGCCACGTGGCTGACCCTCCCACCTGCTGCTCTCCCAATCCCTCGCCGCTGGCCCCGAACCATTCCCGCTTTCACTCTACCCTGCCGCCCTCCGCTCGCCCCGCCGCCGCTGCCTAACCCCGTCTGTCTGTCCCGGCCGTCGCCTGCTGCCCTGCAGCACACACCTTGAAACACTTCTGTTTTCAAATCCTGCCATTCTGTCGCCGCTGCCCCAGGCGAGGTGTCCCGGCTGTCTGTCCCGGCCGTCGCCTGCTGCCCTCTTCTCAAAAGCCTACTGCAGCACACACCTTGACCCCATTCTGCATTCCCTTCCTTGGCCGCTGCCCCAGGCGAGGTGTCCCGGCTGTCCCCCGAGGGCGTGGTGCTCAAGGACGGCACGGCGCTGGCCGCCCAGGTGCTGGTGCACTGCACGCCGCCCACGCGCTCCTACACCGTCTTTGACCCCGAGCTGCAGGTGGGGACTGAAGGGATGGGGGTTGTGCTAGTGTGCGAGCGTGCAAGTGCGCCATGCAGTGCTTTCCCCTGGCCGCCCACACCCCATGTACGGTACCGACACGGCTCCCTCTCCCGTGCCCCGTGCTCCCCACCATTTCCCCTCCGCTCCTCGGTGTACCGAGTTTGTCTGTCTTCCTACCGCCGTACTCCCCTCCCCCCCCCCTGCAGGTCAGCCTGGGCATCCGCAAGGACGGCCTGCACCTGACAAACTAAGACACAACTAAGACACAACCGTGCGGCTCGCGGGTTCCTCCCCCTGCAGGTCAGCCTGGGCATCCGCAAGGACGGCCTGCACCTGTACCGCTCGCTGGTGCCGCCCCTGGTGCCCTCGCTGGCCTTCCTGGGCGCAGAGAGCACCTCGCCCTACTGCTGGCTCACCACCAGCCTGCAGGCGGCGTGGGTGGCGGCGCTGTTCGCGGGCCGCATGGCGCTGCCGGGGCTGCGGGCCATGCGGGCAGACGTGTACCGCCAGCGCAGGTGCGGCGCTGGGGTGCATGGGGGCGGGCTCAGGGGCAAAGCACGGCGCGCTCGTTACTGCCCTCCACTGACCACAGTGTCGGCCCTAGTGTAGATATAACATAACATGTCACCGCCGGCATGTGCATTTGCACGTGGAGTCGGCGGGCCACGGCCGTGAGCAGGCGCAGGTAGTCCCGAGCCGTTTTCTTTTTAAGGGGCGGCACTCTGGCACCCTTTGTGACGCACCGGCCCTTGTCGTACCGCCGTGCCGTACCCCTGGGCAGGTGGCGGCGGCGCACCTTCCCGCCGCAGCACAACCGCGGCAGCCTGGTGCAGTGGTACGCGCAGCTGTACCACGACCAGCTGCTACGGGACATGGGGCTGGACCCCAAGGTCAAGGTGAGACAAGGCACAGGGGGCCCGCGGGGTTTCGGGCGGTAGGCAGGCACGTGCCAGGCAGGCGCCGTAGTCGACGACGCGAAAGGAGCATTATTCTCCATCAATCACGTCTTGTGCGTTGGGCTATCTCACACAGCAGCAAGCATAATGCCAACCCAATCCGATACTACCTACTTTCCTGTCCAACACTCGCCAGGGCTCCGCGATGGCCAACTGCTTCGGCTCACACGCCCCCGAAGACTTCCGGTCCATGTTGGGCCCCTTCCGCCGGTCCGGGACACACCTGCCCGCGCCCGGGACACCCCTGGTGGCGCAGCAGCAACCGGACGCCTCCACCCCGCTGCTGTCCGCGTCCGCGCAGCAGCGGCAGCAGCAGCAGCAGGTGCGGCTGCTGTCGTCGCGCAGCGGTATCCTCATGGCGTCTGTCGAGCCCTTGGAGCCCCACCACGATGATACACACCTGTCCGTGGACGGGGAGGAGGGGCGGTGGCAGCAGCAGCAGCAGCAGGAGGAGCAGCTCTTTCAGCAGCACCGCACGGACGCCCTGGCGGGCAGTGTCGGGGTTCGGGCGGCTGCGGGTGGCAGTGAGGCTGCAGCGGCAGGCGTTCACGCGGAGGAAGGGATGGGGGCCGGTGCAAGTGAGGGCCTGGCGGCGGCGGACGCTCAGCGACGGCAGCTGCAGGAGCCGAGGGCGGGAGGGGAGGCTGTGGGTGCTGGAGCGCTGGGCAAGCCTGCGACTGTGAGAGGTGCTGCAGAGGTGGTTGTGGGCCTGGGAGAGGAAGCCCGTGCCATGCCGGCAGCGGGCAGTGCAGCGAGTCTCAAGGTGCAGGAGGCTTCCATGCTGTTGCGCGTTGCCAGCGTCTACGGCGCGGGAGATTCACGTGAGCCCACAGCTGCTGAGCCGCCGAAGCAGCCCGGCACAGCGCCGGAGGCTGGGGCAGCGCGGCCGCAGCGCCTGTGCTCCCCCGCTGACGCCCGTCCCCCAGCGGCACGGCGGCTTAGCGCCGCGCTGCCTCTCGCAGCCGGCGGCGCGGGCCTTCCCGCTGACGCCGCTCCTAGCGCGGCCTCTGAACCCCTGCCGGTGCGCCTGTACCTCGGCAGGAGCGCCAGCCTCACCGCCAGCGGCAGCGCAACCCTCAGCGCCGGGCTGGGCAGCCCTGCACAGGTGGCGGCGGCGGCGGCGGTGGCGCGGGCAATGCCCCACGTCGCCTCCTCGTGCGGGCGGGGCCGCGGCTCGTCCGTCGGCATGGAGCATGCTGCGCCGCGCCGCAATCTGCGGCCCCGCCGGAGCTCCGTGGACGCGGTCCTGTTTGCCGCCGGCGGCGGCACCGGTGCCGCCGCCGCCGCTTCCACGCCGTCACCACTGCGCAGCGGCAGCGCGCGCCGCCGCCGGCGCCGCAGCAGCGCCGCTGCTGCAGCGGCCGCGGCGGCGGGGGAGGCAGCAGGCGCAGCTGCGTTGGCGAGCTACCGTCACAGCCTGGATGCATCGGGCAGCGCCGGCGGCGGCAGGCGGCAGGCGGAGGCGGCGGCGCCGACGTCACACGTGCCGCAAGCGCAGCGGCGGCGCAGCGTGCTGGCTGCCCTGTCCCGCGTGTCCATCACCAGCACGGTCTCGCGGCTCAGCAGCGCCAGCGCCTCGTTGGTGGGTGGGGTCCACACGCCCGGGACCACCGGCACCCCCGCGTACGTGCTGCGTGGCGGCCTCCAACCGTCTGTCATACTGCTGGATGATGGCGTGGAGGCGGTGGGAGTGGGGCTGGGTGTGGGGGGGGATGTGCTGGTCGGTAGCCTGGATGGGCTCAGCGAGGAGGACGAGGCGGAGGCTGGGGAGGACGGGGCGGCGTACGGTGGGAGCGGGAACGTGGACCGTACGTCCGTACTCGGTACGACGCTGCCGCCGTACACGGCAGCGGCGGCGGCGAGGGCGCAGCACCTGGGCGGGCAGCGCTCGGCGGCGGCGGCGGCGATGGCGGCGGGTGGGTGCGCGTACGGGGGCAGCGCGCCGCTGGTGCCAGCGACACAGCGGAGCACTGCAGCAGCGTCGGGCGGTGCTTCGGCGGCGTTGCTGCCACGAGGGGAGCCCGCGGCCGCGGCTGCGGCTGCGGCTGGTGGCGGCGGTGGAGGTGAAACTGGCGGTGGAGGTGCAGGTGGAGGTGGAGGCACCACGGGGCAGGCGGCGGTGCGGCGGCTGCGTGACCCGTTGCCGCTGCCGTCGGGTGCCCAGGCGCAGGTCGCGCCTGTGGAGGGCGCAGACTGCTCCGCCTTCAGCACCGCCGCTGCACCGCCCCTGGCTGCTACCGCCGCTCCAGTGGCACCCCCCGCACCTGCAGCAGCTGCTGTGCCGTACACTCGCGCTCAGTCAGCGGCGTTGGGCTTGGCGCAGCCGCGCACGCCGGGGCTTTCCATTCTGATCTCAGGAGCGGCGTCAGAAAGGATGGTGGCGAAGGGACGGCCGAGCAACGGCCAGGCAGCACCTCCAGTTGTTGGGCTCCAACGCATGGCCTCCCACCCACACCCGTGCCACGTGCCAGACGGCCCGTCGGTCGGCGGAGCGCTGAGCAATGCAAACACCCAAGTCGCCCTCTGGGGCGACAGCAGCAGGCTGAACCACGGTCCCAGTGCCAGCGACCAGAGCGGCCTCAGCGCAGGGCACCTGCTCGGTCCCTCTCGCAGCGTCGGCCCCACCGCCGGCGTCACGTTCAGCGCCGCCTTTGACGCGCTCGCGAGCAGCGGCCACGTGCCGCCGGGCGCCCTGCACTTCGCGCAGCCATCCCTGCAGCGCACGTTCACCACGCCTTCGCGGCAGCTGCCTGCACCTGCAGGTGCCCGGCAGGCGGGGCCCGCCAACCGCCGCCGCGCCCCCGACGGCAACGGCCACGACACGCGTACGGCACAGGGCGAGGCGCACGGCGACATGCTGTCTTCCGGCGAGGCAGGCGACAGCGGCGGAGGAGCAGGCGGCGGAGGGGGAGGAGGAGGCGGCGGTGCGGGCGGTAGTAGCTTGCACTGGGCGTCGTCGCCGGGGCGCAACCTGGCGGCGTTCCTGCCTCCGCCGCTGCTGCAGGGGTACGAGGTTGTGCCAGCGGCCACCGACGCGTTGGTCATGGGCGACGGCTCCTTGGGCGCGCAGCACGGCTTCCCCGTGAGTGCGCCGTTCGCGTGGGCCATGCAAGGCATCCGAAGGGAGCCGTCCGGCACTGCAGCGGCGTACCGTGGCGGCTCAGCGGCCGCGAGGCCACTGTCGTACGAGGTCTCGGAAGGCGCAGCAGCTAGGCCGGGTGCAGTGCCCTTTGGCGCGCAGGCCGCCATGGCCCTCCAGCCCTCCCGCTCCGAAGCGTGGGGCTCGCGTACGGCAGGCCATGCGTCTGGCGATTTGCAAGAGCGCGGGCCCGGCACTGCTGCCGGCGTGGCACCGTACGGCGCCTTTGATGGATCGCCGTCGTACGGGGCTGCGGCGCAGCCGATGCGCAGCGCCAGCCACGCGCAGGTGTGGCTCGCCGAAGGCGGAGGCCCGGCCTCACAGGCGCTCCTTGCCGCTGGTGCGAAGCGGGGATGGACCGGGGGTGGCGTAACGCCAAGCGGTGCGGCCGCCGGGGCCGCTGCCGGCGGCGGCTGGAGCTCGGCGGCCGTGGGCCTGCTCATGAGCGCCCGAGGCGGCGCCCAGGCGGCGCCCAGTGCGCAAGGCGCTCGACCCATGACCCGGATGAGCATGAGCGGCACCAGCCTGTACACCCTCGATGCCGCCAACTTCTCCCACCAGCCCAGCGCATCGCCGCCACCGCTCCTGGCCACCAGCAGCAGCTTCAGCCCCGCACAGCTTAGCAACCCAGCGTCCGCCCGCCGCCGCTCCGCGCTCATGCCCTCGGGCCTGCTGGCCCTGTACGGCACCGCCGACGGCGCCGCCGCCGCTGCTGCTGCCGTGACGCGCAGCACCGCTCGGCCGCAGCTATCGGCGGCGGGGCAGCGCACGATCGGCACGCCGCCGCGGGTGTCACACCTGGGCACGCCGCCGCTGGTGCTCCCGGCCAACGGCACACCGCCAGGCAGCGGCGCCGGCGGCGCCGTCAGCCCAGAGGCCTCCGGGCCGCTACCCAACGACCCGTTTACAGACGGCGCCATGGCCCGCGCCCGCGCCGGCGCCGGCGGACCAGCCAACACCGCAAGCTACACGGCCGTGCTCTACAGGGCGCCTTCCTCGGTCGGCATGGAGGGCAGCTCATGGGAGTCGCCGCCGCCCAACAGGGCCCCCACGGGCGCGCGCACGAGCGTGTTTGCAAAGCTGACGTCCGCCTACACAAGCCACAGTGGGTTTGGTAGCCTGCCGCTGGGACGCGGTGCCGTCCCACGGGTCGCGACTGCCACCGGCGTGTCCGCCGCTGCCGCCGCCGCCCCACGGCAGTCGTCAGGGCATGGGTACAGGCAGATACAGGCGCCCGAGTCCGCCGCCGGCGGCAGCGAGCGGGCGGTTGGCGGGAGCGGCGGCGGCGGCAGCGCCGGCGGCAACCGGCCCCGGCGGCGCAGCTCGGCGATGCTCTTCTCCAGCGTCCTTGGCAACGACGACTTCGTGCAGCTGCTCAAGAACGCGGGCAACAACGACGGCCGGCCGGAGGGCATCATCGACGTGGCTGCGCCGCCGTCGTCGTTGCTGCTGCAGCAGCAACAGCACCCCACCAGCGGCCCGCTGCAGCAGCTGCCCTCCGCCCCAACCTCCAGCCTGTACGGCGGCCTCGACGGCCTCCAGGCCAGCGCTGCTGGCACGTCTGCTGCTGCCATCCCAGCCGCTGCCGGCGCCTCTGCACAGCGAGCCGGAGCACTAGGGCTCTCCCTGGGCCGGCTGCCCTCAGGCATCCTGGCCCTAGCCACCATGGAAGAAGGCACGGACGAAGGCGCGCACAGCCCGGACGGCCTGATTACGCACCTGCCCATGGATTCCACTCCGGTTCCACGCGACAGCCGGACGGGGTCTATACGGCTGGGTGCAGCGCCCCGCAGCAAGACCTTGAGCGGCCGCGCGCCCAGCCGCCTGCAGTCTGGCAGCTGCGACGAGCGGGAGCACGGCACGTGGCAGGCGGTGGCCCTGGGGCACGGCATGGCGCAGGGAACGGCGGACCGGGGGCCGACGGACAGCCCTCTGCGGGAGGCCCAGCGGGAGCGGGTGTACGGGGAGGAGCGGGGCCCGCGGCCGCCGTCGGGGGCGCCCGGCAAGTCCTTTTTGTCGGGCTCAGTGGTGGCCCTGGCGCAGGACGAGGAGCAGGAGGAGCAGAAAGGGCAGGGGCAGCAGGGGCCGAGCGGCGAGCAGATAGGGCAGCAGGGGCGGCGGGCGTCGGTGGCGGCGCCAGGGGATGCGCACTCGTCCCTGGCGGCGGTGGTGACGGCGATGCTGGGGCTGGGGCGCGGCTCGGCGAGGCGGAGGTCGCTGCTGGGCAGTGCAGGGCCTGGGGGCAGCCGGGCCGCCAGCCAGCACAGCGGCAGCAACTTGGGCGGGCCCCAGGGGCCAGCCCTGCGCTCGCCGGTGGACCGGCTATCGCCGCCACAGCAGCAGCAGCAGCAGCAGCAGCAGCAGCCAGCGTCACCGCGGCTGCCGCAGCTGCCCAGCCCGTTGCAGGAGGCGCCAGAGCGCTTGCCAGCGGCCCCACGGCCGGGGCAGCAGCAGCAAGAGGATCGGCAGCCGCACCCACGACCCTCCTTGTCCTTCCAACAGCGCAGCTTGCCGCCAGCACCGGACAGCGGCACGACGTCCACGCCGCGCCTGGCGGGGGCTGCCAAGGAGCCCGCAACCGCCTTCTCGCCCACTCCTCCCACTTCCAGCAGCCAGGTCACCCTCACTTCGCCAGACGCCCCGACGACCGCCGCGCCCTCGGCACCGACCGTCGCCGCCACACATGCAGAGATCGCTCCTGATGCTGCTCCTCCTCCCTCCAACCACGCACAGGCAGCTGCTGCTATGGCAAGCCCATCACCAACCAGCGACACAGACCCCGGCACGTCCTGGCGCCAGGCTGGGGCTCCTCCCCCTCCTCCTCCTCCTTCCATCCCTCACCCGACAGCCCCCTCCCCTGCCAACACGGACACCCAGGGCCGGATCCCTCCTAGCTCCCTCGAGCGCCCACAGGAGCCCGTGCCCCTGCTACCATCCGGCACCGGTGCACGTGTCGAGGGAGAGCCCGTGGCCGGCCCTGCTGACCGGCGGGCGCCGTCACGTCTGGCGCGGTCGGATTCAGGGCCCGAGTCACGCCTTGCTGAAGACCCGCGTCCCAAACCCCGGTGGAAGCTTTCTCGCGGTTGGAAGGCCCTCAAGGCGGCCCTGACCCGCGGGTCGGCCAAGGGCAAGGGCAAGGGCGGTGCGGACGCAAGCGGCAAAAGCGCGAGCAGCAGCAGCAGGACAGTGTCAGGCCGGGGCGGGCTGGCGGAGACGGCGGAGCAGAAGCGGACGCGTAAGGCCTCGGAGGCCCACGTGGAGCTGCTGCTTGCAGGTGCTCCCGGCGCACGGGGGGTCAACGGGCTGCCCATCCGGACGTCCGTCACGCTGCCGGTCAGCGCGATCGCCGGCTTGCGGACTGCGGGGCAGAGGGCTGACGGCGGGTCGGATGTGGGCGAGGGGTCCAGGGAGGCGTCGCCGCTGCCCCGGGGCGCCGCTGCGCAGCTGGAGGGCTCCCCTGCTGGCACCCGGCAGGAGGGGCATGGCAGGGCGGAGAAGCGTGGGCAGCAGCAGGAGGCATGGGCATCTGCAGCAGCAGGCGCGGCAGCAGCACCAGTCGGAAGCACCCGCCTTCACGCCACGGGTGCCCCGGCGTTGCCTGCTGCACCAGCGACTGCGACCCCACATGCTGACCGGCAGCCCCCGTCTGGCCTACCTATCGCGGTATCCGTGACGCCCACTGCCGCGGAGGCAGCGGGCCGGGTGCAGGTTACCAGCCCGTCCGTCGACAACCCCACCTCGCAGCGACACGCCAGCCACCTATCCACACGATGCAGCCTACACACCCTGCTTTCCACCGGCCCAGACGCCAGCCTTCCCCCCACTACCTCACAAACCGCCGCAGCCGCCGGTGCGGCCGCCGCGCCCGCCCTTGACCCGTCGCACACACCAGCGACGCTCCTCATGACCCCCTGCTCGCCCTTCGTTGCGATGTCCACCCTGGACTCGCTCACCACGGCTCCGCCGCTCATGGTGCTCAACCCTGTGGCGTACCCGGCTGTCGCCTACGGGTCAGGGAGCGCTGGCGCGGGCCTTGGGATCACCCCCAGCGCCACCACCGAGCCCGAGCCCGCCGCAGCTTCCAGCGTGCTCAATACACAGAGGTCCTCCGCCACGGCGGCAGCAGCAGCCGCGGCTGCGGCGGCAATGACGACACATGAGCTGCTGGATGCGGCGCGCTGGTCCCAGCGCGATAGCGGCAGCTACGGCAAGGTGGCCCGTGCCGGCAGCCCTGGCCAGGGGAGTCTTCCCGGGGGTGCCGAGGGCGTGGGTCCAGCGCAAGGCCGCAGTGCGTCCACGCGTGCGTCGTCAATGCTGGGACACAACAGTGACAGTCGAGAGCGGAGCGGAGGCTTTGGCCTGCAGGCCGGGGCGGGAGGAGGGGGTGGGAGCAGGGCCGCGAGCGGGGCGGGGCACGCGGAGGTGGCAGCTGCAACAGGCGGCGAGGGGACGCCAGTTCGCCGTCTGCCTGTGAGTGACGTGCGCTGACGGACCTTCTGCGCCCCGGCTCAGCTGGTGTGAATCCCTGTTCCCGAGTCACGAATCACGCACGAGTTTCCATGTCTGCAAACTGCTGCTATTGGCTCTGGCACCAGGGGCGCCCCTCGCGAGCCCTGCCTCCGCGTACGAGCCGTTTCCCGTATACAACCCCCTGATCTTTTCATCCCTGCCCCGCAGGCCCGCCGCAATTCAAACCTCACCGCGGCCACCGCCGCCATCCGTCTCCGCCCCAGGGGCCCTCGCGACCCCAGCCGCCGCACCCGCAGCTCGGTCCTCAGCCCCGAGGTCGTCGCCCACCACCTGCACCACCTCAGGGCAGGGGGGGCCACTAGCTCCAGCGGCAACGGCCTGCAGGCTGGAGCCCCTACTGCCCTGCCTTGGGGGGCTGTTGGGCTCCCGGGGAGCCCCCGTGGGCTCGCAGGCATGCGCCGGTCCAGCCTCAGCTTTGCCTCTGGGGTAGCAGAAGCAGCCGCAATGCGTGCGGCCATCCTGGGCCACCCCGGGGGCTTCGCTGCTGGCACCGGGGGCAGGTCCAGGCCTAGTTCGAACCCTAGCCATGCGCACGTGGGTGCTGTCGATGGCGGCGGTGCGCAGCCGGGCAGCCAGGCGGCTGCAAGGAGAGGCCCGCGGCGCAGGGCCAGCCTGCTGCAGTTGGTGCTCACGGAGACGGCGGCTGCGACCGCTGGAGCGGGGGCGGCCGCGGCGGCAGCGGGCAGGGAGCGACCTGGCGGCGGCGGCAGCGGGGACACGGCGGCGACGGCGCCGCCGCCCGAAGGGAGACTGCGGCCGCCCCCTTCTGCCGCATCCGAGCTGCCGGCCTGGTTGATGAGCTCCGCGCCAGCGTTAGGCGGTGGGGCTGCGGACGGCGGCCCAGCCATGGGCCGCGAGGAGGGGGACTTCGTGGAGCTGCGCTCACCCCCACGGAAGCCCCCTGCCGCGCCCGGGTTGAAGCGCGGCAGTGCCACGGGGCAAGTGGAGGCGCCGCAGGGCAGCCGCGTCAGCAGCGGCATCCTTGCAGCGCGGCTGCTGGCGGCAGGAGGCAGCGGCGGCGGCGGCGGTCGCGTTGTTGGTGGTGGTGGAATGGGCGATAGCTTTGTGGGGCCCAGTGCTCGCAGCTTCACGGTGGGAGGTGGTGGCAGAGGCCCTGGCGGCAGGGGCGGGGCGGGGGAGGGAGGGCACAGCAGGGCAGCGCGCCGGGGTCCTGAGAAGCGGCGGGATGGCGTTATCTCGCAGCTGCTGCAGGATATGGCGGCGGAGGATGCGCAGGAGGCCGCGGCCGCTGCGTTACTGGACACTACGGCGTCGGGTGCCAGCGGAGTGCTGCAGCACCTGGACCACCTGAGCACCGGTGACATGGGGCTGGGGATGGCGTGGGGCTCGGTCATGGCGCGGGTCAGTGGGTCGGGGCTGTTGGCCGCGCGCGCGTCGGTTGGGGCGGGGGCTGCGCCCGTCAGCGGGGGCGTGCAGCAGCAGGGGCAGGCAGGGTACGACCCGCATGCGCCGGAGGGGGTCCTATCGTGGGAGCGCCCTGCTGCTGCTGCGGCGGCGGCGGCGGCGGCGGAGAGGCCGTTGGTGGTGCGGCGGGGCTCTGGTGGCGGCGCCAGGGGCGGCGAGGGGCAGTGGCACTTGCCGGCGGCGGCGTTGCCGTCGGTTGTGTTGGGGCGCGTGGACTCCGCAACGGCGGCGAGGGCAGGAGCGGGGGTGGCGGCTGGCTCTGCTGCGGGCTATGGCCCTGGAGGGACTCGGCCGGCCGCCAGCTTTCCGGAGATAGAAGAGTGGCAAGGGCCGTGAACTTAAATGCATGGCAGTCGTGTACTTTGGCCGGTCTGTAACGGAAGCCGTGTGTGGGTGACACCGCGATGTGGGATCTTTGTGAGCGCGCCTGTGAGCCGTATTGTACGCATTTGACTCCACTCGCAGGGATCGCAGTGGCGTTGCGAGACATAAGTATCGATAGGTCTGGAGTCCAGCAAGTATTCTTGAGGCAGGGGGGCCGGTGCGACATTACTGGGACCGACGCCGGGGGAGTAGTGAGCATGCAACAGCCTGCGTGTGGCGAACACCCATTGTGATGAACGGGGGGGCTCGGAGGTCGCAGGTTGCGAGTACGGTATTGGTCTTGTGGTGATGCAGGCCAACAAGTAAACTTACTCATGCAATGAATGAGGGGTTGCGAGTATTGCGTGTTTGGCTGGGCGGGTTATCATGACTGTGGCCTTGTACGACGGCAGAACTCAAGTGGCAGGCAAATGCTTCGCGTGTAAGGCTTGGGCTTCTGCCAGTCGCGTAGCCCTGTGCTACGGCAGTGCAGACCTGGGCTGTAAGGACGGCAATAAACATTGCGGATGGAGGTAGTGCCAGGGAATTGCGGTGGGTACGCGTAACAGATGGACCGTCCTTGCACCGCACGGCGTACCGGTAGGTACGGTAATTTGCCTGAGAGGCTATGCCTCAAGGTAGCTGGGCTTTTGGGGATGGCAGAGAATGCTAAGTGACGCTCTTGTGGTTTTGTTGCTTTGCGCGTGTGCGCCATTTCCTAACCTGGCTGGGCTTCGTAGCACGTGCTTCGCGCTTCCGTTGGAGGGGGTTGGCGTGGCGGGGTAGCCTACTTTTGCTTGTTGCTTACATGTGGGAGACTTGGGCTGTTGTTGGAGCATTGTTGTGACCTTCAATGCCGGTTGACGTGGGCCTGCGTCCTACACAATAAGCTCATTCATGCTTGCTCGTTGCCAGAATGATCCTCTGCAATGTTCCCATCCCGGCCACGTGCGTTCAGCATGTGTACGCTGTAGCACCACGCCGTTTGCACAGGCGGTGTTAACACACATGCCTACCTTTAGTGGCAGTGAAAAAACCGTGGCGGACTGCTTGCGCTCTGCGTGAGAAGGCAACGGTGGACGCCTTGTGACCACCCGCTGGTGTTGACGTACTGACGTGTAGAGACGTGCTGGGAGCCCGTGCGAATTTGGCACGGCGACGTAAATGACGCGGCCCACAGCAGAGGGCCGCTGCCTGAATAAAGCGCCGAGTGAGGTGGACGGTGTTGTGTGCGTGAGTCCCAAGGCGCCAGGGGAGCTCCCCTGCTAGGCGCGCTGCAACGAACGAGGTCCAGCGGTACGACTGGTACCGTACCACAATGCCAAATGGTTTCCATCAACCCATGGGGCCTGCTGGCCTGGTCCAAAACAAAAAGTGCTGCTCCCACCATGTTACACTCAGTCATCCGGCAGCAGGCGGCTGCGCGGCTTACAAGCTCACCGGCTGATGGCGCTGTGCTAGGCCGAACCAAGCAACCGCCGCCAGAGCCCCTTGTGCCTTGCCTCACCTGGCCTCACCAACCGCTGCACACCCATGCAACAGCTTGCCTCCTCTTCGCTGTTTTGCGCTGTTAAGTGCATTAGGCTCGTACGCTCGTTGCCAACGCGCCCGCCTCCACCGCATACCGGGGTACGCAGGCCAGAGGCCTGTTGCGGCGGGACGCTGGGCGTTGGTGGGCACTGCACGCCGGGCAGTTTGCCCCACCAAGGAAACTCCTGTGCGCTGGCCCCACCGCAGCGGCCCAGCCATGCTATGCGTCCTGACGGAGGGTTGGCACCGCTTATGGAGCTGGCATCCTCCCACGGGCACAACACGGTAGCCACACGTCTAATTGCCTCGTCAAACTTGCAACTTGTGGGCCGAATTGGGCAGTCCGAGGCGCCATAGCACAACGCGAGCAACGCCCGGATGTTTACAGCAACATACGGATGCAGAGTGTCTGTGGGTTGGACCGGCTTCACACTGTCACGGCGGCTGCGCCATGACAGCTGGATGCCGACATAACCGCTAGCACAAGGCCGCCCTTCCTTCCATCTCTCATCTCCATATACCGCCCAGGACGAAGGACAAAGAACGAAGATGGGGAAGCGGTACATGACTGCACATTGCTCAGCCCTGATGCCGCCAGGGCCGCCTTGGTCACATAACATAACTCCCTGCCTTCGCGAGGTCACAGCAGGTTCCCCATGATGCGAACTGCACCCCGCACCCTGGACGGCATCCCCTGTCATGCCCTTACTACGCCGATGTTAGCACGCAAGCCAAAAGTGTACGCCCGCCTAATGGTTGCAGCCCCTGGTTGCACCTACACAGAGCTGCTGCTAAACTAGGTGAGGAAGCGAGCGCTGACACGCACAGGAGCGTCCCTCCAGGTATGACACACCCGCATCCCAAGGACATGCACGCTAATGAATAATGCCCAAACGGAGTTGCCTCATCACCAGAAACGTGGAATCGGTCCGCAGGTTTGCCGCTGTGGGCTTGCCTCACAGGCAGGAAAAGAGTAGAGCGCTCCACATCGCAGCACGCTGCCGCCGCCTCGCACGCGGCATCTTCTCTCCCCTGCGCCCCGCTGTCGAGCGGTTGCGGAGCGCTGCCACCGATCCACCCCCGGGCTGCACCCTCTGTTAAGTAAAAGTAGTCACCACATTGTAGCATCCACCGTCTGGACGTATGCTTAGACCGCTCCAGCAGTCTGTCGCCGCCTCAGCTGGATGCCTGCCTGCAGTGTTGAGCGCAGTGGTGGTGGGAGAGGTGATGTTGAAAAACACTAAGGCTAGAGCCCAGCTGTATTGGTAATTACCTTCAGCGTCTTTCGAGTTAAGGTGGAACGCACGCGCCCGAGAAGGCCAGCGCCAACCCCGGGCCCCTGTTAGCACCACTCACTTCTTCTTTGCGATGTTGACGGCCTCCCGCTTCAGCACCGTGAGCAGGGTTTGCGAGCTCTCCAGTATCTTCAGGTACGCAGCCTCCGTTTCGCTGATGACCTTGTCGTACTCATTCTTGGTCTCAGACTACGAGGTGTGCCAAGGGCGCGTGGGGGGAAGGCGTGGAGGTGGGTCACGGTCATACGCAGAACCTAAGGAGCTTCCAGGATAACTTCCTGGGGTTTCGGTGCGCAGTCAATACGCATGCGACTAAGCATCATGCAGAGACTTGCAGTAACCTTATGACAGCGGACCATCTGTCACCGGCGCATGCCGACAACAGCCCACACCACCCTGAAAGAGTTAACATGCATCTTACATTAAGATACGCCTTGTCAAAAATATACGGGGGTAAAGCATTGGTTACCTTGCGGGCTATGGACTCGTTGACCTGTGCCAGGCGCTTGGTCAGTATCTGAAGCTCCTGCGTGATTTTTGCCTTTTCCGCATCATCCTCACGGAGCTGCTTCATGATCTCATCTCGCTTCTCGCGGAGGTCGTCGATGCCTGCACAGCAAAGAGTTCCAAGGCCGCGGACTACTGCTCAGCAAACGCCCTGGATACTGCTGCTGATGTACTTTTGAAAGCCATACGCACATTTGACGAGTTCATTATTGTGGTTCTGAAGAGCAGCGCCTTGGGCTGCCATTTTCCTGCGTTTGTATTTCGGGGTAAAGTTCCTCGGGCAACCTAATGCAGGGAGAAGCCCCAAAGATGTATGTATTGCTTGCAAGTCCTGAGCAACAGCATGTAGTCTCAAGGTAGTCACGTAGCACCGGAAAAAGAAACCACTCTCATGCAATGCAATGAGACCGAAGTGCACCACGACTCCCCAAACCTCTCCTCAATACAACTGTAATACATATAGCACATGCGCAACTTGTAGCCATAGGAAAGCATGCTCGTGTTAGTAGGCTTGTTTACCCTGACTTTGTTTGTCACAGAGAGACCCTTAGGTGGCATTGCGCAACACAACTATACATTATAGTTAAAACACAGACAACGAAGCATTGTGGGATGAACGCGGTGTGGAGCAGGTTGTCGGCGTTCTGCGTCGTGACAGCATAGGCTTTACGGAACTTCATGAACCACCAGCAATGCCGGCGATGCAACACGCATCAGGAGCATCAAACCTATGGCTGCGCCGGAGTGCGCAGTCGCGTTTGCTGCAGGAACAGCAGCAAACGGGTAAGGCTATTTCCTCTAGGCGGTCCTTGGCATATTTTAGTTGTGACCTTGTAGCTGGTGTGCCACGGTAGCTGGCGTAGCTGGTGTGCCAGGCCTTCCTGTCGAGTCGCATGCACCTTGGGACACTCCTCGTTGCTCAGCAGCGCAGGCAGTCGCTACAAGATTTGTATGCCTGTCACACTGCTCATGCCGTTGGTTCCCTCCACGGCAGGAATGCGTGCCTGCAAAGCGGGCCTTGGCGTCACGGTGGGCCCCAAACAGCTGTTTGCCTCCGGGTTTGCGTTTGTGGTCATGGCCAGCTTAATGCCTACGGGTGACACCAACGTCACACTGCATGGGCTACCCCATGCTGTGCACAAGGCGTCCGGAAGCAGATACGCACCAGGGGCCACATGGACGTCCAGCTTTGCGTGGGTGCTGGCTCGAGCACTGGCAGCAACGCCATGGAGCACCCTCCACGTGCTCCTTGTGGCATCCTGTGTGGCCTTTGCGTACAAGCTTGTGTGCAAGTCAGGCTTCCTGCGGGCGCTGTTGACTGCCGCCGGCAGCTCACGGCCGGTCCTTGCTCAGCGGGCGCTGAGCTTCTGCTTCATGCGGGCCGTCCCTGAGGCGCAGCCAGAGCCAGAGCCTGTGCCGCAGCCGTGCACACCAGATGGGGAGGCCAGCTGCAGCAGCGCGTTACCACACGACCAGCAGCTCCCATTTGCCGGATGGTGCATGCTGCGGCATGCCGTGCGCTGTGCAACGGTGCCGGCAGGCACAGCGTGGGGATGTGGGTCGCTTGTCAGCATGCAGCCAGCGCGCAGCTTGTGCGGAGGGCACGGCGACGGGGATGCGTTGCCGTACGGCGGTTCCGTACGGACGCTGCAGCTGCACCTGCGGCTCACGGGCCTCCAGCCGGAGCAGCTGCAGGCCGACTGGGAGCGCACGCTTCGACGGCACCTAGTCGAGCGGTGAGGCGGGGCAGCACCCTTGCACCTGACAGCTACCATTCAGCGCTGACCCACACATGCTCGCTGCATGCAACGACTCTGTGTAATGGTAACGTGACACTGCGGTTCATAGGGCGCTGGCTGACAATTGCCTCTTGCTTGTCGCAGTGGCTGGTATCTACTCGGCGCGACGGTGCGGCGTGGCAGCATCTGCATCTCCCTGACCCTGGCGAGTCTCAGGGCGCGCGGCCGACGGCCGGTAGGCCAGCTCACGGCCGCCGGCCCTGACACCCCAAGTGGTGCAGCAGCAGCCACCGATGATGGCATGATGGCCGCCGCTGGGGTGACGCCGCGCGCAGCGATGGCTGGTGGGCTGCCGGAGTCGGGAAGCGAGGTGGATCCGGAGCTGCTGCTGCACCAGCTGAAGCTGCGCAAGGAGGACCTTCCGGCCGGCTTTCAGATGACGATACAGGTCAGTCGCAAGTCCTTCTGCTCGTCGGGAACCCAACAGCAAGCAGATGTGCAATTTATCTGTTTGCATGATCCTGCCGTCAGCGTGCAGCGCCTGCTTTCGTGCGGTCCCGCAGGCTTTTGGCGACGATGGGTCTTGTCAGCGGCTGCGGTACTCCCTCACTTCGGAGGGCGCATGGGAGTGCCAGGTCCTGGGCAGCGGCTTTGCAGCAGCGGACGCGAGCGGCATGCCGCACGACGGGTTACTGGAGGGCGGCGAAGCTGGCAGCGGTGCTGGGGGCGGTGGACCGTACGGCGGACCGGCGGGCGCAGGGATGCCCATCTGGGCCATCAGGACGCCTTTCGTCGTTGTGGGTTCGACCCACCTTGACGGTGATGAGCTGGGCAGTGGCGGGAGCGGCAGGAGCGGCGGTAGCTGCAGCGGAAGCGGATCGGCGGGCACGTCGGCTGGCGGCAGCACCAGCGCGGTGCACGTCGGTGGTGCCGCCAGCCCGCTGGTAACGGAGAGACCTGTGGGCGCCTCCTCGCTTGAGGTCTACACATTTGAGGTGGAGGTGCTGCTGGCAGCGGCAGCCCTTCCAGCCTGGCGCACAGAGCCGCCTGCCGCCTTCATCCAGCAGCTACGACTGCTGCAGGGCAGCTTGTGCGGTACGGAGTCGAGTACGAATGGCCCGTCGGACGGGGATGGCAGCGGCGACGGGAGGGGCGGCCGGGCCGCGGGCGGCGGCGGCTGCCCCCTGGAGTTCCGCGCGAGGCCGTTGGGATGGGACACGGGCCAGCGGGAGCTGCTGCTGCGGGAGCACCTCCTGCCGCTGCCGGCCAGCAGCCAACCCACATCCGGGGTGTCAGCCCAGTTCCTGCCGGGGCCCGGCAGCGCCGGCTCTGAAACACCCTCTAGTGCAGCTGAGGGTGCAGACGGCGCCGCGGGCAGCAGCAGCTGCGTCTCTCGGTCCTGGTCCATTACGCTGCAGGTGCCAATCCCGAAGGTGGCCGGCCACGGCCCGCCTGCCCAGCCCCCTAGCGGCCGGCTGGTGGACCTGAGCCTGTGGTACGGCAACGAGCTGCTCGCAGCATGCGTAGTACTGCTCGTGCCGCCGCCACCACCTCTGTCGTCGCAGCAGCAGCAGCAGCAGCAGCTTCCGCGCCCTGCGATGGATGCAACCAGCACTGGCGCCAGCGGCAGTGGGCCTGCCGCCGTCGGGGGCGCCGCCGTGCGGGCGGCAGGGGGCTCGCAGGGCTGGGTGGACGAGCTGCATCAGGTGCTCTCGCAGCAGCTGCCCCAGGTGGCACACCATGTGGTGATGGACCTGGGCATGCTGCTGTCTGGGGCACTCGCCGGGCGGCAGGAGCCCGCAACGCCGACCCCCAAAGGGCTCGCCGCGGAGGATAGGGAGGGGCAGGAGGACGGCGCTGCTGCTGCTGCGGGCCGTTCGGCAGCGGCGCAGGGAGGGATGGGCGGTTCGCGGGCGTCGTACAGCGGCGCGGGCGGTAGGGGGGTGGCGGCGCCGCCAATGCCCGGCTCCTCGCGGGCGGCCGCCGCCTTCCTGGCGGGCCAGCGCGCCCTGGTGATGCTGGATGCGGGGTGCAGCCTGCTGGCTTTCGCTCTGCAGGTGGGGTCAGGCTGCTGACGCGTAAAAGCATTGCGAAATGATGCACCTGCGGTGCGTGGGCAGTAGCAGAGGCATGCGGGGTATGCTCCGTCCAGGTTGCCTTTATGCCTTCAGACGAGGAAAGAACATGACTGGTGTGTGTGGCACCTTGCGACTTGCCCTCTTGGCCACAGTACGCCGCGTGCCAGCTGACGGCCAAGGTGTGGGACACGCTGCTGCGCAGCGGCTACTCGCCAGAGGAGGTCCTGCTGCACATGGCCTCGGGGTCAGGGGGCGCTCCGGGCGCGGGCCCAGGCGCCGAGCTGCCGCCCCTGCATGCCGCCGTCGCGTCCGCGTCACCCCAGGCGGTGAGCCAACGCGCCATATGCTTTCTCCCTTGCAACTCGTTTCAAAACGAGCAGCTTTGCCACGCACCGAAGGGCCAGCAGCCCCAGCATCCTGCCTCGCTACTGGCCTATGCGACAAACACGGTACATGCGTGACACGTCAGTTTGATCTGGTTTCGTGCGATTCCGTAATCGCAGGTGGACCTGGTGCTGTCATGGTACGCCTCCGCCCGCCTGCCCGAGCCGTGGCTGCACCCCGTGGCAGTGCCGGGCCTGGAGCCGTACGGCTCGGAGGCGACCTCCCCTGCGCTGCTCACACCGCTCATCCTGGCGGTGGCCACACAGCCCCATGGCGCCCTGCCGGAGCACATCCTACGCACCCGGCCGCAGGCCGTGGCGGCCTGGTCCGTGCCCGTCAACCGCGCCAGCGGCCGCTCTACGGCGCTCGTAGCCGGCATGTACATGCTCGTGCTGCGTACGGACGTACGGCAGGCGCTGGAGCCCCTGGCGGCGTTGTGGGTGGCGGCGGCTGGCGGGGTCGGCAGGGTGGCGGGCAGCGGGGCCAGGGGGCTGAGGGCGGCGGCGGGTTGGGCACGTGGCAGTGGGAGCGGCGGCGGCGGCGGTGCAGGCACGCATGGCGATGCGAGCAATACGGCAGCGACACCGCGCGAGCCGCGTGATATGAGGAGCAGGCGGGGTAAGGCGAGGGGCCCAGCCGCAGCGGACGTTGCGGCGCTGTGCGTCAAGCAGCACGGCGCGGAATGGGCGGCGCAGGGCGCGGGTCCCCTTGCCGAGGGCCCCGCTTGTGGCCGCGGCGGCAAGCCCCGGCCGTTGGACTTCGACAGGTGAGCGGGCCAGGGTGCGCGGGGTAGCAAGGCCTGCTGGACCTCACGACAACGGGGGCTGACCACACCTGCTGATGCCGCCATCCTGTTGCACGTTGTGCACATGGGCTGCACGGTAATAGGGCTTTGCCCTGGTCCGGAACTCAGATTGTCAACCACTTCCTCCGTTGCTCCTGTCGCCCTGTGCACACCCGCAGGCTGGTGGCGCGCCACACCCGCACCCAAGCCCTGCTGGTGCGATGGACCCTCGTCAGCTTCCAAACCCTCGCGCACGTCAAGGCCCTGCTTTTCCAGTTCAGTGCTGTGTGCCCCGCCGCCGCCTCAGCCGCCGCCGCCGCCGCCGCCACGGGGCATCCCTCCTGGTCGCGCACCGCCGCTGCCGCCGCTGCCTCCATCGCCGCAGCGTGGTGGCCCGCGCTGCGCTGCTTTGCGGGCATCTACTGGTGGACGGGCGTGGAGGTGCTGTTTGCGCTGTGGGTGTCGACGGTGTCCTTCGAGCGGCACTACACGGCGGTGTACTGGGGAGCCACGGTGATGCACGTGCTGTACCAGGGCGCGGAGGGCGGCCTGCTGCCCACCTCGCGCATGAGCGCGCACGGCGTGCAGATGGTGTACGCCAACATCTTCTTCGTGCTGCTGTGCTCGACCGCCTACCTGGTGGGTTGGGATGCCACGTGCGAGCTTCAGGTGCTTGACAGCCGGCAGGCAGGGTAGATGGGTTATCGAAACGGTCGGCTGGTGCAGCGCCGTCGTTGCATACTGGGTATGTGGCCGTAGTGGAGTGCTGCGCGCCTGCCGGTCGTTGCCTTTACCTTTCAGCTGGTCCCGGTCGTGTTTGATACCGAAACCTCCCTCACCTGCGGCACCGTTACCCCGACCCGCTCACGACCCTTCTCGTACCATTTGCGCACTGTAACTCGCGTGCCTTTGCCACGTGTCCCGCGCAGCCGCATCCCCGCCTCAATGTGCTGCTGCGCCTGGTGGAGGGCCTGGCTTCCGTACGTATGCTGCACAAGTACGGCGCCGCCAGCAGCCCGCCACGTCTCGTGGCCGTGGCCATGGCCATACAATGCATGGGATGGGTGGTGTCTGCACTGCTGAGACGGCGCCACGCGCGCCACCTGGCAACCGAGAGGAGCTAAGACATAGCACGGACAGGAGTGCGATGGAGCGCAGTTTTTTGTGCTCGGGACTGTGGAGGGGTACATTTTAGCGAACGTGGGCAAATTGGCGCCCTGGTTATGGAGTTCTGTTGACTAAGGCACCTGCGGCCGTTTGCGCTTTCGCTATGCTAATGGGGAAAGCAGAAATACGGCACCGTATGTACGTTCGTTCCGAAGTGCTGGGGTAGCGTTTGGAGTGTTGGGTACTTATGACGGGTAGACCTTGACTCGGGCAGGGAGGGAGCATTTTGTGGGGAACCTGATACAGCTGCACTGAAGTAGAGGCTACCGCTTCGCTGGCCTCACTGCGCACACTGGACTGTTTCTTACGGGTGCATGGATTGGTGCAGCACTGCTCGTATGGTCTTACCCCGCCGATGCGTGGCCCGCCAGCACTGATGCCACGTGTCAATAGGCCATGCGTGCTTTCCGGAGTTGCAAAGGTTCAGGGTGCATCACTGTGCCGCGGTCGTTTGGACCCTCTGCTCTTCGAGCAGGCCACCTGTTTCCGATAGGGTGCTGTCGCTTACGTACGAGACGTCTTTGGAACAGTCTGCCACAATGCAACGCTTGTTGTGTACCCCCTTGCCAGGATCATGATGCTCTGGGGCAAATTAGCGCCTGTGCGCCTCTGCAAATGTCGTTACCATGTCTGTGCTTTACAAGTGTTGCCTGCGCCGCTTGCTTTCTTGGAGCGCGCTGATGTGCCTTGCCATGCTAGCCTGGTCTCGTGGATCAGTGGCACTGCTAGCACGTGTCGAGTGGCGTTTGCGTATTAGGGAGACATAGCCTGCATCCTGCAGGCCTTGCCGCGGTTGTGTCGATCTTTGTTTCAGACGGGTTAGAATGTGTCCGTCCATTCCCCTATCAATGATGCAGGTGAGGCGGTTTTGCTCACGATGGCCTTGTTGCTTGGGGCACGCCTGTCTCTATGCTATCACCTTGCGTACGTTTGCATGCTTCGGGGCAGCAACGCCCCTAATAACACCGGTTTCAGCAGGTGTGTGGTGTTGGGCTCTGTGACATCGGGGGCCGCGGGTAGCGGTGCTATAGGTCCTTTCGATTAGGGTCTGTGATGCCCTTGCATCATGGAAAACACATGTGGCTTCATCCGGCTGACACCCTAGGAGGCGCAGTGTAGGATGGTAATGGAGGAGACGCATGAACACAAGGTAAAGGGCTAGGGCTGTGCGAGTCGTTGTACGGCGGCCAGTGTGGTACCACATGCGTTCGGTCTTGCTTCCAAGCACTGCAGTCAAAATGGTGCACGAATAAAAGGGTAGCTGGACGTGCGCATTTATTGGGAGCATGTGTTAAGGGCTTGATATTTGGGAGCCGTTCGGGGCAATGGGTGGAGGTCATCATGCCTGAATGCGGTTGCCCTTACAGGTGGATTGTGAGAAGCTCATTTACGACAGGGTACATGCATACAATACGGCATAACAAGTTTCAGTAGTTTCCCTGGCGCCGTCGGCCCACGAATAAGGTGGTGTGGCGGCCGTAAGGTGTGCTGGCAGATGCGGTGTCCAATGATGCGTCACGGCGGAGCGACCCCGGAGTGACCCCGCACAACAAGCTTGTCGGCTGGGCGGGGCTGGGTTCTAGAAGTTGAACGAATCCGTGTAACATAATGTGTACTAAACAAGTTGCATAGCCCCGGACGTCGCCACCGACGCCGTATGACCCCCATGAGCCTCCATTGGCAAACCGGCGACAGCCGTGCACCAGCACCCGTCCTCCACACCGACCTCATGCACCTCCTTGCCTACTTATCTCCCACCCGCCTGCCAGCCCCCACCAACTTCCTTCCAGCTGCACCCCTGACCCGGTCAACGCCCAGCGCTGACGTTGACCACGCGCAACAGCCAGTCTAGGAAGAAGTGCTGGTAGCCCGCGTGCGCCTCGGACGCGTACACGGGGTAGGTCACCAACGAGGTGTCCGAGTGGGCGTTCAGCAGCGACACCGTGGGCACGTTGCGCTCGTACGCCTCCCGTACGGCATCGCCGCCGTACGACAGGTCGAGTGCGACCACCAGGGACAGCTCCCGCGAGTCGGACGTGGAGGGCGGGCCCGGCAGCGGCAGTCGCGCGCCGGCCACTGCAGCAGCCTGCGTGGAGTGCGATGGGTAAAGGGGCGTGGAGGTTAGGGCAGCTGCGTGCCGGTACCGTGGCCGGGTGCAGGTGGATGTGCAGGTCACGCAAAACATGTCTTCCGTGGGCGGCGCACCACCTACAGGCATGGACGTACAGCACGGTGATCCCCATTCTCATCCAGACCCCACCGCCCACAACTTCAGGCGCTGCGCGACACACATTTCACGTACCACCCCGCCGTGCTGCCTGCGGGCCCTGATGCTGACCCAACTGCCGGTCCTGCTTTGCTGTCTGCATACCAATCAAACGCATTGCATGTGCGCGGCGCCCATGCTATACAGTAACACCGCCAGCTGCCCCCGCCTCCCGCCTCCCACCTGCAGCTGCATCAGCATGGCCCGTACCATCCAGCAATTGCAGCCTCGCAGCAACGCAGTGTTGCAGGTGTTGCACAACACAGACGCCGAGCAATCCTGCTTTGCGCAGAGCCCCGCTGTGCCGCCTGCTGCTGCTGCTGCACTTACTGCTGTCTACAAAACTACTATGTGCGCCTTGCATGTGCAAAACACCCGTCCCGGACAGCAGCTCCACCCCGCTCCCACCTGCAGCTGCATCAGCATGGCCCGCTTCTCCGCCCGCTCCCGCCCGCGCTTGATGCCCGCCACCAGGCGCTGCAGGTCGTCCCGCGGCAGCGGCCGCACCGCCTGCTGCCCCGCGGCGCCCCCGGGGCACAGCGGGTTGGCCAGCGACCTGCCCGCCATCGCCAGCAGCTTCTTGTTGGGCTGCCGCCTCTCTGAGAACACCGTGCCGCCCAGCTTGGGCGCCGTGAGCGCGCCCGGCTCCCAGTCGTGGTACCAGAACCACACGTTGCTGTTGATACACATGTGGGCCGCGTCGCGCAGCAGCGGGCGCATGCTGGGGTTGGGGTTGACCACCAGCACGTGGCCCCCGCCGCGCAGCACGCGGCGCACGAGGTGCAGCGCGCGCATGGTGCTGGTCAACGTTTGACCGGGGTCAAAGTAGTACGCCTGCTCGTCCAGCTGTAGCACGGACTCGAACAGCGCGGGGTTGCGCACGCGGCCCAGGGACAGGGGGTGCACGATGGCGCGCATGAGCGCCTCCATGTCCATGCCCGACAGCGGGTCGGGCTGGGCGGAGCTGGAGGAAGCTGCTGCGTCGGGCTCGGGGGCTGCTGCGGCCGGGATAACGGAGGGCGAAGCTGAGGCGTGGGAAGGGGTTCTGGGAGAGCTGGGGGTGGAGGTGGAGGCGCGTGGGGCTGCGGTGGCGAAGGTGGCAGCGTTGGGAGGGGCGCAGGGCTGCATGCAGGAGGACCACCCGAGGGCCCATGTCCGCTGCTGGTGGAGCTGCTGCCCGCTGCAGCTGCATGTTAGTTGGCTACTGCCGGGGTTTGCCCAGGTCCCCATGTGCTGCCTGAAAGCCTCGGCCTGTGAGCGAGGGGTAACGAGTTTTTTGGTAGCGGGCTCGCCTGCCGTGCCTGGCCCTGGCGTACCGGTATGCTTCGTCCAAAGACGCGAGGCGTTAGCAATCACCTACCGTGTTACTCGCTAAGGAGGATCTACTGCTTGAGCTGGCGTCGCAGCTAGCATCCCGGTCACACGGGGCCGGTACAGCGGCAGCATCAGCACTCGATGCTTGGGAAGAGAACCGGGAGCACGCTGTAACCAGTATTTCTGGGCCTGCAGCACATAATCGATCGACTATATTATCACATGTGATAATGTAGAACATAAGCCGTCCAGCCTCTCCCTGCTGCATGAGCTCACCGGCAACGCGACGGTGCGCCAGCACCGACGCGCGTGCCAACATTCTCGCGCTCTGTGGCCGTCTTAAACAAGCATTCCGCTGTCTTTCTTGAAGGGTTTACTTGCAACGGGGCGGTTTCCCAGGCAAGTGGTTCGGTACCGTTTGCCTCTTCTCGCTTACAGTAATACGAAGAACAGTATGTCGCTCGCACAATGTCTGGGCTTGGTGCAGAACAAGAGAACCCTGTGCAACACCTCCGCGATCTGCCGTCGTCAATAGCCCACAATGCGTGTATGGCCCCCACCCTCGCCCCGAAACCCCATGCGCAACTCAGCCACCAGCAACCGCAATGCTCCTTCTTGTCAACTGTGTTAAGCATCAGGCCTGCGCCTGGTCCAAGCAAAGGCATAGTCCCCGGCCCACCGACAACCACCGACTAAGGGCTTCGTACTGTCAACAGACGCCCGCCACGTGCCCGTGTCAAATGCCAGGATAGCGTGCCAACGTAGTTGCAACCCAGCGCAGCGCTGCAATTCTTAGCACGAATACAGCACAACAGCGCTCAACACACAAATGCTGCCGCATCGGACCACCGCGTTCAGGACTTGGCTCAACTGTCGCACAGCCGCAATGGCGCCCAGCGCACTATGCACACTACCGCGGGTGCGTCAGCACCAGCCGCAGTCCCGCCGGCCGCAGGGGCACCTTACTGGTTGGTGTAGTCAGCCCGGTCGTGCTCGATCAGGCTGCAAGGGGGCAGGAGCACAAACTGTCAAACCCCATGATGCTCCCAGGTGAGCAGCCACGCATGGCGCTGATACCAGTAAATCAAACTGCAGGTGTGGTACAGGATCCAGGGGAGACACCATATGCATTGGTTCCCACCTTCGAGAGTGCTTGACAATGGCGCGCCCGATGGCGTTGATCCAGTCCTCCTTCTCCTGTAGTAAGAAGCAGGTTATAATTTAGTAATGCCTGCCCTTGAAAGCTACCCGGTCATTCCCCGTCCTCCGTGCATGTGCCAGTCCAAGACCAAAGGCTCTGGCGGAGCTGGCATCAGCGTAAGCGCTTCACCACCCCACCGCAAGCCCTTACTGCTGCTGGCATCGGCCTGGTGGCGGAGATGCACCCCTGGCAGGAGGCACTCCCCCTTTCACCACCCTGTCAGGCTCCATGCAGCAAGTCCTGATTGGCAAACCATGTCCTAAAACCCACGTTCACGTATACTCGCCGGCTCCACCGAGTGAGCCCCACCGGAAACCCACCTTGTCAGTGTCCGCTATGAAGAACATGCTCTCCGTCTGTGTGGATATCTCAAAGGCGTTCGCCTTGTTGATTGTGTCCTCAGCGCCCTTGATAGAAAGGCACTTGTTTACCTGCGTGCAAGGCGGGGGGGAGGTTTGAGAGGTGTGGCAGGGGTGCTAGGGCTCCAGTGCTGTCACCCTGCAGCCCCACGCACGAGGCCTCACGTCGATAACGCCGCGAGGTATCGAGTCCGGCGTCAGCACGTCGCTCTTGAACCAGAAAATCTTTCCCTGCTTCATGACGAACCACCTGAAACGGGCAAGAGTGGTAGACGACACGCTCAGGTCCCTCAAGCTGAGACAGGTCGCGTCTGCTGACAGCCCCGCGCCTAGAGCGCACAGCGCGTGCTTACCGACGACGCCACGTCTTAATATACTCTCCTGCAAGTAGGGTGTCAGCGGCATTCGGCGTGTACCTCGTCAGGAACCCTTGCGGGACGAAACCCCGTTGTCATGCTGAGGCCCCACAGGTGCCTTTCGGACGCACCTTGCTTCTGTAGCCAGCCGCATCGCTCCGGGCTATGCCAGTACTCCACCCCTCCATATTGCTCTTTGCTGCCCTTGCCACCCCACAGCGCTTGTAATGACATCTCCTTCTTTTTCTCTTGGGCAGCGACCACTTCGCAACAAAGCAATCAAGTCGCTTTATATATGTTCAGTTAGAAGCTGTGCGTGGGGTTGCCTATCTCGGTCGCCTCGCAGGTATCTCCCTAACACGCGCGTGTTGCTCCGGTGTGCTTGGATATCAGCAGTGTGTGATGCGGTAGCAGTTTACAGATGAAGATTACAATAACAGCATTTGGAACCCAGTCGTCAGACGCCCTGTGGCCTCGGCACCCATGCAGCCAACGGAAACGGCAAACTGGATTCGCCTTAACGCGCCAAACCGACGTTCCTGCGGTATAGCTTCCTTATAGTTTGGTGTCCCTTCTCTTCATAAAGCACATCTGTGCCGCGCCTACCTGGCTGACTGTGAGATTAATTCGCGGGCCCGTCCCTCGGGACGGCACTAGCGTAGAGCACAAGCGAGACGGCAGCTGTGCCTATAGCCTGAGATTTCAATCATCAACAACATGGCACAACTGGTGGACATGACGCAGGCAGGTTCCTCGGTTGGGGCGCTTCCTGCTTTCCGGTGCACACCTCCTTGGACGCACCACCAGGCTCTCTGGCGCGCAAACCCGAGTGGTGGCAACAAGCAGCGAACCGTTTCATGTGGAACCTCACATGCATCCTAACAGCCATAGCTGCATGTACTCGTGCCGTGTGTGGCAAGCCCCACGCGCACTCCTCACCCGCGCGGCGTTGCTACCCGTAGGCACAGGATGACGCGAACGACACGCAAGCGCAGCAGGAGCAGAGCTTTGTGGTGTACGGTGCTTTCCGCACCAGGGTGGTTGGCGTCAGGTGCGCGGCAACTCCACAGCGTGCGTCGCTAGGATGGCAACGGCGCTCCGCTTCACCGCACGACAGCTGTCATGGAGCCGGTTCCAGCTCCACACCATCCATCCTCAGCATTTGGGTCCGACGCGTGCGTCTTCAAACCCAATGCTGCTAACACGCTAATGCTGGGCACGCTGCTCAATGTCATGCACGTTGTCTCTGACCACATCAAGTGCATGTGTGTGACAAGGAACAACCGCCGCCCTGTGACGGCATCCCCTTGACACGCCCCACAGGTACTACACCGGCGAGGCCAACAGGAACGAGGTACGAAGCAGCGGCGTGTCATTGCTCAATTCACGCCTGGTCGCAGCATCTCTGCATGGCTAATGCTACCCTACGTGCTGACTGCGACGTGTACAAGTGCACATGTTGCCCACGCGCGTCCGATCTGGGTCGTGCGACACACAAAGCAAACAAGCAGCCCACAGGTTCATCTGGGTCGTGGATGGGTCCCACTTATGCAGCCACGCCATTATGATTATATTTTATGCCGCTGTTCACGAGTAACACTGCCTCGCCCTCACGGCCGCCACCTATGTAACCTGCCTTTTCGTGATCCTTGCCCCTTTTCCCCCACCACGTGTGCCCAGATGGTGCTGATGGTCCGGGAGCCGCAAAACCCTTACGACCGCTGGTGAGTATCGGTACAAGGGTGGGATGCACGCGCGTGCAGCTATCGCCGATCGCTCTGATGACAGCTGACGTCTTTGCGCAAAAGCACGGGGTGAGGGGATGCACATGCCAGGTTTGTTGGTTGTGCAGTGTGTACCAACGCACTGAGCCCGACGCGATGTGGGTCAAGGATGCCTTGCGAGGGCCGAGGGGAGAGTGGCCCAATCCAGGACACTCTACCGGATGTAGTCAAGTCCTCACACGTGCCTTGCCACTCCGCGCGCGCAGGGCTATCCGCGTGGACAATATTCGGAGTGACAAGATCGGCCACATTGCAAGGGAGCAGGCGGCGGCGGTGCGTGAAAGGGGCAGGCCGGGGTGCTGTTGGTTAGCGTTGTGTGCTTGGTTGCGTCAGCAAGCTGGGGGTTGAAGCAGCAAGGGGAGTGCGGCGCGAACCCACAACGCGTAAGCCATGCGGTGTGGTGCACGGGTTCCATGGATATGCGTGGATGGGGAGGAGGTCATGCATGGGTGAGGCGAAGGCCTTCCTAAAGCGCCCGCCTGAGTATGCCCGATGCAGCACCTCACACTTCCGCACCCTTACCCGCCACCCGCTGCAGATGTCCCCGTTGATAGACCAAGGCCTGCTGCGGATTGAAGGTATGCAGGGGTTGAGACACCCGAGTCCTGCGCCATGCTATTATCCTGTGCGAGGATGGCACTGCGGCCGTCGCCTTACACGTGTTGGTCGTGACGGCTCTGCGTACCGGTATACCGTACTGGTCAGGCTAAACACGAAGCAAGCCGTGCCCTTGTTGGAGCTAGCGGAACTTGGTCTTGATGCATACCGGTATGTCACTTACATGATTGGCCTTGACTGGACTTCGCAGCAACAACATGCTGACGTTGGTACGCCGATGCGGCACACCCAACTGGCCCGCAGGCGTGGTGCAAGGGTCCAAGGGCGCGTACACCATGCCAATCGGTGAGCCGCCCCGCATGCAAACCGGCACCGGCTAACCCCGTCCTGTAGCTGCCGACCCATTTGCTCGTGCTTGTTCGTTTCTACACCCGAGTCTCATTGTGTGAACAGCACCGGCAGTACACACGCGCATAGCAGGCCATCGACGATGTCCTCCTACGGTATGTCCTTTGCCCCCTTGCCTCCTACTGCCACTGCCGCCCGCCGTTACCCACACACGTGATGTAGGCTTGGCCCTCTGCTAACCCACCTGACCCAGATGGGAAAAGCCCTTTCCGCACGCTAAGCCACCTGACCCAGATGGCAAAGCCCTGCTCCCCTGCATATCAACCTGACCCAGATGAACCTCAGTACCGTACCTTACCCACACCGCAAACCTCCACAAATTACGTAGCCTATGCAATAACATGATTGACACACCATCCCCGCATCATGTATGTAGGGCATTCTTTAACCACTCCGTACCGGTCCCGGTGACCCCACCCGCAGATATCCTGTGCTTTGGTCCGCCCGAGTCTCGAGAGGCGGTGCTGCGGCGGCTGCGCGCTGGGGGCATACTGCCCGACGCCGATGGGGCGGGGGCGGGCGGGGCCGAGGTCAGCGGCCGGGTCAAGGGCAAGGGGCGTGCTGCGGTGGAGTCCCGCCTGTCGCAGTTGGAGCTGGACACATCTTTGGAGCGCATGTTTGACGGTGAGGCTGGAGGTGTGGGCGAGAGACGAGAGACGTGGGTGTGTGGGCGTGAGACATGAGACGTGGGACGTGAGACTTGGGGTCGGGGGTGGGTGCCGGGGAGGCGGTTGGGTAACCAGGCTTGCAAGGTTACGGCGACATGCTGGAGCACCGTGTGAACAGAGCATCGTGTGGACAAAGTAAATTGACGCTGATGCTTGAGAAGCTAAATACTCAGCACGGCGCCTCGTGCTCATGTTGCAGCCCTGGGTGTATCTCATGAGCTGCGGTGCCCTTGACCTCTGCACCTGCTGCTTCCCTCCCTCCTCCCCTTGCCTTGCGTGCGTGCAGAGACCCACTTAGAGGGACCTGCAGATGAGCACGGCCGCATGGGCATCGTGCTTCGCATTGCAACCCGTTAACTCCTGCTGCCCCTGCGTGCACAACGCAGAGATCCACGCGGCCGCCCCCCTGCAGCCGGCGCTGCAGCCGCACGCCGAGGTGCTGTCTCGGCTGTTCCCGCACCAGCGCGTGGCGCTGGCGTGGATGGTGGGCCGCGAGAACGGCGGCGCGCTGCCGCCCTTCTGGGAGGAGCGGCCCGCGGCCGCCGGCCGGCCCGCCGCCTTCCTCAACAGCCTCACCAACTTCGTGTCGCCGCAGCGCCCCGAGCCGCTCAGGTGGGCAGAACGATACTGTGAATAGCATTCATATTGGGTTTAATGGTAGTGTTTACGTTCGTGTCACCGCAGCGTCCCGAGCCGCTCAGGTGGGTGGGAACCCGTGCACTGCGTGGTCGTTGCCAAGGGCTTCGTTGCACGTGAGGGCATGCCTTGAAGCATGTACCCAGATCGGCTACGTGGCCCTGCCGCCCAGGTCGCTAGCCCATACCGGTGCCCGTAACGCCATATGAAGTCACGCTACCGCTGTTGCTGCGGCTGCTGCTCCTGTTTTTGCTGCTCACTTGCTGTTCTATTGCTCCCGACACGTGCCTCCGCAGGGGCGGCGTGCTGTGTGACGACATGGGCCTCGGTGGGTGCGTGGGTGTGGCACGAGGCGCCCATGCAGCATCCGCGCATTAGCAGCAGGCCAGCCAGGAGCAGCACGGGGAGCTGTGTGTGCCTTGCGCCTTGCGCCTCTGTGTCCGCGTCTAACGTGACCTGCCGGGATACAGCTGCACTTCTCTCAAATCGCGTACCTGAGTTCCACCCCTCAATCCCGCAGGCAAGACGCTGACCGTCATCTCGCTCATCGCCACCAACCGCCCCAACCAACCGCTGCCGCCCGTGGAGGTCATATCCCTGGCAGGGGAGCCCCCGGAGGCGGCTGCTGAGCAGCAGCAGCAGCAGCAGCCTCAGCAGGGCGATGCGGGGGCGGAGGCGGAGGCGGACGGGGCTGGCGGCAAGAGGAAGGGGCGGGCGTCCAAGCGGAGAAAGGTACGCGCTACGCGGCTGGTAACACGACATCCCGACAGCATGCCATCCACTTGCACCAACCGTGAGAATGTCGACTGTCAACGCAAAATGGCCGCCAAGTTCGCACCCTCACTCCCGGGTCCGGACCGTTCTGTTCTCCTGTTCCATGGACCGCCTTTTCCCTTCTGGCCGCAGACGACCGCAGCAGGGGGCTCCGCTGCCGGCGCAGGCCCGTCCAACGCCGCCGCCGCTGCCGCTGCATCCGCTGCCGCCGCCGCCACCGCCGCGGCTGCCGCTGCCGCCGCCGCCACCGCCGCCATCGGCTGCTGCCCGCCCGCCGCCGGCGGCCCTGGTGCCACCCTCATCGTGTGCCCCGTGTCCGTGCTGAGCAACTGGGCCACGCAGCTGGAGGAGCACACCGCGGGCAACCTCAAGGTGGGGCGGAGGGCAAAGCGGCGGCACGCCGTACTCCTTACCCCCGCCATGCATTGGCAACCATTGATTCGCTGACCCACATCGCCTGCACGCGCGCAGGTGTACACGTACCACGGCCCCGAGCGCTCCCGCTCGCCCACCTTCCTGGCCTCCCACGACGTGGTGCTCACCAGCTACTCGGTGCTGGGCCAGGACCTGGGGGACGGCAGGGGGCTGCTGCGGGTCAACTGGCTGCGGGTGGTGCTGGACGAGGTGGGGCGGAGGGGCGGGGGAGGGGGCGGGGACGGGGGCAGCACGTGCGGTGGTGTGGGTGCATGACTGTGTGGGTCAATAGGTACCGCAACGTGGGCGGGAGGGGGTGCTGGACGCGGTTGGGCGGCGGGGGGGGGGCG
>VFQN01001264.1_pt1 | contig 43220 bp, 40 predicted proteins | sample 3512371 | NCBI WGS metagenome assembly VFQN01 (sample SAMN10412370, study PRJNA504923) | tailings metagenome | isolation source: Replicate 2 from Balatoc abandoned mine | place: Philippines: Itogon, Benguet | collected 2017-08-28 | reverse complement strand
ATCTGATTGTTATCGCCGTAGGCGGACACCACGACCGAGAACGGGAAGAAGTCGGCTGCGAAATGATTCAGCAGCGCCCCGGCACCGGCGGTCAGTTCAGCGAAAGTGAAGCGCAGTTCGCCGATGGCACCGCCTGCGACGAAGGGCGTGTCGGCGCCCCAGGTACCGTTGCTGCCGAGGTCACGGATGAAGGCACCCAGTTCCGAACCTTCGTCGCCGGTGAAGATGACGCCGGGAGCGACCGTTTCGGGACCGGTGGTCAGGAAGCCGTCGTAGTCGTTGAAGTCGACAACGATGGCATTGCCGATGTCGGCAGCGTTGTTGGTCAGCGCGGCATGGGCCGGCAGTGCGGCGGCGAAGGCCAGTGCCAGAGCGGCGAGTTTCAGTTTCATGATGAATCCTTTACGGAGGTTTCGTTGATGGAGGCGACGCTACGCCGCCTCCATGACGCCGATGTGAAGACGATCAGGTACCGATCACGCCGCCGTCGTCCTTGGTGATGACGACCGTGGCCGAGCGCGGCTTGGCGACGCCGTTGGCGCTCTGCGTGGTCGGGCCGTTGAAGCCGCTGTCCGGCCAGGTGCTGCGCGAGGTGAAGCTGCCGCTCCAGCCTTCGCCCGGGTGCTGGATGTTGACGAACATCGTCTTGTTATCCGGCGTGGTGACCACACCGGTCACTTCGCAGCGGATCGGGCTGGTCAGGAAGCGGGTGATCTGGCGGGTGGCCGGGTCGGCGCAGAACATCGCGTTGCCGCCGATGTTGGCGTAGTTGCCGGTGGCGTCGCCGGCCTGGTCGGTCTGGATCCACAGGCGACCGTCGGAGTCGAACCACAGGCCGTCCGGCGAGCCCAGGTCGTCACCGATGATGTTGCCCTGACGCTGCGGATTGGCGCTCAGCTTGTCGCCGCACTCGACGAAGATTTCCCACTGGAAGCCGGTGGCGCGCACGTCGCCGCCGTTCTCGTTGAAGCGGATGATGTGGCCGTATACGTTCTGCGGGCGCGGGTTGGCGGCGTCGGTGGTGCTGCGGCCGCTGTTGTTGGTCAGCGTGAAATAGACCTCGCGCGTGGTCGGATGTACGGCGACCCATTCCGGACGGTCCATCTTGGTCGCACCGACGACGTCGCCGGCCTGACGGCACATGATGAGCACGTCGCCCTGGTTGTTGAAGCCGTTGGCCGGCGTCAGGCCGTTCTGGCCGAACACCAGCGGCAGCCACTGACCCGTACCGTCGGCGTTGAACTTCGCCACGTACAGCGTGCCGTGGTCAAGCATGTCGCGGTTGGCGGCACGGTTCTTCGTGTTCAGCTTGTTGGCGCAGACGAACTTGTAGACGTAGTCGTTCGCTTCGTCGTCGCCCATGTAGAAGGCGACGCTGTTGTCGCTGCCGACCGCGGCGATGGCCGACTCGTGCTTGAAGCGGCCCAGTGCGGTGCGCTTGACCGGCACCGAGTTCGGGTTCCACGGGTCGATCTCGACGATCCAGCCGTGACGGTTCGCTTCGTTCGGGTTGTCGCGGAAGTCGAAGCGCGCGTCGGCTTCGTGCCAGCGGTAGCCGAAGCCGGCCTGGCTCATGCCGTAACGACGCTCGTGCGCGGTCAGCGGCTGCGCGGCCAGCTTGGCAGCGGTGGTTCCGAAATAGCCGTTGAAGTTCTCTTCGCAGGTCAGGTAGGTGCCCCAGGGCGTGTAGCCGTGGGCGCAGTTGTTCAGCGTGCCGAGCACGTTGGTGCCCGTCGGGTCGGCGGCGGTCTTGACCATGGCGTGGCCGGCGGCCGGACCGCTGAGCTTACAGGGCGTGGCACCGGTGACGCGGCGGGCGAAGGCGCTCGGGCGCTGCACCTTGAACTCGCCGCCGATCTTGCGTGCTTCGATCACGCTGACGCCGTGGGCGGCGAGTTGCGCGTCGACCATGGGCTTGGTGATGACGTCGGTGGCGTAGGTCAGCGTGTTGCAGACCAGGCCCGGATCGACGTACTCGTGGTTCGATACCAGCAGGCCGCGGTCATTGGCGATGCCGCCGGCGCCGGCCGCCGGGAAGGGGAAGAAGTGCATGCCGTCGTTGTGTGCGCCCCAGGTCGTCAGCTGGCGCTCGGCGGTCATCGCGGTGCTCGGATCCCAGTGCGTGTTGGCGTGCGGGCCGGTCTTGCCGATCGCGTCGCCCCAGGCGATGAATACCTTTGCGGTGTATCCGGCCGGCACGGTGATGCCGTCGGTCATCGGTGCCACGTTGGCCGGCACGCCGGTGAAACCGATGCCGCCATTGGTCGGGGACGGGCTGGGCACATAGCCGGCAGCCAGCGCTTCGAGGCTGAAGCCGCCCATCGAGGCCAGCACGGCGGTGCCGATCGAGCCCTTCATGAAGTTGCGGCGGCCGTTGAATTCGGCGATCACGTCGCGAATGGTTTCGTTCGACGACGGGTTGATCGACTCGGTGTTGTCGGGGTGGAACTGGGAAGACATGGAGACTCCTCGCTGACGTGTTCGTGGGGGAAGTCCACGACGGCGCAGCACGCGCCGGTCGGACGCGCGAAGTCTGGGATGCGTGTTTGACAGGGAAAAGAATGACGTCGGGCTGGCGATAGTCCGATCGGACTATCGCCAGCCGGGGCGCCCGACGGTCGCCGGGCGCGAAAAAATCAGGTGAGGGAACTCAGCGCAAGATCGTAGGCGCCCTGCAGTTCGGCTTCGCTGCCGGCTTCCATGCGCAGGTTGCGGACCAGTCCGTCCTTCAGGCCGTAGATCCAGCCGTGGACGCGCACGTCCTGGCCGCGCGCCCAGGCTTCGCGGACGACCGTGGTTTCGCAGACGTTCATCGCCTGCTCGATCACGTTCAGTTCGCACAGGCGGTCTTCCTGAAGTTCGCCGGCGCCGACCGCTTCGAGCAGACCGCGGTGCTTGTTGCGCACGTGCTGCACGTTGCGCAGCCAGTTGTCGATCAGACCGAAGCGCATGTCGTGCAGTGCGGCGCGCACGCCGCCGCAGCCGTAGTGACCGACCACCAGGATGTGCTTAACCTTGAGCACATCGACCGCGTACTGCATGACCGACAGGCAGTTCAGGTCGGTCTGCACCACGACGTTGGCGACATTGCGGTGTACGAACACCTCACCCGGAATCAGCCCGACGATCTGGTTGGCCGGCACCCGGCTGTCGGAACAGCCTATCCACAGATATTCAGGCGCCTGCAGCGTGGCCAGCCGCTCGAAGAACTGCGGGTCGTCGGCACGCATGCGTTCGGCCCAGCGGCGGTTTGCTTCGAATAGTTGATCAGTTTTCTTCAGTGTCATGGTGTCCTCGCATCAGGCGGGATTATATCTTTCCCGCCCTCGCGAGGCGCCATCAGCCGCCGCGATGGATCACGGCGGATCACTGTGCTGCGCGGCGGTATCAGCCGGCGGTGACGACCAGCCGGTTGTCGATGCCGGTCACGCCCTTGACCGAAGCCGCCAGTTCGGCGGCGCGGGCGCGTGCCGCTTCGGTCGGCGCCGGTCCGCTCAGCGTCACCTTGCCGTCAGTGGTATCGACGTCGATCTTCAGCGCGCTCAGATCGGGGTCGCCGGCGATGCGCGCGGCAACGTTGGCGGTGATTGTCGCGTCGTCGATCTTTTCCCCCATGCGCTCGGCGGCCGACTCGACGGAGGCCTTGGCATCGGCTGCTGCAACTTCGGCGCGGGCCTGCGCGCTGTCGAGCGAACTTTCGGCCTTGGCGCCCATTTCGTCGGCCTTCTTCTCGGTCTGCGAAATGGCGGAATCGAGCTTCTGGCCGACGGTCGCGTTGTCGGTGGATTCGCCGCAGGCGGCCAGCGTCAGCGCCAGCGCGGTGGCGGTGGCCAGGCGGACGGCAGGCTTCAGCAGCGTGGAACGGGTGGCGGTATTCTGCATGGCAGTTCTCCTGTTGCGATGAAGAGGATGGCGTTCAGCCATGACGAAACTCTAGTTGCTCGCCGCGCGCCGGCCTGTCGGTGAGGTGGTCGGGTGCTGTAGGACGATGCGGACCGCGCCCGCTGACTCAGGCAGCCGGCGCTGTGGTCAAATCGCGGCTGTCCCAACGCCAGAACGCCGACATGAGCGCCGTCCGCTACCGCATCACGCCCATCCATCCCGAAGCCCATCTGTTCGAGGTCGAACTCGACATCGACAAGCCGGCGGCCGACGGCCAGCTGCTGTCCCTGCCGGCCTGGATACCCGGCAGCTACATGATCCGCGAGTTCGCCCGCCACATCGTGCGCATCGACGCGCGCGACGGCGTGCGCGCCGTCCCGCTGACCAAGCTGGACAAGCACACCTGGCGCGCCGCACCGTGTGACGGCGCGCTGCGCGTGCGCTACGAGGTGTATGCCTGGGACCTGTCGGTGCGCGCCGCTCACCTCGACACCACGCACGGCTTCTTCAACGGCAGCAGTGTTTTCCTGATGGTGCATGGCTGTGAACAGCAGCCCTGCGAGATCGACATCCGTCCGCCGGCCGGTCGCGCCTACAAGGAATGGCGCGTCGCGACGACGCTGCCCGAGGCAGGCGGCCGCAGCGGCGCCAAGCGTCACGGCTTCGGTGTGTACCGGGCGGCCAGCTACGACGAACTGATCGACCACCCGGTCGAGATGGGTGAGTTCGCGCTGTACGAATTCAAGGCATGCGGCGTGCCGCACGAGTTGGTGGTGACCGGCCGTCATGACATCGACGCCGCACGGCTGTGCGCCGACCTGAAGCGTGTCTGCGAATGGCAGATCCGGTTGTTCGGCGAACCGGCGCCGTTCGAGCGCTACGTCTTCCTCGTGATGGCGGTCGGCGACGGCTACGGCGGACTCGAACACCGCTCCAGCACCGCGCTGCTGTGCTCGCGCAACGACCTGCCGGCGCCCGGCGCCGCCGCGATGAGCGATGCCTACCGCGGCTTCCTCGGTCTGTGCAGCCATGAGTACTTCCATTCGTGGAACGTGAAGCGCATCAAGCCGGCCGCCTTCGTGCCCTACGACCTCAGGGTCGAGAACTACACGCGGCTGCTGTGGGCCTTCGAGGGCTTCACCTCCTATTACGACGACCTGGCGCTGGTGCGCTCGGGCGTCATCACGCAGGACGACTACCTGAAGCTGCTCGGCAAGACCGTGACCCAGGTGATGCGCGGCAGCGGCCGGCTCAAGCAGAGCGTGGCCGACTCGTCCTTCGATGCCTGGATCAAGTATTACCGCCAGGACGAGAACGCGCCGAACGCCATCGTCAGCTACTACGCCAAGGGCGCGCTGGTGGCGCTTGCGCTGGATCTCACGCTGCGCAGCAAGAGCCGCGGCGCGGTGTCGCTGGACGACGTGATGCGCAGGCTCTGGGCCGATCACGGACTGAGTGGGCAGGGCGTGCCGGAAGATGGCATACGCCGGGCGGCCGAAGCGGTCAGCGGCATGAAGCTCAAGCGCTTCTTCGACGAGGCGACCGAGGGCACGGATGATCTGCCGCTGGACAGGCTGCTGCACGCGGTCGGTCTCGACCTCGCGTTCGAAGCCGCCGGCAGCACGCCGGTGCTCGGCGTGAAGACCGCGAACGACGGCGACAACGTGAAGCTCACGCAGGTGCTGGACCACGGCGCCGCCCAGCGCGCCGGGCTGTCGGCCGGCGACGTGCTGGTCGCGCTGGACAATCTGCGCATCACGGCCAGCTCGCTCGACACGCTGCTCAAGCGTCGCAATGCCGGCGACGAGGTGAAGATCCACGCCTTCCGGCGCGACGAACTGATGAAGTTCCGCGTGCGGCTGGACGCGCCGCCGGTGGATCAGGCGAAGATCGGCCCCGCGGTACGCGCCAGTGCGGCGGCGAAGGAGTTACTGAAGCAGTGGCTGGGTCGGGGCTGAGGCCTCGGTCGGTGTGCGTTCGCGCTCTGCCTCCCGGGGTAGTCGGCGCTCGACCATCGCGTCGCGGCCAAGGCCGCTCCCACAGGGGAGGCACCCGACCCGCCGCCGAAGCCGGGGCCGGGGTTCTGTGGGAGGGGTCTTCTGACCCCGACAGCGGCTGGAAGCGAAGCCGCGATCAGCATCCACCGCCTGGCGGTAAAGGCTGATCACCGCAGAAGTGCGCCGGCTGAGCCTGCAAGACCAGGGTTCCTGTGGGAGCGAGCTTGCTCGCGATGCCGCCGGTGATCGGCCGCAGACCCCGCAGTCGACCGCGGCGACGTGTCAGCGCCCCAGCTTGCGCGCCGCGCTGAGCACGATCATCCCGAGGCCGGCCAGCATCATGGCCCAGTCGTCCGGTTCGGGCACAGCCGGCGTGAGGCCGATGTCCAGCGTGAAGCGGTCGCCGGCGCTCAGGCCGGAGAAGGCGATGCGCCAGTCGCTGGTGTCCGCATCCATGAACGGATTGCCGAGGTAGAACTCGGTGGCCGGATCGCCCACCAGGGTCAGCGCACCCAGCGTGAGGCTGGACAGAGGATAGGTGGTCGGCCATGGCGACTGGACGTGAGCGTCGCGGAGATCGCCGTTAAGCGTCGTGAATTGAGCGCCGGTGGCCTGAATGAACTGCGCATTGCCCAGCGTGAGGCTCAGCGAGCCGATGCCCCAGCCGCTCACTTCGCGGACGAGCGCGTTGAAATCCACGCCGCCGGCGGTGATGTCGTCGGCGTCGATGATGAACGACAGGCTGATCGGCGAGGTGTTCAGCAGCGAGAGGTCCAGCGACACCAGCGACGGCGTGCTGAAGGAATCATCCAGCAGATTGCCGTTCAGCGACGACGAATCCAGTGTGACGGCGTAAGCGGGCAGGGCGGTGACGAGGGCTGCGGCGAGGGCGATCAGTGAAGCTTTCATTGCGTACTCCGAAGTTCGGTGTTGCGACGCAAGATAGGCAGTGCATGTGACAGAGGCATGTCGCCGCGTTGATCACGCGTTCAACAATCCGTCATCGACCTGTCACCGGCGCTCACCACACTCCGCGGCAACTTCTTCCGCCTGGAGCTTCCGCGATGTCCCGCAACGTCTTCTCCCGCCGCGACTTCATGCGTGGCATCGGCGCCGGTGCGCTGGCCGGTTCCGCCGTCGTGCGCTCGGCCACTGCGCTGGCGGCGACCGACAGCCTGTTCCAGCACGGCGTCGCCAGCGGCGATCCGCTGTCCGACCGCGTCATCATCTGGACCCGCGTGTCGCCGACCCGGCCGGGCACCGTTGCCGTGATGTGGGAGGTGGCGCTGGACGCGCGCTTCAGCCGCATCATCCGGCGCGGCCGCGTGCTCACCGGCGAGGACATCGACTACACGGTGAAGGCCGACGTGCTTGGCCTGCCGGCTGCTGCGCGGCTCTACTACCGCTTCCGCGCCGACGGCCAGCTTTCGCCGGTCGGCCGCACGCGCACGCTGCCGGCAGGTGCGGTCGAACAGGTCAAGCTGGCGGTGTTTTCCTGTTCCAACTACCCGGCCGGCTATTTCCACGTCTATGCCGAGGCGGCCAGGCTGGACGACCTGCACGCGGCGATCCATCTGGGCGACTACATCTACGAGTACCCGCGCGGCGGCTACGCCTCGGGTGACGCAGCGGCGCTGGGCCGCGTGTCCGAGCCGGCCGGCGAAATACTGACGCTGGACGACTACCGCATCCGTCACGCGCAGTACCGCACCGACCCCGACCTGCAGGCGCTGCACGCCGCGCTGCCGGTGATTGCCGTGTGGGACGACCACGAAATCGCCAACGACAGCTGGCACGACGGTGCAGAGAATCACAGCGAAGGCCTCGAAGGCCTGTTCACCGAGCGGCGCGCGGCCGCGATCAAGGCCTATCACGAGTGGATGCCGACGCGCGTCGCCGATCCGGCGCAGCCCGAGCGCATCTACCGCAGCTTCCGCTTCGGCAACCTGCTGTCGCTGCACATGCTGGATACCCGCGTCATCGGCCGCGACCGGCAGATGGACTATGCCGACTACTTCGGCGCCACCGGTTTCGACGGCGCGCGCTTCGCCGCCGATCTGGCCGACCCGAACCGCACGCTGCTGGGCGCCGAACAGAACGACTGGCTGGGCCTGCAACTGGCGCAGTCCGACACCACCTGGGACCTGCTCGGACAGCAGGTGCTGATGGGCCGCATGAACATTCCGGCACCGCTGGTGCTGGGCCAGATCAGTTTTTCGGCCTACAGCGCACTGGTGGTGAAGGCGCAGACGGCACCGGCCACGCTGACGCCGCAGGAGCAGGCGGTGCTCGCGCAGCCGGCGATTCCGTACAACCTCGACGCCTGGGACGGTTATGCGGTCGCACGCGAAATGGTGCTCGGCACCGCGCGGGCGCTGGACAAGAATCTGGTCGTGCTGTCAGGCGACACGCACAACGCCTGGGCCAGCGACCTGGCGGACTACGCCGGCCGCGCGGTCGGCGTCGAGTTCGCGACACCCGGCGTGACCTCGCCCGGTTTCGAGGAGTACTTTCCGAGCGAGAACCCGCTGGCCGTCGCTGCCGGCCTGACGCAGATCATCGGTCCGCTGCAGTACGCCGACACAGCGCGCCGCGGCTTCATGATTGTCACCGCGACGCAGGACGCCTGCCGCTGTGAGTGGCGTTACGTCAGCACGGTGAAGAGCCACAGCTATGTGCTGCAGCAGGGGCCGGCGCTGAAGGTGCTGCCGGGCGCGGCAAACCGGAAGCTGATGCCGGCGTGACAGATGTCCGGGGCGCGGCACGCTGGTGGAGCCGCTCCCCGGACGGAAGCTCAGGGTCGAGGTGGCGGCGCGTCTGCGACCTTCTTCGGCTGGAACAGCTTCACCAGCGCGCTGCCGGCGATGCCCATCAGCAGCATCATGCCGGCGCCGATCAGCCACACCGTCCATACGATGAAGCCAAGCAGGCCGCGCAGGTCCGGCGTCTGCTGCAGCCAGGCCTGGATTTCCGGGCCGGCGTCGAGCAGCCAGGCGCGGCTTTCGTCCAGCCAGTCCTGCGGCAGCCAGGGAGCGAGCCAGACCGGCGGTCGCAAGCTGTCCAGCCACAGCGGCCATTCGGCCAGCGCGTTGGCGCTCCAGCCGGGCCAGTTCAGCACGGAGTCGGCGGTCCAGGCCATCAGCGTCCAGACGCCGACGACCAGCGCGACGAAGATCCAGATCACGGCGTGAGCCATTGCGGTGTCCTCAGAGCAGTTTTTTCAGTGCGTACAGCGCGTCCAGTGCCTCGCGCGGGCTGAGGCTGTCTGGGTCGAGCGCGGCCAGTGCATCGACCGCCGCGTGCGACGGCAGTTCGGGCGGTGGTGGCGCGGGTGCGAACAGGTCGGCCTGCGGACCGGCGTTGATGCGGCTGGCTTCGAGCTGCTGCAGCGCGCGTCGGGCGTCGCGGATCACCGTACCCGGAACGCCGGCCAGCGCGGCCACCTCGATACCGTAGGACTGCGAGGCCGGGCCTTCCTCAATTGCGTGCAGAAACACGATGCGGCTGCCGTGCTCGACCGCGTCGAGGTGCATGTTGGCGCAGCTCGGGTGGGTCTGCGCGAGCTGGGTCAGTTCGAAGTAGTGGGTGGCGAACAGAGTCCAGCTGCGGTTGCGCGTCAGCAGGTGGCGGGCGATCGACTGCGCGAGCGCCACGCCGTCGAAGGTGGACGTGCCGCGGCCGATCTCGTCCATCAGCACCAGGCTGCGCTCGGTTGCGCCGTGCAGGATGCCGGCCGCTTCCGTCATTTCGACCATGAAGGTCGAGCGGCCGGAGGCCAGGTCGTCCGAGGCGCCGATGCGGGTGTGTATGGCGTCGAGCGGCCCCAGCCGCACCGCGCGCGCCGGCACCGGGCAGCCGCAGTGGGCCAGTAGCGCGATCAGCGCCACCTGTCGCATATAGGTCGACTTGCCGCCCATGTTCGGGCCGGTGATCAGCAGCATGCGGCGCGCGTCATGCATCGCCGTGTCGTTGGCGATGAAGTTTTCGATCTGCTGTTCGACCACCGGGTGACGGCCGCGCTCTATCGTGATCTCGGGCTCGTCGACGAACTGCGGGCGGCAGTAGTCGTGGCGCTGGGCGGCGCGGGCGAAAGCGATCAGGCCATCCAGTTCAGCCAGCGCACGGGCGATGTCGCCGAGCAGCGGCAATTCGGGCGCCAGCGCGTCGAGCAGCTGTTCGTACAGGAATTTCTCGCGCGAGGTGGCGCGATCCGCGGCCGACAGTGCGCGGTCCTCGAAAGCCTTCAGTTCGGGCGTGATGTAGCGCTCGGCATTCTTCAGTGTCTGCCGGCGGCGATAGTCGTCCGGGACGCGCTCGACGTGGGCGTGCGTGACCTCGATGTAGAAGCCATGCACGCGGTTGTACTCGACCTTCAGGTTGGCGATGCCGGTGCGGCTGCGCTCGCGCGCTTCCAGCGCCAGCAGGAACTCGCCGCAGTTGTCCTGCAGGCCGCGCAGTTCGTCCAGCTCGGCGTCGAAACCGGCGCGCATGACGCGACCGTCGCGCAGCTGCGCCGCTGGCTCGTCCATGATGGCGCGGGCGAGCAGGTCGCTGGCGGCCAGCGGCTGCGCCAGTGTGGCGCGCGCCTGGTCGAGCAGGCCGCGATCGAGCGGAACCGCTTCGGCAATGGAAGGCAGCTTCGCCAGCGAATCGCGCAGGCTGGACAGGTCGCGCGGCCGCGCAGTGCGCAGTGCGACCCGCGCGGCGATGCGCTCGATGTCGGCGATGCCGCGCAGCGCGTCGTGCACGCGGTCGGCGCGGTCGGTGTCGCGCAGCGCGGCGACGGCCTCCTGCCGCGCGTCGGCGCGTGCGCGTTCGCGCAGCGGGTGGTGCAGCGCGCGGCGCAGCCAGCGCGAGCCCATCGAGGTGGCGCAGGTATCGAGCAGCGACAGCAGCGTCGGTGACGCCTCGCCGCGCAGGGTTTCGGTCAGCTCGAGATTGCGCCGGGTGGCCGCGTCCATGCGCAGCCAGTTCGAATCGTGCTCGACCGCAAGCGTCGTGACGTGCGCCAGCGCCCGCTGCTGCGTCGCCTGCGCGTAGCTGAAAAGCGCGCCACAGGCGGCCAACGCGATCGGCACCTCGGCAACGTCGAAGGCGGCGAGGTCGCGGCTGCCGAAGTGCTCGCACAGCAGACGGGTCGCCTCGGTCACGTCGAACTGCCAGGCACTGCGCGGTGTGACCGCCCAGCCGCCCTCGGGCGCATTCGCCACGTCGGCGACCAGCAGTTCGGCCGGGCGCAGGCGGTCGAGCAGCGACGGCAGCACGTTGGCCGCCACTTCGGTCAGTTTCAGTTCGCCGCTTGCAAGGTTGAGCCAGGCGACTCCGGCACGGGCCCGCTCGACGTGCAGCGCCATCAGCAGCGAGTCGGCACGCTCGTCGAGCAGGCTGGCGTCGGTCAGCGTGCCCGGCGTGACGATGCGCGAAATGGCACGCTCGACCGGGCCCTTCGAGGTGGCCGGATCGCCGATCTGTTCGACGATGACCACCGACTCGCCCATCTTCACCAGCCGCGCGAGGTATTGCTCGACGGCGTGGAAGGGCACGCCGGCCATCGGAATCGGTTGCCCTGCCGACTGGCCGCGGTGGGTCTGCGTGATGTCGAGCAGCCGCGCGACGCGGATCGCGTCTTCGAAGAACAGCTCGTAGAAATCCCCCATGCGGTAGAACACCAGCAGATCGGGGTGCTGCCTTTTGAAGCCGAGATACTGCTGCATCATCGGCGTGTGGCCCGAAAGGTCTTTGTTGTCCATGTGAAACGAAGGTGCGGGCGGGGTCCGCGTGCCGAGTGGCAGGCGGAACGGACCGGCGATTGTATCGGCTCACCGCGATCCGGCGCGATGACGATAGGAATGTTGCGGCGCAGTATTAAAGTTGGGAATATTTCCCGCCGATATAGATGACTGATTTCAATTACTTACGGAGTCGTCATGTTCGCCAACTGGACTTTGCGAAGCAAGATGCTGGCGGTGGGCGCGGCCGCATTGGCCGGTATGCTCATGATCGGCGTCATCGGCGCCTTCGAGATGCGCAGCGCCGCGCACGAGCAGCGCATGCAATTGTTACGCGCGCTGGTCGAATCGACGCGCACACAGATCGGCTATTACGAGCAGTTGGCGAAGGACGGCAAGCTGACGCGCGAGCAGGCACAGGCGCAGGCGCGTGAGGCCCTGCGCAACGTGCGCTTCCAGCAACGCGAGTACTTCTTCATCTACAGCTCGGACGGCATGAACGTGCTGCATCCGACGCAGCCGCACCGCGAGGGCAAGCCCTTCATCGCCGAGAAGGACAAGCTCGGCAAACTGTTCGTCGCCGACATCGTGAGAGCCGGCCAGGCCGGCGGCGGCTTCGTCGATTACCACTTCCCGCGCCCCAACGAGACCGAGGCCGTGCGCAAGGTAGCCTACGTCGCCCCGGTGCCGGACTGGCAGTGGGTGGTCGGCACCGGGCTCTACGTCGATGACGTGGAAGCCGACTTCCGCGAGGATCTTGCGATCAATCTTGGCATCGTTGCCCTGCTTGCCGGCCTCGTGCTGGCGCTGGTGATCGCGATCGGCCGCTCGGTCATGAGACAGGTCGGCGGCGAGCCGGCGGTGGCTGTCCAGGCGATGAAGAAGGTGGTCGAGGGCGATCTGCGCGCGGGGATTGGTAATGCGCCGGCCGGCAGCATGCTGGCGGAGCTGGACACGCTGATCTCCCGGCTGCGCAATACGGTGTCCGAGATCAGCGCCGGCGCGCAGAAGGTGGGCGCTGCCACCGCCGACATCAGTGCTACCTCGCGCCAGGTTGCAGGATCGGCGCAGCAGCAGACCGACTCCACACAGACGATGGCGGCCGCGATGGAAGAGCTGACGGTGAGCATCACCCACATCTCCGAAAATGCCGGCGAGACCGAGAGGCAGTCGATCGAGTCGTCGGAAATGGCCGTGGCGGGTGAACGGCAGGTGCACGAAGCGGCGGAGGAAATGCGTTCGCTGGCCGACGCGGTGGTGCAGGCGAGCGAGCGTATCGCCTCGCTGAGCGCTCGTGCCAACGAGGTGGGCGGCATCGCGACGGCGATCAACGACATTGCCGCGCAGACCAATCTGCTGGCACTGAATGCCGCTATCGAGGCGGCGCGTGCCGGCGAGCAGGGCAGGGGCTTCGCGGTGGTGGCCGACGAAGTGCGCAAGCTGGCCGAGCGCACGACTCAGGCGACGCTGCAGATCGGTCAGACGGTCAGTGCGATACGCGGGGAAAGCGAAGCGGCGGTCAGTGCGATGGATGCGGCTTCCGAGCGGGCGCGCAACAGCGTGAACTCCGCCGAACAGTCGGCCGACATGCTGCGCCGGATCGCCGAGGGCGCGACCCGCGCCCGCGAACTGGTGGCCGAGGTGGCCAACTCGACACGCGAACAGGGCATCGCCAGCAACAGCCTGGCGGGTCAGATAGAACAGGTGGCGCAGATGGTCGAGGCGACCAGCCAGGGCATGCACGCCACCGCCACTGCGACGGAAGAGCTGACCCGGGTGGCGGGCGACCTCACTAGCGTCGTGTCGCGCTTCCGCTGCTGACGGGTGTGTCCGGCCGGCCCGTCGGGCCGGCCGTCGTTCAGCCGCGCAGGGCTTCGGTCAGGTGCGGTTCGATGGCCTGCAGGATGGCCGGGTAGATGCGCGGCGTGGCGGCGACCAGATTGCCGCTTTCCATATAGCCGGTTTCACCCTGCAGATTGCCGACCAGGCCGCCGGCTTCGCTCACCAGCAAGCTGCCGCCGGCGATGTCCCACGGCGACAGGCCGATCTCGAAGAAGCCGTCGAAGCGGCCGCAGGCGACGTAGGCCAGATCGAGCGCTGCAGCGCCCGGGCGGCGCAGACCAGAGGTCTTTTCCATCAGCGACTTGAACATGCCCAGATAGGCATCGACGTGGTCCCACACGCGGTAGGGGAAGCCGGTGCCAAGCAGTGCCTCACCCAGCTTGGCGCGGCGCGACACGCGGATGCGGCGGTCGTTCAGGAAGGCACCGCGGCCACGGCTGGCGGTGAACATCTCGTTGCGCACCGGATCGAACACGACGGCCGACTGCATCTGGCCGCGGTGTTCGAGCGCGATCGATACGGCGTACTGCGGCATGCCGTGGATGAAGTTGGTGGTGCCATCCAGCGGATCGATGATCCAGCGGTACTCCGACTCGGGGCCGGACTCGCCGCTCTCCTCGGCTAGAATGGCGTGGTCCGGATAGGCCTCGCGCAGGATGCCGACGATGGCGTCTTCAGCGGCACGGTCGACCTCGGTCACGAAATCGTTCTGGCGTTTGCTGCTGACCTTCAACAGGTCCACATCCTGGCTGGCCCGGGTAATGATCTGACCCGCACGGCGGGCGGCCTTGACGGCGGTGGTGAGCGTCGGATGCATGAATGTCTCTGTACGCGGACCTTGTGGCCCGCATCTCGGCAGGAAAACCCTGCATTCTAATATGAACCTGAAAGCCTCAGTTGACCGCTTGGCATCCGTGCGAGGCGGAGGCCTCTCATGAACCCGTTCGCTTCTCTCGACCGCGTGCGCGTGGTCATGTCGCACACCACCCATCCGGGCAATATCGGCGCCTGTGCGCGAGCGATGAAGGTGATGGGGCTGTCGCGCCTCTATCTGGTCAATCCGAAGCACTTCCCGCACGAGGACGCGGTGGCGATGAGTTCCGGCGCGACCGACGTGCTCGACAACGCGGTGGTTGTGGACAGCATCGAGGCCGCGCTCGCCGGCACCGTTGCACAAGCAGCGCTGACCGCGCGACGGCGCGAAATGGCGCTGCCGGTGCGCGACGTGCGCTCGGCTGCCACCGAACTGGCCACGCTGCTGGCGGGCAGCGATGCAGAGGTGGCGCTGGTGTTCGGTACCGAAAGCTCGGGCCTCACCAACGAGGAGGTGGCAATGTGTTCGCTGCCGGTCACCATTTCGACCAGTGAAACCTACCGCTCGCTCAATGTCGCGGCCGCCGCCCAGATCATGTGCCACGAGCTGCGCATGGCGGTCGGTGGCGCCGTGCTGCCGGCCGAAGCGCCCCCCGAGCTTGCGCCGCACGAGGGCCTGGAAAGCCTGTACGCGCTGTTCGAGCAGCTGATGCTGGAATCCGGTTTCCTCGACCGGGTGAATCCGGGCCGCGCAATGCCGCGTCTGCGTCGTCTGTTCGGCCGGGCCCAGGTCGAGGCGGAGGAGTTGCACCTGATGATGGGCGCGCTCAAAGCCATCGGAGGCAAGAAGCCACGCGCCCCGGAGCGGTAGCGAACTTCGCAGGTGCACAAAAACCGACTAAAATTCTCGGGTTTCAACCGTCCGGCAGCGCTGCCGGCGCTTCCCACAAGGAAAGACGATGTTCCAACGCCTGCGCGAAGACGTTGCCAGCGTGCTCGACCGTGACCCGGCCGCCCGCTCCGCCTTCGAAGTGCTGACCTGCTATCCGGGCATTCACGCGCTGTTCATCCATCGCATGGCCAACGCCTGCTGGCGCCGTGGTTTCCTGTGGCTCGGCCGCTTCCTGTCGCACATCGGCCGTGTGCTGACCGGCATCGAAATCCACCCGGGGGCGACCATGGGGCGACGCGTGTTCATCGATCACGGCATGGGTGTGGTGATCGGCGAGACGGCCGTGGTGGGCGACGAATGCACGATCTATCAAGGGGTTACGCTGGGCGGAACTTCGCTGTACCGCGGTGCGAAGCGCCATCCGACCTTGGGTCGTGGTGTCGTCATCGGGGCCGGTGCGCAGGTGCTGGGTGGTTTCGATGTCGGTGACGGCGCCAAGATCGGCTCCTGTGCGGTGGTCGTGAAACCGGTGCCGGCCGGCGCGACGGCCGTCGGCAACCCGGCGCGGATCATCGAGGCGACCGCACCCGGTGTCGAGGACGAGAAGAAGCGGCGTGCCGAACAGGCTGGTTTCACCGCCTACGGCGTCACCCGCGACATGGAAGATCCTATGGCCAAGGCGCTCACCGCGCTGGTCGATCACGCGCTGGAAAGCGACCGCCGCATCGAGTGCCTGCTGCAGAAACTCGAACGCGCAGGCATACAGCTCGACGACGAGGCCAAGGAAGAAATGGCCGACCACTCGCACGTCGATCTGGACAAGATCCGTACGAATTGTTGACTGAACTTGTCGGGAATTATAAAGTCGACTGAAATGATCGGGAATTGAACCGGCCTTTTCCGGTTCGCCGATGTCCCGGCTGATTTCAGGAGCCCACGCGATGAGACTGACCACCAAAGGACGCTTCGCAGTCACTGCGATGCTCGACCTCGCCCTGCGGCAGGAAAACGGTCCGGTCACGCTGTCCGGCGTGGCCGAGCGCCAGCGCATCAGCCTGTCCTACCTCGAACAGCTGTTCGGCAAGCTGCGCCGCCAGGAACTGGTGGCCAGCGTGCGTGGCCCGGGCGGTGGCTACTGTCTGGCGCGCGACGCGCGCACGATCTCGGTGGCGCAGATCATCATCGCGGTGGACGAGCCGCTCGACGCGACCCAGTGCGGCGGCAAGGAAAACTGTCTGGACGAACACCGCTGCATGACGCACGACCTGTGGTCCAACCTCAGTCGTCACATGTTCGATTACCTCGACTCGATCAATCTGCACGATCTGATGGTGCAGCAGCGTGAGCGCAACAGTCACAAGGTGGTGCTGCACGACCACGCGCCGCGTACCTGTTCGACCGAGCCGGCGAGCGTGCAGGCCTGATCATGTTTGCGCCGGTCTACCTCGACCATAACGCCAGCACGCCGCTGCTCGATGCGGTGCGCGAGGCGATGCTGCCCTGGCTCGGCGTGCGTTTCGGCAATGCGTCGAGCCGCCACGAGTACGGCCGCGCAGCCCGCCGCGCGATCGATGACGCGCGGGCGCAGGTGGCGGCCGCCGTGAAGGCGCACCCGACCGAGGTGGTATTCACCAGCGGTGGTTCGGAAGCGAACAACCTGTTTATCAAGGGCGCTGCGGCCCGCATGAAGCCGGGTGTGATCGCGGTGTCGGCGATCGAGCACCCGTGCGTGCGCGAACCGGCGCGCCAACTCGTGCGCAGCGGCTGGGAACTGGCCGGCATCGCGGCCGACACGCAGGGCAGGGTGCTGGTCGATACGCTGGACCCGCGCGCGGCGCTGGTGTCGGTGATGGCGGCGAACAACGAAACCGGCGTGTTGCAGGACATTCCTGCCTTCGCGGCCGCGGCCAAGCGCAGTGGCGCCTGGCTGCACAGCGATGCCGTACAGGCGCTGGGCAAGATTGAACTGGATTTCCGCGCGCTGGGCGTGGCAGCGATGACGCTGTCGGCGCACAAGATTGGCGGTCCTCAGGGTGCGGGTGCACTGGTGCTGGACAAGCGGGTCGATATCGAGCCGCTGATCGCCGGAGGCGGCCACGAGCGCGGCCTGCGCTCCGGCACCGAGAACATCGCGGCCATCGTCGGTTTCGGCGTGGCCTGCGAACAGGCGGTTGCCGCGCTCGGCGCCCGGCGCGACGCGATGCAGGCGCAGCGTGCGCGCATCGAGGGCTGCGTGGCGGCGCTCGGTGGCGTCGTGTTCGGTGCGCAGGCCGATCGCTTGCCCAACACCTGCTATTTCGCGCTGACGGGCATCGATGGCGAAACCCTGGTCGGCAAGCTCGATCGAGCCGGTTTCGCGGTGGCCAGCGGGGCTGCCTGTTCCAGCGCTTCGCCCGAACCGTCGCGCACGCTGACGGCGATGGGCGTCGAGGCGGAACTGGCGCGCGGCGCGGTGCGGGTGAGCGTCGGCGCGGCGACGACGATGCAGGACGTGGATGATTTTTGCAGCGCGCTGGTGCGGGTCGCGGACGAACTCCGCGGGCTGCGGGCGATGGCTGCGGCGTGATGAAGTGAACAAGGACCTGATGGAGTCGATGACATGCTGAAATTCCCGATCTACCTCGACTACTCGGCGACCACGCCGGTCGATCCGCGCGTGGCGGCCAAGATGATTCCCTGGCTGACCGAGCACTTCGGCAACCCGGCGTCGCGCAGCCATGCCTACGGCTGGGAAGCGGAAGCCGCGGTCGAGGAGGCGCGCGAACAGGTGGCCAAGCTGGTCAATGCCGACCCGAAGGAGATCGTCTGGACCTCGGGGGCGACCGAGTCGAACAACCTCGCCATCAAGGGCGCGGCGCATTTCTACTCGGGCAAGGGCAAGCACATCATCACGATGCGCACCGAACACAAGGCGGTGCTCGATACCTTCCGCGAACTCGAACGCGAAGGCTTCGAGGCCACCTATCTCGATCCGAAGGACGACGGTCTGATCGATCTGGACGTGTTCCGCGCCGCACTTCGCCCGGACACAGTGCTGGTATCCATCATGTTCGTGAATAACGAGATCGGCGTCATTCAGCCGATCGCCGAGATCGGTGAGATCTGCCGCGAGAAGGGCATCATCTTCCACGTCGACGCCGCTCAGGCGACCGGCAAGGTGGCGATCGACCTCGACAAGCTGAAGGTCGACCTGATGAGCTTCTCGGCGCACAAGACCTACGGCCCGAAGGGCATCGGCGCGCTGTACGTGCGGCGCAAGCCGCGCATCCGTCTGGAAGCGCAGATGCACGGCGGTGGTCACGAGCGTGGCCTGCGTTCGGGCACGCTGGCGACGCACCAGATCGTCGGCATGGGCGAGGCCTTCCGCATCGCACGCGAGGAAATGGGCGCCGAGAACGAGCGCGTGCGCATGCTGCGCGACCGTCTGCTCAAGGGTCTGCAGGACATCGAGGCGACCTATGTGAACGGCGACCTGGAAGCGCGCGTGCCGCACAACCTGAACATCAGCTTCGCCTACGTCGAAGGTGAGTCGCTGATCATGGCGATCAAGGAAGTGGCGGTGTCTTCCGGCTCGGCCTGTACTTCTGCCAGCCTGGAACCGTCGTACGTGCTGCGTGCCCTCGGGCGCGAGGACGAGCTGGCGCACAGCTCGATCCGCTTCTCGATCGGCCGCTTCACCACCGAAGAGGAAGTCGACTTCACCATCGATCTGCTCCACCGCAAGATCGGCAAGCTGCGCGAACTGTCGCCGCTGTGGGAAATGGTGCAGGAAGGTGTGGATCTGAATACCGTGCAGTGGGCTCATCACTGAGCGCAGACCACTGAGGGGGCGCCTTCGGGCGCGTCCGGGACAGACAGGAAGACAAGGAGAAAGACATGGCCTATAGCGACAAACTGCTCGACCACTACGAAAACCCCCGCAACGTCGGCTCCTTCGGCAAGGAAGACGACGACGTCGGCACCGGCATGGTCGGTGCGCCGGCCTGCGGCGACGTGATGAAGCTGCAGATCAAGGTCGGCGCGGACGGCATCATCGAGGACGCCAAGTTCAAGACCTACGGCTGCGGCTCGGCCATCGCGTCGAGTTCGCTGGTGACCGAATGGGTCAAGGGCAAGACGCTCGACCAGGCGATGGAGATCAAGAACACCGCCATCGCCGAGGAACTGGCACTGCCGCCGGTGAAGATCCACTGCTCCATCCTCGCCGAAGACGCGATCAAGGCGGCGGTCGAGGATTACCGCAAGAAGCACGGCGCTGTTGCGCCGGAGTCCGACGCAGCCTGAGACGAATGCTCCGATGCTCACTTCGTCCGCGGGACTATGCCGCCTCGGGGCGGACAGGCGGTCGGAACGTGGCGTTACGGATAACTGAGGAAACGCAAATGGGTGTCACACTGAGCGAGAAAGCGGCGAAGCACGTCGCCAACTACATCGCCAAGCGCGGTCGCGGTGTCGGCCTGCGCCTTGGCGTGCGTACCAGCGGCTGTTCGGGCATGGCCTACAAGCTTGAGTTTGCCGACGACTTCGCGGCGGACGATCTCATTTTCGAGAGCCATGGCGTCAAGGTACTGATCGACCCGAAAAGCCTGCCCTACCTCGAAGGAACCGAACTGGACTTCGTGCGCGAAGGCCTGAACGAGGGGTTCAAGTTCAACAACCCCAACGTGAAGGACGAGTGCGGCTGCGGCGAAAGCTTCAATGTCTGAGTCCACCGGCCTGCTGCCCGAAGCCGATCTGTTCAGCCGCGATCACTTCGCGCTGTTCGGTCTGCCGCGCCGCTTCGAGATCGACGAACGCGCGCTCGAATCGCGTTACCACGAGCTGCAGTCGGCGGCGCACCCTGACCGCCACGCGCACCGTGCGGAACAGGAGCGCCGGCTGTCGATGCAGTGGGCCACGCGCATCAACGAAGGTTACCGGCTGCTGCGCTCGTCGCTGTCGCGTGCGCGCTACCTGCTGGAACTGGAAGGCATCGATGTCGGCGCCGAGAACAACACGGCGATGCCGGCTGACTTCCTGATGCAGCAGATGGAATGGCGCGAGGCGCTGGACGAGGCGCGCGACGCGCGTGACGTCGATGCGCTGGACGCACTGGCGCGCAATCTGCGCCAGGCTCGCCGCGATGCCGAAACGCTGCTGGCCCGCCAGCTTGATGTCGACCACGACAGGGCTGCGGCTGCCGCCACCGTGCGTCGCATGATGTTCATCGCGAAGCTCGGCGAGGACATCGCCGAGGCACACGAAACACTGGAAAACTGATGGCCCTGCTGCAGATCGCCGAACCCGGCGAATCCACCGCGCCGCACCAGCATCGGCTGGCTGTGGGCATAGATCTGGGCACCACGAATTCACTGGTCGCCACCGTACGCAACAGCGTGCCGGTGGTGCTGAACGACGACAAGGGCCGCGCGCTGCTGCCCTCGGTCGTGCGCTATTTCGCCGACGGTCGCACTGTCGTCGGCCACGCCGCGCAGGCGGCGCAGGCGCAGGATCCGCGCAACACCATTGCCTCGGTCAAGCGTTTCATGGGGCGCGGTCTGGCCGACGTCGCGCACGTCGAGTCGATGCCCTACGTGTTCGAGGACGCGCCGGGCATGGTTCGCCTGCGTACGGCGCAGGGTGCGAAAAGCCCGGTCGAAGTGTCGGCCGACATCCTGCGCACACTGCGTGAGCGCGCCGAAGCCAGCCTGGGCGGTACGCTGACTGGCGCCGTCATCACGGTGCCCGCCTATTTCGATGACGCCCAGCGTCAGGCGACCAAGGACGCGGCGCGTGTGGCTGGCCTCGAAGTGCTGCGCCTGCTGAACGAGCCGACCGCCGCCGCCATCGCCTACGGCCTCGACAATGCCTCGGAGGGCATCTACGCGGTCTATGACCTCGGCGGTGGCACCTTCGACATATCGATCCTGAAGCTGTCGCGTGGCGTGTTCGAAGTGCTGGCGACCAGCGGTGACGCCGCGCTTGGCGGCGACGACTTCGACCATCGCGTTTATTGCTGGCTGATCGAAGCGTCGCGCATCGGCCCGCCGGGGCTGGAGGACATGCGCACGCTGTACATGGAAGCGCGTCGCGCCAAGGAAGTGCTCTCCGCACAGGACGCGGTGCACATCGGCCTCAAGCTCAGCGGTGGCGAGGAGATCGACGTCACGCTGACGCGCGATGCTTTCGCCGACATGACGAAGAAGCTGGTGGAAAAGACGCTGGCGCCGACCCGCAAGGCATTGCGCGACGCCGGTCTGTCGCCGGAAGACGTCAAGGGCGTCGTGATGGTCGGCGGCGCCACCCGCATGCCGCACGTGCAGCGTGCGGTGGGTGAGTTCTTCGGCCAGGAGCCGCTGACCAATCTCGACCCGGACAAGGTGGTCGCCATCGGCGCCGCCATCCAGGCCAATGTGCTCGCCGGCAACCGCAGCGCCGACGAGGACTGGCTGCTGCTCGACGTGATTCCGCTGTCGCTTGGACTGGAAACGATGGGCGGGCTGGTCGAGAAGATCATTCCTCGCAATTCGACGATTCCGACTGCGCGCGCGCAGGAATTCACCACGTTCAAGGACGGCCAGACGGCGATGGCCATCCACGTCGTGCAGGGCGAACGCGAGCGCGTGTCCGACTGCCGTTCGCTGGCCCGCTTCGAACTGCGCGGCATTCCGGCCATGGTGGCCGGCGCGGCGCGCATCCGTGTCAGTTTCCAGGTCGACGCCGACGGATTGCTCAGCGTGTCGGCGCGCGAGATGGGCACCGGCATCGAGGCGCGCATCGAGGTCAAGCCGAGCTACGGCCTGGGCGACGATGAAGTCACGCGCATGCTGCGCGAGGGCTTCGAGCACGCGCAGGAAGACATGAGCGCGCGCGCCCTGGCCGAACAGCGTGTTGAGGCGCAGCGTCTGGGCGAGGCGACGCACGCGGCGCTGGCCGCCGACGGCGATCTGCTGGATCCGGCCGAACGCGCCGCGATCGATGCGGTGCTGGTCGACCTGGCGAACGCCGCCGCTGGCGAGGACACCCCCGCAATCAAGAAGGCGATCGACGCGCTAGGCCGCAGCACCGACGAGTTCGCCGCCCGCCGCATGAACCGCAGCATCCAGCGTGCGCTGGCCGGTCGCAGCGTCGAATCACTGTAAGAAACCGAATTCCGAGACCCGCATGACCCAGATCGTCGTACTGCCCCATGTCGAACTGTGCCCCGAGGGCGCAGTGATCGAAGCCGCTCCCGGCACCACCATCTGCGACGCGCTGCTCGCCAACGGCGTCGAGATCGAGCATGCCTGCGAGAAGTCCTGCGCCTGCACCACCTGCCACGTCGTCGTGCGCGAGGGCTTCAACAGCCTGGCGGCAGCCGAGGAACTGGAAGAGGATCTGCTCGACAAGGCCTGGGGCCTGGAGCCGAACTCGCGCCTGTCCTGTCAGGCTGAGGTGGCGGACACTCCGCTGGTGGTCGAGATTCCGAAATACACCATCAACATGGTCAGCGAAGGAAAGAGGTAACAGCGATGAAATGGACTGATTCACGCGAGATCGCGATTGCGCTGACCGAGGCGCGGCCCGACGTCGATCCGCAGTACGTGCGCTTCACCGACCTGATGGAGTGGGTGATGGCGCTGCCCGGTTTCGACGACGATCAGAGCCGCTGCGGCGAAAAGATTCTGGAAGCCATCCAGCTGGCCTGGATAGACGAAGCGGATTGATGCAGCGCTGAGCGTTGCAGGGGGAGCGGGAGGGGCAGAAATGAAGGCGCAGTGTCGCCGGCAACTGTCCTGGTCAGCGCGCCGCGGTGTTCAAGGGCCGCCGCTTTTCCGGTAAACTGCGCATTTCCCGCTGCAGCGCAATACATGACCAAGTACGTATTCGTCACCGGTGGCGTGGTGTCCTCGCTCGGCAAGGGCATTGCAGCCGCCTCGCTGGGCGCGATTCTCGAATCGCGCTCCATCCGTGTCACCCACCTCAAGCTCGACCCCTACATCAACGTCGATCCGGGCACGATGAGCCCGTTTCAGCACGGTGAGGTCTTCGTCACCGAAGACGGGGCGGAAACCGATCTCGACCTCGGCCATTACGAGCGCTTCACCAGCGCCAAGATGGGCAAGCGCAACAACTTCACCACCGGCCAGATCTACGAGTCGGTGATCAAGAAGGAGCGCCGTGGCGAGTATCTGGGCAAGACGGTGCAGGTGATCCCGCACATCACCGACGAGATCAAGGCCTATGTGAAGCGTGGCGCCGAAGGCGCCGATGTTGCCATCGTCGAGGTCGGCGGTACGGTGGGCGACATCGAGTCGCTGCCCTTCCTCGAAGCGATCCGCCAGATGGGCATCGAAGAGGGTCGTGGCAACACCTGCTTCATGCACCTGACGCTGGTGCCCTACATCGCCACCGCCGGCGAACTGAAGACCAAGCCGACCCAGCACTCGGTCAAGGAACTGCGCGAGATCGGCATCCAGCCGGACATCCTGCTGTGCCGCTCCGACCGCGTCGTACCGGACGACGAACGGCGCAAGATCGCGCTGTTCACCAATGTGCTGCCGGAAGCGGTCATTTCGGTCACCGACGCCGACAGCATCTACAAGATCCCGGCCATGCTGCACAACCAGATGCTGGACGAGATCGTCTGTCACAAGCTGAACATCCTCGCCCGCGCGGCTGACCTCAGTGCCTGGACACGCCTGATCGACGCGCTGGAGCATCCGGAGCGCGACGTGGACATCGCCTTCGTCGGCAAATACGTCGACCTGACCGAGTCCTACAAGTCGCTGTCGGAAGCGCTGGTGCATGCCGGCATCCACACCCGCTCGCGCATCAACATCCACTACATCGATTCGGAAGCGATCGAGCGCGCCAGCGACGGCGGCCGCGCGCTGCTCGACCCGATGGACGCCATCCTGGTGCCCGGCGGCTTCGGTCGCCGCGGCGTCGAGGGCAAGATCGCCGCCATCCGCTATGCACGCGAGAACGGCGTGCCCTATCTGGGCATCTGCCTGGGCATGCAGCTGGCGGTGGTCGAATACGCGCGCAATGTGGCCGGCCTGACCGGTGCGCACAGTACCGAATTCGAGCGCAACGCGCCGCACCCGGTGATCGGCCTGATTACCGAGTGGATGAGTGCAGAGGGCAAGCTCGAGCGTCGCGACGAGTCGTCGGACATCGGCGGCACCATGCGTCTGGGCGGCCAGAACTGCAACCTCGCCGAAGGCAGCCTGGCGCGCGACATCTACGGCGCCGCGACCATCGTCGAGCGTCATCGTCACCGCTACGAGGTGAATAACCAGTACCTCGCCCAGCTCGAAAAGGTGGGTCTGCGCGTGTCCGGCCGTTCGCAGGACGCGACCGACCCGCTGTGCGAAATGATCGAACTGCCGGACCACCCGTGGTTCGTCGCCTGCCAGTTCCACCCCGAATTCACCTCGACGCCGCGCGCCGGCCATCCGCTGTTCTCCGCCTTCGCCCGCGCGGCCATCGCCCGCCAGGACGCTCGCGGGGCGGCCAAGCGGTCCGTGCGCAAGGTGACGGGCTAAGGAGATCGCCATGAAACTGTGCGGATTCGACGTCGGCCTCGACCAGCCCTTCTTCCTGATCGCCGGCCCCTGCGTGATCGAATCGCGCGAAATGGCCTTCGATACGGCTGGCAAGCTGAAGGAAATCACCGCCCGCCTGGGCATTCCCTTCATCTACAAGTCGTCCTTCGACAAGGCCAACCGCAGTTCGGGCAAGAGCTATCGCGGCCCGGGCATGGAAAAGGGCCTGGAAATCCTGGCCGACGTGAAGCGCGAGCTGAACGTGCCGGTGCTGACCGACGTGCACACCGCCGAAGAGGCGCCCATCGTCGCGCAGTACGTCGATGTGCTGCAGACGCCGGCCTTCCTGTGCCGCCAGACCGACTTCATCCACGCCTGCGCCGCCACCGGCAAGCCGGTGAACATCAAGAAGGGCCAGTTCATGGCGCCGGGCGACATGAAGAACGTGGTCGACAAGGCGAAGGAAGCGAACGGCGGCGCGGACACCATCATGGTGTGCGAGCGCGGCGCCTCCTTCGGCTACAACAACCTCGTGTCCGACATGCGTTCGCTGGCCATCATGCGCAACACCGACTGCCCGGTCGTGTTCGATGCGACGCATTCGGTGCAGCTGCCGGGCGGGCAGGGCAGCAGCTCCGGCGGTCAGCGCGAGTTCGTGCCGGTGCTGGCGCGTGCCGCGGTGGCCGTGGGCATCGCCGGCCTGTTCATGGAAACCCATCCGAATCCCGAGAAGGCGATGTCGGACGGCCCCAATGCCTGGCCGCTGCCGATGATGGAAGCGCTGCTGACCCAGCTGCGCGACCTCGACGCCGTCACGAAGAAGCACGGATTCCTCGAATCCGCCTTCGCCTGATGGCGCGGGACACGATCAAAATTCGAATTCAATAAATTTACTGAGGACCTGGAGCGACCATGAGTGCAATCGTCGATGTCGTCGCGCGCGAGATACTGGATTCGCGCGGCAATCCCACCGTTGAAGCGGACGTGCTGCTCGAGTCGGGCATCATGGGCCGTGCCGCCGTGCCGTCCGGTGCGTCGACCGGCTCGCGCGAAGCCATCGAGCTGCGCGATGGCGACAAGGACCGCTATCTCGGCAAGGGTGTGCTGGCCGCGGTCGAGAACGTCAATACCGAAATTTCCGAAGCCATCATCGGCCTCGACGCCGAAGAGCAGGCCTTCATCGACAAGACCCTGATCGAACTCGACGGCACCGAGAACAAGTCGCGCCTCGGCGCCAACGCCACGCTGGCGGTGTCGATGGCGGTGGCCAAGGCGGCTGCCGAAGAAGCCGGCCTGCCGCTGTACCGCTACTTCGGTGGCTCGGGGGGCATGGCGATGCCGGTGCCGATGATGAACGTGATCAACGGTGGCGCGCACGCCAACAACAGCCTGGATTTCCAGGAATGCATGATCATGCCGGTCGGCGTGACCAGCTTCCGCGAAGCGCTGCGCATGGGCGCCGAAGTGTTCCACGCGCTGAAGAAGCTCACCGACAAGAAGGGCTACCCGACCACGGTCGGTGACGAAGGCGGTTTCGCGCCGAACGTCGGCAGCGCTGAAGAAGCGCTGAACATGATTCTGGACGCCGCCTCGGCCGCCGGCTACGAGCCGGGCCGCGACCTGGTACTGGCGCTGGACTGCGCCGCCTCCGAGTTCTACAAGGACGGCAAGTACCACCTCGAAGGCGCCGGCCTGACGATGGAATCGGCCCAGCTGGTCGATTACCTTGCCACGCTGGCCGACAAGTTCCCCATCGTCAGCATCGAGGACGGCATGGCGGAAAACGACTGGGACGGCTGGAAGCTGCTGACCGAGCGTCTGGGCAGCCGCGTGCAGATCGTCGGTGACGACCTGTTCGTGACCAATACCAAGATCCTGAAGGAAGGCATTGCCCGCGGCATCGCCAACTCCATCCTGATCAAGATCAACCAGATCGGCACGCTGACCGAAACCTTCGCCGCCGTCGAAATGGCCAAGCGCGCGAGCTACACCGCCGTCATTTCGCACCGCTCGGGCGAAACCGAGGACAGCACCATCGCCGACATCGCCGTCGGCCTCAATGCGATGCAGATCAAGACCGGTTCGCTCAGCCGTTCGGACCGCATCGCCAAGTACAACCAGCTGCTGCGCATCGAGGAAGACCTCGGCGATACCGCGTGGTACCCGGGCGCTTCGGCGTTCTACAACCTGCGCAAGTAAGCGGGCAGGTCGGCGATCATGGTCCGCCACTGGCCGTCCTTGTTGCTGGTGGCGCTGATCGCCGCGCTGCAGTACCCGCTCTGGCTCGGCAAGGGCGGGTGGCTGCAGGCATGGGAAGCCGAGCGTGCGCTGGAAGCGCAGCGCGCGCTCAACACCCGGCTCGAAGCGCGCAACGTCGCGCTGGAGGCGGATGTGAAAGACCTCAAGACCGGTTTCGACGCGGTCGAGGAGCGTGCCCGCGTCGAACTGGGCCTGGTCAAGCCGGGCGAGGTGTTCGTGCAGGTGCCGCGCAGCAACAAGCCCTGACTGCCGTCAGGCGAGCCCCTCAGGATTTCCTTCAGACGTCGCGACGCAGCGTGCGCAGTCCGCTGATACGCGCGGCGAACCAGCCGCTGTCCAGCGCATCGGTGCGCACATACTTGCCGCGCGTGCTCGGTGCGTGGATGAAGCGCCCCTCGCCAGCGTAAATGCCCATATGTGAATGCGGCTTGCCGCTGGTGTTGAAGAACACCAGATCGCCCGGCTGCAGCGACGCGCGATCGACCGGTCGCGCCAGGCGGGCGATCTGTGCCGCGTTGTGCGGCAGGCGTATGCCGGCCACCTGTTCGAAGATCCAGCTCACCATGCCACTGCAGTCCACCCCGCTGTCCGGGTTGCGACCGCCGAATCGGTACTGGTTGCCGATCAGCCCGAGCGCATAGATCACCGCGTCCTGCGCGTGGGTGTCGTCGGCCAGTTGCAGGGCCGCCGTCGGCGCCGGCGCCGGTGTCTGTACGACAGGCGGCTGCGGCGAGGCCGGCACATCGGGCGCTGGCGCCGGCAGCGTGCCGCAGCCTGCCAGCAGCAGCGCGGCGGTGAGCGTGAGTGCCTGCTTACTTGCGGTCAATCTCGATCTGTCCGCTGATGTTTACGCTGACGCGCGATTCGCCGGCCTCGACCGGCATGTCGGCCATCGCTGCTTCGGCCATCGCCACCTTGCTGCGCATCAGCGGGCGCGGCGGCGGCATGCCGGAGGTGTTGTTCACATTCATGTGCAGCACGCGCCAGTTGCCGCCGAGCGACGCGGCGACGATCTTCGCGCGTGCGTTGAAGGCGGCGATGGCGTCGCCGATCGCGGCATTCTCTGCTTCGCGCGCGGTGTCCTCGCTCGGCTCCAGCGTCAGCTGGCCGACCGCAAGCTGCGTCTGCAGCTTGCCCAGCAGTTCGGACAGCGCGGCTTGGTCCTTCGATTCCAGCAGCAGTTCCGAGCGCATGCGCCAGCTTTCGATGGTGCGGCCGTTCTTGCTGTAGACCGGATAGGTCGAGGTGTTGCCGCTGCGCACCTTCACGCTGGTGTAGGGCTTGGTGGTGGCGAGGGCGGACTGCATCGCCGCATTCACCTTCTTCGCCAGCGGTCCGGGCGTGGTATCGCCCAGTTCGATGTAGGCCTGCGCGCGCGCGAGGTCGTTCGGTGCGAGACGGGACGCTTCGGCGTTCAGGTCCACCACGATGCCTTCGCGCCGCGCGGCAGACGGTTCGGCCGCATTCGCGCCGGACATGCAGGCTGCAAGCAGCAGCCAGAGGGGGTATTTCATTTGTGCTCCCGCAATCGTCATGACGACGGGAGTATAGCGGCCGGGGATTTCAGCGGCGACGGTGGATGTCCCGCTCTTCGTCGGCCTCGATGCGCACCGGCACGCGGGCGTGCTCTTCGCCCATCGCCGACAGCAGTGCGACGCCGAGCAGCGCCAGATAGGTCAGCACCGCCATCACGGTGGTTTCGCCGCTGGCAGCCAGCATGACGGCCGGCAGCACGTGGGCGCCGGTGAAGAAGAAGTGGGTGCGCTGGGTCATTGCAGTCTCCCGATGTCGGTGGTTCACCGGGATAACGACCGCCCGCGCGCCGTGCTGAAGGGTACGTCAGTCTCTGGGGACGGCCTGCAGACTGTCGCGGTACAGGCGCGACTTGTCGACATAGCCGGCGGCGCTGCGCATCAGTCCCTCGACCTCTTCGTCGGTGAGCTGGCGCACCACGCGGCCGGGCGAGCCGAGCACCAGGGAGCGGTCGGGAATGACGCGGCCCTCCGGAATCAGCGCATTGGCACCGATCAGGCAGTTGCGACCGATCACGACGCGGTTGAGGATGACGGCGTGGATGCCGACCAGCGAGCCGTCGCCGACCGTGCAGCCGTGCAGCATCGCGTGATGGCCTATGGTTACGTCGGTGCCTATGGTCAGCGGCACACCGTCGTCGATGTGCAGCACCGCGCCATCCTGTACATTCGAGCGCTCGCCGATCGAGATGTGGTCGTTGTCGGCGCGGATGACCGCACCGAACCACACGCTGGTGTCCGCCTTCAGTTCGGCGTCGCCGATGATGCTCGCGCTGGGCGCGATCCAGGTGCTGGAATGGACGACAGGTGTCTTGCCGTCGAGGGCGTACAGACTCATGCGGACTCCCGGCTGCCGCGACCGTCGGTCGGGCGAATTATTGTGCAATGCAACCAGGGTCGCGATTGTACGCGCATGCCTCGGGGCCGGCGCAAGCGGTGGCGCGTGGAGGCGCCTGTGTCGACAGTGGAAAGGATGACGATGAATGAAGCGCTGGCCCGCTCGCTGGCCGATTTCGAAGCAGGGCGCATCGACATGGATGCGCTGATCGCCACCTGGCGTCGCCATGGTGTGGACGATGCGACGCTGCCGGCCAAATGGCGCGAGGTACTCGACGGCCTGCTGATGCGGCTCGAATCGGCGCGGCTGTTTTCCGGCGAAAGCTGTTCGTTCAGTCAGGGCGAACTGCTGGCGACGATGCGCGAATGGCTGAACCGGGTGCAGGCGCAGATCCAGGCGCAGCAGTAGGCGCACGCGTGTGCTGAACGAAAAAAGGGCGCCCGCAGGCGCCCCTGAAGATGCCGAGCAGGCGGGTCAGAGCTTGCTCTTCACAACTTCGACGACACGGTCAGCCTCGGCCACCCACTTGGCCAGCAGGGCATCGGTTTCGGTACGGCGCGACGCGGCGAAATCGGCGTCCTTGATGCTGGGCACGTTGATGTCGACGTTCAGCGCAGCCGAACGCAGCGCGGCGACGGCGGCCAGCGCGGCGACACCGGCGTCCGATACGACGTTCTTGTTGCCCTTCTCGGCAGCGACCAGCGACAGCGCGATCACGTCGGCGCAGGCGCGGGCGCATGCCAGCGGTGCGTCGGTGGCCTTCTTCAGACCTTCCTGGATCGCGGCCGAACGGGCCGCTTTCTGCTCGTCGGTGTCTTTCGGCAGACCGTAGGCGGCCATCAGGCCGTCGAAGGCTTCGACGTCGGCGCGGATGAAGTCGGTCAGCTGGGCGCGCAGCGCTTCCGCCTTGGCCAGCAGATCCTTCATTTCGCCTTCGACTTCGACGTAGGCCTTCTTGCCTATGGTCAGGTTGCACACCATGCTGACCAGCGCCGCGCCCATGCCGCCCATGATGGCCGCGGCACTGCCGCCGCCCGGGGTCGGCGCGCTGGAGGCGAGCTCGTCGAGGAAGGTGGTGACCGGCTTGTCCTTGATCATCGTCATGGCTCAGCCCACCATGGTTTTCGCCATCGCGTAGATTTCCGACGCGTCGAGCGAAATGTCGTTGCTTTCGAACAGCTTGCCGACGCAGGCGCGCTGCAGCGCGATCTTCAGTGCGCCGAAGCCGATGGCGCCGAACACGATCTTGCCGTGCTTGACCACGCCCTTGTCCATCATGTCGATGCCTTCGATGCCCAGCGGCGGCGTGGCGTTGGCGTCGGCAATCATTTCCAGCGTCGGGTTGTCCTTCCAGTGGCGCTCTTCCAGCAGCTGGATGCCGCCGGCGCCGGTCGCGATGACCACGTTCGCGCCTTCGATGGCACGGCCGCGCGCGTCGTTGTCAGCCGCTTCGGCGACCGCGACGTCGAGGTTGAAGTTGGCCTTGAGCTGCTTGGCCGCTTCTTCGGCGGTGGCGATCTTGCGCGACACCAGCGTCACCGTGGCGCCCTCGCTGGCCAGCATCACGGCGGCGCGCGTGCCGACCGGGCCGGTGCCGCCGAGGATGACCGCCTTCTTGCCCTTCAGCGAACCGCTGTGCGCCAGCCAGGCGACGCAGGCGGCGGCCGTGGTGTTCGAGCCGTTGGAGTCGAGCATCACCGACACGCGGAAGTTCGAGAAGAACTTCTTCTTGACCGCCTTGAACAGCGTCTCGCCTTCGGCCATGTTGCTGCCGCCGATGAAGATGGCGGTGTTCTTCTTGTCCTTCGGTGCGCGGGTGAAGATCGCACCGTCGACCATGGCGCCGACGTTGTGCGGATGCACGCCGCCGTAGCCGATCACGTGGTCCGCGCCACCGTCGTGGCACACGACGCTGTCGAACACCGACGGATGTTCATCGGTATCGAATTGGTAAAGCAGCTTTTTCATTGTGATGTCTCGGATGTCTGGAAGAGAGAAATCCGCCGGCCGCACAGCCGACGGACCTTGATGCGTGTCGCGGCTATCAGGTCACCGTATTGACCGGGCTGCCCTTGACATAGGCCTCGACGTTGTCGATCAGCTGGTCGGCCAGGAACTGCATCGCGCCGTCCGAGGCCCAGGCCACGTGCGGGGTCAGGATGAAGTTGGGCAGGCGCAGGTCGAGCAGCGGGTTGCCTTCCTTCGGCGGTTCCTTGGTCAGCACGTCGAAACCGGCGCCGCCGATGATGCCTTCCTTCAGCGCGGTCACCAGGTCTTCCTCGTGCACCAGGCCGCCGCGGGCGGTGTTGATCAGGATGGCGCTGCGCTTCATCTTCTTGAACTGCTCCATGCTGAACATGTTGCGGCTTTCCGGCGTCAGCGGGCAGTGCAGGGAAATGATGTCGGACTGGGCCAGCACTTCCTCCGCCGGCGTGAATTCGACGCCCGGCGCCTTCGGACCCGGGTGGTCGGCGAACAGTACCTTCATGCCGAAGCCGCGGGCGATCTTGGCCGTGCCCTGACCGAGCACGCCTTCACCGAAAATGCCGATGGTGCTGTCGAAGAGGTCGTAGATCGGGTGGTCGAAGAAGCAGAACTGGTCCACTTCCTGCCAGCGGCCGCGCTCGACGTCCTGGCGGTAGGCGATGATGCTGCGGCGCAGGGCCAGGATCAGCGCGAACGCGTGTTCCGGAACGGTGTGCACCGCGTAGTTGCGGATGTTGGACACGACGATGCCGCGTTCGCGGCAGGCCGGCACGTCGATCACGTCGTAGCCGGTGGCGGCCACGCCGATCATCTTCAGGTTCGGCAGCTGGGCCAGCACGTCGCCGCGCAGCGGCACCTTGTTGGTGATGGCGACGGTGGCGTCCTTCAGACGTTCGACGATCTGGTCCGGGGCGGTGGTGTCGTACTCAGCCCAGGTATGGTCGAAGGACGGACGACGGACATTGGCCTTCAGCGTGGAGCGGTCGAGAAACACAACGTGGTGCGACATGTCTCTTCCTTCTGTTCTATGGATGTAAAAGGCCGGGCGAACCCGGCCGAGCAGCAGACACGCAGGCCCGCCGGAGCGGGCCGCCGCAATATTACTTCGCCTGCGGAGCGTTCGTGCGCCAGTAGGTCGAGGCTGCCGCCACGCCCGAACCCGGGGTGACGTTGATGCCGTTGTCCAGCATCGACATTTCGGCACCGGCGATCGCGCTCATCAGCGACAGCGCGTTCAGGTCGCCGAGGTGACCGATGCGGAACACCTTGCCGGCAACCTTCGACAGGCCGGCGCCCAGCGACAGGTTGTACTTGTTGTAGGCGTTGCTGATCACCTTGGCGGCGTCGAAACCTTCCGGCACCAGGATGGCGCTTACGGTGTTCGAGTACCACTCCGGTGCCTTGGCGCACAGGTTCAGCTTCCAGCCTTCCTGGACGGCGGCGCGGACACCGTTGGCCAGGTATTCGTGGCGGGCGAAGATGTTCTCCAGGCCTTCCTCGAAAATGGTGTTCAGCGCTTCACGCATGCCGTACAGCATCGGGATCGACGGCGTGTAGGGGAAGTAGCCGGTGGCGTTGTTGCGCATCATGTCGCCGATGTCGAAGTAGCAACGACGCGAGGTCGCGGTTTCCATCGCCTTCAGCGCCTTCGGGCTCATGCCCAGGATGCCCATACCGGCCGGCAGCATGAAGCCCTTCTGCGAACCGGACACCGTGCAGTCGACACCCCACTCGTCCATGCGGAAGTCGATCGACACCAGCGACGACACGGTATCGACCATCAGCAGCGCCGGGTGGTTGGCGTTGTTCATCGCCTTGCGCACCTTGGCGATGTCGCTCGATACGCCGGTGGCGGTCTCGTTCTGGCAGGCCAGCACGGCCTTGATCTTGTGCTCCTTGTCGGCGCGCAGGATTTCTTCGTACTGGTCGTAGGGCACGCCGGTGCCCCATTCGACGTCGAGCACCTGGACTTCGAAGCCCAGGCGCTGCGCCATGTCGGCCCACAGGTGGCTGAACTGGCCGAAGCGCGAGCACAGCACCTTGTCGCCCGGCGACAGCGTGTTGGTCAGCGCGGCTTCCCACATGCCGGTACCGGATGCCGGGAAGGTGAAAATGGTGCCTTCGGTGGTCTTGAACACCTTCTTCAGGTCGGCCAGCACCGACAGCGCCAGTTCCGGGAACTTGGGCGAGCGGTGGTCTTCCTGCGGCACGACCATGGCGCGCAGGATGCGCTCCGGCGTGTTGGTGGGACCAGGCACGTAAAGATGGTTACGACCGGCGATTCGAGACATGGCGAAACTCCTGTAATTGCTTTGAATGGTGTCGGGGTGGCTGACCGCTTGTTTTATTTGTTGCGGCCGTAGACCGGGAACGCGTCGCACAGCTTGGTGACGTCGGCGACCACGCGTGCGATCACGGCGTCGTCGTTCGGTGCGTCCAGCACGTCCACGATCAGGTTTGCAACTTGCTTCGCCTCGGCTTCCTTAAAGCCGCGGGTCGTCATGGCAGGGCTGCCGATTCGAATGCCACTGGTCACGAACGGCTTTTGCGGGTCGTTCGGGATGGCGTTCTTATTGACCGTGATGTGTGCACGGCCCAGCGCTGCTTCTGCGTCCTTGCCAGTGATGTTTTTGGCACGCAGATCGACGAGGAACAGGTGGGACTGGGTACGGCCCGAAACGATGCGCACGCCACGCTCGACGAGCGTTTCGGCCATCACCTGGGCGTTCTTCAGCACCTGTTGCTGGTAAGTCTTGAATTCCGGGGTCGCGGCTTCCTTGAAGGCGACGGCCTTGGCGGCGATGACATGCATCAGCGGACCGCCCTGGATGCCCGGGAAAATCATTGAGTTCAGCGGCTTCTCGAACTCGGCCTTGGCCATGATCACGCCACCGCGCGGGCCGCGCAGCGTCTTGTGCGTGGTCGAGGTGACAAAGTCGGCGATGCCGATCGGGCTCGGGTACAGGCCGGCAGCGACCAGGCCCGAGTAGTGGGCCATGTCGACCAGCAGGTAGGCGCCGACCGAATCAGCGATCTCGCGGAAGCGTTTGAAATCGATGTGCAGGGCGTAGGCGGAAGCACCGGCCACGATCATCTTCGGCTTGTGTTCCTTGGCCAGCGCTTCGACCTGTGCGTAGTCGATCGCTTCGGTTTCCGGATCGAGGCCGTAGGCCACGCCCTTGTAGATCTTGCCGGAGAAGTTCACCGACGAACCGTGGGTCAGGTGACCGCCGTGTGCCAGCGACATGCCGAGGATGGTGTCGCCCGGCTGCAGCATCGCCATGTAGACACCGGCGTTGGCCTGCGAACCCGAATGCGGCTGCACGTTGGCGTATTCGGCGCCGAACAGTGCCTTGAGGCGATCGATCGCCAGCTGTTCCGCGACGTCGACATGCTCACAGCCACCGTAGTAACGCTTGCCCGGATAACCTTCGGCGTACTTGTTCGTCAGTACGGAGCCCTGGGCTTCCATGACCGCCGGGCTGGCGTAGTTTTCCGACGCGATCAGCTCGATGTGGTGTTCCTGACGGGCGTACTCCGCTTCCATGGCGGCCCACAGTTCGGGGTCGGAATGGGCGATGGTCTGTTTCGGGTCAAACATTCGGATTACCTTTCTGATGTGAGCTTTCGGCCCGCGTCCTCTGCAGGCCTTATGAAGTAATACAAGGCAAGCAGACTATATCTGATGGATCAAGGGCCTCGTATCGGACTTTCTTATTGCCGTGATAAGTATAAGTGAAGCTTAATTGAAAAGACCTCATCCATAATTCTTTACAACGAATCCGGTGTTCGATCCTGTGCGGGCACCTCGCGGTTCAGCGATGAACCACCACTCTCTTCCACACGACAGAAGGTGAAGCATGGACATTCACGAGTACCAAGCGAAAGAGCTTTTGGCGGGCTTCGGCGTGCCGGTGCCGCGCGGCAGCGTGGCCTACAGCCCCGACCAGGCCGTGTACACGGCGACTGAACTGGGCGGCTGGCACTGGGCGGTGAAGGCCCAGGTGCACTCCGGAGCCCGCGGCAAGGCCGGCGGCATCAAGCTGTGCAAGACCTACCATGAGGTCGATGCCGCCGCCCGCGAACTGCTGGGCAAGCGCCTGGTAACCATCCAGACCGGCCCGGAAGGCAAACCCGTTCAGCGCGTCTACGTGGAAGTGGCCGAGCCGTTCGAGCGCGAACTCTATCTGGGCATCGTGCTGGACCGCAAAGCCGAGCGCGTTCGCGTCATCGCCTCTGCCGAAGGTGGGATGGAAATTGAAGAATTGGCACACAGTGCTCCGGAAAAGATCATGCAGGTCGTGGTCGAGCCGGCCGTCGGCCTGCAGGCTTTCCAGGCCCGCCAGATCGCTTTCGGTCTGGGCCTGTCGATCAAGCAGGTGTCACGTGCAGTGACCGCGATCATGGGTGCCTACCGCGCCTTCCGCGATCTCGACGCCACCATGGTCGAAATCAACCCGTTGGTCGTGACCAAGGACGACCGCGTACTGGCGCTCGACGCCAAGATGTCCTTCGACGACAACGCGATGTTCCGCCAGCGTGCCGTGGCCGACATGCGCGATCCGTCGCAGGAGGATCCGCGCGAAGTGCAGGCCGCCGAGCACAACCTGAACTACGTCGGCCTCGACGGCGACATCGGCTGCATCATCAATGGTGCCGGTCTGGCCATGGCCACGATGGACACCATCAAGTACGCCGGTGGCGCGCCGGCCAACTTCCTCGACGTCGGCGGTGGCGCCTCGCCCGAGCGCGTCGCCAATTCCTTCCGCCTGGTGCTGTCGGACAAGAACGTGAAGGCCATCCTGGTCAATATCTTCGCCGGTATCAACCGCTGCGACTGGGTGGCTCAGGGCGTGGTGCAGGCCTGCAACGACATCGATATCACGGTGCCGCTGATCGTCCGCCTGGCCGGTACGAACGAGGAAGAAGGCCGCCGCATCATCCGCGAGAGCGGTCTGCCCATCATCAGCGCCGATTCGCTGACCGAAGCAGCCCAGAAGGCGGTAGACGCCGCCCGCGCCCACGCCGCCAGCTGAGCGAATAGACCCCCACGCTCACTCCGTTCGCTGCCCCCCGAGGGGGCTGCGCTCGCCCTTGGGGCGGCCCGGCGGGCGGCGCGCGGCGGATAACCGATGCACACGAGGATTTAGTTATGAGCATTCTGATCAACGAAAAGACCAAGATCATCGTCCAGGGCTTCACCGGCGACAAAGGTACCTTCCACGCCAAGGAGATGATCGAGTACGGCACCAACGTCGTCGGCGGCGTGACCCCGGGCAAGGGCGGCACCACCCACCTCGGCAAGCCGGTGTTCAACACGGTGGCCGACGCGGTGGCCGCGACCGGCGCCGAAGCATCGATCACCTTCGTCGCGCCGGCCTTCTGCGCCGACGCCATCATGGAAGCGGCCGACGCCGGCATCCAGCTGGTGTGCTCGATCACCGACGGTATCCCGGCGCAGGACATGATGCGCGTCAAGCGCTACTTCATGCGCTACCCGAAGGAGCGCCGCACGCTGATGGTCGGCCCGAACTGCGCCGGCATCATCAGCCCGGGCAAGGCCATGCTGGGCATCATGCCGGGCCACATCTACAAGCAGGGCAACATCGGCATCGTGTCGCGTTCGGGCACGCTGGGCTACGAAGCGGCCGCGCAGATGAAGCAGCTGGGCATCGGCGTGTCGACCTCGGTCGGCATCGGCGGCGACCCGATCAACGGCTCGTCCTTCCTCGACCACCTGATGAAGTTCCAGGAAGACCCGGACACCCACGCCGTGGTGATGATCGGCGAGATCGGCGGCCCGCAGGAAGCCGAAGCGTCCGCCTGGGTGAAGGAAAACATGAAGAAGCCGGTGATCGGCTACGTCGCCGGCCTGACCGCACCGAAGGGCCGCCGCATGGGCCACGCGGGCGCCATCATCTCGGCCGCCGGCGACTCGGCTGCCGAGAAGTCGGAAATCATGCGTTCCTTCGGCCTCACCGTCGCGCCGAGCGCCGGCGAGCTGGGCAGCACCGTGGCCTCCGTCCTGGCCAAGCTGTAAGAGCAGAGCAGCACGGGGCGTGCGGAGCGCGCCCTGCTTTCCGTCCGCCCCGGTGGGGCGGACGCCCGCCACCAGCCTGCGAGACTCCCACCGTGGTGAGTGATCCCATTTCCGTTCCCGCGTCTGCCGACGCCTCCGGGGCGGCTTTCTCGGAAAAGGCGATCGACCTGCTGTTTTCGCTGCTGCGCGAAGTGGTCGAACGTCACCATCCCGAACTGCTGCCGGTGCTTGCCGGCGAGTCGGGCAACAGTCTTTCCCCGCAGATGCTGGGCCGTGCCATCCAGGCCCAGGGCATCCTGTTCCAGCTGCTGTCGATCGCCGAACAGAACGGCGCCATGCGCAAGCGGCGCGAGATCGAGCGCCACCAGGGCCGCGAAAGCCTGCCCGGCACCTTCGCCAGCGTGCTGGCGTCGGCGAAAAAGGCCGGCCTGTCGCCGGAGCGCGTGCGCGAGGCCTTCGCCGGCCTCAAGGTGCGCCCGGTGCTGACCGCGCACCCGACCGAAGCCAAGCGCGTGACCGTGCTCGAACGGCATCGCCGCATCTACCGCATGCTGATCGAGCTCGAATCGCCGCGCTGGACGCCGCGCGAGCGCCACGATCTCGAAGACGCGCTGCGCAACGAGATCGAACTGCTGTGGCTGACCGGCGAACTGCGGCTGGAAAAACCGAATGTGTCGCAGGAAATCGCCTGGGGCCTGCACTTCTTCAACGAAACGCTGTTCGAGGTCGGCCCCGACGTGCTGGCGCGCGCCGACGAGGCGATGGCGCAGCATTTCGGCGAAGCGGATCTGCCGGGCTTCCTCGAATTCGGTTCATGGATAGGCGGCGACCGGGACGGCAATCCCTTCGTCACCAACGCGATCACGCGCGGTGCGCTGGTCGAATGCCGGCTGGCCAGCCTGCGCCGCCACCGCCAGTCGGTGCTCGAACTGCTGCGTGGCCTGTCGGTAACCGAAGCGTCGCTCACGCTGTCCGGTGACTTCCGCGACGCACTGATGCTGGCGCTGGAAGAGAGCGGCGAGGGCAATGCGATTGCCGCGCGCAATCCGGGCGAACCTTTCCGCCAGTTCCTGGTGTGCGTGCTGGGCAAGCTGGACGACACCATTACCTGCACCCAGGCAGAAGAGGGCGCAGCCTGTCGTCGCGGCTACGAATCGGCCGACCGCCTGATCGCCGACCTGCGCACGCTGGAAGCCGGCCTGCGCTACGCGAAGCTGAGCCGCATCGCCGACACCGAAGTGGTGCCGCTGCGCCGCCAGATCGAAATGTTCCGCTTCAGCACCGTGCGTCTCGACGTGCGCGAGAACTCGACCCGCGTCACGCAGACGCTGGAAGCGCTGTGGCGCGCCAGCCGCGGCGAGCCGGACGACGTGCCGGCACCGGCGCAGGACAGCGCCGAGTGGCGCGACTGGCTGCTGGCCGAACTGGCCGCGCCGCGCGCCGGCGTGCGCGACACCAGCGGTCTGCCGGCGGTTGCCGCCGAGACTCTGGGCCTGTTCCGCCTGATCGCTGAAATGCGCCCGCGCGTCGGCCGCGAAGCTTTCGGCAGCTTCATCCTCAGCATGACGCGCAATGTGTCGGACGTGCTCGGCGTCTATCTGCTGGCGAAGGAAGCCGGCCTGTACGCCGACCCGGCCGGAGTCGAGCGCTGTTCGCTGCCCATCATGCCGCTGTTCGAAACGATCGACGACCTGCGCCGCGCGCCGGCCATCATGCGCGAGCTGCTGGCGATGCCGCTGATCAAGCGCTCGGTGCGCGCGCTGGGCGGCGTGCAGGAAGTGATGATCGGCTACTCCGACTCGAACAAGGACGGCGGCTTCCTGTCGTCGAACTGGGAGCTGTTCAAGGCGCAGCAGAAACTGACCGCGGTCGGCGGCGAAGCCGGCGTCAAGATCGCCTTCTTCCACGGTCGCGGCGGTTCGGTCAGCCGTGGCGGCGTGCCCGCCGGGCGCGCGATCGCCGCACAGCCGGCCGGCTCCATCCAGGGCCTGTTCCGGCTGACCGAACAGGGCGAGGTGATTTCGAGCAAGTACGCCAACAAGGGTACGGCCGCCTTCAATCTCGAGCTGCTGGCCGCCAGCGTGTTCGACCATGCGCTGAAGTCCGGCCGCGCCGACGGTCCGCACGCGGTACCCGAATTCGACGACGCGCTCGAAGCGCTGTCGGGCGCGGCGCACGCGGCCTACCAGAACCTGATCTCGAATCCGGCGCTGGTTGGCTACTTCCAGGAAGCCAGCCCGCTGGAAGAGATTTCGCTGCTCAACATCGGCTCGCGCCCGGCGCGCCGCTTCGGCGCCAAGTCGCTGGCCGAACTGCGCGCGATTCCGTGGGTGTTCGCCTGGTCGCAGAACCGCCACATCGTCACCGGCTGGTACGGCGTCGGCTCCAGCCTCGCCAATTTCATCGGCGTGCGCGGTGCCAGCGGCGAAGCGCTGCTGGCGCGCATGTTCAACGAGTCGCCGCTGTTCCGCCTCATCGTCGATGAAGTGGAAAAAACGCTGGCCGTGGTCGATCTCGACATCGCCCGCGAATACAGCCAGCTGGTTGCCGACGCCGGTGTGCGCGACGAGGTGTTCGGCATGATCGCCCGCGAGTACGACATCACGCGCACGCAGATCCTGCGCCTGTCGGGCACCCGTGGCTTGGCCGAGCGCTTCCCCGACTACCGCCAGAAACTCGACCACCGGCTGCCGGTGGTCAACCAGGTGAGCCGCCAGCAGATTTCGCTGCTGCGCGCCTTCCGCATGACCGACGACACCGCGCGGAAAGAGGAATTCCGCAAGGCCCTGCTGCTGTCGATCAACTGCGTGTCCGCCGGTTTCGGCGCCACCGGCTGATCGTCCGCCCCGACTTCTGAACAGACTTCGCACCATCTACCGGAGGAGACATCCATGAGCTTCACGATCATCGAACAAGCGACGCCCCGCCTGCACCGTTCCGAACTGGCCGTTCCGGGTTCCAACCCGGGCATGTTCGAGAAGGCCGCCAAGTCGGCCGCCGACATCATCTTCCTCGACTGCGAGGACGCGGTCGCGCCGGACGACAAGGAGCAGGCGCGCAAGAACATCATCGAAGGCCTGAACGACGTCGACTGGGGCAACAAGACCATGATGGTGCGCATCAATGGTCTGGACACCCACTACATGTACCGCGACGTGGTGGACATCGTTGAAGCCTGCCCGCGCCTGGACATGATCCTGATCCCGAAGGCCGGCACCGCCGCCGACGTGTACGCGGTCGACATGATGGTCACGCAGATCGAAGCGGCCAAGAAGCGCACCAAGCGCATCGGCTTCGAAGTGCTGATCGAGACCGCGCTCGGCATGGCCAACGTCGAGGCGATCGCGCAGTCGTCGAAGCGCCTCGAAGCGATGAGCTTCGGCGTCGCCGACTACGCCGCCTCGACCCGCGCCCGCACCACCGTGATCGGTGGCGTGAACAAGGACAGCGTGGTGCTGACCGACAAGGACGAGCAGGGCAACCGCCAGTCCTTCTGGACCGATCCGTGGCACGCCGCGCAGACCCGCATGATGGTCGCCTGCCGTGCCTACGGCCTGCGTCCGATCGACGGCCCGTTTGGTGACTTCAACGATCCGGACGGCTATATTTCCGCGGCGAACCGCGCGGCCGTGCTCGGCTACGAAGGCAAGTGGGCGATCCACCCGTCGCAGATCGAACTGGCGAACAAGGTCTACACGCCGTCGGAGGCCGAAGTGACCAAGGCACGCCGCATCCTCGAAGCGATGGCGCAGGCAGCGAAGGAAGGCCGCGGTGCCGTGTCGCTCGACGGTCGCCTGATCGACATCGCCAGCATCCGCATGGCCGAGGCGCTGATCGCCAAGGCCGACACGATTGCCGCGGCACGCTGAGTGTCCGGCGCTGCGGCCGGGGAGGGCCCGGCCGCACGATCCATATATATAAGCAGTGAACAGCAGACGCAGTAACGGCGGGTAGTGAGGCCCGCCGCTTTCCAATCCGATTGACGACTACACGGAAAAAACCAATATGGCATCCGATATCGAAATCGCCCAGCAGGCGAAAATGCAGCGCATCAGCCAGGTGGTGTCCAAGCTGGGCATCCCGGAAGACGCGATCGAGCCCTACGGCCACTACAAGGCCAAGGTGTCGCTCGACTACCTGAACAGCCTGAAGGACCGTCCTGACGGCAAGCTCATTCTGGTCACTGCGATCAGCCCGACGCCGGCCGGCGAGGGCAAGACCACGACCACCGTCGGTCTGGGCGATGCGCTGAACCGTATCGGCAAGAAGACCATGATCTGCCTGCGCGAACCGTCGCTAGGGCCGGTGTTTGGCGTCAAGGGCGGTGCGGCGGGCGGCGGCTACGCCCAGATCGTGCCGATGGAAGACATCAACCTGCACTTCACCGGTGACTTCCACGCCATCGGCGCCGCGCACAACCTGCTGTCGGCGCTGATCGACAACCACATCAACCACGGCAACGAACTGCGCATCGACCCGCGCCTGATCCAGTGGAAGCGGGTGGTCGACATGAACGACCGCGCGCTGCGCAAGATCACCATCGGCCTGGGCGGCACCGCCAACGGCTTCGTGCGGGAGGACGGCTACGACATCGTGGTCGCGTCCGAAGTCATGGCCATCCTGTGCCTGGCCAATTCGCTGATGGATCTGAAGGAACGTCTCGGCCGCATCATCATCGGCTACACGCTGGGCGACAAGAAGCCGGTGTACGCGAGCGACCTGAAGGCGCAGGGAGCCATGGCCACGCTGCTGAAGGACGCGATCAAGCCGAACATCGTGCAGACGCTGGAGAACAACCCGGCCATCATCCACGGCGGCCCCTTCGCCAACATCGCGCACGGCTGCAACTCGGTCACCGCGACCAAGGCCGGCCTGAAGATGGCTGACTACGTCGTGACCGAAGCGGGCTTCGGTGCCGACCTCGGTGCCGAGAAGTTCATCGACATCAAGTGCCGCATGGCCGGGCTCAACCCGTCGGCCGTCGTGCTGGTCGCCACCATCCGCGCGCTGAAGTTCCACGGTGGCGTGAAGAAGGAAGACCTGAACCAGGAAAATCTGGCGGCGCTGGAAAAGGGCATCGTCAACATCGAGCGTCACCTGAAGAACATCACCGAGCACTACGGCCTGCCCTGCGTCGTGTCGGTGAACCACTTCACCTTCGACACCGACGCCGAAATCGCGCTGCTGAAGAGCCGCATCGAAGCGCTCGGCGGCAAGTTCGTGATCGCCCGCCACTGGGCGAGCGGCGGTGCCGGCGCCGAGGAACTGGCGCGCATGGTTGCCGACATCTGCGACAACGCACCGGGCAAGCACAGCTTCGTCTACGACGAGAACGCCACGCTGCAGGACAAGATCACCACCATCGCCACCAAGATCTACGGCGCCGGTGCAGTCACCTTCTCCGACGCGGCCCGCAAGCAGCTCGAAAGCTGGAACGCCGACTACGGCCGTTTCCCGGTCTGCATGGCGAAGACCCAGATGTCCTTCTCCGCCGACCCGAACGCCAAGGGCGCACCGAGCGGCCACACGCTCAACGTGCGTGAAGTGCGCCTGGCCAACGGCGCCGGTTTCGTCGTCGCCATCTGCGGCGACATGATGACCATGCCGGGCCTGCCCAAGGTGCCGGCGTCGGAAAAGATCGACATCGACGAGCACGGCAAGGTGTCGGGGCTGTTCTGAGCGTCGTCTTGCAGCAATGAAAAAGGCCGCCTTCGGGCGGCCTTTTTCATTCCAGGCGTTGTTTCTGTGACGAAAGTAGAGCGGTTGATCGCCCCGATGATTGGATCACTTCCAGACGAGACGTGCTGAGTGCTTCGGGAATTTTCCCCGACTGCGAATTTTTTTATCTGAATCGCTAAACAAGTTTTCGAATCGCTGGATGTATTGGCAGTTAAGGCCGGT
>VFQN01001263.1_pt1 | contig 43235 bp, 72 predicted proteins | sample 3512371 | NCBI WGS metagenome assembly VFQN01 (sample SAMN10412370, study PRJNA504923) | tailings metagenome | isolation source: Replicate 2 from Balatoc abandoned mine | place: Philippines: Itogon, Benguet | collected 2017-08-28 | reverse complement strand
AGCCATCTTGCAAGATCTAAACACGTACCACCAACACACACATACACACGCGCCCACCTGCCACCAGGTTGTGCTGCTCCGCCGCCACCTCCGCCTCGTCCTCCAGCGCCCCCACCGCCGCCAGGCAGGCGGCCAGGGCGGGCAGCGCCAGACAGTGCTGGGCCAGGTCCACCAGGCCGCACGCGCCGCCTGGGCGGGAAGGGGAGGAGACAAACAATCAGGGGAGCAGAAAGGGCCCCGTGTAACGACGACGGGAGGACGGGTGGTGCGGCTTTGCGAGAAGTGCGCCGGTGGCGCTACAACTCCAAGCCAGGCACTGCTCGATACTGCCAGGCACTGCCATACCGCCCAAGGCCACATAGCCTACCTCCGGAGGTGGTGTCTGCGCAGCTGACCCGCGCCACGCCCCGCTGCCGCGCCGCCACCCGCCGAGCCACCACGCACACGGAGGCAGGGGAGGCCCCCGCGGCAGGGGCGGCGTCACCCCCGGGCAGCATCACCCGCCGGGAGAACTCGATCTCGTCCTGCGTGTACGGCATAAGTTGTACGACGCTTGGCACACCTGCACAAATCGTACGCCACGATAAGCTGCCTCCGATCCAATGCAGCTCTTTATCGCGAGCATGCTCCCAACATGGTAAATATCGGTACACGCCGTCTGCTGTACCGGCCCCGCTCATCACTGACAGGAACGGCCACGTGCGGCTGAGCCCGCCTTTGGTGCCGATGCAGCTGGCCGAGCTGGCCGCAACAACAAGCGGTGGGCGTACAAGCCTTGCACCACCGCCCCCGCTCACCACGGACAGGAACGCCCCCATGCGGCTCAGGGTATCGTGGCACTCCGCCTCCAGCCTCCCCGCCGCCTCGCCCGCCGCCGCCAACCCCCACAGGTCCCCAGGGGCCAGGGCCAGGCCCACTGCCCGCACGCCAGGGGAAGACGGCGCGGGTGGTACGGCTGCGTTCGAGGTGCTGTTGTCCCTCCTTTTACCGCCGTTTTCAGGCGGCTGCTGCTGCTGCTGCTGCTGCTGCAATACCCCACGCCCTTGTTGTGAATTGTAACGGTCGGCCTGCAGGGGCCCCGTACGGTGTAAGGATTGGTGTGTGGCCAAGCCGTCAGGGTGCGAGCGAGGGACGCGGGCTCATGGGTAGGAGGCAGGGTGCACCACGTGGGGACACCGTCAAGCTGCAGTGCTGATCGCTGGTGCACTTTGCCAAAGCTACGCCAGGCTCCCCGTGCTGGCTAGGCTCCACGAGAGCAGAGGGTCTGCCCCAAGGCAAGGAGGTGGCCAACTTGCCTGTTTTGTCAGTAGGTCGTGAAGACGGGCCTGTGGGCCACTGTTCGCCCCGGATATGAGGTTCAGCAGCAGGAGTGGCTGCGAGGAGGGAGGTGCGGGACGAAGGTTGCGGAATGAGCGCATAGTCAAGGGCATGCGCACATTTGCAGATTTTCGTACTGACGAATTTCGACGCTGTCCAGTCACCGGTTGGGATGCCACCTACACCACATGGTCAGCCTCAGTGCGGATGATGTCGCAACAACCCCTGGACTGCTACACAACAGAAACTGCCAATGTTAAAATAACGTAAATATCACTGCACGGACGTGTCAGGCAAGGAAACCAGCAACTCATCATATTGGCAGTTTAGTCCATACACAAGAACCGTGGACTGTGCAACCGACCGGCCATCGACCTTGGCCACTACGCTTCCACAAGCCACACCTGAAGCCGTACCCGGATTTACGCAAATGTTTTACAGCATTTCGAGCCGCTTTGCACTATCTCACCTTGCCGTACGCCGCTTCCAGATCTTTGACGTGCGCCGCGAAGGGCCCCTGCTGCAACTCCTCCTCACTGCTGCCGCTACTGCTCATACCCTGTGCCCCAAGACGCTCTTGCTCGCCCTCGGTTGCCGCTTTGTTCCCCGCCTCTGCTTGTTGCTGCCGCTGCTGCTGCTGCTGTTGCACCGTGACCGCCGCGTCTGATATGGCTGCTGCCCGTGGCCGCGGATTGAGCGAGAGGTCGGGCGGGGCGGACCACAGCAAGGGAACGCTGCCGCGGGTCTGTACGAGGGCCAGGGGACGGCGAGACAGGACAGCGGTTGGCGGGACGCGGATGAGGAGGACAACACACCAAAAAGATTGGATCTGACGCACATACGCGAGGTGCAGTAGGCATCAGGGCCCCCCTTGCCGATCCCTCGCGGAGCATGCTCTTGTCATGCCCACAATCCGGAACAGCTCGCCATCCTGCCGTACGCACGGTACCGCCGTACGGCCGCCTGCCGTCAGGAGCACGTGCATGCCCCCCTGCCGCGCACCCACCATGACGTACGACGCCACCGCGACACGCGACCGCTTGCGGAACACCCCGTCAGCCCCAACGCCCGCACTCGCCGCCGCCTCCGCCGCCGCCTCCGCCGCCGCCGCCGCCGCGTCGCCCTGCCCCTGCTCCCCTCCTGCCCCTGCTTGCTGCTGCTGCTGCTCCTCCGGCTGCCACACCGTCAGCAGCACCTCCGTCTCCGCGAAGCCCGCCGCGTGGCCCGCCATGTCCAGCCCTCGCCGCCAGCTGCCCGCCAGAGGCCGCCCCACGCCCAGCCGGGTGATGAGCGTCAACTCCGCCGGGCACTCCATACCGCCGCCCCCGCCCCCTGCCACAGCTCCACCACCTTCGGCGCCTAACCCCCTACCCTTCCCAGCTGATGCGCTGGGTTCGGTCGTTGCGATGCCAACATCCATCCCGTCCTCCGTTGGAGCTGCTGAGGCTCCATTTTCCCTGGCAGCAGGTTTGTCTGCTTCTGGTGCTGTTGCATTGGCTGTTGTTGTTACTACTGCTGCTGTTGCTGCCCCCGGCTGGCGCATCTGGAAGGTGGCCCCCGTGGCCTGGCCGATGTACCCAGCCATGAGGGGCAGCACGAACGCCTCAGCGCCAGCCTCTGCGCAACACAGAAGACCGCAATTACCCTTCGCGGTGCAGCCGGCACAGGTCCATCCTCACTCCTGTCTACACAATTTACTGTATGGCATCCACATTGCAGCGATCCGGCCATCGGCGCCCCGTGCCAGCTCGTCGTACGTTGTGGTGTGTAGGCGACAGCGGTGTGGCCTGCTTGATAGTTCGGCGTGCACACGCAGTTTGCGTCGCGTACTCGGGTGTGGGTAGGGCAGCGCATACCGTATGCCCTGTCGCTGTCGCTATCGCAGAGCACTGCGTGCACTGCACTGCGCCCAGCCCACTTCAAGCATACCTACCCAGATAAGTAGTACGGCAACGCCAACTCACCCACGAGCGGCCGCAGCAGCTCCGCGTTCCACGTGAACCGTGGGTCGGCCTTGGCCCACAGCGACCGACCACCGCCACCCACGGACCCCTCCCCCTTGGGCCTGGCCCCTCCCTGCTGCTCTGACCCCAGCGCCTCCCCAGGTGGCAGCTGCCACCAGGCGCCCAGCGGAGGCAGGGAGCTGCTGCTGCTTCCTGGGAGTGTGGAGGTGGTGCTAGTGGTGGTGGGTGCTGTGGGCAGCGGGCTGAGGCCGGAGGGCTCCGGCAGGTTGCGTTCGAGGTCCGCCTGGGGGCACAGCAGGGCAGCGGGTACAAGCAAGAGGGTTCAGCGGGCGCAGCATGCGTCAGTGTGGATTAGGGTGGGCAAGTGGGTATCATCATGGTGGCTCCTTGCGCCTCTGCACCCTTCTCACGCCGATATGTTTGTGTACCTGTCGCTGGCGTGATGAGGTGATGTTGGCGGTGTGCGAAAAGTACAGGTGGTTGCCGAAGGTCTTGGGGTTCAGCGCCTCCTGAAGCAGCGCTGCGTGCCTGGGGCCACGTGTGGGGTGGGCGGAAGGGTATGGATGCAGGTGCCACGCCAGGCATGGCGCAAGCGGTGCAATCCACGGGAAGGGAAATCATGTGCCTAGGCAAGGAACGCTGCGCCAAAGGGCTCAGCCGAGTGAAGGATATCAGCATACAATCTGCTGGCCAGGGCCTAGTCACCCATCATGCGCTGCTGTGTAATACCTGAGGTCGTTTTCGCTGGCGTTGATGGCGTCCGGGGCCACCAGCTGCGTGGCCTCCACCTTGTACACGGGCCCGTCCAGCAGCCCGCACACCTGGATGGGTGCGAAGGCAATACCATTTGATGATATACACTTCTTCAGCCACACTGCCCACCGTCTTCAGGGCTGCTCACTTGGGCGGTCTAGACGTGCTGGCCCTCCAGCCGAATCACCCCTCGCGCTCCCAAAGCCTGTGACTGAGCGTCCCTGTCCCCATCCTCGCCTGGCTCCTCCCGCCTACAGACTTCGCCTCCGTCCCTACCACCTAAGCCTCCCACTCTCCTTTCCACCCGCCGCCCCACGCACCCTCTTTGCCCTCGTCACCACGGCTAGCACGGAGCCCTTGCCCAGGCGTAGTATGCCCGCCACGCCTAGCGTGAGCAGGGCGTCGGAGGGCAGCGGCGGGGCGCGACCAACCCACACCTGACCGAAGGGGCGCGAGTGCGGGGGCACGGGTGAGGCGTGTACAGCAGCAGTGGAATAGGCGGGCGCGAGCATGGCCGTACGTCAACACCACTGCAGGCACTGCTGGACGAACGGCATGGTCAGGGTGCATGGGGAGGCATGCAGCGCGGTAGGAGCACGGTTTGCAGCGCGTGGGGTCAAGGCCCAACGACCACCTGGGGGGCCCAAAGAGGTGGTGGAAGCAGCATGACACGTGTGTCCGCACGGTGCCCCCACGTGGCCCACCTTGCTGGCCTTGAGGTCTAGCCGGAGGGTGGCCACCGGGGCCGCCGCCGCCTTGGCGCCGCCTGGGGCCGCATCGCCGCTTGGGTTGTGGTGCTGCAGTGTCACCGTGCTGCCATCCATCTGTGTGTTAGGCCATGTGGGTTAGGTCATTCATGCGGGTTGGCGGGTAGCATGGGTAGGTTGGAGTTGGGGGGGGGGGGGTTGAGGCAGCCCTTCGGCGGGTGTGCACAGAATCGTTGGGTGAGCGCGCATTGTTCCCCCGGCGCTGGGCTGGTGGACACGCAGGATACTTGACACGCATAGCCAGCGCTTAACTGCGGGTTTGCAAGGGGGTTCTGCCTTCAGCTATGTTTGCGCAATGGGCCGCCCGTGTCGGTGGGGAGGCGGCGGACAGGGTCAGCGGGCCTAGCGGGCGCTCATGGCCCGGGACCTAACGACGCCGGCAACTAGAGTATCCCCAAGCGCAATGCTCCCGAGGGATTGCCAAATCATCTCATAGGCAGTACTCAAGCGCCTGCCCTCCGCGCGTCAGGTCGCACCTTGTATCGAAGCAACCCCAACGAATGCTGAATCTTGCTTGGCATTTTTCGTTACATGCGCAGCGGTCTAACCAAGGAGGGGTTTGCAGGGCGAGTAATGTCCCATAATGTTGTAGATTAGCTGGTTATTAAATGGCCGTGTGCCGCGTGCGTGTTGTAGTCTTCTTCGGCAGTGCGCGCTTTCGCTTGTCGTGCGGGTCAGGTCAAGCAAGGGAAGTGGCAGCTGCCCCTCGACTACTATCACTACTGCATGTGAGGGACAAAGCATCTGTTTGCGACGGCAAGCCTCACACAAAGCCGCGACAGTTGGCCGTTACTATGGCACGTGTGCATGCTGTGCAGCTCCCTCGCCTCGTCCCCAGCCCAACACCCACTCATTTCTCTTGGTGCGTAAGGGGGCTGCAAACGGTGCGGGATGGAAGTTTTGCATGCATTACACGCAGCTGCTTGCAGGGACATCGATTGAGCCATGCCAACTTCAGGGAGCTAGTGCGTGGCAGTGGGGCAGGGGAGACCTCGCCCTTACACAACCACAATTGTCTCAAGCTCTGCCTGCACTGCTGTTAACGTCAATGTAAGAGCAACATGCGAGTATGGGTACTTGTTTTGGGTCAGGCCCGCCGATAGGCAGGTACACGCAGTGGTGGTGGCAGCAATGTGGGCGGCATTGGCAGGCATTGGGCACTGTGCTTCAGATCGATTCGTGCCGGCGGGCTTCCCTACTGAGCCTGAAGTAGTCAGCCATCACAATTTTATACCCAGATTACCTGCATGCAGCATACCGGAGACAGCTAGGGCACTAACAGCCCAGCATGGTCAGTCCCGATGTCGCGCCTATGCAAGCCGCCAAGGCGCAAACCCAGTACGAAAAAGCACGCCGATTACACTACTCGTGCATGATGATCGCAGAAGCTTCCGGTCCCCGTCAACATTATCACTGGGGCGCTAGGGGTGGGCAAGACGACCGCGCTTGCGCACCTGCTGCGCCACGCAAAGCCGCCTGGCGAGAAGTGGGCGGTCCTTGTCAATGAGTTTGGGTCGCTGGGCATTGACGCAGCGCTCCTTGAGGCGGCTATGGAGGACGCAGGTAAAGGTGGCGGGGGCAGGTGGAGAGGTGGCGGGCCGGTTGGGAAGCCACAACGGCGCCTGGCGTGCAGGTCGCAACGTCGCATAGGTGACGTTATCGCCAGAAGGCGTGGAGAGGCAAGCACCGTACTTTAATCACTAGCAACTGCAGCACCACAGATCGCTGTGCTCAGCATGGCAGTTGCAACGCAGTCTGGCAGCTGCACAGGGGGATTAGTCCCTGCACATGCGTATACCTTGGGCGAAGCATCCCGGCCTGGGTTGCGGGGGATGGCAGCGGCTGCACGCTGGGCCTCCGGGACGACCACCGGACCAGGCTATGGTTTTTGGGTGTGGCTCTAGGCTCTGCAAGGTATACAGTTCATGCCGCATCCTTGCAGGCATCACGGTCATGCAGTTGGAGCAAGGCATGCTGCTGCAGTGCTGGTTGCGCTCGGGTGGTGCCCCTCCCGCACCCTCTAACTTGTCCCGCACCAGCCGATCGTGCCGTGTGCCGACGCGCCAGTACAACTGCTGCGGCCCTTTCCTGCCAACTGCAGATCTAAACGATGCAGCCGACGCGGCGGCCTCCGCTACACCCACCCCGCAAGACGCCCCCACCGCCGCCAACACCTTACCCACAGCCCCCGACGCAAACGCGCACCAACCCACATCCATACCGGAACCCGCAAGCGCACCCACACCCGCTCCCGGCTCCGCCCCAAGCTCCAGCTCCTCCCCTGGCTCGGGGCTGGTGGTCCGGGAGCTGGCGGGCGGCTGCCTGTGCTGCTCGCTGTCGGGGCCGCTGGGGGTGGCCATCGCGCAGCTGGTGCGGACCGCCAAGCCCGACAGACTGCTGATCGAGCCCAGCGGCCTGGGACACCCAGCAGGTGGGCGGTGGGCGTCTGCGGGCGAGTGTGGCAGATGGCTGGTCAAGGCTGGTTCACATGTGGGCCAGCCACCAGCGCCACTCACACGCCATGACGTGTACTTGTGTGGTGCACGGACATGCTTGCACGGTACGGCACTGCAGCTACCCAGGCACAGCCATCCACTGTCTACACCTTCATCCATGTGCAGGTCTGCTGGACACGCTGGGCAGCGAGCACCTGCGCTCCGCCCTCAGCGTGCAGGCAGTGGTGTGCCTGGTGGACGTACGGGATGCGGCGGCGGAGGCGGCTGCGCCGGCGCCGGGGGCGGGGGCGGGGGCGGGTGCAGCCCCAGTGCCGCCGTCGTCCCTCAGCACCGAAACCTACCAGGTGCGCTCGCCAGGCGCGCCGAGCTGGCAGATACTGTAGTTCCGCGTCGTGGTGCCATACCGGTTGCGTGGCAATGAGGATGGTGGTGGTGATAACTCCAGGAACATGTGTATAAGCAATATGTGAAGCTTATGTGGCGTGACTAGCGTCACCCTGCCGAGTGGCCCTCCGCCCCTGAACAAGGCCGCCCATACCTGGTTCTGTCAGCGACCTGCCTGCCGCGATGCCTTCTAGAATTAAGGGCGTACTTAGCCGCAGCCTGAGACTCAGCCTGTGTCACAACCATGCAATTTAACCGCCTGCTGCACCCCCACAGGACCAGATCAACGTGTGTGACGTGTTGGTGGGCTCCAAAGCTGACCTGGCCTCGCCGGAGGAGCTGGCAGCCTTCGAGCTGTGGGCCAAGGAACTGTACCCGCCCAAAGCCCAGGTGCGTATGGGTTGCGGGTCGGGATGCATACCAGAAGCACCAGCACTATGCAGAGTGCTCATAATTCTCGCAGCGGTTGGCTTCCAGGAGCCGCTGTCCGTGAACGACCCGTAATTGGCATCGTGCTCTTCCCTTATATTCTGTCCCTTGCGTACCGACCGCCCCTTCCCCTGCTGCTCCCTGCTGTCTCCATCCTGCTGCGCCCTTCCGCCCCCACCTAGATGGTGCTCTCCAGCCGCGGTCGCCTGGACCCCTCACTGCTGGACCTGCCTCGCGCGCCCGTCTTCCGCACGCTATTCAACCCGCTAGCCCACAGCAGGCGGAGAGCCCAGCAGCAGCAGCGACAGCAGCACCACCAGCAGCAACCGCTTAGCCCACAAGGGCATGCGGCAGATGGTGAAAACGGCAGCGGAGCACCCGCCGCCAGCTCCGCGCCCTCCGCGCCTCCCGTGCTGCAGCCCCGCCAGCCCCTGAGGTTCGTGTCCCAGCCGCAGTCCCAGTCCACAGCCCTGTCAGAATCCCAGCCCCAGCCCCAGGCCACGTGCGGGTGGCTGTTCAGCTCCGACGACGTGTTCGACCGGCAGCTACTGGCGGCGCTGCTGCAGGGCCTATGGCCTCACGTGGCGCGGCTAAAGGGCATCTTCAGGCGAGTGCGGTGGGGCGATAAGGGCCCAGACGTGGACACGTGCAGTGGTGCTCACTGTGCGCGGTTGCCGCCCAGATGCAAGCGCTGGCAAGAGCCGTCGTCACAGCGTTGATACTTGCAGTGTGAACCAGCACAGCTGGTACGTTTAACCCTGTATGATAGTTCTTGAGACCTGAGCTTGCCCTTATGCCACCGCCTCCCTTGTTCACCCTTTGTAGGCTGGGGAAGTCGTCGTACGCGGTACCGTACCGCCATGCGGACGGACACGTGGAGCTGCAGGCCGTGTCGTACCGCCGGGAGAGCCGCTTGGAGATTATTGTGGACGTTGGCGGGCAGGGGAGGGGCACGGCGGCGCAGGAGGGACAGGGGCACCAGCGGCAGGAGGGGCAGGGGGAACAGGGGCAGGAGGGAGAGCAGGGGCAGGGGCAGCTTGTGAGCGGAGACGGGCAGGCGGGGGCAGTGGCGGGTGAGGAGCTTGCAGCGGAGCGGCGGCTGGCGGAAGCAGCAGCAGCGACGGACTGGGGCTACATTGAAGCTGCGCTGCTGTCCACTTTGCGGTGATGTTGCCTCTGCCGTGGTTGCATACTTGGTCGTGGCAGGTGTGGTGTGCGCGGTGTTTCGCATGGCATATCTGGTCGTCTCAGATATGGTCGTGTTCAGGTGCGCAATACGGTCGCTTTTAGACTGGACGGGCTTTTGAGGCCAGGGCGAAGGGTCAGGCGCAACCCTTGGCGCAACCTGAGCACTGCTCAAGTGCTCTGGACTGGGTACGTATCAGGGAGTCCACGAACGGTAACGAGCGAGTCGCACAATACTGTACAGGGCACAGATTCACAGAGGCACGGACATTTGTCCGTCGCAGAGGATAGTGCAGGCCCGGAATTGGGCTGGCATTGCAGCGTACATCACCCGTGGCATCAGCGCGCCACCGTAGACTGCCGCAGCAACAGTGGGGGACATACACCTGCCGTATAACCACGGTGCGGCGGGTGGAGAGCCTGTCAGGTGCCAGCTGCCGGTAACAGGCCGATGGCAGTCGTGGGAGTGACAGCGGGCCAGAGGTGGGACAAAAGGAGCCGAGGTGCCAGGGGAGGTGCCCTGCTTCGGTAAAGGTCTCCCCTGGAATATTGCCCCGCGAGTGTAGTCCAGCAGTCTGCAAAACATAAGTGCGCATTACTGCGATGGAATAAACGAGCCTGCACCGCTGCGTCGACGAGCTGCCGTAAACATAACATCCTTTGTTTCGAGTCAGCAGTGGCTAGATCTAACGCGCGAGTAATATAGCCGAGTTGCGCTAGTTGCTACAGGACAAGGATCCATGCGATTAGGCTGATCGCGTAAAAGTTTACAGCTCCTTTGGCTTTGCGCGACTGGTACACCCTGCCTTCTTAGCATCGCTATCATGTTAACGACCCTTTCAGATGACAACTAATTGAAAACTACCTGGAACAGACCATAAGCGGTATGACCATTTGAGTCGGCTCGGGCGTCAGCGACTTGCACCGGTGAGGAGGCGTACCCATACTGCAGGGCGACACAATGCGAAGCCTGCAGCATACACGCAGCTCAAAACGTTTCTGGGCACAGCCCTGGCACACCTCAGCCTAGGCGATTGGTGTACGCTTTCGCATACGCGTTGCTTACTGGGCTACTGAAGCGTGTTCGCCTGCAAATGGTTAATCAATCACGTCAGGCAGTAATCTGGTGTTCAATTGCGTGCAGTGCAAGGCGGCATGCCGACGACAGGGCTACGCGCAGCACGGGGCTTGAGCGCGGCCAGCCCAAACGAGCTGGAGCCCGCAGTGTCGCGCTACCGGCCAGCACAGATGCAATCGCGACAGTTGGCGAGCCAGCTGCGCACAGGCACGCGTCCAACCCGCAATCGTGCCGGCGTGGCTCCCCACGCGGCCAGCCGCTCCTCCTTGGCCCTGGCGCACGAGCCCGAGGCAAATGCGGGCCACGGAGGGCCCTCCAGCGCCTCCCAGGAGCCTTCAGGACTTGTTGCCGGGCCTGGAGGCCAGGGTACTAGCAGCAGCGGCGCGCAATTTTCTCCGAACGGGAGCCGTCCCCTCGACACGGGTGGGGGCTACAACTCACCCTCCGACTCCTCAGCATGCCAGCTGTCATCGCAGCAGCAGCAGCAGCAGCCCACGGATGAGGAACAACGGGCACAGCTGCAGAGGATGCTGCTGCTTCCTGTGGCCGTGTGTCAGACCGTCACGTTAGCACCCCAGGTACGCCCCTCGCTATGGCGGACACGGGCATCACTCGCCTCACCACCACCACTCTGCTGGCCATGTGGCCCGCATCATCCCAATCGAGCCGACGCTTTCACCACTATGCTCACCACCGTGCACCTAATCACTGGCGCCTCTTGTTGCACATGAGGTTCCGTTTTAAAGGCCACACAATCACGCACCTAGCAAGTACACTGCCGCCTGTTGTTGCAAGTTCGCTATCATCGTATGCCACACTATGCAGGCCACACTTGCAGACGGCGCCGCTGCGCTGCTGGCCGCGCTGCCCTCCACCTCTTCCGGCCACTCCACCACCGTCTCCGGTGTGGTCCGCCTGGAGGTCCCCGTGCCGCGCACCTCTACCACCGCCCTGCGCTGGCTCAGCGGCCAGCACAACCACACCTACGCGTGGTCATCAACGTCAGCAGCAGCGCAATCCCCGGCGGCAGCAGGGCCGTTTCTGTACTTCAGCGGGCGCAGGTCCTCCGCCCCGGACACCCCGGGCGCGAGCGCTGCCGAGGCGTCCACCCGGGGGTGGAGCGCGCTGGCGGGCGCGGGGGCGGCGTGGCGGTGGCGGGGGACCCCGGGCGGGGGCTTCGATGCGGGCACGGTGGCGGCGCTGCAGCGGTTTCTGTCCGCCGACCAGCCGCGGGTCCGCATCCTGGGCGGCGTCAGGTAGGGGCCGATCCCAAGGGGTGGGGGCGGGCCCGGTAATGGGGTGGGGCGTGGGGTATCCCCATATCCCCGATGGGGATACAGTAGAAGGCTCGGTCGTGGGCTAGCGGGGACCTGGAGGCCATGGATCAGGCTTATCTTGAACCCTATGCTGCACAGTGGTTGCTGACGCGCTAGCCGTCGCTGCCGCTTCCTCCCGCCAGGTTCGACCCCCGCAGCCAGCCGGACCCCGAGTGGGAGCCCTTCGGCTCCCACTGCTTCGTGCTGCCCCTGCTGGAGCTGACGGAGGCGGAGGACTGCTGCCTGCTGGCAGTCACACTGGCGTGGGACCCGGCGGCGGCAGCAGCGGCGCGGGAGGCGGGGCTGGAGGCGGGGGCGGGGCAGGGGCAGGGGGCGGAGGACGGCTGCTGCGCGGACCTGCCGGCGGCCGTTGCTCGTGCCGCCGCCGCGCTGCGGCTCATGCGGCCGCCGGCCCCCGACTCGTCGTACGGCATGCGCATCACCAGGTGACCAAACGCGTTCCTGTGGGCACGTGGGCGTGCACTGCAGGGAACGTCCGGAAAGGGTCCAAAGTTCGCTTGGCGCACATCCTGCAAATGCAGGGCATCAGCTTGCTCTTGGCACAGAGGGCCTCAGCCTCGATCTTGACGCAGTTGGCTTTTGTCCTTGGGCGCCAGCTCTCCCTTGGCACAGAGGCCTTTGGGCCCTTTGGGCGCCGCGCCGGCCTGCTCTTAAGTTCATCCCTCGGCCTCGCTAGTGGCACAGTCGGCCTTTGCAGCTGCATGCTTCCTACGAAGGCATACAGGCTTGATGTCTCCCCCTGCAACATTGTTTGCTTACTCTCTAAGCAAACCAATCCGCATCCTGGTCTGCAGGTCCGAGGGCCAACACACCCCCAGCCGTGAGGAGTGGGACGCTAACATGGCCGCACTGCTGGGCGGGCTGCAGGTGCGCGGGGGCGGGCCAGCCCCAGGGCGCGGGAAAGGAGGGGCTTAGCCGCATGGTGCAGCGCACGGAGGCCTGGTAACACCTGGGGCCGTCTGACGTGCAATTCGGTCGGTCCAGGGCTCCGTACACTCGGAGGGCCACTGCGTGCGGGTGTATCTGTTCCATTGCGCGCGGAAGGCCCTTTTCTGCTCAACATGACAGCCCAGCTCTTGAACCAACGCACCACGTGTCTAACGTGTCCACCCTCCCACAGGAGGGGCACGACACGGGCGCCCCCGCTGCCGCCGCGCTGGCCTCCCTGCTGGACCCCTCCCTGGCCCGCCAGGAGTACCTCACCAACGGCCAGCAGGGCCTGGACGACCTGCTGGCGGCGCTGTCAACCACTGCAACCGCCTCGCCGCCAACCGCCTCAACCGACACGACCGGCGGCTTTCTGACGGCCTCGGTGGAGGACCTGGACGCGGCGGCCGTGGAGACGGGCGGCGCAGCAGCACGCAGGGACACAACACTCAGCAGCAACAATAGCAACCTTGCGTCTGCAGCTTCAGTGAACTCGCCTGGCGCTAGTGCAGGAGGTGACAGCCTGGATGCCTTGCGCGATCTGCTGGATGGGAAGGCTGCGGCGCCGTCCGTGTCCGACTGGGCTGCTGGGGCTGGGGCTGGGGCCGGACTGGGCAGTGCGACCACGGGCCCCGCGCCAGGGCCAGGCTCCGCTGGCGGGGCCTCGGCCCCTGCTCCGTCTGGCGTGAGCTGCAGCGCCGCATCCGAGGCGCTGAGCAAGGTGGTCATGGCACGGCGCACCACGCTGCGGCTGGAGGGGGAGCTGGACCCGCTGCACGTGCTGCAGGTGGGGTAACCGCAAAGCGGCAAGGTGGCAACCGGAAGCAGCGGGCTAGGAATTTGCGGGTCAGCAGTGTATGGGGTTGCTTCGACATGATGTGTGATGACAAGCGTACAGCATGTGAAGGGACAGCTGGGATGTCTGAGACATGGATGCATTACAGCAGGCCCGTGGGCGAGGCCGTCATGGTGTGGTCTCCCTTGGGCCGAAAGGCCGACGCACATGCTGCTGGAAAGCATTGTGGGTTGGCACAGCCACAGCAGGGCCAATCAGCCAACCTGGGCTGCACCTGCAGCTCCGCGGGATGCACCAGCAACTTTGCCACTAAGCAACCCTGCCCGACCCTCACTCCCGCAGAGCCTGCAAGAGCGCGACCCGCGCGCCTACCAGCTTTACTTCGCGCCAGGGGCCCCGGGGCCCTCCCCCGCCTCGCCGCCCGGGCCCCGCGCCGCCGGTCCCGCCTTCCTGGCCTGCACGCCCGAGCGCCTGTACGCGCGCACCGGGCGGCACGTGGCAAGCGAGGCCGTGGCGGGCACGCGGCCGCGTGGCAGGGGAGGCGACATCGAGCAGGTGCGCACGGGCAGCTGGCAACTGGCGCCGCTGTTGTGGCTTCATTAACATTCATCCTAATCCTGCTGGATGTATGGAGCTAGGACAGCATATCAACGGCATGCATGTGGTAACGTGGGCACCGGCTCCCATCTTGCCGCTGGTCGCCCACCCCACAGGACTTCTGGCTGTCGCTGGACCTGCTTCGCTCCGCCAAGGACCACGCCGAGTTCTGCACCGTGCGCGACTGGATCGTATCGCAGCTGCAGGGTGGGTGCCGCCGCTGCTCCCGCCGCTGCGGAACCCACGCGCAGGCGGCCCTGCCATGCACTTTATACCAGTCAAAAACGAAGCCGAAGGGTACCAGCGCGGAACTTGGTCTTGCCGACGTTGTTGACATCGTCCGTCTTGTACTCCAGCGGCAAGCAAACAGAGCTCGTGCGACTGCGCCCCATGCGTTCCTGCCATGCACCAGCCGCAACAGACGCTGACTGGCCCTCGGCGACGACTATCACGCTCTGCCCATGTACTGCTACGCACGGACGTTCTTTTCACCTTGTCGCCTCTTCAGAGCGCCTCCTTGTTTGGTTGCACCTCCCGCGCAGGCCTGTGCGAGGACGTGCAGGTTGAGATCCGCAAGTCCGTGCTGAAGCAGGGCAGCGTGCAGCACCTGTTCGGGCGCGTGGCGGCGGTGCTCAAGCGCGGCCGCAACGACGCGCACGTGCTGGCGGCGCTGCACCCCACGCCCGCGGTGTGCGGCAGGCCCAGGGAGGCGGCGCTGGGGTGAGCGGGCGGGGCCGGGGGCAGGAGGTCGACGCTATGGGAAGGCACGGGTTGTTATGTGGGCACATGAGTGATGCAGGGATTGGGGACGCAGCGTGTGCTCTTCAGCTGCCCGGCCAGTTGTCATGCACCGTGCTGTGCTACAGGCCCTTCGTGGCCGCTTCACCAGTCCCCCACCGGTCCGATTGAAGACGCCTGCCCGCCTCTGCATCCTCGTCCTGAAACCACGGCCTTTCTCCCCCCGCCTCTCTTAGGTACCTGGACGACCTTGAGGCATTCGACCGCGGCTGGTACGCCGGGCCCTTCGGCTGGATCTCGGGCGCGGGGGCGGAGTTTGTGGTGGCCATCCGCTCAGGCCTGGTGACCCCCGACACGGCCGGTGGGCCCACCCCCACTGCTGCGGGTCCCGCCGCCCCTGCTGCTGCGGCCGTGCCGGGAGCTGCCGCCCCGGCCGCTGCGGCCGGTCCTGCCCTAGCGCCCTCCCCGCCGGTGCAGCTGGCGCACCTGTACGCGGGCGTTGGTGTAGTGCGGGGCTCGGACCCCACGGCGGAGTGGCAGGAGCTGGACCTCAAGGTGCGGAGCATGGGCAGGGGCAGCGGCAGGGCCAGAGGCGCGAATGCATTGAAGCTACCTCATGGGGAGGGGCGGAAGATGGAAGTTCACTGCTGCAACAACAACCAGGTGCTTCGATTGGCGAGCCGGACCGCTAACCTGGGCCCACCTGGCCGCTCCTGCCCCTCCCCTGCCCTACCCCTGCAGATCCGGCCGCTGTCGCAGGCGCTGGTGGCCGCCCCGATGGCCTCCTCGTCGCCCAACGTCAACGGCGCGTGGGCTGCGCTGCTGGTGGAGGAGCTGTGCCGCCTGGGGGTCAACATGTTCTGCGTGGCGCCGGGTGGGGAGGGGCGAAGCCTGGGAATAGGGAAGGTTGGGAGGGGCAGCGACAGGGGCAGGGGAGGACGGGTGCAGAGGAGCATAGGCTGGTAACCGAGAACGGTATAGGCGCAACCGGGTGGAATGTGTCATTCGGCATCCTGACGCAAGCCATCCTATGCAAGAGGTCTGACCTTTCCAATTCCTCGTGTCCTCACTTGGCTCGCGTGCCCGCCCTTGCCCGTGCCTCGACCAGGCTCCCGCTCCTCGCCGCTGACGCACGCCATCGCCTGCCACCCCCGCGCGCGGCTCAACGTGTGCATCGACGAGCGCTCGCTGGGCTTCTGGGCGCTGGGCTACGGCCGCGCCGCCGGCCGGCCCGCCGCCGTGGTGACCAGCTCCGGAACCGCCGTAGCCAACCTGCTGCCCGCAGTGGTGGAGGCCAGCCTCAGCGGCGTGCCCATGCTGCTGCTCACTGCCGACCGCCCGGCAGAGCTGAGGGACACGGCAGCCAACCAGACCATCGACCAGGTGGGCAGGGGTGTCGAGAGCGAGGGGGAGCAGGGCGTGCGTGAGGGGGAAGTAAGTAAGGGTGGCGTCGAGGCGCGTGGGGTATGGTACTTTGGGTGGAGCCGAGGCTGGAGGCGTTCTCATCGCTCACATGGCATCAGCCGTGCCTTTAGCCTCCTGACTTACCATTGTGCTATTCGCCAAATCTTGCAGGCCAAGATCTTTGGCGGCTTCACGCGCTGGTTCTTCGACGTGCCGCCGCCCGCCCCGGACGTCCCCGGCCGCACCATCCTCACCACCGCCTCCACCGCCTACCGCTACTCGGTGGCCAGCGCGCCGCCGGGCCCCGTGCACCTCAACCTGCAGGTGCGTCGCTCAGAGCTCTGGGGTTGGTGTGTGACATGGATACCATGTCTGCGTGTGCACGTGGTCGGTGTGCTTTTGCTGCTCCCGGTCCCTGTTGCAGCCAGCCCAGCCAGCAGCTGTTCCAAGGCACACCATTGCCTTAAGCACCACGCGGCAGTTGCATTTCTTACAGGCGACCTTTGTAACCCTTCTAAACCCGTTCCTGCTATTCCATGCAACCCGCTCATTACTCGCAGTTTCGTGAGCCGCTGGCCCCCGTGGCGGTGCCGTGGCAGTCGGGGCCCTTCATGCAGGGCCTGGCGCACTGGCAGGTGGGCAGCAGGGGAACGGTCCTCGCTAGGGCACTGGCGAGAACCGGGCGCAGGCGTAGGGCCGTCCGAGGGTCAACTGGGGCAGAACCTACAAAGTCCCTTCTTTTGCATGTGCCTCCCTCCCCAGGCCTCCCGCACACCGTACACCGCCCACATCACCGGTAACGCGCTGCCAGCTGCCCCCGGCTGGCAGCCCGCAACCACGCCCGCCCCGGGGTCGGCCCCGGGAATGGCGCCACCCAGCCTGGCGTCTCCGCATGACGGCGGTGACGGCGGCGGACCGGAGGTGGCAGCTCTCCGTTCGCTGCTCGCGGGCGCCCGTCGTGGGCTTGTGGTGGTGGGCGAGCTGATCGACCCACGGGACATCGTGGCGGCGCAGCAGGTACGGTAGGGAGAGGGAAACCAAACTACGCACTAGTCGCTCCCCTTCCACGGTATATGTCGTTTTGCTCTTGTAGGATTGCATATTGTAAGTTGGTGCCGCTGTCGGCTGCCTCAACGCTGTTGGTGGACCGGCTTCCCTGTTGCTGGCACGTGACGGGCTGGCCTCGCTATCGCTACCTCACCTCCGTACTCGCTTCTCTCTTCCTCACCCTCCAGATCTGTACCATGCTGGGTTGGCCCGTGGCGGCCGACGTGCTGTCCGGCCTGCGCGTGGGCGGCACAGCAGGCGGTGCCTCCGCCGCCTCCGCCTCCCCGGCCTCCGTCCCCCACCCCCACCCTGCCCACCCTCCGCTGCCGCTGGTGCACCACATGGACCACCTGCTGCTGGGGGACAAGGGCTGGTGGCGGCGGCTGCGGCCGGACGTGGTGCTGCAGCTGGGGCCGCACCTCACCTCCAAGCGTATCGGCCAGTTCATGGTGCGCCCCAGCGGCTCTGCCTTATTGCCATCTCAAACTGAATGTCCCTGTGTCCAGCAGGTCCAATCAGTGTTAACATTCATAGGAATCTGGCCCCCCTGCCTAGCGGATGACAAGCTGTACCCAAAAGGGGTGTGCCTCTTGACCTGTTCCTCTGCGCAGGACTGGGTGGCGCTTGGCGAGGAGGGTCCCGGCGGCGCCCCTCCCGCGCCCTGGGTGTACGTGGCACCCCACACGCTGCGCCACGACCCCTCGCACCTGGTGTCGCACCGGGCCGTCATGGGCATAGCGCAGTTCCGGGACGCGGTGGCGGCGCACGTGGCGGCGGCGGCCGCAGGCACGGACACGTGTCGTGGCGGCGTGCAGGCGGCGCCGGTCAGCGCCTACGGCCGCATGCTGCTGGAGCTCGACTCGGCGGTGTCGCACGAGGTGCGTACGCGTGAAACGCGAGGGAGCCGTGTGGGGGGTATAACACGGAGACGTTGTTGCTGTGGATGGGACTTTTGCTGCTCAGGTAATGAGATGAGGTCGACCGCGATGTGATGGCCTTTCCATGTCACCTCTACCTGATGCAGCTACACGCCATTCCTATAGCAATGCCCCACCTGATGCCGGTGTCCTTGCAAGTCAGACGCCCCCCAACCCTGCCTCGCAACCTCGGATGCCTCCACTCCCGTCCCGCTGCCCCCAGGTGGACGCGTCGCTGGGCTCCCTGCGCGTGGTGTCGGAGCCCTTCATCGCCCGCAGCCTGGCCACGCTGCTGCCGCCCGGGCACGGCCTGTTCGTGGGCAACTCCATGCCCATCCGCGACATGGACATGTACGCCTGCGGCCAGCGGCACGCGCCCGCAGCAGTTGCAGCTAATACACATGGCTCCGGGAGCAGCAGCGGCAGCACGTGGGGGCTGCCGGTGGGGCAGCAGCACAGGGAGGACGGGGCAGGAGCGTCAGGGGAGGAGGGAGGAGCAGGGGGGCAGGACGGGGCGTGGGGGTCGGGGGCAGCAACGGCGGCAGTGGTGGACGAGACCGGCAGCGGCGGCGCGTGGACGCTGGGGGTGCCGGTGGCGGCCAACCGCGGAGCCAGCGGCATCGACGGCGTGCTGTCCACTGCCGCAGGTGCGCCGTGCTTAAAAGACCAGTGTGGACGCGATTTTCTTCCAGCTTTCACCAGGCACCTGTGATGTGCGGCAGGGGCAACGCCCAAACCCTTTTCGTTGAGGTCTCGCGTACTAGGCAGGCGGCCCTGCCGGGCTTCTTGCCGCCATTATGGTGGAGCTGAAGTGAACCGCTCCAATGCTTCCTCCACAGGCTTCGCGGAGGGCCTGTCTCGGCCCACCACGCTGCTGGTGGGCGACCTGTCCTTCCTGCACGACATCAACGGCCTTAACCTGCTGCGGGGCGGGGAGCTGCGGCCGCCGCTCACCGTGGTGCTGGTCAACAACTCGGGTGCGGCAGCTGTTGCGCATTATGCGTGTCATGCACCACAGGTTTGCACCAGACTGCCAACACGAGCACGTGTGTGCCTTCCTTGCGCATGGCATGAGGGCTGTGTAGCAGGTGTTGCTTGTCCAATGTTCCCGCGAGCATTGTGCCCCCGTTGCACAGTCGCACGAACCCGCTTACCTGCCCTCCTGCCCACCTCGCCCCATGCAGGCGGCGGCATCTTCTCCTTCCTGCCCATCGCGGCCAGCGTGCCTGAGGACGAGTTCACCCCGCTGTGGGCCACGCCGCAGAACGTGGACCTGGAGGCCATGTGCCGCGCGCAGGGGATACCCCACCAGCGGGTCACGCAGCCGGACGGGCTGGAGCGGGCGCTGCGGGTGAGCATCGTTTTATCCATGGTGCACAGGGCGGGGTGGGTGGTAAGGGTCAAGGACAAGGAAGGAGGGTAGCCTTGCATGGGGCAGCTGGTGGGGACGGACAGCTTGCATGCCGTTGAAGTGAAAACCGGAGAAGACGGAGCCGTTGAGGAGGTGCACAGGGTCAGGTTCTTGCTTTTTTAGGCCTGATGTGACTGCTGGCGGTTGCTTCAGCATGTGCCTTCGCTGCTGCTGCCGTGTGCCTGTGTGCGTGCCCATGCAGGCTGCGTGGGGCCTCAACCGCCACAGCGTGGTGGAGGTCATCACAGACCGCACCACAAACGTCGAGCTGCACAGGGTGGTGCAGGTGGGTGCCCGCAACATGTGAAACATGTCATGGTGGACACGCTTCCGCCAGGCAAATGCAGGTGCATGGTTGACACGCTACCGCGTGTGAGCGGGTGCTGCAAGTTGGCGCTCGGCAGTAGCAGGATCCCGCGATAGCCTGCGTACAAGGGAAGGCTCCTTGGTCGCCCTGCTGAGGTCGCTGGTTTGTGCTTTGTCCGTTCGGCTTGCATGCTCCACCCTGCCTGGCACTTGCACTCACCTGCTAGAGCAGCTGTACTAATACCTGCTGCCTCCCCCTTACCCCCGATTCCTCCTCTCCAGGCTGCAGCCCTGCGCGCCGCAAAGCACGCTCACCGCATCCTCAACCTCACGACGCACGCCGCAGCTCCCGCGCCTGCACCTGCTTCAGCTGCACAAGCGGCGGTGGCCGCCCTGACGTCCTCCCCACTGCTCTCGCCAGCTGCTGCCGCCGCTGCCGCCGGCTCCCCCTCCTCCGCCCTCCCACTCCCGCTCCAAATCTCGCACGTGTCTTGGAGGAGGTACAGCCTGCCGCTCACGCAGCCGCTGACCTCCGCCCCCACGGCTGCTGCCGGCGCCGGCCCTGGCCACCGTGAGGGGCTGCTGCTGTCGCTGGAGCTGCGTGGGGCTGACGGCAGGGTGGTGGGGCAGGGCGTGGGCGAGGTGGCGCCGCTGCTGGGGCTGCACACGGAGACGCTGCAGGAGGCCGAGGTGCAGGTACGGCGGGGCAGGGGGTTACTCGCTCCACAGCACAGCCAATCCGTTGCTCTTGCCGTTACGACGTTGTGTGAGGCTATAAGGGGCCGAGCATGGGCGTGCTTCAGTATCGCTGCAGCTGCTGAGGTGCAGGGGCGTGCCCTAGCTAGTTCCACGGCCTCGTTGCACCTGCAGTGCGCTGCCTTGGAGCCGGCGTGCCCAGGCATGACGCTGCAACTGTCCTCAGCACTGACACCTGACCAATATATCTTAGCACGCATAGCTTCTGCTCCTGTTGCTGGGAAGCTCAATATAACGGCCCACTGCTTCTCGGCATGATATCTCTCCAGGTGGCGGCTCTGAGCTGCCTGCTGCGGGGCGTGGCCGTGCCCCCCACGCTGGCGCTGCTGGGCGGGCGGCTGGGGGCCTGGCTGCAGGGGGCGGTGGGGCTGCGGGACGCGGCGTGGCTGGCCCCATCCGTGCGGTAAGGGTGGGGTGGGGAGGGTTGGGGTGCCACTGGGTACGGATCGGGGACGTGGGGCCCGCATGAAAGCCGGTCTGGCAACAGCTCACATTCTGGCAGACCGCGAACACAGGGCCTGGGCCAAAGCGCGGGAAAGGCGTTCACCTCTTCGGCCAATCTTCCGTCATGTATGTCCTCGTACTGGTGTCTCTACGGCCGTTCAGGTTTGGGCTGGAGTGCGCGGTGCTGACGGCGCTGGCCTCTGCCCTGGGCACCACCCTGGCGGGGCTGCTGGCGGCGGAGCCTGGGCAGGCACCCCGGGAAGGCACGGTGAGGCTAGCAGGTCGCGGAAGATGCACGTGCTGACGAGTCCTCCGGTCATGTGCACACGGGCCGCCTGCAATGCCGTGTATACAGAAGCACGGGAAGCAGAGGCGCCCCTGCGAGGGTCTGCCTGCCTTGTGTAAGGTCTACTTCCTACATGAAAACTCGTTTCATAGATGTGCCATGAACCCAGTTTGCGTCGGCGTTTGCGTGCAGGGCTCGGGCCTGGTGCACGTGAACGGGCTGTTGTCGCCGCCTGCCGGGGAGGGCGTCAGCGAGGAGCCGGCGGTGGCGGCGGCGGTGGCGGGCGCGCAGCGGCTGGTGGCGGCGGGGCACACCGCCATCAAGGTCAAGGTGGCGCGCAGGTGGGTACCGGTGGGGCACTTGGCACCACACGCACAGGAGGCAGGGGGCGTGGGCGGGTCTGTAGGACAATAGGTCCCGCCTGTTGCACGAATCTACGCGCCATCTTAGGTCGGCAGTCCAGCGTCCGGCCCTTTCACTTGGGGAAGAGACCATACTCGCGCCCACTGTCCGCCAAAAAGCCCCAAACTTATCCGTGTACCAACCAGCTACTCCCAATCCCCAGGCCCCAGGCGCGCCGGTACTTTTCGCCTGCACGTTTCATGCAAGCGCCGTACCTGTTGCGCGATCAACTACGACTTGTCCACTTGGGCGGTCAGCAATCTGCCAACTCACCCTCTCCTCGCCGACACACGTTGTTCCCCCGTTGCCCCACCCCATCAGGCCCGAACCCGCCTCCGACGCGCGGCTGCTGGCCGCGGTACGGCGCGCCGTGGGCCCCCACGTGGCGCTGCGGGCGGACGCCAACCGCGGCTGGCCCTCCCTGGAGGCCGCGCTGGCCTTCGGGGAGGCAGCCGTACAGTACGGCGTGGGGCTGCAGTACATCGAGGAGCCCACGGCCGACCCGCGGGACATGGCCGAGTTCTACCGCCGTACAGGTGCGCCCGTGGCCAAACAACCCTTCGTGCAGTTTTCCACAGCGTTGGCATGATCCCACCTTGTGCCGGACACACCTGCGTAAGTGTGCTAGCAATTACCACCACCCTCGTGAACCGAAGCTCCGACCAGGGTGTTCAGGGACCATACGACGGTGCCAGCGTAGGGGTTGTGGCCACTTGGGGAACCCAGGACCGATCTGTCCGACTGTCCGCCATATGGCCGGTCTGCGCCTTATGGCATTTGCGGCAACCGGCTTACCGACTCGTTTGCCGTTCCGCGCCTGCCCGCAGGCATCCCTGTGGCGGCCGATGAGTCGCTGGACGACGGCCGGCTGCTGTCCCAGCCGCCGACGCACGAGGGACCCAGCAGCATGAGCGCCCCTCCTTCTTGGGCTGGGCTGGGCGCCAGCACTAGCAGCCCCCACGGCAGCAGGACGTCAGGCCGGGCAGGCGTTGCTGCTGGTGCAGGTGCTGTAACTGGCTTTGGTGTGGGGGCTGGGGCTGCCGGGCAGTACAGCGCGCACGGGCTGCCGGCGGACCGGGCAGCAGGCCTGGCGGCGGTGGTGGTCAAGCCGGCGGTGATCGGCGGGCTGGAGGCGGCGGCGGCGGTGGCGCGGTGGGCGCAGCGGCGCGGCGGCATGGTGCGTGAGGCGGGCGGGGAACGGGCAGGGACGGGTTGCCAAGAGGACCACACGAGGGAGTGTGCACGGCGCGATTGCAGTTGGGAGCTTCCTGGCCGTATGCACCCGGCAAGCGGGAGATGGCAAGAAACTAAGACGAAGAGTCTCATGTCGCTTTGCCTTATGGCCGCAGGCTGTGGTGAGCTCCGCCTTCGAAAGCAGTGTAGGCCTGGCGGCGCTGCTGCAGCTGGCCGCGGCGGTTGACGCGGAGGCGGGCGCAGGGGGCAGTGGGGCCGCAGGCGCGGGCGCGGGTGCGGGCACGCACCACGGGCTGGGCACCCTGCAGTGGTTTGCGGAGGACGCCGTGGATGTGCCCCTGGCGCTGCAGCCGGAGCTGCTGCCCCTGGGGCAGGGGCAGGCTCAGGGGCAGGTGGAGCAGCGGGGCGGCAGCCCAGGGGGCGAATTTATGCCGCTGCAGAGCGTGTGCGGCTCTGTGGCGCAGGCGGACCAGCTGCTAAGGGTGAGCGGGAAGGATGGACAGCCCTTGCTGTCATGTGGGAGAGTTGCCCGTCACTGTATGTGGTCAGGTCAAGAGTGTGCCCTGAGAAGCTAAAAGGGGTGCTGCGGGTGTGTGCGTCTATGGTGCAAGCCTTGAACTTGTACACCTTGCAATGCGTAAAGGCAGGTGCCCATGGCGGCGTGCCCTATGCTATTCTTTTTGTAAGGCCGCTTTGTGCGCTTTGCACTTCTCCCACAGCTACCCTAGCTTTATGCCCTGGCGCATCTTGTGCGAATGTGTCAACCTGTTCCTGCATGCCTCCATCTGCAGGCATGCGCGGCGGGCCGCGGCTTCAGCAGCCGGACAGTGGGCCCTGAGCCACTGACAGAGCGCAAGGTGTGCCTTGAGGTGGCGCTAGACCTGGACCTGCAGCAGGCGGACGGCTGGCAGCACCCAGCGCCCAGCAACGGGAGCAGCAGCAGCAGCACCAGCAGCACGATGCGCGTGGCGGTGAGGGGCCTGGAGGTGCTGCCGCCAGGGGAGTCCTCCACACTCCCGCACTCTTCCAGCAACGGCTCGTCCAACTCGTGTTGCTCCCGGCCGTTTGTGTTCCTGCACGGCTTCCTGGGCTCCTGCGCCGACTGGCTGCCGCTGATGCGAGCGCTGGCGGCGGCGGGCCACCGCTGCGTTGCCCTGGACCTGCCCGGACACGGAGGCACGCTGCCACCCCTGCCACACGCACACGGGCACGCAAGCGTGCCTGAGCACGTGGCAAACGGGCAACAGCAGCAGCACGAGGAGGCTGCAGGGGGCGATGGGTTGGGGTACACTGCGGCGCACACCATTCCGGGGGCGGCGGCGTGCGTGGAGGCGGCGGTGCGGCAGCTGGGGCTGGTCCGGGAGGTCGAGGGCCGTGTCGAGGGGCCGGTGCTGGTCGGCTACAGTCTGGGGGCGCGGGTGGCTCTGGAGGTGGGTGCACAGGAGCGTGTGGCTGTAGGCGGGATGCCGGCTGCCCTGCACGGCAGGGTAGCAAATGTTTGGAACAGGGCGTTTGCTGGTGCTGCTCGGTGCAATACGACGGGTGCATTGCTGCACTTGGCGTGCTGCGTGTGATGCTTCCTGGTCTCACTGTGTTCGCGATCTGCTGACCTTCACCTTCTCGCTTCGCACCGCCCCCAGGCTGCCAAGGCCTACCCGCGGCTGTGGGCGAGCGTGGTGCTGGTGTCCGGCTCCCCCGGCATCAAGGTGCGGGGCACCGTTAGCACCTAGCAGCGACTCAGTGGAATGGCAACACAGTCGCGGCCCAGGTTCATGCAGCAGCCCCAGCGCGTTATGTACCCTCATGCACATGGCCTCCTCCCTTGCGATAGCAGTGTTTCGCTGACTCTGTGCGTGCAATGTTGCGGCTGTATCGTTACGGCACCTGTTGTTGGCTTACGCATGCAGGACCCGGTCCAGGCCGCCGCCCGCGCCGCCAACGACGACCGCCTGGCGTCGGAGCTGAGCACACGTGGCCTGGCGGCCTTCGTACGGCAGTGGTACGAGCAGCCGCTGTGGGCCTCGCTGCGCCGCCACCCCGCGTACAGCCGCATGCTGGCGCGGAGGTGCGGCGAGGCGGCGGCGGCGGCGGCGGCTGGGGTGGTCGTGGAGCAGGCGTCTCCTGCTGCTGCAGATGCGGTTGTGGTATCAGGGGCAGGTATAGGCGCGGCAGGGGACGGCGCCTCCACAGAGGAGCAGCTGGCGGCCGCCCTGCGTGGAATGAGCACCGGGCGCATGGTGGGTCGAGTACTGCGCGTGCGGCTCCAGGCCGGACCTCAACCTTGCGCCGATCGCTGTAACGCATACCGGTAGCTGGTTGCGCGCCTGCCGTGGGCACATGGGTCGGGTTTGCAAACACCTCTTCTGTGCCCACAGTTAAACCGACATCTGCCCCTTTCTGCCTGTTGCCCTGCGCCCTCCAGGAACCCCAGTGGGACGCCCTTGACCCATGGGTCGGTCCGCCCGTGGTGCTGGTGGTGGGCGAGCGGGACGCCAAGTTCGTGGACATCAACACACGCGTGCTGGCGCGCCTCACGCGCTCCGGCCGGAATGGCGCACGCCCAGGGTCTCACGGCCAGCAGGCGCAGCAGGGGCAGGGACAGGACACCGGCCACGGTGTGGCGGGTGCGGCAATGCGGGGGTCGTACGGCGCTGCGGTGGCGGCGGCGGGCGCGCAGCTGCGACGACAGGGGCACGCCATGCTGCGCGTGGCGGGCGCGGGGCACGCGGTGCACGTGGAGTGCCCCGAGGTGCTGCTGGGGGTGCTGCAGGAGGTGGCAGCTGCGCTGTGAGCGAAACGGGGAACGGAGAGTTATCACAATTTGTATTAGTAAAAATATATATGTGCTGCGGTCGGGAAGCTGAAACGCCGGAGAGCCGCTGGCGGCTACCTGAGGGACTGCGAGAAACAAGGGGCACAGGGGATGCACGGGATAAGGCCGCGTGTGGGCTTCGGTGCTGTTCGGGAGGTTTCCATGCCGGAGGTGGCTGGTGGGGAACGAGTGCCGAGGAGCTGGAGTGGCGAGTGCGAGCAGGTATGCGTTTTTGGTGGTGAGTGCCTGAGCGGTATGTATGTGCATACATATGGAAGGTCCTGCGGGGCATGCTCGGATGGGACGTGCACGGAGGAGTGCGGGCGTGCTGTCGAGTGCGAGTGTAGCGGGGAGAGGTAATTTTGCAGGTATGCGGCAACGGTTGTGGCCGAGATGAGGGGATATGCTCCTGGTCGAGCGGTTATGCGAGCCTGACGATGACGGAACGGCAGTGAGCAGGTTGGCTAATGCGTGACGAGTGCCGTTTAAGGGGCGAGTGTAGTACAGTGGTCCAGTTGCGGTGCAATGCAACGCGTTGGTGTGGCTCGGGGCTCGATGCGGAGGAGGAACCTGGGCTATGAGCCTCCTTCGGTTTCCTTTTACTGAGCTGCAGACAAAGCGAAGTTGTGGAGTGTGGCTCGAGCGGTGCTGACCTTGTGGACTCCTTCAGTGTTGGCGTGCGCCCGTACGAGCCCATGCGATACGTGTGGTATGGGTACGTGTCGCTTACCGGTGCAGGCGGAGCCTGAGCGCCTGACTTATGGGCTGACTTTGGGTGCTTGTCTCCTCCGGCCATGGCACGTCGTGCCTGATTGCATGCGTGTCAGCCGTCAAACTCAGTGTGAAAGCTGGCCATTTCAAATCCATTCGAAGGCATGTGCGATGCCCCACTACATCCAATGCCCTGAGTAGATTTCCTTCGTGGGGGGCCCATGCCCTTGTATCGACTTCTCGGGTGGGCCTTTCGGTGGCGGGACCTGGCAGGACTACGGTAAGCTGGACCAAGTATTGATTAGGGGGGGACAAGACCTGGTCACCCAGACCACCAGACTTCTCCCGTTCCCACCAGACTTCTCCCGTTCACCACAGAGAGAACATACGGTAGAGACACGGTTTGGAACAAGAGGGCAGAGGGGTGATCCGCACGATGAGGCATGCATGTGGCTTGTTGGCGCACAGCTTGAAAGCAACTGGCGCCCTTGATTGGCGCCCCGGTACTAAGCATTTCGCATCACACACCAACATGGGGGACACCCATGTACCCCAACGGTTGGAACCGTTGGCAGCAGCATCGGACAGGCATGCGGTTGGAGAGGCGCCTTTGCATATTGTTACCCTGTATACACTGCTACCGTGTAGGCCTTGTCGGGCCTTTACCGCCGCGCTAGCGGCGCGTTCACTTGAACCATGGTCGAACATAAAGGCAGCACCAGCCTATTCGCAATCTTTGCTCTGAGTTTGTATTCTCTCTTCATTATACCATACACCATATACCACTTTTGCTCGGCGTCCGAGGAGACCGTAGTGCAGCCCTATCTGCAGGTGCGGCGCAGGAGCGCAGTTGCAGCGACAGCTATGGAAGCACGCTTCATCGATTGCGTCCAAACGTTGTCATGGTAATCTGAACGGGCCGGATCGGCACAGGGCAAGAAGAAGAAAGGCGGGGCAAGCCGGATCCTGCGGAAAGTCTTCACCAAGGGTAGGTAATTCAAGGGGAACAATGCATCGCGATGTTGTCACAGATCACATCTGATCATACCTCTCATATATTGTCGCATATGCCCCAGCGCTCTTGCCCAAGCGGTGTTGCATTCATAGGCCGTCTCCAAGCTCGCCTTGCTAGGTTGTACGGTTGCAGTTCCAGTGCGGAATTTAGGCAGCGTCCTGCCTTCCCAAGCGGTCGGGAAGTAGGGCCCCAGGGGTGAGGTGTCCAGCCTCACCTGCCTTGCCCTTCGACTGGCCCCTGCTCTGCCGATGTGGGTCACGTGCCACATGCAGCCATGACGAAGCTATCCCTTGACGTTGCTTGCCTGACCGCCAGGCAACCTCATTCTCATCTTCTTGTGGGTGCTATGGGGCTTGCTGCTCTGGTACGTCAACCTCACGTCCCAGGTGGGTGTTGGGCAAACAGTGTGGTGATGCTCATGCCCTCAGTGCGAATCTTGCACTGCTGCCGATTTCTGCTCGCCTGACGGCACACAACCAGCCTGAAGTACGCGTCTGGCTAACAGCGCATGTTGACCCATGTGGCTTTCCGCAGGACCTCAAACCCTTTGACCCCTTTGAGATTCTGGGCGTGGAACGGGGGGCCAGCGTTGGGGACATTAAGAAGGCGTACCGCCAGCTGTCCCTCAAGTACCACCCAGACAAGGTGGGCTGCGCCGCAGATACGGTTGTGGTGCTGAAACGCTGGGTGCACGGGTTGTTGGTGTGTTGGTGTTGGCGGGTATGGCGGGTAGCAAGCAATGCATCTTGGAGGATCATGGGATGTGAGGCCGGTCGCGTTGAACTGCGGATGCTGCTTCCTTGGCCGGTTGTACGCAGGCAAGCCCCGCCTCATTTTCTGCTGAGGTTCTCCTTAGTCGAGGACAACCGTGCAGTACACATTGACAATCTGTGTGCGCTGACGTGCCCTACGCCGTTTGCTAGTCTGCTAACACTACTGGCCCGCTGCCCCCCTGCCCACAGAACCCTGACCCCAAGGCGCACGCCTACTTCGCCTCGTTCATCACCAAGGCCTACCAGGCCCTCACAGATGAAGTCAGCAGGAACAACTATGAGAAGTACGGCCACCCCGATGGACCACAGGTGGGCGCCCCGCTAGGCGCGCCCAGGGGTCGGCGTGACGTGCGCAGATGGGGGTTGCGTGCACACGAGCATGCGGAGCGCTTGCCCTTTGGAGCTATCGCTGGAGTCTCTTTGCGAAGGCCAGCACCTATTGGCCGGAATAGCACTTACGGACATCTCTTGCTGCTCCAGCTCATGGATGGGCCTCAACGTTTTCCTGACACCCTACATTGTTTCTGCTTCACGCGATGCACCGAGACCATGAATAGTTATCAGCTGTCCCCGGACGCCCAAACGGTTTTCCCGCTGCTCCCCCAGGCCATGGATGTGGGTGTGGCGCTGCCCACGTGGCTGTTCACCAGGGACTCCAAGCTGGCGCCGCTCATGCTGCTGGGCCTGGTGTTCTGCGGCATCCTGCTGCCGCTGGGGGTCGCGTCGTGGCACATGCTCAACAGCAACAAGTACAGTGGGCCAAACGGGGTCATGCAGGTACGACAGTCAGTGGGGGGCTGCGACCGTGAGGAAGCGCTGCTGAAAGGGCAGAACAGAGCGTGTGCCATGCCGAGGGGCTGGAGGCGCGGTCACACTGGCACGCAGTGGGCAGGGGCCTTGACGTAGGAGAGGGAGAGGCCGCCATGGCATGAACGTAGCCAGCTGCCGTTCAGAGAGTGTTACATGAGCGCTGATGGTGACCACCTCTTTCCATTGCTCCGTAGGAGACCTTGGCGTTCTACTTCTCTTCCAAGTGGAACGTCAAAGAGGCGCAGGTAGGGAGGAACTCGCACTGGTGTGCACCATCCGCTCACTTTCCGGTACGGTCAAGTGGGGATGCAAGGTTTAGGAGCCGTCCGGGTGGGCACAGGGCCAGTGAGCACCTGGCCTAATCGTCAGGCCGCCCGTTTTTTGCTGTGGACCTAAGCTCCACGTCCTGTGGCAAGTGCCAATCAATCTTGCCCTTGTAGCCTGCTCTCGCTTGTTTCGCTCTGCTCCTGCGTTTCCCTGGACTGCGCTAAAGACTGCACAAACGCACTGAACACCGGTGACGCTTCCCCCCCGCAGAGCCTGGTCCGCATTCCCGAGACGCTGGTGTGCGCCATGGAGTTCATCACCATGGCCACACCCAGCGACCAGAACGCGGCGCTGGAGGAGCTGCGTAAGCTGGTGCTGCGCAACAACCCGGACCTCAAGGACAAGAGCCTGTTCTGGAAGCGCAGGGCCAGCGTGCTCAAGGTGCGCAGTGGGGGACGTGGGGAGGTAGAGGCAAGGGCAGGGACAGGGCTTGGGATGCTGGCGTTGGGTGTGACGTCTGGGCAAATCGGCACAGGATGCCATGGCATCATGGGGTGTGCGGTGTCGCTCGGGCCATTGGCGTCAGGTTAGGTTGTATGACTTCCGGGCTTACGCCGCGTCGTTCCCTGCCTCCTCCGGCCCCTCCCCACAGGCGCACATGCTGCTCTTGGCATTCCTGGACCGCGAGCAGGACATCCCGGCCTCGCTGCAGGTGGGGGGCACGGTGCGGAAACGGTCACTCCAGGCGTTGTCGCTGTGCTGTATCATGGACGAACCACTGCCAAGACCAAGTTCCGCTCGGCAACGGCACGACTTTGTTCTAGACGGGTCTGGACGGGTTACAATGTGCTGTGGCATTTTAGTGGGTACACACACGCCGATGTCACCCGTCCCGCACCCCTTCCTATGCTTCTCGCCGACCACCACCGGACTGCACGCTGCGCCTCCTGCCCTGCTGCTCCCGCTCCCCCAGACCGACCTCCGCTTCGTGCTGACCAAGACGCCGCTGCTGCTGGACGAGATGATGAAGATCGCCGTCCTGCCGCGCCCGCCGCTGGGCTACGGCTGGATGGTGAGCACGAGCTACGATTTACGTTGCACCGCACGGCACACCTGCTTGCATGCCGCCCCAAGCGGCCCTACGCCTCTCTAGATCGTTTCCTTCCTTCCTTGAGCATGAAGCCCAACGCCTGGCCCGTGAAAGGCATTACCCACTTCGTGCATTCCAAAGCGCCGCGTTGTCTGACAGTTCCCCAACCCTTGTGCACCGCTGTCACCGTGCAGACGCCCGCCGTCGCCATCGTGGAGATGATGCAGTGCACGGCGCAGGCGCTGTCCATCGGGCTGCGCAAGCCGGCGGTGGGCGGCGGGGCGGCCAAGGCGGGCGCGGCGGAGGCGCAGGCGGCGCTGCTGCAGCTGCCGCACTTCGACCTGGACGTGATTAAGAAGCTCAAGAAGCGGAAGGTTCAGAGCATCAAGGGTGGGTGTCTTAAGTGAGCGGCCCGAAACCAGAATGGGGCAGGTGGGGTGAGCGCGGGGCCACGCCGCCTCACCCTGGGCGGATGTGAACTTGCGCATATCCGGCGGTCCCTTGCAACCCAGCACAGGTGTTGATAGAGTTCAGCGCCCTGTAGTACTGGTAGTACATGCGTGCCTTCTTACTTTGCTGTGCTGATCCCGAACCACTGAACCCTCATGCTACCGCCCATTCAAATGATGTACACACAGAGCTGCAAGAGCTGCCTGCCGCTGAGCGCGAGGAGGCGCTGCGGTCGTGCGGGCTGGGCGACGCGGCGGTGGAGGAGGTGGCCACCTTCCTGGCCACGCTGCCCACCGTGTACTGCAGGGCGGAGTGCGAGGTGGGGCGGGCGGTGGGGGGTCGGGGGCTGCAGCCTGGGTGCCAGCAGCACATCGGCGCGGGTGCGAGGCCAAAACTATGGAGCGGAAGGCGGCTGCAAGCTTTCATACGGCATTGTGATGCAAGGGACAACATAGCTGTCAAAAGGAAGAACACCGTTGCCACTGCACACGATCTCGGCCCGTGACTGGCTCCCGGTGTGCTTCTTCCGAATGCGACGCGTTTTCTGTTCGGCCGTTTGCGTAGAATCGTCGCGCGCGCTGGCTTGCTGCCCCACCCCGCGTGCAGGTGCCCGGCGAGGAGGACATCATGGAGGGCGACGGCGTGCGCTGCCGCCTGCAGCTGCTGGTGACGCGCCCCGCACACAACGCGCCGGGGGCGCAGCAGGTGGCGCCCGCGCGCGGCTCGTCCAAGGCCGTCCGCGCCTTCACGCCCTCCAACCCTATCCCGCGCGACGAGAACTGGTGCGTATGCGCGTTGGCATGTGGGTTGACATTCCCGGCAGGAAAAAGGGCGAGCGGGGCTGGGTGCTCGGCACGCTTTTGTGCAGCACCAGTGCACCACCGCATGGAACTGCGTTGCACTTCATCGCGTGTTTGCGTACGATGTCCTCACGTGCGAATATGCATTGGTTATTTCCGCCCAGGCACGTGCTGATTGTGGACCCGGCCAACAACGCTGTGCTATCGTGGAGCAAGGTATCGCTGGTGGAGGCCGAGGCGGTGGGCTTCAGCCGCCCAGAGCTGGCGGAGGAGTGGGAGCAGGCCAACGCGGCAGCGGAGGCCAAGGTAGGACCGGGAAGCTAGTCAAGCCCTCGCGGATCGGTGTTTGTGCGTGGCGTTGGGAACCACATGGCCGACAAGTAAAACGACAGCACTTCAGAGCGGATGGGGATGGCGATGGTAGTGCACCTTCATGCAGCGTAGTGGGGGGCCATCAGGGGCTTAGCAGCTAGCAGTGCCGCTACACTCCTTTCGTAGCACCTCCTTTTGGCAAAACTTCTTCAACACCGAGCGTACTTCTTCGCGCTGGGCCCCCAGGACGACCGCTCCCGCTCCCGCGCGCTGGCCACCGCCAACAAGTTCATCAGCCGCTACGCCAACGGCGCAGTGCGGCCGGGCAAGGACGGGGCCAAGGAGGGCCGCGACGGGGAGGCCGGCAAGGAGGCGGACGCGGAGGAGGAGACGGGGCAGGTGGTGGAGCTCATGTTCCACGTGCCAAAGTGAGTGGGCACGGGCCTCGGTACGACAGGACCAGAGCCAGAGACCGCCTAGCTGTTTTCCGGTGTTTCCGTACATTCTTTTCCAGTACGGCCTTTGCAGGACGGCTTGTCAGTAAGTCGGTAAATACACCGAGCTACCCAGGACATGCTTCCCGCCGTCCTTCGTAGCAACAGCTGCCCGTGCCCACTCGCCTGCCAACCCGTGCCTCCCCTGCCGCTCCCGCCCCAGGGCTGGCAAGCACGAGCTGCAGGTGCTGGTCATGTCGGACAGCTACGTGGGCTGCGACCGCGCCATCCCGCTGCGCCTGCGCGTGGTGCCCATGACACGTGCCATCCAGGAGGGCCGCGACGCGCGCGCCAACGCCAAGGCGCGCGAGGCCAAGCCGGCCTTCAGCAGCGACGACGAGGACGAGGACGCAGGTGAGCATGGGAGCCGAAGTGGGAGCTGCTGGACCTATCCCAGCCCGCAAGCCATAACACCAGTAACTGCGGGCTAAATGAAGAGCATGTGCCAAGATTGCCTGGATCATTTCTTGCTGCTTTGGTGTGGTTTCTGGGCAAGTTGAGGTCCTCACGCTCCTTCCTCGTGTGCCCCTGCCCCTGCATGCAGAGCCCCGCCGCCGCCGCCGCGCCGCCGGCAGCGACGCTGGCAGCGCCGCTGACGACGAGGCGAGCGACCGGGCGGACGACGAGGACGAGGACGACGTCAACAGCGAGGACTACGACAGCGAGGAGTCGGGTGGGTGGCTGGGATTGAGTCGGGGGTGCTGTATGTTGCCTGCCAATAACCGTACACTGAGAACTGTACCGCTATGGGTTAAGGTCACGCATGGCTGTTGACCATGCCAAAGGGGCTTGGTTGAGGACAGGCACAGCAGCGCGGAAGGGGAAAGCCCGCGTGCATGGCAAGAAAGGCATTCGGATGTTTGCGCATTGTAGACGGACCACCGTTGCAGCCGGGAACCGCGAAGGTACAGACACGTGCGTACTCCTTGCCCTAATGTTACTGTGCATCACATGCGTGCTGCAGGCGAGCTGGAGAGCGGCCCGGAGGACGAGGACGACGAGGAGGACTTTGGCGGCAAGGCTGGCGGCAAGGGTGCTGTGCTCAAGCTTGAAGGGCCGGGGCAGAACGGGGTGGATAGCGCTAAGGACAAGGACGCGTGAGGGGAGCGCATGGCACCTCGCGTGTAGCACTCGAGCATGGCATGGCACTTAGACAAAGGGGTTGACCGGCCAGAGGACGCAATGGCGGCAGGGATTTCTATGATAGTATGGGTCCATTGGGCCTCCATAGGTCTGCTGCAGCGCGAGTGATGGAAGGAGAGGGGAGCGCGCTGGGTGTAGCTAGCGGGGTGGCGGCATTCGTTCAGGCGTGGTCGATGGCTTTTAGACGGGGCACCGTGGATGTGCTGGCTGCAGCAAGCTGGTCCCAGCCGGTACGTACTGCACGACAATGATGAACTGCACGGATTGGCAATACAGAACTCGGTAAAAAAAAGGGCCTTCAAGGGCAAGGCGAGTGCGAAACAGGACGGGAGGCCGATGCTGGGCCCGTGCATCCCGCGTGTGCTGCATTCCGGCCAAAATGCGCGGGGGCGTGCGGCTTTCTGTAAGTACACGGACTGTTTCGCCCTCCGTCCTACGAAGCCTTTCTGTACAGCTACCTGCGCTCCAAAATTCTTCAGCTTGCTTTTGGCGCAAGGAGGTCGGGATGCTGAACCGAGGCCTGGGCGGACCCGCCGGAGGGCTGGGCGCGGGAGGGCCCCCAGGTGAGGAGTTACGTATGAAAGCGCTTGCCACAACATGGGCAAGGCTTGACGCGCGTTCCTTCGATGCGTAGGCGCGGACTTCGCGCCTTTTACCAGTGTGCCTCGGCCAATCGCCCATTTGCAGCCTGCGATCCACCCGATACTCTTTGCCATGCCGTTGCTTGCCGCCTTAGGTGCTGCATTTGTGTTCGGGACACTTGCAACGGTGCGTATCTACGCGGCCGTCCCATGGGTCACAGCAGCTGACCCCGTTTCCCCATGTAGGAGGCGGCGCGGAGCTGTTTCGCCTCATCGAAAACTATTCACAGCAGATCGCGGCGCAGGAGCGGCAGCTAGGGCAGCTGCGGGACCAGCGGGCGGCAATCGTGGGGGTAAGCCCTAAGCCGCGCGAGCCTGGCTTGGGAAAGAGCAGGGGACACTCCACGCGGTACCCTGGCTGTCTAGCTTGGCACGCTGGAGGCAGGCTTCACGAACAGCATCACGTACCGTACCCCCCTCTTGCGTGCATAGCTCAGGGCAGTCCGAGTGCGGAGCTCCTTGTGAGCATATGTGCATTTGTGTGGCCGAAGAGGTCTGGTGCATGCTGCATGGTGCACGGAGCCTGCCACCATTCCACTGCTTGCCCCCACCTACCCCGTACCTTTTCGCTATGCCTAGGAGACGGAGGCGGCCCGCGTGCAGCGTGACGCGGCTGCTGAGCTGTGCACCGCCGCACGACAGCGGCTGGCGGCGATGCAGGCAAGTGGTGTGGGTTACCTCACAGGAGGAGGGCGTGGGGACCGGGGGGGGACACGGCGCCGCATAGGCGTTGGTACGGCATCGTGGCCGACCGTACGGTGCGTTGTCGCATCAATGACGGATCCGTTTTTGTACGGTACAGTTTCCCCTTGGCACGTGAGCGCGGTGCCAGAGCGGCAGCTGCCGTGTGCACACACAAAATGACAGTGCGTGAGTGCGCACGGTGCTACGGACGTTGACTGTTTGTGCTGGCAGCTCTTAGCCCAACCGCCCAAGCGCACCCTACCACCCCCTGTGTGCTCCCCAGGCTGAGCGCGAGACCAAGGAGGCAGAGCTGGAGGCGATCAAGGTGAGATGGGCCGGGGTGGATACCGCCTTCTTCACTTGCTCGGCAGAGCTCGGAAACGGAGGGGCATGCCTGTGGTGCGGGGCTATGTTGCCGTCGTCATTTGCAGTGCTTGCATCCTTTGGCCAGTGCCTGCCAGGACGGCTTGCCGGCTGCCAAGCGTGCGACTCCGATGCATCACACGTTACACCACCGCTTGGCTATAAAACAACCTTTTCGGGCTCGCAATTCCCGCATACCTCTCCTGGAGTCCCACGGAAACAATTGTTATGTGCACACAGGCCCGTAACGCGGCGCTGAGGAACGACGTGGAGGCTGTGCGCGGGCTGCTGGAGGCCGTACGGCAGGAGGAGTACGACAGCAAGGCGCGATTCGTGGACAGGTGGGCGTGGGGAACAGCACGTGGCTAGGGCGTGGTCGGGAGCACGTACCTGCTGCCTTGGCGGCCCCTGGCAAGAAGTGTGGACAAGGGTTGCAGGCGGGAGCATGTACGTTTTGGGCGTGCTTGTACTCAAACCCCTGTGCGACCTGTGTTGGTGCCTGCAGCTGCATGGAGGTGGAGGTGCACATCCGGGAGGTGCTGCAGCAGCAGCAGGGTGGGGGCAGCGGGGGAGACGGTGGCTACGCCATTGCCGCAGAGCCGGCCGCTGCCGGCGCTGACGACGACGGAGGCATGGGGGAGGGCGACGGAGCGGCGCAGGCGGGGTTCACGTTCGACGCAGGTGCCACAGATTCTCAGGCGTACGACTACCAGCAGCAGGAGCAGCAACAGCAAGTACAGGCGTTGTCCGGTCAGGAGTACCAGCAGCAACAGGAGCGGGCTGCGGGGGTTGCGGTGGGGCACAGCCAGGGGGAGGGTGCGTCGGGGGTGGACCCGTCGGGGGCCTTCGGGAGCCAAGTGCCCCTGTGATGGTGCTGGGGGCTGGTGGTGGAGTGCGGCGCTGGGTTATGGGTCCGCAGGCTGTGTACCGGCAGCAGCTTGGAATGGATTCCTCTGGGATTGCCAGCATGGCAGATCTTCCCTGGTGTTTGCGCGCCCAGTTGCTTGCTGAGCCGTGAGGGACAGGGCGCATGCCGCATGGGTGCTTGGTAAGCCTGTTTCCTGTAGCCCTGTAGCCCAAAGGCAGGCTGTTTGGGCTTACTGGGAGGGGACTTGCGATTTCCTTGCCACCGACTCATATCGAACGCCAGGTCACATCGGACACCAGGTCACTTCGGACGGAAGGTGGCTTACAGCACTGACATAACCCTGTAATGCGAAAGCCTGACAATCGCTTCACCTCTGGGGTACAGGCTACGCACAAGACCCCTTTTGTACAGTTGTCCACGTGGCTGCAGTTGCCGTGGGTCCCCACGACCCCACCCTGTCCGGACCTGGCGTCCACCGCCCGTCCCGTACACTGCAGTTGGGAAGGCTCGACGCATGTGCTCCCTGCTGCTGAAGGTGACCCAGATGGTTCTAGTGATGCCGATCAGGGTATAGCTGTTACAGAGCCTCTCCCGTCGCGCTTATCAAAGAAGCAAAACTCCAACACACGTGCGGGTTGAGCGCTTGCCATGGCGCACCTTAATTGGCTTACAACATAACATGAGTCATATTATATAGCACTTATCATAGGATGCGATGGCCGGCACCGTTCCTGTTGTTCCTGACCTTCTACCTCGTGTCTCAGCGCCGCGCTGCCGCGCTTCCCGCGGTCAACTACACATCTCTGGTCAAGGAAAGAATCCTCGATAAGCGCGGTCTTGACAATGTCTTCATGGTGCGTGGGTGTTGCGCTCGGCCAACCCCTGGCTCCCTCGGTTGGGCGGGCAGGGCTTGAGGCACGACTGCCGAAAGCTCGTGGACTGGGTGACGTGGTGATGGCATTGCATGCGGGTTACCGTATGGGTCGGTGCCAGGCGTGGCTGGAGCGAGGACGGGTGCACGGGAAACCCCCTTGCATCCCAGCGCCCTATGCACCCATTCCCATCGTGCATGCCCATGACGCCATGAGTATGGCCCCCATCAGCCAGGATGCACTATGCATTGATTGGATGGTGCAGGGAGGTAGGCAGTAGCATATACACATATTGCCTTTTCCATGCACCTATACCCAAATCAACACTGGACTTGCCCGACCGCATCGCCCTGCCCTCCCGCCCTTTGTACCGCCCTTCCCACCCACTTTGCTACCATCCTACCCACCCCATCCTGCGCCACCCCACGCGCCCCACAACTCCTCACACACCTCACCGCCCAGGTGTGGACCACGGACGGCTCCTCCCTGGACGCGCTGTCCACCACCTGCGTACAGAGCGTGGTGGCGGCGTACGCTGGGAGGCAGCACCACAGGGTGTACCTGCTGGCCAACCACCTGACGGAGCAGGTGGGGGCAGCGCCAGGAGGGCACACAGGGCGTGCTTGTGATGCACTGCAAATGTGGCAGCCAACCGTATGCACGCCATCCCGCCAGTACAGGACGGTACTTCCTGTGCCCCAGCACTGTGCACGTGGGCAACTTGCGGGCCGGCGTATGGGGATCGACAACCTATGCCGTGTGTTGGCCTTCAGCACATTGCGCTGCGCGGGAGACATGTTACTTCCTGCGTGTGCTGATGCCGTACAGGATCTGGAGGAGCGAGGCTGGAGGCAGGTGCAGCTTGTGCGGTACACAGTGGAGGAGGTGCTGGACGGTGGGTCCAGCATGGGGATGGGGGTGCACAGGGCGGCGGGGCCCGGGTCCTGTCGCGGAGGTGCAACTGCAGCAGCCTGCCCAAAGCATACCCCCGCCACCTAACCTTTACACTTACTCTCCTGCCTTCCGGCCTCAGACACGCCCCTGCACTCGTGGTTTGTGCGGCGCAACGCCCGGCTGGTGCAGGGCAAGTACTGGTTCTCACACAGCACAGACCTCATGCGTTTCGCGCTGGTGGGTTCTGCAACCGGTTTGACGTCCCACTGCTATGGATACTGTAGAAGCATAATAGGAGAGTCGGAAGCAGACGGCCTTCCTAGCAGGCAACACGCCACCTCCCTAGCGCCTGACCCCTTAAGATCAGGTGCACCGCAGCTGCGGCACAGCAAGACCTCGGGTGACCCAGCTCTGCCACCACATGTTCGTTGTGCGGTACGCACCATTGCCCTTCCCTTCCTGTTACTCTCCTGCAATATGCACGCTGCGGCAATGCCGCCGCCTGATCCACCTGTTCTTCCGCATACGGCATCTACCCGCGCCCGCCCGTTTGCCGAACCAACGCCCCCCACACGATTCCCACAGCTGTACAAGCACGGCGGTCTGTACCTTGACACAGACGTGCTGGTGATGCGGCAGATCAGGTGGGACGCGCGCAGCATCGCACCTACTGTCGAGATGTTATGCTGTATCGGTGTATGTACCGTAGCTGCGGTGGTTGGTCATCCGTGGGGATACTGCTGCAGGCAGGCATCCAGGTGGTCCTGCAACATGTGGGTAAGGGCGTGGGCACGGGCGCGGGTGAGGGTGAGAGATAAGACGCGCCTTGCCTGCGCTGCTTATGCCGATCGCAGCGGCAAGGGCGTCCGCGCGAGTGGGCCTTGAGCTGACACCGAGCCGGGCCAAGCAAGTTCCACGCCCTGTGCACATGCTTGCGGCACACCCCAAGGAACCCGGCCCTGCGGTTCCCCTGTGACGCCCTTCCTGCCTGGCCACCGCTGCAGCCTGAGCCACGTGAACAAGCTGGTCCGCTCCATGAACGATTCCAAGCTGTTCGAGTGCGCCATCATGTTCTTTGAGGCGGGGAACCCGGTAAGCGGCGCTGCGTGCTGGTCCTGTGCTGGAGCTCGAGCGCCTGGCACATGTAGCCAGCGTGAGCTTCGTGTTGACACACATGCGCCGGCCTGTGAGCACGGAAGCACGGAAGTTTTCGGCCCACACAACCGACATGTACCTGCCTACACCGCCATGCAGTACTTGTTCGAGGTCATGAAGACGGTCCCCGAGCACTACAAGCTGCTTGACTACACCTCTGCGGGGCCGCGCGCGCTGACGAAGGCCTACGAGGCCTTGCCGCGCCGCTCCGCCAAGCAGCCGCCCGAGCAGCTGGCCCCCGGCGTGTACCTGGGCATTCGGCTGCTCAAGGCCAAGGACTTCTGGAGCACGGGGAAGGTGGACGAGGACGACTTTGTGGGCTGCGAGGTGGGCGGCTGGGGGTGTGGGGTGGTGGAAGGGTGATGGCGGAAGGGTATTGTGGAGGCGTGAATGGTCTTGCAAGTGGCATTATGCAGTCATGCTGAGGTGCGCAAGGTTGGATATTCACACGGGCCTGGAGGATACATGGGCGCCATCAAGCCGCCGTGTGCCTTCCAGCACAGGCAGGGGCATAGGTGGTTGTGCAGCCCGTACAGGGTACACCACCATGCCAACTGGTATTGCCATGCATACGGTACCTGTTACTGTGCAAGGCCATACATGGTGTGCTACCCTAACGCGCGCTAACCCTGGTGCCATGTCATGCCCGATCTGCTGCAGGCGGTGCACCTGTGGGGCTCCATAGCGCGCGGCTACGTGACCCACAAGGTGCTGCTGGCGGGGGCCGACGCCGAAGGCAACCAGACCAGCAGCAGCAGCAGCAGTAGTAGGCGACGCACCAGTAGCACTTACAGCAGTTCCAGGAACAGCAGGAGCGTCACGGACAAGGCTGAAGAGGCTGAGCGGCTGCAGGCACTAGTGGCTGAGCGCGTGGAGAGGCTGTACGGCATCAGTCATTGCGCGCAGAATGCGCCGCGTCTGGAGGAGTCCTTGCCGCTGGCGCCGCCGCCCCCATTCGAACAGAGGAGGCAAAGGTTGTAATGCACGCATGTTCAAACATACGGTCACACCACAAGCGTGTGTGCGGCAACTTCGTATACGCATGTGACCGGCTGTTGCCACACACTAATGATGGGGTCAAAGGAACAGGACATGGAGCAATGTGTAGGCCGCAGATTACACTAGGTGTCGTCAGGTCAAGACCACTGCAATGCCATTGGTACCGTATGATTGTCGTGCACTTCTGCTGGTACCAGGTAGACGCCGAGTCAGCAGCTATGCGAGCGCAACGGTCAGAAAGTATACGCGTGGTAACTGTCGAGCCAGCATCTTACGCGACCTTCAGTATTGGGCCGCCATCAGTCCGGCTTGGAAGGAGACACACCAAGCCTAGCTACCAAAGCGCATTTACGGCATCAGCAGTCTACCCTTGGCAACACACAGTGTACGGTATGCATACATCCTGCAAGCCTTGCCTATGGCTGTTGCAGCCACACAGTTGGCCACACGCTACCAGCAAGGAGGGAGCGCCAGGCCTCAATGCGAGGACATGCCAACGTGAGGATCACCCACCATCGCCTCCCATCTTATTTGTTTTCACAGATTCACACCATCCTATGATAGTACATGTCGTATGTTCCCGCTAGCCACGTAAAACGCATTGACGCACGTCGGGCGCACGTGGCACAGCATTCACGAGGTCTCAGGCGAGGCTTCACTTCTTGGTAGCCTGGGTCTTGCCGGCATGCGCGGCGCGAGCATCGGCGATCTCCTTCTGGCACTTGAAGTAGCCGTAGACGGGCATGGCCACGGACGCCGCCAGCACGGGAACCAGGAGGACGGGAAAGCCGCCCTTGGGGGCTGCGGAAAGGAGAGCGGCAGGGAGCAACAGGAGTTAAGCCACCATGCCGGCGGTGAGCAGGACAAGACATGCGAACGAGCAGCGTAGTAGGCATGTGCAGCGGCAGTCTTTATGCAGTCGAACCGGGTTCCAAGGTCAATCCCAGCATGTACAGCAGGAGTGCCCTCTGCCAGTAAGGCACCCCGACTAGACATCAGGGGACTTACCAGGCGCGGGCGAGTGCCCAGAGGAGATGTTAGAAGGTGCGCTCGAGGCAGCGCGGGGACGGTGGTCAGCTGCGGGCGTAAATTGAATCAGGTCATGAACCGTAGGCGGTAGGTTGGGGAACCGGCTGCTCATGTCGCAACACTGTAGACATGCCATGTCGGGGCCCAGCAGGCCAGTAGTCTTGAACCCAAACTTACCCTTAGGGCCGGGTGCAGGGCGGAAGTTGGCCTGACCACCAACAGCGCGCAGGACGAAAGGCATCTTCTTGTTCCTGCGCGTCGGGAGGGTTTGCCAAGCGAAAATCAGGCCAACTTGCCAATCAGGTAGGGCTTTGCACTTGCGCGTACACCTCAGCCAACTGATGCAATTGAGAAGCAAACGGTGAATTGTTGTGCAATGCTGGGCCAGCAGGTCAATATTGGGGGAACAGGGCCGGCTGTCGAGGCCTCGAGGCGTTCCGGGACTGCATGGGAAAATGTCTGGACCTTGGACCACCAGGATGCCCGCCATGTGCGCACTGGCGCAGGACGCAACATACCCACACAGAGGACGACCCAATATCATCAGGGGCAACGGGCTTCGGGGTTTACCTTGAGAAGGGTTGACTGGCACGTAGTAATCAGGCTGAAAAGACCTATCAGCAAATGTGTTGACGGGAAACTGGTTTGGTTAATAAGATATGGTGCTCAAGGTGCATGCATATTGGCCAGGGAGCGAGAGCAGCGGGCTTATCAACTATCAGCTCGTAACCCAGTCATACCATGTCGTACCCATTGTGACTTTGCACGCCGACACCGCTGCAACAAGCTGAGGATGTAAAATCACCCAATTAATGTACATTGGATATGTGGAACACTCGTTTGGCGTACCTCGAGACTGACGGAATCTACGTAATCAGCGGGTGTTGCTTTTTGCCCTTCCGACGCTTTATGCGCGCGACATGACTTTGCCACAGTGCTGCACAACATGTTTCTGATGGCTGCATATTGTTCTATTCTAGGCCGTTGATTGCCAGTGCATGTCGCCTGCGCGTCAAGTCCAACTCTGCCTAGAGCTGCTGCGGCCAGCAAGCGCGAGTCGGGTCGGGTCGCAAGCATAGTCGGTGTCCTGGCCTGTGCCACCACGAGAATGTCACATGCCTCTTTTGCAGTGATATCCGTGACGCACGGGGCCTTACGCTCGGGTGTCGGGCTCGGGTCTCGGTTCCGCTCATTGTGCACAGGCAAGGGAATCGTCTTGCATGAATCGCTGTCCGAGCGCTCCTTTTCAAGCCCTTGTCGTCATTCGCTTTGTTGCTGGAAGCCCTTGCTCGCTTAATCCCTGTCAGGCATATCGCAATACGGTGCCAGCATGTGGCTGACGTATTGGGGCGGCGTTTTGCGTCGGAACAGCAGGGTTCAAGGCTCTGGGGGCATGCGCCCGTGGCATGCGCCCAGGACCCGCATGAAGGCAAGGCTGTCTGCCTTTGCACCGCACTGTGCTTGCAAGCGTACGCGATGCAGCCTTCGCGCATATCAGGACGTGATGCGGGGCAGAGGGCAGCCGTGGGCCCCGCTGCCACCTACCAAGCGCGCTGCCCGTTCCACCGTCCGAAATGGCCTGCCAGGTCGGAGGGGTGCCATGGGGGCTAGAAACCCATCACCATGTCCACCTACCCCGTCCTCCTACACCTCGTCAACACCGCCCTTACCCTCTTGCCACACGTGCTCGCCCTTACCAGGGGAGCCCCCGGGTCCTCACCGCGCACCCTTACCTCCGCCAGCTCCTTTCCCTTTCCCTCCGCTCAGGTCCGGCTTCCCCTGACCCGCCTCCTGCTGCTTCGGCTGCTGCTGTTGCTGCTGCTTTCCTCTCGATCCCCCCGCTGCCGCCGCTGCCGCCGCTCCCACCCCCGCCTGCTTCCTTGACAGGTGGATGTGGAACTGCTTCAGCTGCTCCACCACCAGCGCCTTCTCCCGCCGCAGGTGCCGGTTCGTGTGGAACCTCCTCGACTCCAGGTACTGCCTCCGGAGCGCACCCACCACCACCTCCTCCCCGCCGCCACCTCTCCCGCTTGCCCCCGCCCCCGGCCCCCCTCTCCCCCGCCCCCCCCCCCCCTCCTCCCCCTCCCCATCCTCCGACCCCACCCCCGGCTCACTTCCCCCACCCCCCTCCTCCTCCTCCTCCTCCTCCTCCCCCTCG
>VFQN01001262.1_pt1 | contig 43237 bp, 54 predicted proteins | sample 3512371 | NCBI WGS metagenome assembly VFQN01 (sample SAMN10412370, study PRJNA504923) | tailings metagenome | isolation source: Replicate 2 from Balatoc abandoned mine | place: Philippines: Itogon, Benguet | collected 2017-08-28 | reverse complement strand
CCCTTGAGCCCCCGGCTCGTACACGGGTCGTTGCACTTGCGGAGGGGAGAACCCTCGCCGTCGTGCCTCGCCGTGTAACACTGACTGACTGACTATGTTACATACAGGCCGCACTGTATCCAAATCGCCCAAGTGCCATGAAACATGTATATCATGGGACACACGCCTGGACAATGAACACACGTGCGTACTACGCGGCGGCGTTCTCACCTGGGTCTCGCAGGGTAACGAACTATCTACGTACTTCAGGTCGACAACGAGCCCAACTTTGTCGAGACGTAGCCAAGCAGATGATGCATTCCGAGTCTGAAGGCAAGCATCACGATCGTCATGCAACACCGGCGAAGAGCACCGCACCTCCTTAAACAATGGCACTCAACAAGTGCTGACAAGTGGGGTGCAGGCGAAGTCCAATTACGCAGGAATATTAGCCGCCCATGCCGGGCCATGGCTAACGAGCGACGCACGCAGACCAATATGCGACAGGCGAAGCGGTGTGTTGTGCCGAAGCGTGTGCCGCTCCAGCATGAAAGTAGTAAGTTGGTGACCACATGACTACCAATCAACACCACGCACGTCTCAATACCATGCAGGTCCTGTGCATGTACTACTATTTCGGCTAACCACACATAATCACAAACGACCCCTTGGCGGGGCTGAGACATCATCACTTGAGTAAGCAAGGCAGTTTACTGCAGCTTCCCAGCAAGAAAAAACAGAGCCGATGCACAAAAACCGAAGTATCCGTCATGGATCCAAGGCAACCGCACCACATCCATCCTACACCTTCCTGCACCACCTCCAAAAGTCCAACACAGGCCCCCGAAACGTGGGGCAGACATCAAGGGGCTTAACCGTCCGCCGAAAACGCTGCAAATCCCCAAAAAAGCTAGGCAAAGGAGAGCCGACACGCGTGGTGAAGCCCTACACCAAGCCGCAGAAGCCGGTCAAGCCACGGCCTCCAAATGACTCCCTTGCCGGCAGAGGTGTTGCAGCACAACCCCCGTGGGCATTCTACTAGAGGTGTGTCAGGCCACGGACCAGCCCCAACGGGACTTACAACCAACCAAACCATAACCGGTGCCCGCCGGCAGAGCCTCTAGAGCACCACTGCACTAACACCGAACCACAACAACAGCAGCTCAATGACAAGAAGTCGCGCCAGCGTGCATGCAGCCAACACGAAACTGTGAATCGTTTCTAGACCACACCGCCGCAGAAAACACGGGCTAGGGACACCGCGTGACGTGCGCAGGGGGGAACACAAACCCTTTGCTTAAACGAACACCATACCGATACCAGAACCACGGTGTCAAGTCTCAAAACGAAACCCTCCAGGGAACAAGTCCCTGAAGTTCAAAACACCAGACGAGGAACTTGGCACCCAGCATATTGCTAAGACACATTAGCAGAACGGCTACAGCTGTGCCAATGTCGCCCGTCGCTCAAAAGCGTGCAAGCCAGGACAATCCTTCCGGCTCGCCAACCGCCCATCGCTGCGCAATGTGCTTTACCTGCACCACGAACACAGCTCACGAACACGAACTGCTTCGTCCTTGTATTCGCAGCGCCTAATCGACCTCGGATCAGTACCATCTAGATGTTGAATCACAGGATTTATGCACCACGCGTCACACCTAACCACAGCAACACAAATGAATCGAGGTTGACTTCCTCACCACAGATGCAACACATCACTTGCAAGGCGACGCTCGCGTCAACAACAGGACCACCGCACAGCATGTGCGCTTATACACAACCATTGCAGGAAACCGGACGTGCAAGTGCAAGTGCTAGCGCAGTGTGGTCCCATGCACACTGCATCAGCGATTGCAATTGCTGTAGCAGCGCGCAATCCTAGTGCTATGCCACAGCGACGCCGAGGAAGGGGTGCACAGTCACAGTCCTTAGGACAGAGGGAAGACAAGTGAGGTAAGGAATCGCTCTCCATTCCCACGTGCACCCGGGCGTCTTTGCTTTGCTCGCGCTATCTGCATGCAAAGGGTCTCCCCCGATCCTCTAGAGCGGCGCAATCCACACGAGACACCCCGCCTTCGTCATCCAGGACCACGAATCAGTAGCGCTCGCCACGCCATCGTTGGACACAGTACCCACGTCATTCTTCGTCGCATGGAACGGGAGTGTGCGCTCGCAGGCCATCACAGCAGCGGAAAGCACCACGCGCCGCTAGGTGCCGAAAAACGACCAACCTGCCACCGCCGAAGGCACAACGGAGCAACCCCTCCGCACCGTGCAGTCTGCGTCCAGCACGTTCAGTACGCACAACCCCTGCGCCCTCCCCAAAAGGCCCACCCCACACAGCAACCTAGCAGCATCCTGCCGCCAGCTGTCCACGCCATCAAGCGGAGTACCTTGGCTCCCGACTCAAAAAGCCCCTTGCCGGTTGATAACCCAAATCCAGCGCCGAAACTCCGGCGCGCCCCTGGCCTCTTCGCCCACAGAACCTGCCTGGCATGATTCGACAAGACGAGTGACCTCTCCCCTCTGGCGTACACTTCCCCCATGGCGCTCCAGTCCGGTGCTTGGTAGCTAGCCAACGTGGCCTCACCTAGCACACGCATGGCACACCGCGCAGAGCTCGCAGCGTGCAGTAAGAGGCAGTGCCGCATGTCCCTGCTCACCGCCCGTCAGCGACCGGCACCGCCATGGCGACCTGCAACGCCAGGGCCCCCGCGTGGTGCAGCTGCTGCAGCTGCTGCTGCACCAGCTGCTGCTGCATGACGTGCGAATGGTACCCCATCTGCACGCGGGCCGCGTACTGCACCGCCTCCTGCAGGTCGCACAGCACCTGCGCCGCCTGCTGCTGCCGCTGCTGAGGCATGGCCGCGGGCTGCATGAAGGCCGGCGTCGCCGTGCCGTCACTGCCGTCGGTTCCTTGCCCCGCCCAGGCGGCTGCCCGAGGCACGGTCAGGGTCGAAGATCCCGCCGTGGAGCCTTGCCGTAGGCCATAGCTGAACGTCGTCGAGTTGCACATGGCGCCAATGCGCGTGCTCAGGGCCCCGCCGGAGTGCAGGGGCCTCGCGCCGGCGACTGCTGCCACTCCGCCACCACTGCTGCCGCTCTGCGATGCCGCCCGGGCGCAGTGCTCCGAGCACGAGCGCCCCAGCATGCCTCGCTGCATGGAGCGGATATGGCAGGAGCTGCCCGCCGCACTGCTCGAGGTGGTAGACTGCTGGCGGGCAAGGCTGGGCGCCGCCGCACCAGCGCCGAACGTCGGCAACACCGGCGCCGGCGCGAGCGCCTGGCCCCGGGCAGCAGTCACCAGACCGCCAGTTGTGGCCAGCCGGTGGGGCGCAGCCATGCCCAGTATCCCCTGGCTGGAGCGCGAGTGGCCTGGCAGGTGCGCGCCGCCGCTGCCCCCCGCGTAGTGGTGGTGGAGTGCGGAGTGGCCGTTGAGCGTCACGCGCCTGCGGGCAGAGCAGGCCCGGTGCTGGGCCTTTGCCTCGTTGTCCTGGCGGCGCAGCTCGTCCACCACCTCCTTGAAGGAGGGCCGGGCGTCGGGGCTGTGCTGCATGCAGCGTTCCGACAGGGCGCGCAGCTCGGGGGGCGCGTCCGCGGGCCACACCAGGGGCAGGTCGTTGGCGATGCGGCCGGCCAGGATCTGGGCCGGGTGGTACTCTGTGAAGGCGCGCTTGCCCGAGGCCATCTCGTACAGAAGGATGCCGAAGGCGAACTGCAAGCAATTGGCGCGCGGACAGAGGGGTGAACGGCCATGTCGCGCGGGAATACGGCTCATGGGTGCAGTGCGTGCGCGCGTTGGGTTTCGAAGGCAGGAGGGCTGAGCATACCGCTGGGCATCACAATGCTGAACCCCACAGATGGCGTCCGGGTACATAGCTATCAGGTTCCTCCAGAGCTGAGATATGATGTTCCTGCGTTTAGACTGGCCAGTATACTGCGTTACGGCAATGCTACCAATGCTATCAGTGGTCCCTGCTCACCACGTCTGAGGCCAGGCGGGCCTCCGAGTCCAGGCACTCGGGCGCCAGGCAGTGCGCCTGGCCCTCCCAGCCGTCCACGCGGGCCACGCCCGACAGCGTCACCTTGCTCAGCCCGAAGTCCGCGGCCTGCGTACGGGATACCAACAGGGTGTATGCGGCGTTACATACAGTAGGTGCACAGCAGTGCAGCGTATGCAAGCGACCAGCGTCCTGTGCAGCCCACAGCAGCGGAAAGCATCATGCCGTATGCACCGTCAACGGGCACCTGTGGCAAGCGCAGTAGTTGCAACTCGTCCCACCTTGGCCACGAAGCCCCGCTTGTCCACTCGCGACGCCTTGAGCATGATGTTGCTGCCGCTCAGGTCCCCGTGGATGACCTTGTAGCTGTGCAGCAGGCACATGCCGCCGGCGATCTCCTTGGCCGTCACCAGCAGCGAGCGCAGGGCCGCCCACCGGCTCAGGCGGCCGCCCTCGCGAAACGCACCCGCAGATATGGCCCGGTGCAACGTCCCCACCTCGGCGTACTCCTGCAAACATGGACGGTTGTAGTCAAAGCTGTTGGCAGTTGTGTACTGATTCAAATCTCAACTACGGAGCTGTACCCTGCCGTACCCAACACGTTTGCACGAGTTGAGCGGCATCAAGCCGAATGCGTGGGGATCTTTAATACCGCGCCTCTGGCAGGAACATGTTCGTGTCAGCTGTGTCCTGTCCCAAGCCACAACGCCTTACCATGATGATGAGCGTTACGAATTGGCCGGCGCGCGCCCCCAGCATGGACAGGACCTGCCAGAAGTCCACCGTGGCATCGGCGCTGGGGGCCAAAAAGACGAGCGGACTAGGATTAGACGGTAAGAAGACGCATACTGTCTGCAGCTTGGCGCAGTCAGTGATCCAGCTTGAGGTGCAGCAGCTGTACGTGGCGTCTGGGCGGCAAAACAGCGCGCAAGCAGTACGATACTTGCTTGCCGGAGCACCACGTACGCAGCTGGCAACGTTCGGCGGCTTTACGGTGGATATGCCGTAGCTTGCTGGACGCTGCACGGCTCATGCATCCCGGCAGAGTGCCATGACCTACCCCCCAGCGGCGTGTCCGCCGTTGGCGCTTGAAGCGCACGGCAGCAGCTCGAAGCTGTCCATGCGGCCGTCCAGGCCGTGCAGCTGCGGGCATGTGGACTCCGGGGCACCGCACCCCGATCGGCCGCCGCCTCCCCACTGCTGCTGCTGATGCCCCTGTGGTGACTGCATGCGCTCCCACGCCGCCCCGGCCCGGCCAACGTCCTGGTGGCACAGCACCGCCGTCTGGAAGTCGTACGTTTGCAGGATGTTGGGGTGGGCAAGGACCCGGCTGAGAACCTGCGCGGCACCAGTGCACTTGTGCTTTTCTACCCGACTCGCCAATCGGTGTGGTTTGCAGCTGGCCAGGCAGCCCAATTTTGCAGCAGGCGAGTGTAAGGAGCAAAAGTGACGGGCCTCAACACTGGCGCAATGACCGTGCGGGTAGCGGGATAATTTGGGACAGGCGCCAAACGTGCGGCATGGGCGCCGGCTTACCGCTTCTTTGTAGCAGCTGTCGAGGAACTTGTCCTCCTCGCTGAGCAGCACCTTGACTGCCACCCGCCCCTCCCTCTTCCAGTTGCCCAGGGCAACGACTCCGTAGCCCCCCCTGGAAGTTACAAAAACTTTGTTACGACGGCCGCCAAACTTAGGGTTTGACAGGTCGGTGCAGCTAGCTTCAAGCGCCAGTAGGACCAGCGTCACCAGCACTTGCCTGCCCAGAAGCTGCATGTCCTGCACCTCCTCCGCCAACCGGCTTGCAGACGTGAAGCGGAGCTGTTGCCCAATGTTGGCGAGGCTGAGCGGGCTCACAGACGAGTCCGAGCCGCCCACGTCCCCCTGGAGGCCCATGCAGGCGAGCTCAAAGCTGAAGGGCCGGTCGCCGCTGGGGGTCGCGTCCACCGTAAAGCACGACGGCGAGGCCGCCAGCGACTCCGCCGGCGTCAGAGCGAGGTGCAGGTTGCGCAGGGACAGGAGAGCTGGCTGCGTCAAAGGCCGCATCGCCTCCGGTCCCGCGGACTTGCACGGCGCTGCCGGCGGGCTGAGCCCCACTCCAAGTACCGAGGCGCCGTCCTCGGTGCTCCGGGGGTCACAGTTGCGGAAGAGAGCGGAATCAACGTCAAGCTTGTAGCTCGGGCTGGTGGTCAGGGCCAAAAAGGTACTGGCGGTGCCCTGCGAAGAGCCTTGTGTCGGGGTCCTTGCAACGCAGTCGCCGACAGCCTTGCCATCACCCCGGCGGCACCCGTTTGACGGTGCACGAACAAGCTCAGGGATGCTGCTTGACGAACTGCGGCTGGACAGAGCTGTCGCTCGGTGTGCCTCCTGGTTGTCTACATCGGCCTTCGACTGGCCGCACCAGCACAGCAGCTTCCTCAGCATGTTGCGCGTATTGGTAGGTACAGCCTCAGACTCCAGTCGCTCGCCTCTGGCGGGTATGTGCTCAAAGAAACGAGCGAGGCCGGTTCTCTTTCGAGAACCGAACCAGCACTAAAGGCCCGTCGATGGCTCACATTCCTTGCTAGCAGAGAAAGGTAATTTCATGCTATCGCGAGCAGGAGAGGGCACTTTCACACACGCGGAAATGACCTTTCAGTAGATATGAAGCCAGACGTATCTGGATTTATTTTGCTTGTCGTTTTATTGGTATTACAACAGTGTGTGTGCGCCATACGGGACAGCGACAACAAAGCGTGACTGTTCGGGGACTTGATTGGGCGTATCTACTCGTACGGCGGACTTCTCAGACCTTGTCTCAGAACGGTGCTTCAGCAGCGTAAGAATGACTGAAAAAACAAATGATGTTGATACCAGAAGTGGCCGTGTGCAGGCAGATATTTCGGTTTTTAGTTTTAGTTTTACTCAGCCCGTCTATACGCGACGTTACGCCGCCTGTAATGGACAATGCATGCAAATCGTGCACTACAAATTCCCCGGACTTGGGGCGGGTTTACTCGCGTGCCACGTGCCGTGTGCGCCCCAATCAAATGCCACGTGCCGCCCTTTCATGGGCAGATGTACTGGGCGAACACATCCAAGCGCCCCGCCTAGACGCAGCGTACACCTCATGACAAGTTGGCCACTCTCAGACGAGATTCCCACTTATCAGACCCCGGAAATGCACCATCACGCTTGCTCCTACACAGCCAGCGTGGGGGTTGCCCTGGGGTGCAGCCAGGGGGGGCCCCACGGGCGGAGTGTCCCTCGCTCCCTCCGTAACAGGTGAGCCCCCACCTACCGGTATTCCCTCTGCTGCGCTGCTGCGGGCTGCAGAAAGCTGCGGCCAGAAGGCTTCTGGCTGCGGCGACCTCGTAATGCGGCTTGCCAACAAAGGCTTGCTATGGAGCGGACAGGACTTTCTTGCATCATGCTGCAGTGGCGGAGGTGCTTCGATGTACATCGCCGTCTGTGTGTGTGGCGCTCAGAAGGTGGCGCTTGCTCTAAACCGTTGGTCCGCTGAAAGCTTGTGTACGGATCAGGAAAGCTTCCCTGGCAATGATGGTGTCGCCACGCCCTCTAGATGTGACATGCTTCCTGCCAGCGGCCAAGGCAATTGGATCTGACCTTGAACCCCTCCACCTTGAGCGCCGAAACAATGTGATCTGCCATAGGTATATACGTAGGTGGCCAAGAGCGGTCACCAGGCAGTCGCACATCAGCAGCTGCCCTGCTGACGCTTTTAACAGGTTCAAACTGGTGCGCCAGCCCTGGTATGCAGGCAACGGGCGAAGGCAAGCCATTCAGGGTTAGCGGCAACAGAAAGCCTAAAGGATCACACGCAGCTGAAGTAGGCGACGCTACAGTGACAACGAAATAGCCATACGGCAGCTGCCGCGCAAGGGAGCCCTCCTGGCTGATTGCCTGGGCGTTTGACAAATGGTATTATGTACTAATCTACATCGATGCTCTTCAGTCCCACGCAAGAAATCTGAGCAGGGAGCACCGCTCGTCACCGTTAGAAGCGGTTATTGCTTACACATTACACGGACATGGCGCACGCGTACACGACAGCGCCTTTGAAATTGCTGTACTTGTTACACTGAAAGAGAAGCACTGCTTAGGTATACGACAGGCGGAAAGGGAAGTAATCTAACGTATATGTGCCACGCAAACCGATCGCTCTTACCTTGCGCGACAACCATGTTGTAGTCTAAGCCATTAGCATGGAGCGTCTGTCTCAGGGACATGTCGTCTTTGCAGCTGGCCGTCGCCCTGGGCTTGGTCATAGTAATACTAGCGACCGCTGTCCAACCGGCCCATTCATTAGATGAATCTGAAACATCCGTGTCCACTGCCGCGGAGCTGCGAGACGCGCTGCTTTCTGGAGCCCAGCGGGTCGCAGTTTTGAGGCCCATTGTGGTCCGTCAGGCGGACTGGCCGTCGGCAGTGACTATATCGGTCCCTACAACCATATTCTCACCGTACCGAGTGGTCGTTCAGCTGTGTGGAGATGCCGAATGCCAGGGACACCCACCCAGGGTGCTCATCAACGTGACAACCACTGGGTGCGTGACTTCGTTACGCCTTTGCCCGAAAGCAACAGCAGGCCTGGCATGGCCTAACATGCTGCCCATATGAGGGTACTTGCAGCGCATAAACCCGCTGCTGTGCTAGCAAACTGCGGGCCGACCACCTTGCCCCACATTGGAGCACGTGCCCGGGCCGCGCTGCGTGCTGGGCTAAGGCGTGTGTTTCACGTCCAAGCCACAGGCTTCTGGGCAGCTAGGGTAGCCACCAGCGGGGGAAACACAGTGCTCGCGTTGGGTTTGGGCTGTAGCTGCTGCCCTGCTCACCTAGCCTACTGTTCAACTGAAGTACCATGACCTACATGTCAGCCCTCTGTTTTGGCCCTACAGGAGCTTGTCACTGCAGCGGATATTCTTCAAGAATTTCCTGCCCAGCACGCCCCAGAACCTGAGTAACTATGGCCCCATACCGGCCCTGTACAGCAGCGGGGGGCTCATCTCCTTCAGGTGGGTGCCGCTAAGCGACTCCACCCGCCAGTGCTTTGTGCTGGTCACCCGAGAGCCTAGGCCCCAGCGCCAAGCCCCAGCGTCTTGGCCCACAGCACCAATGGCACAGCACCCTGCCCTCCGTCGCACCACCCACCACGGCCAACCTCCCCGCCCAAACCCGCCAAGCGGCTGACACGGTTCCTCGCCTCTCACGCGTGCCCCTCCCCTGCAGCCTGTCTCTTTTCCACTTCCTCCCCCGGGCCACCTGGGTCTTCTCCGCCCCGCCGGAGCAGAGCTTCTGGGCTCGCGCAGCTTCCTCCACCTTCACCACCCTGCGCGGCCACCAGCCGCTCAGCCTGCAGCAGCCCAACGTGTACAGCGTGTACGTGCAGGGCCCGCAGTACTCGATTTCCTCGAGCTACGCACCGGTGGACGTGCAGTCGTGCTTCGACGACAACACACCCGAGGACACCGTACTCGTGTGCTGCCCGTACACGTTTGCGGACGCCATCAGCAACCCATGGGCCATCAAGGCGCGCATGTTCGCGTCCGGGATTGGTCTGGACCGGGTCAATTTCCAGCGTCTGAGCCCCCAAGTGTCGTCGGCGCCCATGGCCTTCGCGCCCTGTCCTGGCATGGACTCGCAGCCAGTGCTGCACATGGACTATATCGTTAATGCGGTGCTGGCGCGGAGCATCACCAGCTTCAGCGGCATGCGGTTCCGGGGCTCCCAGGCAACCAATTTCAGGTAGGGTTGAACCGCGTTCGTTGCGCGGCTCTGGTGAGCACGTTGCATGCCAACGAACCCGCCAGCCTGCAGTGCGTGCCCGAACCAGTACCACAGCGGTGCCCTTTCACAGTTACGTTGCCGCCCGCGCGCAACGCTGTTCGCTCGACAACGACGAGGTCCCGACTCGCACACTGCTAGCTGCCACGCTTGTGTGCCTGACAGCAGCTGACCCTCTCTGCCGGCACGCGCCCCGCAGCACGTGGCCTCCCGCCATGTCCGCCATGCTGTCCCTGTTCCACGTGGGTGGCGGCGGCGCGCTGCTGCTCGACAACTGCACCGTGGAGGTGGACGACGTGCGAGGGGTCGTGGAATCGCTGAGGCAGCTGCCCGGCTGCTGCTCCGCCGACCCCTCGCGCCCCAACCTGCAGCCCCAGGTGGACGCATGGCCCAGCTTTGGCCCCAGCGGGGGCGCAACCAGCTCCCATGGGGGCAGCGGCAGTGGAGGCAGCGGGTCAACGGCGGGGTCGTACGGGCTGTCGGAGTCGGATGACGGCATGGGGGAGGGCAGCAGCTCGGGTGCCGGCAGCAGCGCGGCAGGGGTTGTGGGGAAGGTGTTGGTGGGCAAGATTGGGAGCGGCTTCACCATCCGCAGCTGGGTGCTGCCGCAGGAGCTGTGGATGCAGGTGAGGACAGCAAGGGGCGTGTGGGCACGTGCCTGGTCCCAAAGCGCCGTCCGGCAACGGCACGGCTTTGTTTTAGACGGATTAAAATGCGCCGGGGTCGTGAACTCGTGATAAGCGATAGATCACCCTGCCAGTGCACCTAACGTACCCTAAGCTGCCGTCTCGTCAGCGGTGTGGCACGGTGAACAGGTACCATGAGGTCACGGGCCCACCGCTCCCCTACTCCTGGCCGGGGTCCAGGCGCTCACCGGATGACCCCCACCTAATGCGGCAGCCTCGTGCCTTGCAACCCCCCTCCCCCCTTCAGTACGCGTCCCTGGACGTGGGCCCGCCCTCCACCGCGATGTGGAGCTTCACCAACGTGCGTGTGGAGCAGGCGGACGTGGCGCTGGAGGCATCGGTGTGCTTCAGCGGCGCCCTCCTGCAGGTGGGCGGTCTGCGGGCCTGGTCCCCGATTTTCCCTACCGTAGCCGTAACCATAGCAGTGGCCGGCAGGTGGACCGCCGGACGGCGCCGTTGACGGCGCACAGCAGCCACGTTGGCGCCCGGTGATGCCAGCCGAGGACCTCCCTTGGCGTAGCACGCTGACTACGCAGTGAAAGAGCACCTGCTTATGGCAAAGGTTCTGTCCTCCTGACTCACATTGACGTGGGCGCTGCGGCCATGCGATGCGGCGGGGTGTACTGCAGTGCCACCCGCCGGCTCTCCATCGCCTAACGGCGATCTGCGGCAGAGGGTTCAGTTCTCTCCCCCCGTGTGCCTCCCTTGTGCTCCCCCTTGCGGTCAGGGCCGCACCACGTTGGGCGGCATCGTGCGAGTGGCCAACGACCTGGAGCTGAGGGAGGCCCTGGCGGCCAAGGCCCGGTACATACAGGTGGGCCGTCCCGTTCAGCTTTCCCCTAATTGCAGGTGGGGTCGGGGTGGTGCAGGCTGCGGCTGGGATGGACCGGGGTTCTTTTCGCGTGCGGCCGTATGGGTGACGGTGCTGCCTTTTACGGGTAGTGCCTGCCCTTGGCTGTGACCACTGGATATGAAGGATACCACTGGGTACTGACCACACATGTGTGGGTGGCCCGCACACCCGGCACGTGTTACTTAACAAAGGAGGAGGATGTGGGTATGGGATGAGGGACAGTCGTTGGTCCTTTCAGCTGGCCCCGCTGGAGGGTCCAAGCCCCACTCGGGCTGCACCGTTTGCCTGTCTGCCTGTTTCGCTAAAGCTGCATTCCTGACACGATGTCGCCGCACTCCGCATGCTGCCGCACTGCCGTACAGGTGGTCAACGACATTGTGTTCAGTCCGGCCAGGTGGCCCTCCGGCCCTGGAGCCCTGGTCCTCGACTCACGGTAGGTAGCAGTCAACTGCCAACTGCCTATAACACAAAGGAACAGCTACGGGAATAATCTGTATTCAACGAAACGTTTCCCTGCCTACGCGCTGTGGTGACTTGCGATCGTCCATACCCGGCCCGGTCCGGCACCCCATCCTCGCCAACCTGCAGCTTCTTCCGCCTCCCCGCCCCTCGTCGCCCTCCGCCCACGCAGCATCATCGAGGTGCGCGCCTGCCACCCTGTGCGCGGCGCTCGCTACACCATGAACCTGACCGGCCTGTCGAACGTGGTCCGCTCCACCGGCAGGTTGCTGCTGCAGGTAACGGCGACTGCAGCATGGGGCACATGGGGGCTGAGGGCACATGGGCAGACACCTTGGTGGGACACACTTGCAACAGCACGTCGTGCATCCGTGGCGCTGTGAGCCATTGGGCGGGCTGCCACTGCCAGTGCGGGCGGATGGCCCGACTGGCAGCGAAGGGCCCTTGACGCTCGGGTGCCTTCATACTACTTGTGTCATCCGTGGAAGTAAAGTGTTTGGCGGCCGAACCCCCGTCCAACCTTCTCACAGCTGCAGCCGCTTTGTGCACATTGGCTGGCCCGTACCCCTCTTGCCTCACGACGCCCGCCTTTCCTCAGCCCGAAACCCGTCTGCCCGCAACCCTGAACCGCATCCGCGTTGCAAGCGGTTGTATGCCGGACTTCTGTCCTCTCCCGACCACCCCTCCCCTGTCCCCGCACCCCAGGGCGACATCCGCTTCGTGGGCAGTGGCCTGAGCTCGCTGCCGCCCTCCACGCTGGTGGCGGCCGACCTGGGCCTGGCGGAGGTGGCGCTGCTGTCGGCTTTTGTGGCGGCGCCGGGCCAATGGGGCGGCGGCGGAACGGTGGAGCTGCACGTGCGTAACCAACTGGTCCGGGATGCACTTGTGGCCACGGGTTGGCTTCGCCGGTCCTGCGGGGACTGTCGTGCCCGCAGGAGAAACGATGCGCTTAGCGTAATGTACCAGCCGCGGCTCCTGAAACTCTCAGTGGCCGCCTGGCCCGCAGGCCGCCATCACGCTGCCCGGTGGTCCTGTGCCGTTTGCTTTTCAGACGTTTGACGCAGATACTGGCCACCCCGCCCACGATGCGCTGCATCACGCCTGCCAGCCTGAATCGGTACGGATGCGCGCAAGGGCATCGTTGCGCTGCTGTAGCAAACGTACCTGCTGCGCCGCCCCGCCCCGCCCTGCCATGCCATGCCATCTCATGCCCTGCAGGGTGTCACCATCGAGGCTCCCCTGGACGCCCACGGCTCGGGGCTGCGGCCCATGGACCTGGTCACCAGCCTGGACCTAAGCCACCTCACGCCGGTGAGAGCGGGCAGCCCAGTGCGGGGAAGAGCACTGCTGTAGCAGCTGTCGTACGGCTGCAGTACTACTGTTGGCCTCGGCTGGCCGACCCGAAGGCACTGCCCTCACTGTCCAAGCTTTCAGTGCGCGCCGCGTTGACGCACAAACACCTCTCCTCCCAATGCCTCCACACGACAACAGGCCATCCGCGTCTCCAACGCGACGGTTGATGCGGACGGCATCAGCCTCGGCGCCTGGTCCGTCAACTACACCATCAACCAGACCGGCATGTGGGACTTCGTGTCCACGCGGATAAACTGGACGCACCCGCAAGCAACGCTCACCGCTGGTGGTCGCCGTGAAGGCGGCGGCCGCCGCAGCGTCGGTGGCGTCGTAAGCATCGTCGTACCTGCAGTGGTGTGCGGCACTGTCGTATTGGCGGTGCTCGTGCTGGGCGCCGTCGCCGCCGTCAGGTGGCGGCGCCGCCAGTTCGGCGGCGGCGGCGGCGGCAAGGAGTCCAGCAACGTCACCGACTCCACTCTGTCACGGTGCAGGGGCCCAGCGCCAGGGAACGTAGGAGTGCACATGGTGGTTGTCTCCAGGGGCTGCCAGCTCACGGACTCCAATGCGGTGTCATGCCATGGATTGGAGAAGAGCGCACGCATGGCTGCCAGCGGTGGCGGCGGCAGTGGCGGAGGACCGGGCGGCAGGCAGGCGGGCAGCGAGCAGCCGCGCCGGCAGCTGAAGAGTCCCGCTAGTGCGGCGGATGGGCGTGGGGAGGGCAGCGGGGGGACGGGCGGCGGTGATGGGGATGAGGCGTTGGGCAGCAGCAGCCACGAGTCTGCGGCGCAGCTGGGCCTGGCGTTGGCGCAGGCGCATGCGCTGATGGGGGCGGCGGCGTCGCTGAGGAAGGCGGAGGAGGAGGCCGCCGCGCGCGGCAGCAGGTGCGGTGCTGCGCGCTCGTGCGACAGGAAAGCATGCAACCTACCTTTGCTGTATGGGCGTCCATTGAGCAAGCCGGGCCCACTGTATCGCTTATCACAGCGTCGTCGCAGCGATGAATTGTTTTTTAGTGTCAACGAGATGTACGTGGTGTCTTGTGCGCAGGTCCGGGGCCGTGCCGTGTCCGCTGACGGAGATCAACGCCGCCAAGGAGGCCATCGCCGCGGGGCGCAGGTGGCAGGGAGCAGGTACGGCATGCGGGCACACGGCGCGCAGTAGGCCACGGGTGCTTGGCAGCCGCACGCATGCACCTGTTGCCTTCCCCCTTCCACCTGCCGTTGTACGGAGGGAACTCATCGTTCAAGCTGACCTGTTACTGACGCTGCATGCCTGTTTAAATGTTACCTTGCGGCCAGGCATCTCCTCTCTGGACGACATCCTGCTGACTGCCGTACTGGGCGAGGGCTCGTACGGCACCGTGTACAAGGCGCTGTGGCGCGGCACGGAGGTGGCGGTCAAGGTGCGGTAGCGCAAAGCCACAACTCCAAGCTTTGGCGCAATGCGGGAGGATGCAGCACGTGCAAGTGACCTGCGAAGCGCACCGCCACACGCGCACCTTCAGCCGCACAGCACGTTCCATCCGCGCTAGCCATTGTACTGGCCTGCACTGTACTCCCTACCTAACCCACCTACCACCGCCCCGCAGGTCATCCACCTGCCCGCCGGCGTTCTGGGTCGCGAGCGGCACGCCCACATGGCTGTCATGGAGGCAGCCATCAGCTCCATACTCAGCCACCCCAACATCGTGCAGGTGGGTGGCCACGGTGTGTATTAGCTGGAGTGTGTATTAGTGCTTTGAGGCAACGGCAGCAGCACATGGCTGTCATGGAGGCGGCCATCAGCTCCATCCTCAGCCACCCCAACATTGTGCAGGTGGGTGCAGGGTGACGCCTGGCATGCGCATTCCCGTACCGGGTATCCTCCCGCCGTGCCTTTCCTACAAGAGTGCAAGAGATGAACCGCAGGTTCCCGTGTGCAGATACCTAATATGTCTCCTGTCGTATGCTCCTGGTCCCTGCAGACATACACGTTCTGCGTCGAGGCCCAGGATGGGCCCAAGTCGCGCTTTGGCGCTCTCAGGTGCGCTACCTACCATGGCCTTGTGGGCGACCTAGTCACAGCTCATCTCCGCATTACAACCTCGAACACCCATACGCTGGTTGCTGCATTGCACAGGGCCGCGCTGCGACATGGGGACGCGGGCATGCCCCTGGTGCTGGACGGATCCACCCAGGTGCACGAGCAGCAGCACCTGCAGCAGCAGCAGGCTGGGGGCATGACGGCGGCAGCGGAGGCGGGCGGGCAGCTGAGCCCGGGCGGTGCGGGCGGCAGCCCGGGCCCGGGGCACGGCGCCGGGCCGGGAGGGCGCGGCAGCACAGCTAAGCGGCCGAAGCCGCTGCCTGGATGGGAGGTGAGCGAGAGTCACACACTTCAACGACGTTTTGTAGGGATGTCAGGCGAGCCACTGGGGCACAACGAAACGGTGCGCTTGCCGGTACTTGCGTACGTGCACTTTGCCTGGGCTACTAGGCATTGCGTACCCAACGCAGCCTCGCGCTCGCGCACTGCGTGTGTTGTTGCTGCCCCTTCAAGGCCCCCTTCTTTGACGCCCCTCTGCCGCCGCAGACCTGGCTGGTGCACTTCAGGAGCACTGCGACGCGGACAGCTCTCCCTTGCTTGCACCTTTAGTGCTGCTGCTGTTTCCCCTTCCATTTCACGTGCTTCCTTCGCATCCTTGTGCTCCCATACTGCCGCAGATCTGGCTGGTTCAGGAGTACTGCGACGAGGGCAGCCTCAGGGACAAGCTGGACGCACGGGCCTTCATGCACCCCCCGCCAAGCCACCTGCAGCAACAGGACCAGCAAGGGCAGCAGGAGCAGCAGGAGCAGCAGCAGTACGTTGCAGCAGAGGCGCTCGTGACACACGAAGCAGTTCCAGGCGGCTCCGCGGCTTCGGGGGTTCCCGCGCTCTCCGCGGCCACCACAGGAAGGTTACCGCCCCTGGTTCGTCAGCTCCCCGGGCTGCTTGGTCTGGGGGTGGACCTACTGGCCGAGGTCGGTAGCCTGGGACAGGAGCCGGGCGGGGCGCAGCAGCAGCAGCCCCCTCCGCCAGTGCTGGTGGACCTGAGCGCGGTGCTGGACACCGCCATTGACATCGCGCGGGCGGTGGCGCACCTGCACCAGGAGGGCATCGTGCACGCGGTGAGAGGGGAGGTGTGCGGCATTTTCGGGGGCGGGCCCGCAGGGGCTGACAGCTAACGATTGGTGTGGGCGTGGGGGCAAGCGTGGGGGTCCGTGTAAGACATGCCTGGGCGGCAGTGTCGCACTGCTATGTAGCATGTCCCCTGCTTGACGCCCGACGCGGCCGCCGGCGCCCCCGCAGGACCTCAAGCCGCGCAACGTGCTGCTCAAGGGCTCCACCACCGACCCGCGCGGCTTCGTGGCTAAGGTGCGTAGGGCAAAGCCGGCCAGGTAGGGCGCAGGGCCGGGGCAGGTACAATTCCCGTACTCTGTGGCTGGGGCATGTGCACCCCGTACAGGTGTCAACGGGTCCTCGCCCCCGCCGCTCTCTGCAGTGCTTTGCGTAGTCCTCTCCCTTCGGCGCTGCTGCTTGCTCCCGTGCGGCTTTGCATGTGCACTTCCGCCTGCTGAAACCCTGTTGCTGCCTGCTGCCCCCGGCCCGGCCCTCCGCCTGCTTCCCGTCAGGTGGCCGACTTCGGTCTGTCCATGCGTCTGGACACGCACCAGTCGCACGCCAGCAACGCATTCCACGGGGTGAGCGGGGTTCAGGAGGTTGAGCAGAGCATTAGAGGTCAAGGCTGGTACATGCCGGTAGTCACTTTCGGCTGACACACAGGTGCGACAAGCACGCACACTGGGTGTTGGCTGACCTATGCCGGATAGCCTCAGCGTACAGACGTGCTTGCCCTTGCACAATAGGAAACACGCTAGGGGCTTGTCGGGCACAACGTGCACGCGAGGTGCCGGCGTGCATGAGTATTGGTACCAGGTTGCGTGTGAGGCAATGGTGGCCTTGTTCGTACACAGTGCCGAACCCTTACCCGCACCTCCTGGCCCCTGCACCTCCCGCAGACGCTGTCGTACATGGCCCCGGAGACGCTGATCCACGGCCACGTGTCACGTGCCTCGGATGGTGGGTCCGTGCGTGTTCCTTTCAGGCGGCGCCTATTTCCGCGTCTACAACTGCGCCCATACCGCTCCCCGCAAGCATTTTTGTGGCGCAAAGGACCTCCACGCTTTGTCTTTCTTTCTTTTCCCACCCGTTGCTGTCCCGTATTACGCGTTGCTGTCACAATCAACGCGTTGCTGCACGTCACGTGTCCACACGCCGCCCCTACAGTGCTGGCACGTGCCGCACACCAATCAGGGTCGTGCGCGTGCTGATTCGTCCCAACGCGTCTTCCGCACACCTACCAAATCCCGTCCCGTCCCGCTCCCTCCCAACCCCGTACTGCCAGTGTACGCGTTCGGCGTCATGCTGTACGAGATGTACACAGGGGAGTCCCCCTTCAAGGGCACCCCGCCCGCGCTGCTGGGCCACGCCATTAGCAAGGACCACGTGCGGCCACAGTTCCCCGCCTCCGCGCCCTTTGAGTACCAGCTGCTGGCCTGCAGGTGCTGGGAGAGCGAGCCGGAGATAAGGTGCGGGGCCGGGGGCCGGAGGGGGCCTCGAGGGACTGCGGGGAACTGTGGGTACTGCGGGGGATCGGGGATGGGAGAGGGAGCCGGAGATAAGGTGCGTGGTGAAGCAGCCGGTTTGGGGTGCCGGGGCAGGGGTGTCAGGCTGGCGGGTATTGCTTTGCGGGCTGGCGGATGGCTCTGCTTGTGAAATCTGTAAGCTGGGTGTTCAACTGCGCCTCTCACGGAACGGCCGTTTATGGCAGTGAACATTCGCAAGCGGTGCACAGCCAGCAAGCGCCGCGTGTTGGGAGTATGACCGTACTATGTAGCCCGTTTCCTGACACTTCAGACCGGCGCACTTCCCGCTATCCTGCCGGTTGACGGCGCTCCCGACAGCAAGAGAAAAAGCGTTCTTTGTGCCATTCACCTACACCAGCTACCAATCAACATGATGCACTGTGCATGTCCCTTACACTCCTGCAGGCCCAGCTTCATCGCCATCTTGGACGAGCTCAAGCGGCTGCGTGCGCGGCTGTGCGGCGCCGCTGGGGGCGCCTCCACGTGCCGCACCGGCGACGGCAGCTCCGCCACCGCCGCCAGCAGGGGCGGGGGCAGGGGCGGGGCAGGGGCCAGGGGCGGGCCCCTAGAGCTGACCCTCAGCCCGCCGCCCGCCTTTGCCCATTGGACCTTCCCGGCCAACGCGTCGCAGGTAAGCGCGTGGGGGTCGAGGCGGCAGGGTGCAGCTGTCAGGGGGGGCTGTCTTGTTGCTGCACGCGCTGCTGCTATCCAGCATGCGTGTCCCGGTTCTCTGATCCCCACGGTCGAAGGCAACAGACGCGTTCTCTTGGGGCGGGCTACATCGTCCACGGCACTGTGCAACTAGCACCTGTTGTGTTGCGTACTCCACAGGTTTAGACTGGCCGGTATACTCCACAGGAACCTTTCTTTCAGGCCCTAGCTTTGGCAAGGACGACAGTCAGTTGTCGGCTTTCCGGTGTCCAAACGCAGGCCTCCATGGGCTCCGGGTCCTCCTCGCCGAGCGTCGGCTACACTACTGGAGAGGGCGCCCGCCTCCCCGGCCAGCAGCGCTCGCAGCAGCGCAGCCGCCATACCCAGCGGATCCCCAGCGTGGGCCAGAGCGGCAGCGCCCCGCCCACCACCCGCGGCGGGGCGCACCGGCTAACACACGGGGACAGCCATGAGCACCAGCACCACCTCCCGCACTCCCAACAGGTTCCCCACGTAACCCACATCCACCAGGTTCGCCAGCAGCAGCTGTGCGATGGCATGAGTGACCTGCAGAGCCAGTCCAAGACGGGCAGTGCGCTGCTGGACACAGACTTGGGTGTGGCTGCGTGCCCCTTCACCATGGCCCATGCGGCCATGGCAATGGGCTCGGGTGGTGGGGGTATGGGTGGGGGCATGGGGTTGGGGGTGGGCGGGCAGGGGCTGCTTGGGAGGTACAGCTCCAATTTCGCCGATGCCGGGGGTGAGGAGGTGCGTGTGGTGTCCATGGAGGGGCTCTAATGCCGTGATGGGGCAGGAATGGGAGGATGAGCGAGCGGGAGTAGGGTGGGGAGCGGCGGCGTGCTGGGGTGGGTGCTGAGAGGATGCAGGAGAGGTTGGGCGTGCGTGCCATATGCACTGGAGGGATGTATGGGAAGGTATGAGGTCTCAGCACTGCAGTACGGACGCGGAGTGTATTGGCTGGATGGGCACCATCCGCCATGTGCTTGATGTTACGTATGGTGATCGATTTACGGACGTCATTGTTGGGTTCCAGGATGGCACGCTTGGCAGCACACGAAGCTGCACGGTATGCAGCGACGCACTGCTTAGCGTGTCGCCGTGCGGCGTGCGGTGTGCATCTGCATCTTGTTAGGCACCTTGCTCATCACAAGGGTGGTGATTCTTAACAGACGGGAGCCCAAGGGGCAACGCGCGTACGAGTACGGTCAGTGCAGTGCTGTATTGCGGTTGTGACGTTGCTGCCTGGCCTTGCTGCTTCGACTTTTCAAGTGCCACATGCTGCATGTCAGTCAGGCAGGCGGGCAGTCAGTTGTCGCATGGTTCGGCATGAGTAACATCCATGCGGTAAAGACATGGTATTGGAAGATTTCGGAAGGTGGCAGAAGGCGCTGTCGTGTGCTGCGTTGCGACTTGTGCGCTCGCTTGCCTTTCCACATGCAGCTGATGATCAAGGTCCATCTGGTGTTTAGCGCCAGGGTTCTCTACCTATCCTTGACTTACATAAATATTTAATCTAGAGCTGTTGTGTAGTGATGTAGGGTTTCAGTGTGCGGGCACAAGAGCTTATTGCGCTCCACTGCAGTTGCCTACCGAACCCAGGGACCTTGCGTGCTGGCACGTCAGCACCATGAGGGGCTGCGGGCCTCCCCAAGCCCGTCATGCCCCTTGATTACTGCACTAGCGATCGCTGCGTGCGCTTGTTCGTGTGTGGGCTCAGGTGGGCCAGTGCTCATGGCGCACCCGCCTTTGCTGAGCTGAGGAGTTCTGGGTCAACCAGCCGGACGCCCGGCAGGGCCTTTGTTGAGGGGCCTAGGCGGCTGCGCGCAGATCCTCCTGATCACTGGCGTGCTCAATTCATGGGACTAGATGCAGCGCTCACGTACGGTAGTAGTGTTAAGGTTACCAGCGGGTGCACGCGTGTTGGCCCTTGTTGGCAGGTGTTCGTGGCTGTGCTGTGTGTTACCGTGTGGGTGCAGGTGGGTGTTCCCAGGTGTTGCCCATGAGCCATCTGCCGCAAGTGGGGATGTTGACCGTGTGCCGTAGCCCGGGTGGTACGCAGGTAATGACGTCGTACGTCGCAGTCTCATTTGTGCTACTGGTACATACACACGATGCTGCTGCTGCACATGATCTATTGCAGTACATGTTGGCGCTTCACTGTGGCTTAAGCGGCATGCTGCTGCTGCGTTACGTTGGTTGGTGGGCTGTGGACTCGCTGTTACGTACCAAGCGCCCAGGTGCACCACCCGCCAATGTGTACCGGCATTACGGAAGAGTGGAACATCAGTATGTAAGCACCCATGGGCGAGGGGCCGAGGATCCGACAAGTGCACTTGCAACGCATCGGCCTAGAGGCCGGCCGGGCACTCGAGAGGCAGGTGTAGCGTGCAGGAGAGCGTCCTGATAAGGCGCGGTGGCACCTGCTTCTGACTGCCAATGTCGGGAGCTGGGCCTGAGGGTGCGCAGGGCTGGGTGAAAGACGTGATACGAAGTGAGACGGAATGCGCGCGTCCCAGCCCTTACACTTATCCAGGCATTGACAAGCCCGGGAGCACCTGTTACTGTCCGCACAGCCGGCAGGCATGCACTGACCACGCTTCAAGCCGCTCCCATCATGCCAACATCAACACCTTCAGAAGGATTGCTGCATCAAACACACGCAGTGGTGCCATCGTGTTGCCCTGCCACGCTGCGTTCCTCCTTCATCCGCGCACGTTCCATCGGCTTGCGTGCTACTACGCATCATGCCTACAACGTCATACCACGTGGAGCGATGGTCGGCAGCTCGGCACACCGTTCGGCCTTCCCGGCCGACACCACGCTGCACCCGAAGGCAAGAACCTCCTTAACAGACAGGCATTGCCAGTCCAGCTGCACCCATACCCCTTTGCCTGACGATCCATGACCCGATAGAGCTCTGTCCCCCCGCCGCGTCCACGGCACCCCAACGATTCCAATATGCTCCTGCACCTCTGCGTTTGCTCTGGCTCCAGCCCTGCACCACTCCGGCGGGCCGCATGGTACGCTCGCCCCCTCCCTTGATCCCCATTCCTTGCCCCACCGCGTGAGAGTTGCAGCCAACGCCTTCGGCTGCGTTGGCCGTGGTGTGCGTGTGCGGCACACGCTAAGGTTGCCGTGAGGTTGCACCGCAACCATGAGGGCGTGCCTCAGGTGACCCGCGCCTCGCCCTCCCTCCGGCACCACACCGCACCTGGCCAGTGCTTCCCATTGCACAATTCAACACAGGTCCACACACTTACACGCACCAGACAGCTAGCTGTTCGCCTCGCACTGCATGCCACCTACGTGCAACCCCTTCATCACCCCTAACCCACACCCCTCCTCTGGCGTCCCTGCTGTACGTCCGCTTAGCTGCTTGCAGCTGCCGCGGCCTCCTTAGCGGGCTGTTGCTGCCCCAGGGTCTGCAGGTACATCAGCAGCGGGCTGGGCTGCTGGTCGAGCAGCGCGCTGATGCCGCCATCGCCGAAGGTAATGCTCTGCACCAGGCCGTGGGGCACGCCAGCTATCTGCCCAACCAGCTCCCCGTACACGGTAGCGTCATCCAGCTCGCTCCACCGCTTGAGGTCCGAAAGCGAAATGCGCTCTCCGTGGAAGAAGCCCGCGAGCGGAGCGACGGGATGCTTCTCTGCGAGCTTTAGGCTGGCTGAGATGATGGACGCAAATGCCTTTTGTGGTGGCTGACGCCGCTCGTCTCGCTGAGCAGCGGCTGCCTGCCGCTGCAGCCCTGCTATCTGCGACAGTCGGTCGGCCCGTCTCACAGCCGGTATGTTATTGGCTAGCGAACCGCTGCTGCTGTCTGTCCTTAGCTCCCAGCCAACTAGCACGTTTGTAGCCTGTAAGAAAGCAGCTACGTCGGGCCTCCCTCCGGCTGATGCGAGGCTGTTCTTCACGCGAAAGCTAACCGGAACAGCCTTGTGACCAGTTGGCAATGAGGCCACGTCCTCAGGAACAGCTTCGCGCAATGCGTCCTCTAATTGGCCAGCCTTGACGTTTCCTATGCACTGGTACAGGACTGTCAAGGGGCTGTTGGTCAGCAGGTCGTGTAGGCGCAAGCCGTGCGCATGCGCGCGCACTTGGCGCAACATGATCACTAATAAGCGTGGTAGAGCTGAGTGGGCAGTGGGGCTATAGGCAGGCGGTGCTGCTCCGGCTCCGGAACCCGTGCACCTGGACCGGGCCTTCTGCGCATTGCACCCCTGCAGCCTTGGCAGCACCTGACGGTGCAATAGGTACTGGTCGCGTGACCCACGTCGTTCAGCGGAGTTTCTGATCCCGAGGATAAGGGCGGAAGGCCGCACGCCGGCACGTGGCAGTGGGCCAGCGCACGAGCAACACCGGTGGTCAGCCACGGCTCACGCAGCGGTGGGATGCCACTCGCAGACTACTGCTTGCTAACGCGACGATGGGATGACCCAGCATGACCGAGGACGTGAATCTGTCGTACCGTACCAGGGGCACGCGTACAGTGCGAGGAAGCAGCCTAAAGCGTAAGGGAGGCAGTACCGAACCAGGGATGTAGGCTTTGGTTACAGCTCACTAGCTCAGCAGGCTCACGCGACAGCTGGTAGTGGCAGGGTAGTGTGCTGCAGCTCGTATAGATGAAGGAGGCAGCCATTTTCCAGTCAGGCAATAACGCAGCCGCTGAAGCGCCAACCTGCGCCACTTGTGTTGTGTGTACGGACATATCAATTACCGTTACCATGCGGCGAAGTACTCCCCACTACTTCGTTACTTCGTCGTGTCCGAAGCACCGTGGGTTAGCTGCTACAAGCGATAGCCCCCGATCCGGGAGAGCTCCCTTGCCAGAACCCATGGACATGAGTCTCACCCGAGCGCAAGGGCAGCAGCACCTACCACAGAAAGCTGCTAATGCCGAGCAACTCGACGGGCGCTCATCTGCCCCCATGCTTACCCCATGCGGCGACACCCGCAGGCATTGCGTGCCTGTAACGGTTTGAGCGATCCTGCACAGCAGCCGCTTGCAGAACAGCTGGCATGCACTCCGTGCCACTGGCCACGCACCCAACGTGCAGCCATGGTAAAGACCACACCACCCACTAGTACGCCGGATGTACCTGCATCTTGGCAATTGTCACAGGTATGCGTGACTGCCACGCATCCTGTTCAGTCGTCTTGCACCATGAAAATCCAGCGCTGATGCAACAGTCCTCTTGCACACACAACAGTCGCTGACGCCCCAACCGGATCGCACAACCCGTGCTGGTGCAGCCCCTGCCAATGCCAAACAACAAAACCCTACGTGCAGCTGCCGCTAGTCCTGCCGCTAGTTGCTGGTCGCGTCGTCGCGATCCCTTCCTTCGTTGCCCCTGCCGCCACCTCAGCCGGCGTCCCAGGCCCCCATCCTCGTGCAACCTCCAGCCAGCCCCAGGGTTCGAAGGCGGTGCAAGATCCCCCCGGCCGTGCCGCTCATGCGCCGATCACCTCCCACACGTCTGCCGGCACGCACCCCGCTGCCACCTCCTCCTCCGCCGTTGCCGCTGCCGCTGCCGCCACACTTGCGGCTGCCGCAGCCTCCTCCGCCGTCGCCGCTGCCGCCACCCCTGCCGCTGCTTCAGCTGCCACCTCCACCTCCACCTCCCCCTCCACCTCCACCGCCGTGACTCCTACTGCCTCCGCCGCTCCTGCGTCCGCCACCGCTGCAGGCAACTCTGGCTCTATTTCCCCTATCCAACTGTCAGCGCCCAACCCCAGGGCCTGCAAGCACACCGCATGAACAGAGCAGGGCAGTGGTCAAGGCAACGCTTGGCGTCCTGCTGAAACCGTTTGTCAAGTATATCTCATGCTGTTGTGTACACACGTACATACCCGTACTCGTACCGGTATGGCTGGCCAGTATACCGGCACTCGTACACCACGCCACTGTACAGCAAAGACCCACTCAGCGTGTCGGCTTGAATTCTAACCGGCCCCAAGTTGATCACGACAACAAAGTGTGCAGCCGAGCACCATGCCAAGGGAGCACGCACCCGTGGGCGGCGCGGGGGCACCAGGGGCTCCAGGCGGCCGTGCCGCGCGGGGCCCAGGCCCTGGCCCGGCTGCCAGCCCATGCGCAGCAGCAGCCGGGAGCCGATGCCTGCAGGTGGAGGGGTAGGGGTAGGGGTAGTGGTGCGGGGGGTGACACGCGTGCTCTACAGCCTGTGTCACGGACCGTGTCGCCACCAGCACGGGCATGCACATGGTTGCTTCTCCGTGTGAAAGCTCAGCGCTGGAAGCTCGCATGGAGAAGCATATAAATGTGCATTAGGAGATAAGACGGGGTCGCCCCGCAGGGGCCGTAACCCATTAACGCGTCACCTGAGCTGGCCCTACACAGGCGGTAAAGGCGAGAACCCAGGACCGCACATGATCCTTGAGGGAAATCGCCCTCACACTGACACAGCAGCTCCACGTGCGCACAGCACCCACTCACCCAGGCTGTGTTTCTCGAAGCGTGCAAAGTCCCTGCTCAGCCCTGCCGCCGCCCCCGTCCCCGCCAGGCCCAGGCCCGGCCGCAGCTGCCCGTCACACCACTCGTCGCCACGTGCATTTGACTCAACGCATGCGCCGTCGCCCAACTGCGAATCCCCAGGGCCGCTTGCGCAGCTGCTGCCACTGCCACCATTGCTGCTGCTGTGGCCGCTGCTGCCACCCGCGTTGTCAGCATGCCCAGGTGTTGCGTTTGTTGCGCGCTCCGGGCTCTCCGCTCTGGCTGGCTGCCCCTCTGCCGAGCTGCACCGTGCGTCACACCGGCTGTGGCGGTGGTGGTCGTCCTGGTGCTGCTGCTGCCGCTCCATGCGCGCTCCCTCCGTCTCGTACCCAGACCCCGGGTGGAAGTGCGAACCCAGGAAGGACAGGTACGACAGGTCGCCGTTGGCGTACTGCACACCCGCCTCCACAGCCGTCCAGGAGCCCTGCGCCGGCTGCCCTTGCGCGCTCCCCGCCTGCTGGTGTTGGTGGTGGTGGTGACGTGGCTGCTGCTCACCCTCCTCGCGTGGGCGGCTCCGAGACCCACACTCCTGCTCCTCTGCAACGTCGGGCTGTGCACAGGGTGTACCCGTGGGCAGTGCGGAGCTCGCACCGCATGGTAGGGCCCCCGGCAGCGGTACCTGGCAGGCAGCCCGGGGCGCTGCGGCCTGCCCCTGTGGGCATTCCTGTAACTGGACGTCGTGGGGTTGGTGGTGGTGGTGGTGCTGGCGGCGGCTGTGGTGGCTGCGGTAGGCCTGCTGCAGCTCCCGGAGGCCGTGTGAACCGCTGCGGGCGGGTATGTGCAAAAACGGAAAGAGTGTGTTAAAGACAGCCAGCTAAATGCGGGTAACGGCAAGCGGGGCCTACCAGTGTGCGTTGCAGCAGAGCGTTCACCAGCACCGCAAGGAGGTAAGATACACGTCATGCAAGGACGCATGAGACCTTGCACCGGTAGCCTAAGTACCGCCATCGCGCCCACCTGATGCCCAGGCTGCGGTAGGCCTCCTCCAGCCAGTCGTGCAGCGACTCCTCCCCCGCCGTGCACAGGCCCAGGCCGCCGTGCTGCTCACACCCATCCTCCGCAGCACCGTCCAATGAGCGCTCTCGCTGCTGCTGCCCTTGCTGCTGCTGCTGCTGCCGCCGCTGCTGGCCCATGTCCTGCACGTGCATGTGCGACCCTGCCATCATCGGCCCCGGCCCGCCGTACGCTGCCCAGGGCCTCCACCAACCCCGGCACGGCGCCTGCGCAGTGCTGCTGCCCGCCTGCCCTCCCGCGTCTCCCGCAACCCCACGAGTCGCCACAGCGCCTCCCTCGCCCACGACGGCCCCCGCCTCTCCCCCCGCTTCCTGCTGTGTTTCACCTGCCTTAGCAAGTACCTCCTCTGCTTCTTCCCGCCCGTCCCCCAGCAGCCCAGCTGACACAAAGCGCACGGGCTGGCTGTAGCATCCCACCTCGTCCCACAGCTGCTCCCTCCTCCGGCGCGCCTCCTCCCTCTGTCGCTTCCACGCCTCCCGCTGCGCCAGCCGCCTCCTGTGCTCTTCATCCGGCACCCTCTCCCGCTCCTCCCGCTGCGCCCGCCGCTCAGCCCTCTCCCTAGCCAGCTCCTCCTTCCACCGCTGCTTCGCCTCCTGCCTCCAGCGGCGCTCCTCGAGCCTCTGCTCCCGCTGCTGCCGCGCCAGCTCCCGCCGCTCCGCCTTCTCCCGACGACACTGATCGTGATGATCGTGTCTGACCCTCGTTGGGGCCAAGCGCTCCTGGGGCACAAGGAGGGCGCATGGGCCATGTAAACAAGGGCGGCAGTGCAGGTCGGCGGCAAGTGAGACTGAAATCAAAGGTGGGGTGCAACCTTTGGCGAAACAGCCGGCAGGGTGATGACGGCGTGCGGCGTCTGCTGAAGCGACTCCGAAAGGGCAAACCCAGCTGTGTCCGACCGTGTGGCTGTGGCTGTAGCACATCCCTACCTGCTCCTTAGCCGCTGCCACCTCATCGTCATAGACGCAGCCCTCCTGGAGGCTATCCACCACCGCCAACCGCAGCAGCAGCTCCTGCGGGTCCACCTCGCCCTGCTCCTGTGCCTGTGTATTATCACGCTGCGGCAGCAGCGGCAGCAGCAGCAGCGCGTCATCCTCTTGCTGCGCCCTCCGCTGTACCTCTTTAAGCTTGTGGGCAACGCGGTCGGCCGTACTCTGCTCCCACCGCTGCACCAGCCAGCTCAGCACCCACGGGTCACGCTCCTCAGCGGCGCCCGGCTGCTGCCCCTCTGCCTCAGCGCTGGACCCTCCAACGACGCCGGGCTCCTGGGCCGGTTGCGCAGCGCAAGCAGGGCCCAGCACCTCGGGACGCCCCACAGCACCCGTTGTCACACAAGGTCCAGGTGGACACGTTACTGTCTGTTGAGCATCTGCGAGGCGGAGCGCCTTCTCAGCCTTGGCGCTGAGCTCTAGCACCTCAAACAGGACCAGGACCGCTGCGTTTCTCCTCGATACCTGGCGAGCCTCCTCAGCCGCACCAGGGAGCCCCGAGCCCTCCCCCGCAGCATCACACTGGAAGAGTGCCCAGTCCTGCTGCAGCAGCTGCAGCACTGGCCGCACCTCCTCGCCGTAGTGGTGCCTGCTAAGCCACCTGCCATGCGTGTGCCCGTGCCACATGATAGGCTGCAACAGCGGGGCAGGCGCCGGAGGGCCCTCCGACATTGCCTGCGGCTCCTGCTGCTGCATGGGCGCTGCTGCGGTTGCTGCTGCTTTGGTGCCAGCAGCACCGTCCACCGCGCGCTCTCGCTGCTGCTCCTGGTGCTGCCCCTGCTGCTGCTGCCCCCGCCGCTCCCAGCTCACTGCTTGTTGCTGCTGCCACTGTTGCGGCTGCTGCATCCAGACGGGGACGTGCACGTGGGGCCCCGCCAGCGCCGCCTCCTGCCCGCCGTACGCCGCCCAGGGCCTCCACCACCCCCGGCACGGCGCCTGCGCAGCGCTGCGGCCCGCCTGCAACCCCACGCCTCCCGCGACCCCACCCGCCGCCACAGCGCCTCCCTCGCCCACTACGGACCTGCTACGGACCCCGCCTCCCTCCCCCACTTCTTCCAGCTGCGCCCCTTCCGCATCCGCATCCGCATTCTCTGCTCCTTCCCGCCGGTCTCCCAGCAGCCCGTCGTCGGGCACGGGCCGCACGGGCTGGCTGTAGCAGCCCACCAGCGGCCGTGGCGGCGGCGGCGGCGGCGGCGGAGCCCACACCCAGCCCCAGCTGCACATAGCCTGCTGCTCCCACCTCCTCCTCCGCGCCTCCTCCTGCTGCCGCTTCCACTCCTCCCTCTCTGCCCACCGCTCTGCCCGCCGCTCAGCCCTCTCCCTAGCCAGCTCTTCCTTCCGCCTCTGCTTCTCCTCTTTCCGCCTGCCGCACTCTTCGAGCTGCCTTTCCCGCTTTTGGCGCGCCCATTCCCAACGCTCCTCCTTTTCTTGACGCCGCTGTTCACGGAGCTCTATCTTCTTTTGAACCAAACTCTCCTGGGGTTGTGGGGAGGGTAACCTTGGGCGCGTCGGTCAACGGGACAAGGGAGAGGCTGCTAGGTTTCTACCAAAGGCGAATGCATCCTGTGTACGGGGGGCTAAGGTTCGATCGGGAAGGCGGCAAGGTACTGAAGGGTGTGCTGCGTTCGCTGAAGCGCCTGTGGTACTAGCGTGGGGTGGGACCCTACACTGTGCACTACAGATGTCAAACTACAACATTCATGAACTCAGTGGGTGCGACAGCCTCAGCAACAGTCTGGCCTGCGGCGGCAGCAAGCCCCTACCTGCTCCTCCAACGTCGCCGCCTCTTCGTGGGCGGCAGCCTTTAGGCCCTTCGCCACCGCCAACCGCAGCAGCAGCTCCTGCGGGTCCACTTCGCCCTGCTCCTGTGCCTGTGTATCATCACACTGCGGCAGCAGCTCGTCGCCCCCTTGCAGCGGCCCCTGCCGCCGCGGCCGCAGCTTCCGGGCAACACGGCAAGCCGTCCTCTGCTCCCACTGCTGCGCCAGCCAGCTCAACACCCACGGGTCACGCTCCTCAGCACCGCCCGGCTGCTGCCCCTCTGCCTCGGTGCTGGACCCTCCCACAGCGCCCTGCTCCTGGACCGCCTGCGCATCGCAAGCTGGGCCCTGCACTGCTGCGCATCCCCCACCATCCCCTGTCACACCCGCTGTCGCACTAGGTTCAGGTGGACTTGCAGTTATTCCCTGTGCCTCAGTGCAGCGCAGCGCCTTCTCCGCCTTGTCACTTTCTCGAAGTATTTGAATCAGGGCCAGGGCCACCGCGCCTCTCCTTCGCTGTTCCTTGCGAGCCGCTTCCGCCTCGTCTAGGTGCCCAAGGCCCTGCCCGGAGCAGCCCTGGGGGGGACCCAGCTGGAAGAGATCCCAATCCTCAAGCAGCAGCTCCAACATTGGCTGCGCCTTGTACCTTCGGAGCCATCTGTTATTGGCACGCCCGAGACTTGGCCAACCCTGCCACAACAGGGCAGGCGATGGAGTGTCCTCCAAAGTGGCATGTGCCTGCTGCTGCTGCTGCCGCTGCTCGGATGCTGCAGCTGTGGCTGCTACCATATCAGTTACTATCCTGGCCTGTCCAGCCCCGTGCTGTCACTGAACCGCTAACGACTGCCGTGTGCTGGGCCAGGCATACGTGTACGACAACTTGAGCCGCTCCTTCCTGCTGAACCTGCAAAGGTAATGAATAGTATTTGGTAGCATGAGCACCTTGTGAACAGCAATAGGGCTACGCAGGTACGGCTGTAATCCTCGCACGCAGTTCTGCCCTATGTGGTCAGCAACAGCGGGGGGCCGGGACAGGCACTTGAGGGTGGTGCACAAGCTGCCCCTTCTTTTGCGCAGTAAGGATGCATGTGCGTCGCTACTACAGATGAAGAGGGATCAATAACCATACAACCCACTGCAGCTGCCTGCCGATGCATTGAGATGCCCGCGTGAATGCAACTTGTGTGCCGCTGTTCCATGACACCGCGACCGTACCATGGACTTACATGCGCCAGAGGGTTCAGACCATAGGTCCGCGAGCCTTAGGGAGACCGGAGGGCCCTTTTGCCAAGTAGCGACTCACAGAGCAGAGTCGCAGGGGCAGCGACGAGACAGGGTGGTCTCAAAGATGTGCCGGTGATTAAGAAACGCCAAAAAGCAGCGGCTCAGTCGCTGCAGCGATTCCTCAAAAAATGCATCTGCTGCGTGGGGGTGTTGCGAAATTGCAAACGGAGCAGATCCTGCAAACAATGCGTCGATCAAATGCATGTTAATATGTAAGACATATGTTGTGTCACAAAGCGACTGGTGATGACCTGCAAAAGTGATCGGCGGCAACCACCTGGTACGCCAAGGCTACGCCAGGATGCGCCAGCACAACCAGTTCGGCCACGGGACGCAAAATAAGCACCTTCGCGGTCTGGCGACGCCAACTATTCTCCCAAATGGTACGAGTGACGTGGCTCTGGCACACGGCTGCAACACGAGTGACGTGGCTCAGGCACGAGTCTGGCACACAGCGTCACCAGCCGCCCCCCGCTAACACGCCAGCTCCCAGACCGCGTCATTTAGTACACCGCATCATTAAGCACCATACGCGCCCCGCATTGTCGTTCTACTAGAACTCCAGGGTCTCTGTTGAACACGCACTCACCATGACTGTCTTGTCGTACACCAGAAAGAGAAAAGGCCGGGCAGACGGCAGTTCCCCCGTCACCCCTCCGCGATTGACGTCACCCCCATGCCCATGCTCCTATGCCCAGAAGAGCACACGCCCTCTGCATGCGGCAGCCCCACGTAGTGCCATTGCATGCAGCATCACGTAGTGTCATCCTGCTTCCTTTATTAGCTGACAGCTACCCTACACCCTGTCCACCCTCATCCTCTCTGAGTCTCCCGTCATGCTACATCCCACAGCACGTGCCTAGCCCTACCTTAACGCCTGCACCTGCCTGACGCTACCCCTGCAATACGCAACGCAAACCCTTCCCTTCCCAGTCCTCCTGACGCCACCTCTTCCCTTCCCAGCACTGGCCTCCTTCGTTCCCTCAACCATAGTCATCACACCACCACAGCCTCTACCCCGTGCCCTCAAGCTCCCCTCCACCACGCCACACGCGCGCGCTTTAACCAACATGTACTATCATATTATTCTTCTGTCCATTTTGCATTGTTGCCCCGCAGCTTGTACCGTTTCCAGCTGTTTTCCCCCAGGTCCAGCTCGCTCTCCTCCGGCTGCCCCAGGTCGGTCAGGCTGTGCTGGTGCTGCACGTACAGCTTTTTGTACGACAGGGGGTCGCCCTTGACCTACGGGCAGGGCCAACGTGGAAAGGGCGTGAGACGGGAGGTTGCAAGGACGTGGCATTGAAGAAAGAAGTGTAACAGGCGGAAAACCAGATCGCTTCAGGATGTATGGCTATGCTTACTTATTGCACGCCTAGGCTTCCGTACACTGCTCAGGTGTTGTCCCAGCACTTCCCACACGGCAACACCACGCACTGGCATGGCTGGACACAGGCCGTTTACCTACCGGCCTTCCCTATCCTCCGTGCGCTGACCTTGAGTTTCGCAGTCCATGAGTACAGTACCACAACGTGGCGACGCGACGGGGCATACCAGGTTTTCCTGTCTGGACAGCTATCGTCCCTTATCCCTTGCCCCTAAGCCCACCTGTAGTATGCTGCCCAGGTGCTGCGCCAGCACCTCCCACGGCAGCACCACGTGGTGCTCCCTGCCGCGCATCTCGGTGCGGAACACTGCTGAGCCGTCGAACGCCGACTCGGCGGAGTTGTCGGCGCGCGTGATGGACACCGACCAGTAGAACACCTGGTGGGGCAGGGGCAGGGGCAGGAGTCTAGTGTGTGAACAGGTGGGCAAGGACAGGCAGCGACCGGGGACCAGCCATACGCGCACTCGGACAGTGATATAGACACAGCACCTGGCGGGGAAAGAAAGAGATGGAGGCATCGGAGAGTGCAGCCGCAGGGCGGAAGGCTGCTGTAAGCGGGTTCATGGGCACCCAAAAGACCACGTAAAGCAAGGATGGCGCAAAGCAAGCCGTCTGCTCTGGACCGTGCAATGCATGCGTCGTTCCAACAGCTCCCCTCCATCCCGTTCTGTACATTCAGTTGTTACCCACTCAACCCTGCACAGCTTCCCGCCAGCTTCCCTCACCTTCTTGTCCAGCTCCAGCATGGTGGCGTAGTACTGGTTGGCCCAGCTGCGAGCGAACTTGTACGGCAGCACCTCCACCAGGGAGGCCCCCCGGGGCAGGAAGAACGAGTGGTAGCCGGCGGCGCCGTGCACAGCCACCAGCACGTCCGTGGCCTGGGGGGTAGCGATGAGTGGTGCACGGTGGCGAGAGGGTACAGTTGGCGTGAGGAGCGGGCTGCATGGCAAGACACACCAGCACGCCACCGGCCTGGGGGCAGCAGCAGTAGGGGCACCAGGGCGGGGCCGAGGTTGGTGGGGGCCAGCGGCAGGTGGGGTAGGCTGCGGGTGGGCTGAGAGCAGCTTGGTAGGTGGATGGAATTACATGTCCACCCACCCACCTGCGCCAGGCTGTGCCGTGCAGCTAGCCGTGACAACAGATGCTGTCTATGCACGCACATACCGACCGCCGCAATGTCCGTATACTAGCACACCCACCCACCCACCTGCGCCAGGGCCATGTCGTGCAGCACGCCCTCACAGCAAACGCTAATACACACCCACATCCACACCCACCCACCCACCTGCGCCAGGGCCATGTCGTGCAGCACGTCGTGCCCAAACTGGTGCGCCACGCACCTGAGCCGCCTGGGGACACACGGGCACAGGACAGTAACACGCAGCTCGTTCCCAACAAGCATGCACTAGAGCATAAGCACAGCAACGCCCGCGCAGTGCTCCCAGGCAGCAACTAGGGCGCCCACGCTGCCACGCGAGCCCTCCAATGCGGTACCAGGATACCGTGGCGTGATAGGCCCCACCGCCCACCCACTTGCGCGGCCCGTCGTATCCCTGCGCCAGCTGCGTGGGCGTGGCGGCGTTGCATGCGGCCACCAGCGCCTCCTCGTTGAGGATGACACGGCCGGTGGCGTTGGGCCGGGCAGCGAACACCACCTGGGGCGGGGCGGGGTGGGGAGGGGAGGGCGGAGGGGGCGTTTGGGTAAGTGAGGGAATGCGATAGGTGAGACAAAGGCTTGCGAGGCCTGTCTGACGCCTTCCATGGGAGTGCCGGGCGATGCGGAACTGGAACGGGCTGCGTCTGGCGTGGGCAATGCAGTGCCTTTCCACTCGTCGCACGGCAGCGGCAGGGTGCCATGCACACCCGCACCTGTGCAAAAGACCTCAGCTGCCAGCACTAAACCACGCCGGACCCCTCACACGGCCGCCACGTTTTTCACCTGCACAAGAACTGTAACACGTGCGCCACTCTCGCAGAAACGGCAACACACATTCCAGGCACACCCTGGACCCAACTACCATGCTGCCACTAGCATGGGGCCCTCCTGCCACGTGCCACGTGCCACGTGCCACGTGCCGCCAACGCCCGGCCCATCCTCAGCACGTCCGGCCCCATGCGCGCCCTGCCGCCTCCAACGCCTACATCCCCTGAGGGCCTGTTTACCACCACTCCGGACACGCACCACCGCACCACAGGCTACCCTACCTGCTCGCAGCACGCCCGGCCCCATGTACGTCCTTTCCCTGAACGCGCTCTTCAAGCCCGGCACCTGCTCCCAAGGCCCCGCACACGCACCACATGCTGCCCTACCCACCCGCAGCACGTCCGGCCCCATGTCGGCCCTTCCCCCGAACACGCCCTCCACGCCCGGCAACTGCCCCCGCGCGCCGTAGTGGTCCAGCAGGTGCTGCCCGGCGCCGCACAGCCCCTCGTTGATGCGGTTGCGGATCTTGCACAACGTCACGGTCTCAAAGCACCTGTGACGTGTACGTCAGATGGGCAAAAGGGGTTTTGTGGTCGTGGGGTTAGGGGGCGGAGACAGGGAGTGAGTGGCGGCACAGCGTCACGGACTCAAAGCACCTGGGGTGGTATGGGCAGTTCGGGTACACATAACGGTATGGTCTGGAGTGCGGTGGACTTGTGTGTAGTTACTGCGCATGAGGGTGCCGATGAGTCTTGGTGTCCGTGGCGGTGAAGCGTGTTAGTACGCTCACTGTATTGCACTACTGTGAAGAGTGGTCAAGGGTGGATGCTGCTGCTGCCCTGTGCTTGCCTCCTTGCATGTAACTCGCCCAGCGGCAGCAGCGTGAAGGCCCCATACGTCCCACACCAACGGTACTTGGGGGCCAGCGAAGTCAACACCATGTGCGTGCCTTCCCAGCACACCCACCGTACGTGTGTGCCCTCCGCTGTGGCATTGCTGGGCTCGTTGAGGAAGTGCCGCCGCGCTGAGAACTCCGCCAGCGTGGTGACCTGTATGCATAGGTTGTGCAAAGGATTCAAGGAGGGGAAGGAATGGCAAGGCATGGGTGGCGGCATGGGGGGCCCGTCGGGGGAAGCGACGAGGGGCAGATGGGTTGAAGTGATGAGCTTGGGCGCGGGGGCGAGGGTTGGGGGCGAAACCGGTGTCATATGAGCAGGTGTGTATACAGTCGGGGAAAAGGCCAATGGTGCAAGGGAGCACGGTCTGTGACGGCAGTGAGCACCGAACGCACCTCCTTCTCGAAGATGGACCCGAAGAAGACCTTCATGTACTTGGGCAGCCGGAGGCCGTGCGGTGTGGCCACCACCAACGTCAGCTTGGGGTCGATCTGCGAGAACGCGTTGACGGTTACAACCTGCTACAGGTACTTGCTGCTACGTGGCCCGACAGCGTCTGCAATTGCTGCTATCAAGCGCCAAAGCGCTTTTGCGCAAGCGGGCCTGGGGTCTGGCGCACCGTTCTACCGTTGAGCAAAGGTGCAGAGTGCACACGTGTTGCGGCACACCACACGACTATTTCGCTGTGTGGGAGTGGCAACGGGATGGACCCTCCGTCACATCGTGTGTTATCATGCGAGAAAGCAAGACGCCGCAGGTGGCAGGTCTCACCTTCGCTTTCTTGTACTCCGCCAGCACGCGCGCAAACGACGACTCGAACACCTCCCCCACGTTGTAGATCCACCTGGCCGCATGCACACCACATGTACCTTAACAGTCCCCACCTTGACGTGCAGTACAGCACCGCATATGCTAGCTGCAAGCACATTGCCCACAGCACCCTCCACTTGGGGTTCGGGGGCCAGCCCCTGCCACAGGACTCCATGCGACACGGCCCGGCCCTTCCCCCTGCCCTCACACGGTTTTCTCGCGTTTTCCGCGTACCCTCGCCCCTGCCGCGCCCCTCACCTCTGCCACAGCACCACCGGGCTGGTGCAGTTGCTGAACACCGTGCGCTGCAGGTCCGGCGCCGCCTCCTCGCTGGTGGCCACGCGGATGACCGCCGGGTTGGGCTTGAGGTCCTTGCCGCGCATGAACTTGTCGCCGTTGCCTGGGGCACCGGAAGGGAGAACAGTCGGGAACGGTGGGCCCTTGGCTGTTGGGGCCACAGTGCCGCTCTATCCAATCGTGTGCCAAACGGTGCACGTAGGCGCCCAACGTGGGCAAGATAAGAGTTTCAGCCCCGATTTGTGCGGGGAGGCCGTGAATTTACGGTATCGTGTTGCATTCCGCGCCGATGGGTACCGGGCCCTGCACACCCATGGCTCACTCGCACGCGTCGCAGCTGGCCGTCCATGGGGTAGCGTAAACCCGGGACCTGCGCACCCGTGGGGTTTGGCCAATTGTAGACCATGTCCTTGACGTCGAAGGGCGGCGGCTTGGTGGTGCTGACCCGCGGGTCGAAGGCGGGGTCGTACGTCACGAACTGCTGCTGGTCGATGCACATCTGAGGGGGCGGGCGGGCAGAGAAGAGGTTTGAAGCGTGTGTGGGCGGTATGGGGCCGGTGGAATGGGGGGGGGGGGTATTACCGTGTGCTGGGGCACCAAGAAGTGCTGTCGTCCTGCAAGCCGAGGGGGAGGCAAGGCACTCTGGGGCGCGGTCGCCCACGAGTAGCAGTCCGTGTCACTGCCAGCGTGTGGGTGCAGGTGCGGGAGAGTGGTGGAGATCTGAGCATTCGACAGCATTCAACAGCATTCATGCACAGTACGGTGCAGACGGTGCTGGGCGCGCCGCACCTTGCGGTATCGCTGGCACCCTAGGTGGAACTGCGCGGACGGCTCCATCTCCTTGGGGGGCACGCACCCTGCTGCTCCTGCTGCCGCTCCCCCTCCGTCACCGAGGCCGCGGGCATGTATGCCCCCGTGCCGTAGAGCTGCTACTGCCACGGCCATGTGGAATAGGGTGCAGCAGAGCAGCAGGGCGGCGCCGGTTCGCTGGCAGGGCTGCTGTCGCCGCCTGGACGCGCCCGTGCTACCGCCGTCGCAGCCCCGTTTCCGAAATGGCGACCCTCGCGTTCTGTCCGTACACGGCTGCTGGGTGGATGCGGAACAAGAGCTGCACTCCGTTCGTTGTCCATGGAGCCCCTGCGGTATCCCTCGCGCCTTGTCCTGTGTGCTACGACGGTGGCGCCCTCCGAAGGCTGCACAACCAGCCACGTGCCGGCCTCTGAGAGGGCACGTCCCAGGCCCCTGTTGATTGATAATGGTGCTTCCTGGAGAGTGAGGGCATGCCTCCACCGGCTGCCCTTGACCCTGGGTTCCCTCCACGCGTGCACGGCAGCTGGGCTGCCGCCAGGCTATCCGCTGCGACGGCTGCTGCGCCTCTCCTGTCAACTGCACTGTGCATCCGCCTTGTTCCATAGGTGGTAGAACCGTGTGGTTATGTGAGGAGTCACATGAAGCATGAGATGAGTGTGATGGCAGTGCGGGTTGCACGCTCGGAGTTCCCATAGGTGGAGGGGTCGGGGGTCGGCGAGGGTCTGTGCGCTGCCGCTGTGTATCAACAGTGTGTACCTGGGACGTTCGGTCTCGCTGCTCCCTATAAGAGGCACAGCAGCGCTGTAAGCTCTAGAGTCCGTCTTTGGACGGCAATACAGCTGCCTGGCGGTCAGCAGGGCATCGGGCGTGCGTTGGAGTGCTGTAGCCCACTGCAGCCGTCCAGGCGGGCCTCCTCCGTCCTCGAGATCAGCACCTCCGCGATCGTGTGGACGCTGCTGTGTAGTTTACTGAGTGTTGTTTGCCCTGATAGGCCTAACGGTCCTGCTCGGCCGGGACTCAACTGGTGATTCGATTCCCAAGTATGCCTTCGCAGGTTAAGCCATACCGACTCGCTGACTTTGGAATGTTATTTTATTAAGGTGGAGTGTTGAACGTGCTGTTGATCCAAGTGCAAGCAGAGCGGTGCAACTACAGCTTCCGTTTGAGGTCTACCTCGACGACCTAGCATCACATATCAGATCATGTGAGGTATAGTTATTCTTTATTGCAATGAATGGTTTGTAAGAGGTAGGTGTGAGTCCTGTATGACTGCTTATATCAGTACTCGCTCGTAAGGAGTCCAATTGTGATGATGCTGATGTGGCACCGCGGAACAAAAGCACGGCAGCTGGGCAACGGCGTAGAGCAGGCGGAGGTATGGGGAGGTGGCAACGGCAAGGTAGGGCAGGGGTGGGGCAGGGATGGCGGGCCGCATTACGAACCTGTCTCCGGAGCTCCCGCGTATGGCTACCTGTAAGAGCTCTTCCTGGTGCGATATCTTACATTGCAACTCTTGATACATGTGTTATGCCATACCATTCGCTGTGTTGGTTCAGCAGAGCACGGACCTGCGTGCCAGTTGTACCACCCGTCGCGCCTTGGAGTGAGGGCATGAAAGCTGACTGAAAGGATACATGTTTATATCAAAATTCGCCTAGCGCATCTAGGGAACGCAGATACTCCCGTCGAGTGCGACATCCGTCGCATGCCCAAGCTCACCATCCCGGGTGCCGCTGAGCGGGGCGACGGCTTTAAGCAGGAGCTTATATAAACCATCATAGCTAGATTGGTCAACAAGGCCTGGTGACGGCCCTTTCAGGGCGTGGCGTCGGACCCCAGCAGCGGTAACTCCAGCGCGCACCTACGCCTTCATCAGCGCCTGTTCAGCCACTCGCCCAGCACATATCCTCTGCAGCCACCGCGCCTGCGACAGCCATACTAACCATTTAGGCGCCCCCCGCTCCATACATTTCGGGAGCCACAGGGGCCTTTGCCAAACCATCGACGCGGATATGTGGGGGTCCAGGGACTCTGGCGGCAGGCCTCCTGGGCCCGGACACCCGTCACGTGGCCGACAGCACACAGACAGGGGCGGTGCAGGACCGTGCGACCAGCATTCAGCTGATGTGCTAGATGCACGTTCTGGCGGCGGTGGTGGCTTAGCGGGGCTGCGCGATCCGTACGACAGACCCACACGGAGCGATGTGCGGGGGTCGCAGAGCAGACTGCGGCAGGACAAGGCGTCGGGGGCCCTGATGGAGGTAAGTGAAAGAGGTTTAACAAAATGCCCGTGTAGCTTTAGAGTATAGGGTAAGGCGCAGGGGTGACCCAAGCAGGCGCGGCAGCCCCACCTGTGCAGGTGCCTGTGCTGCCTCTTGTGACACTGTAAGTTGCCCGTGGAGGCTCCCCCCTGGTACTCATAACGTGTGCATAACCCATGCAGGTGGCGGGGCGCTACCGCACGTTGTTCGGCGCCCACCACATCGTGCGTAAGGGGCTGCGGCGGAGTATCGCTGACGCCTACGCCGCTTATGTTGGTCAGGTAAGGGTGCGCATTCCAGGTGCGCCTTTGCCCATGCAAACGGCGAATCCACTGCGACATTGGCACCCCATAACCTACCTGCTCACATCCCGCTACCAACGCGCTACCCTCACAACGGCCGCGTGACCTGGCATTCGTCGTACTCGTGCCTCCTGTACGGCAGGTGGTTAGCCTGCCGGACGACACGTACGGTCTGGCGCTGTACGCGCTGGACCACACGTACAACTGGCCGCGGCAGCCCAACGGCGCGGCCATGGCGGACTTCCAGCTGGGCACCACCCCCTTCGCCACCTCGCGCGCCAAGCACGCTCAGGTGTTCAACACCGCCAGGAAGTGAGCGGGGGCGGTGCCGGGGAGGTTGGTGTGCGATGGAGGGTTTTGGAAGCAGGAGACTGCGGTGGCCTCTTGATAGGGGTAGTAGCTAGCATGGATCAAGCACTGGTAGCGAGTGTTCAACACCGCCATCCGCCAAGGCATGAGTGGGAAGGGTGCCACTGGCACCATGCCAGGGAGGGTACGGAGGAGTACCAATGCCTTGCTGCTGAAATAGGGTTGGGGCAACGTGGAGCATGAGCGCATGACCACAAGGTGGGCCGTGGTGCTGTGATTCTGGTGCCACCCCAACGCCTCCGGGCCTGGACATGCAACCATGGCCAACGCCACGTGTGACGCTAATGCCACAGAATCATGCGAGACCTGGAGGGCTACGTGTACGACGTGTCGTACTACTGCCCGGGGGAGCTGGACAGGCTGCGGGGCATGCGGCGGCCGGGGGCGGCACAGGCGGCGGGCGGCGAGAGCTACAAGGTGGGGTACCGGACTACAGGTGCCCGAGGCGAAAGGTTGCGGGGCCTACCTTAGCTGATCTAGTGTCCAGCTCGGCTGTCGAGAAGCACCAAGCAGTCATCGTGCACATCGCTGCTTCTATGACGTCCACATGCATGGGTGGTGGCACCATGGAAAGATGGCTATCTGACCGATTCCTCTGTATCCCCGCTGGACCCCTGTGTAGGCCGGTCCCGCGCTGGAGCCTGGCGGCCCACCGCTGCACCGAGAGGCCGTGCCCGTGACGCCCCGCGTGCCCACACCCCGCACCGCCCGCCGGGAGGGGCCCCACGTGCCAGGGGTCAGCCCTGTGACCGGCGCGTGGCGTGGCGGGGCGGGCGACCCGAGCGTGCTGCTGGACGGGGCGGGCCGACCCGTGGGTCGGTGGGGCAGGGAGGAAGCAGGGGAGGTCCCGCAGCAGCCCAGGCAGCAGCGGAGGCCGCGCACGGCGCCGGTTTCGGGGCGGCAGGACGGCAGGGCGGGGGACGGTGGGGTGGCGGCGGCGGCGCGGGATGTGGCGGGGGCTTTGAGGTCCGCACGGCGGGCGGAGGAGCGGGAGCGGGATGGCGGGAGCGGGCCGGAGGACCCGGGAGACTGGCAGCAGCGGAGAGGTGGGTGTGGCGTGGGTCCTGTCCCTTGATAGGGGATTGAGCTCGTAATGCTCGGCTGGTCACTGGCATGCGATGGTTCTTCTGTTGTAATCGTTTGCACAACGTGTGGATGGCAACGTGCGACGTGCTGCGTTCGTGCATGGGGTGGTGACATAGTTCTTGTCATCCGCCCGCGTGTGCAATGCGCAGGGCTGAACCGGCTGAGCAGCCCCGGCATGTTCGTGCGCACGCCGCCGCACCTCCGCGTGGCCAGGTACTACGACCACGTCAGCCCCACCAAGGTGGGTAGGGAGGCGGACCGGCGGTGTTGCCCCAGCCCTGACCAGCGCACGGCCCCCGCACTGCCATCTGCTTGTTGTGCCTTCTAATGGCCTCTGGCCTGGTTTCAATGTCTCGCAACATTCATCCTAAGATGAGGATCGAACCTCAGGTGCTGCGCGTTTAAGGGTGTCAAGCAGCCCGGTGACACTTATCAAATACATTCCTCTGCATGTGCCGCGTGTCACTGCCGCAACAGGAGGTGCTTGACTTCATGCGGAAGAGGGCCCTGGCAGAGCCGCAGCAGCAGCAGCAGCAGGCACAGGCTGGTGGAGTTGTCCGGACAGGGCCCGAGGCAACGGAGGCACACCAGGCGGCGGGCGGTGCGGGTAGTACGGGTGGTGTGGAGGGGCACGGGCATGGACAGGGCCATACGGGAGAAGGCCCCGACGGCGGGCAGGTGGACGCCGTGCAACAGGTGGGGCCCCGCGGCGCACAGCAGGGTTAAAGGTGTACCGATGCCTTATATTTAATAGTGTTGTACATCATAGTCTGCTCTGTACACCGTACAGTGCATCTGTTGAGCGTTTGCCGCACGTGTGCCGTGATGCAGATGCTGGCCATGGTTACCGGAGGGCGGTACGGCGTGCAGCACCGGCAGCCTGCCGGACGGGCGAACGGGCGGCCGACCTATAGCCCGCCGCGGCAGTACGGCAGCCCAGGGCGTCGGTACGACGGCGGCTACGGCCATGTGCCCCACAACAAGACGGTGAGTGGAGGGTAGCAGGCATGCAGGGTAACTGATAAACAGCTCCCACTGTGCCAAAAAGGAAGAGTGGATGCCCTGGGTGCCAGCCAGCACCACAGCTATGAGCCATGCATGTACGGACCTTCGGCCCGTTTGGCCTTTGTTGTGATGTTCTAATGAATATACTTTCCTCCCGGTACCTGCCGCAGGACCCACGCTACCACCAGGGCCCGATGGAAGGCAGTCCGCCGCCCCAGCCCACGGCCCCTCGGACCCCGGGCCCAGACTCGAGGGGAGGCTCCCCGCAGCGCATCCAACCCAAAGACCCACGGGTCGACCCCGACCGCATCACGTGGATTATCGAGACCGCGTACGAGCTGGGCCTGGCGGAGGCCCTGGGACTGGAGGGCCCGCCGCCGTACGGCCGCAGCCGCCGTACGTCTCCCGTGTTCCACCGCCGGGTGCACTACAAGGGGACGTACAGCAGCCCCGAGCGGTACGTGGCGGCCTACCCCCGGGCGTACGAGGAAGCTGTCGTGTACGGCGGTGCCGTACCGCCACCCAGGGACGGCCCGTGCTATGGTGCTGGGGACGTGCACAGTGGGCAAGGGGCTGGGGAGGGGCAGAGGTACCCTAGCGTTCCGCGGGAGGGCAGCCCGGAGCAGCAGCAGCAGCAGTGGGAGCAGCAGCCCAGTGGGAGGTACGGCAGTCCGTACGGCAGGGGCGTGGTACGGCGGGCCCCCCGGCCGCGCTACCTGCCCGAGGGCTTTGAGGGGCCCACGGCGTTCCGTGTGCAGGTGGCGGAGGCGCGGCGCTACGTGCGGGACGTGGGGCCGGAGCCGGAGGCCAAGCGGTACGGCAGGAGCACGCGGCTGCGGCCCTGAAGCATGTGGGCAAAGTGTCAGCGGCGCAGGGGACATGACTGACGTGCGAAGCCCTTCTGGTACGACCACGTATGGCTTAGGTGGAGTGGCTGGTCAGTACAGGTGGTTAACTCATGGTGCGCAAGTTTACGGGGCAAGTGAGCAGGAACACGTGTGATGCCACAGCGGTACGACGTGAGTAGGCTTCCTGAATGCATATGCTTGGCGCAATAGAGTGTGGTCCCTTGGTTGTCGCAGGTTGTCGTTGCCCGTGCCGCTCGTTGAGCCTCGTCGAATAGGCATGCTGGCATGTAGCACGCTATCCGAGACGTGGCAGAAGTGCGGTGTCAGAGCCGCTCGCTGAGTGCTGATCTGTTTTGATTGGGTAGTTCAGCTGTCTTTCCGATTGACTGCAGGCGTATACGGTACACCGGGATAGCAGTTCGCCTTCTTCCGTCTGTATGTGTGCTCTCGGTGGCTGCGGTGCTACCTGGACGGCCGCACGCCGCTGCGTGTGGCTCAGGACCTGGGGTGGCGGGAGGTGGTCAACCGTCAACCTGCTGCGGGCGGCGGGGGCCAGCCGCTAAGTGGAGTGCCGCTGGAGGTCGCGGTGGCGCCGCTGCGCTGGTGGCGTGACCGGCCGGCAGCGTATAGAGCCTGCCTTAGGTCTCTGGACAGCGAAAGGCATGCCAAGAGCCAAGTTGCAACGGCACCTGCTGCGGGGCTGCGGGGCTGCGGGACTTGGCTTGCATGCCGGGAGGTCGTTGTGGTGGTGGTGAAAGCGGGTTGGGGTTGTGGACTGTGGAGACGTCATTCAGCCGCCAGCACGCATGCAGTTGTACCGGTGTTGTGAGGCGGGCCTGCAATCCTGTCAGGGGACGGCCTAACGGATGAGCTGAGTGCGGGTCAGTTACTGCCTAGATGCATGGCGCGGCTTTTCAGGTTCTTCTGTATGGCCAAAGTTGCGACGCGGCATTGCTGCAGTTCTTGCTGCCACAGTTCCTGTTGCATCATAGGCACATCCCCTGCGGCACATGCGACGGATGTGGTCCGCAGACTGGTGCATGCGTCATGAGCCTGGCAACCTGCGGGTGTAGCCAACAAGGAACGCCAGCCGTGCGCGGACGACTTAGTGCGTTGGATTCTGTTCAAACCACCAACTGTAAAGGCGGGTATGCTGACGTACGGAATGCTATCACCTAGGGCGGGTCGGGCAGGCAGTAGCTCGTCGCGATGCAGTCTTTCCGTGCGCGTGCATTCAGAGCGCCACAACACTCC